>Ga0206898_10337_pt1 | contig 11426 bp, 7 predicted proteins | sample Alteio_BWOrgHeat_50_FD_153237 | JGI IMG/M metagenome (GOLD analysis project Ga0206898, IMG submission 153237) | Enriched cells from forest soil in Barre Woods Harvard Forest LTER site, Petersham, Massachusetts, United States -... | ecosystem: Environmental > Terrestrial > Soil > Temperate forest >...
CACAATCGCCGAGATCAGGTTCCTCGCACTCTGGTCGTAGTCGATCCGGCCCGTCGAGTACCAATTCGCCAAGCCCGTCGGCGTACCGAAGTTCAGGTTGTTGCTGTAGCTGTTCTGATTGATCAGCGGCTCATAGGGCGCATAAAACTTCGCGATGTTCTGGGCTGCCAGCGAAAGGCGGTTGAAGGGAATTTGATCGTTGGGAAACTGGGTGCGAGTGCAGTTCGCGGTATTCGCGGTAGAACCGGTGCAAAGCGGCGACTGCGAGGCCGGGTCATAAACATGAAATCCAGGGTTCGCTGCGGCATAGCCGCTGAAGTCGGCGCAGCCGTTGCAGTATGTTGTGCCAAGGCCCAGCATCGCGGACGTTGGCATGGAAAAGGCCGTGAAGGTGGCGCCGTGCTGCTCCCGGTACTGTCCGTAGTTGCCGAACAGGAAGAGCTTGTTCTTGATGATCGGGCCGCTCAACACGATGCCGAACTCGTTCTGGACCTCGCGCGGCTTGATCTGCTTAAGCACGCCTTGCGCGTTGGGAACCGGAGTCTTGGACGTAAACGCCCACGCATCGAACAGCGTGTTGCGGTTGTACTCGTAGATGGAGCCGTGGATCGCATTCCCGCCCGACTTAATCGAATAGTTCTCCACGCCCTGGCCTGCATACTGCGCGGAAACACCCGCCGTCTGCATCTGGAACTGGTTCACTGCGTCCACGCCAATCGTCGTCCAGGTAAACCGCGGATCGCCGACCTGGTCGCCCTCGGGCAGGTTCACGCCCTCGATATAGATCTCCGACACGCCACCCGTCGGTCCGCTGCCGTTCACGATGCCGGAGTTGTCGGTGCTGTTGTTGGAGGTGTAATTGTTCTGCACACCCGGCATCAGGTACTCGAAGTCGGTCGCACGCCGCTGGTCCGCTGTCGACGGGCCGCCCTGGCTCATCTGGATCGGCAGGCTGGAATACATCTCGTTGTCCATCACCGCACCCAGCGTGGCGTCCTGAGTCTCCAACAGCGGAGGCGCCGAGGTCACCGTCACCGTCTCGCTCGCCTGTCCGACGCTCAGCTTCACGTTCACCGCGACCGTGTTCAGCGCGTCCACCGTGATGTTTTCCTGCTTGTACCCCTCAAAGCCGGAGGCCGTCACCGTCACCGTGTAGTTCCCGGGAATCAGGGAAGAGAGGTTGTAGTCGCCCGCTTTGGTCGTCGTGCGTGTGGTCGTTCCATTGGTGTCGACATTGGTCGCCGTTACCGTGGCGTTGCCCACCACTGCGCCGGTCGCGTCCTGCACCGTGCCGGAGATGGTGCCCGTGCCGGCCAATTGCGCGCGCGCAACTCCCGCGGCCAGCGCGAAAACTGCCAACAAGGCAACGAAACAGGCACGGACGCGTGCGTAGCATGGCCCTGCCGGAGAATTGGAAGATTTGCGAATCATGCGAATGACCTCGTCAAAAGGGAAGTGTTGAATGCGGGAAATGGGTGTGTCCCAATTTGCTCTGTAGCGAAAGCCCAAAGGTTTAGACCTCAAAAGGTAAGACCAATTTTGGATTCGGACAAGATTCCTCCCTCGGATAGGCTCCTGTCAAGCAGGAAAATATCTTTTTTTTGTCACCAAGTTCCGTTCTCAGGTCTCACCGGAACCTGTAAGGCCCGGGGAATTCTTTTTCATCTGGAACCAACTCGGCGCGACCCCGGAGCATCGATATAGTCCAGATTCCAAGCGGATTTTCCGTCTTCCCGCCGGCAGCGGCCCGCGCGTTTTACGCGCAAAAACGTGCAGAAAATGGGCACCGTTCATGCCCTGATTTTCACCCTCTCAGGGGTGGTGTAGAGCCCCTCGGTAACCATTTGGTAAGGTCCAACCTTACACCGCGGAACACTCCCCGATCCAGGGCCCGGCGAACGGGTCGTCCTATCCCACGTTGTCGCGAGTCTGACCCGCGTTCGGGCCGAATCCTTGCCTGCCGGGCGTCCCTACGAGCCGCCGTGCGCCTCCAGCCAGCGCTGCAACTCCGGCTCCTGTGCAGCACGCAGTTGCGCACACTCGTCGATTCGATCCAGCGACTTAGCCAGCGTCCGCTCCGCCGACTCCACCGGATGCGCCGCGAAGAAGCTCGCCACCTCATCCCGCTTCTCCACCGTGCAGAACGCGCCCGCCGCCTGCACGATCCGCGCGCCCGAGTTCTCGGTCGACCGCATCTCGATCTCACCCCAGTGCTGTCGCACAAACGTCCACGCCTGCTCCTGCGTCTCGCGTCGCCCCAGCAGCAGCCCGATCAGCCCCCAGCTGTCCTGGCTGCGCACCTCGTCGGAGACCGCATACTCGAGTGTCCGCTTCACCAGCTCCGGCGCCTCGAACCAAGTCAGCGCGCGCAGCGCCGCCTCGCGGAAGTCGGGGTCCTTGGCGTCATGCACCACACGCAGCAGCCGGTCGTACATCGCCGCATCGCCTTTGGCCGCGGCCAGCGCCACCGCCGCGTCCACGATCATTGGGTCCGCCGGCTTCTGTCCAGAAAAAAGCTGCTGCGTCAGACGCTCCGCCTCCGCCATGACCGCCGGATCGCGCGCATTCCCCAGCGCCTCGAAGAGCGATTCGCGCAACTCCGCGTGGTCGTCCGGCTCGTGTTTACGTGGTCCACCCAGCGCTGCGTATACCGGCCCAAACTCGCGTCGCACCACCGCGTCCAGCCGCGCGCGGTCGTCGTCATTCGCAATTCTGGACCCGATCAACCCCACACGGCCCAGCGCGCTCTCCATCACCCCTGGGTCGTTGTCCTGCTTCACCGCCAGCGCCAGGTCGAGGAACTCCCCCACCGTCCCCTGGCCCGCGCGCATCAGCGCCCAGCGGTCTCCCAGCAGCCCGATCCGCTCCGCCGGCGCCAGCCCCGTCTCCGCATTCGCCACAATCGCGGCAAACTCGTCCTTCGTGTACTCCGCCCGGTAGTAGCCTTTGTCGTTCGCGTTCGCGTAGAAGAGCGGCGCCTTCGCCGCATCTTTCATTGCTGTAGCCTGCGGCGTCAGCAGTTCGCATCCATCGCCCTTCACGCAAACCGGGATCGTCCACTGCTCACCCTGTGCGCCTGTCTTACTCTCCGCCCCGCGTTCGATAAACCGCTGTTGTTCGACTACAACCGTCACACCCTGCCGCGCACCGAAGCTCACCTCGGGAACGCCTGGCTGCTCCACGAAGCTGCGCATTACCTGATCGACAGGCAACCCGCTCACCCGTGTCTGCGCGCCCCAGAAGTCCTCCGCCGTTGCATTGCCGTAGAGGTGCGCAGACAGGTACGCTTGCACCCCCTTGCGAAACTGCTCCTCCCCTACCCAGTTCTCCACCATCGCGATCACCGCGCCCGCCTTGCCGTACGCAATGTCGTCGAACAGTTCGTTGATCTCCGCCGGCGTCTCCGCGCGCTGCCGGATGGGCCGGGTCGTGCCCGCCGCATCTTCGTCCAGGATGCCGTTGCGCTCCATCGCCACGTCCTGCTCATAGTCCCACTTGGGCCGCCACTTCGCCGCCGCCTTGCTCTCCATCCACGTCGCGAAGCCCTCATTCAGCCATAGGTTGTCCCACCACTGCGGCGTCACCAAATCGCCGAACCACTGGTGCGCCATCTCGTGCGCCACCGTCTCGGCCACCTCCTTGCGCGCCGGCAGCGTGCCGTTTTTCGCATCCACCAGCAGCTCCGTCTCACGGAAGGTGATGCACCCGAAGTTCTCCATCGCGCCCGCCTCGAAATCCGGGATCGCGATCAGGTCGAGCTTCGCCATCGGGTACTTAATGCCGAAGTATTTGTCGTAGTAGTGCAGGTCCCACTTCGCCGCGTCCAGCGCGAACTCCGTCAGCGCCAGCTTGTCCGGCGTGGCGCATACCCGGATGGGCACGCCGTCCGACTTGCCTTCGCTGCACACGAAATCTCCCACCAGCCACGCCACCAGGTAGGTCGACATCTCCGGCGTCCTGGCAAACAGGATCGTATGCTTGCCCGGCTCGGGCCCCGGCTCATCGCGCAATACCTTTGTGTTGGAGATCACCGTGTCGCCCGCATCCACAACCAGCGTCACGTCGAAGGTCGCTTTCAGTGCCGACTCATCGAAGCAGGGAAACGCGCGTCGTGCATCGGTGGACTCAAACTGCGTCACGCCGTAGTTGTGCGCCTTGGTCTTTGAGAGGTAGAACCCGCGCAGCTTGTCGTTCAGGATTCCCTTGTACGCAATCTCCAGCGTCACCCGTCCCGCCGGCAGTGGGCGGGCAAACGTCAGCGTCGCCTGCTCCTTCGCGGAATCCAGCGTGACTGTCGCGATCTGCGAATCTTTGTAGAACTGGGTCGGTTCGTCCCACACTGGCGGCTTATCTTGCGCACCCTTGTCAGGTTTGAAATCCGCAATCAGCCCCGCAGGCCATACATAGGCCTTTACGTCCCCAAACTCAATCTCCGCCGCATTCAGCGTGATCGCGCTCGTCGGCGCATCCAGCACCACGTCGATCTTCTCTGTCCCCTCGAAGCGCGCCTTCCCCAAATCCGGAGTGATGGTTAGCGCATAATGCTCCGGTCGCACCCCACCCGGCAGCCGCTGCGCCTCTATCCGCGCCCCACCCAGCGCGGCCATCCCACAGAACAACCCCACAACCACCCAACGCCCAAGCACCATCGCCGCCCAATCCCTCAACCCGCTCCCACCAGACTAAATCCAGTGAAGCAGCGGACGCGCCGGGCGATTTCTACGTCCGCGTTACGTCGATTGGCTCCAGGCTGGTCGCCGAGTGCCGCAGCAGTTTAATGTCCTTCCACGTATTGCCCTTCTTGCGTTTGGCGCTGAACTCCAGCTTATGCGTCCGGCACCCTCCGCACGTCCGTATTTCAATGGTCGATGAGTACTCGGAGAAGTTGTGTTTCTTGTCCGATCCCACCTCCTTGTGCGCCAGGATGCCCTGCTGCAGTTGCTGGTTCTTCATCCACGTCAGGAACTCATCCACCGAATTATGTACGCCATTGGAGCTGTTGAAGTAGCGTGTCTGCCTGCCCTTGGTGCTTAGGAAGAGCTCGCAGTTATGGCAGTAGGCCAGCGAACGCAGATAGGAAGCCACCATTAGTCCGCCCAGCGCAAAGCCCGCGATCTGCAGTACTGCCATCACCAAATCCAGACCATGGTTTTCGACGCCCTGATTAATCGCCTGCACGTTGCCGCTGATCTTCGACAGCTTGCCCGTATCGCCCGCGCCCAGTTGCGTGCCCATGTCCGCCTTGGCCAGCATTCCGCCAACACCCTGGGCCATGCCCTCCGCATTCGAATCACCCTGGGTATCGATGCGCGGCCCCTCCTGCGCGGGCGCGGCAGAACCCGCATCCGCCGACTCGCTGGAGCCGCTGCCGCCTCCGCCCAGGTCGAGCGACATGCTCGGCAGGCGCGTATGCACCAGCGAGGCCGCCGCAAACTGCGTAAAGGCCTTGGGATACATCAGCGCGCTGCGGTTAGGCGCCATCAGCAGTCCGTTATCCAGGTGCCCCACATACAGATGCGTCGCCGCCGCCACCGTGAACACGCCCACCAGCAGGATCATGCCCGGACGAATGCGCAGCATCAGCGCGCCCGCCAGATACCCTAGCGAGCCCAGAAGTCCCGCGCCGATCGCGCCGATCGGCACAAACGACCATGCCGTATAGCCGAACAGCGTCTGCTCGCCGCGCAGTTCAAGAAACACCAGAACAGCCGCCGTCAGCGCGCTGGTCGCGGCGCCCAGCAGCACAACGATTAGATTGCGAAGGATCCGGTCCATAGCTTCCTCTTACAGAAAGGTGAGTATTGAGGCCCCACTGCGGGTGTGGCGTTAACCACAATCATTCGGAAGCATAGCGCGAAGCCCCACCCCAGCGGCATACCCATTCCGTGTCATATCAGCCGCTCGCCGCACCCCATTCCTACCGCCCCTTTCGTGTCATCTCCCGTCTTTCCGGTGAGTTATAAGAAGGCGCGCAATGCCCGAGCTTCTGGTTGGCTTGGAAGGTCCTCGCGCCACAGCCCCTTGCGCGCGCCCTACTTCCTCCGGCTAACGACCAGCCGCGCCGGCCGGTGGGCGCGAATCTCCACCTCGCTGAATCCCAGCCCCGCCGCCGCGCACATGCGCTCCCAGTCCTCCTCCACAAAGCTGCGCCGGATCGACGCCAGCCCATCCGGCCGGATGAAGCGGTGCCACCACGGCACGCGCGCCGCCACGCTAAAGATGCGGTAAGGCATCGGCATTCGGTGCAGATCATTCACCATCCAACCCAGCCGCGCCGTCCGCTCCATCCACTGCAGCATCCGCACAATCTCCTCCTCGGTCAGGTGGTGCGTAACGGTCGTCATCGTCGCGATGTCCGCATCCTGCGACTCCGCACACATGCATGCATCGCCCACCACCCATCGGATGCGGCTCTCCGGCGGAGTCGCCTCGCGTGCCGCGCGCACCGCATTCGCATTCACATCGACCCCGATCAGCTCCATCCGTATGCCACGCTCGCCCGCCCAACGCTCGATCCTGCGCAGCAGGTCGCCATATCCGCAGCCCACATCCACTAGCTTGATCGGGTGCTCCACATCTCGACCTTGAAACACGGGAGAGTAAAGGCTCTCCAGCCACAGCATCGTCGGCCGGTGCGCCAGCGTCAGCCGATTCACTACCGCTAGATCGCGCAGGCACGCGCGCAGCTCCTCATAGCTGCACGGGCCGTCCATCTGCTCTTCGAGCTCCGCCCGCCGCGAAAAATCCAGCCGGCCCAACGCCTCAGCCATGCGTCGACGCGGCCCGCTCCGAGCGTCCGGTGACCTCCGCCGCCTGTGCCTCCGCATACGCCGCCGCCCCCTGCAGCGCGCACGTGTCATCCAGAATGATGCGCACCGGCATCGCCTCCAGCACCGGCGAGAGCCTTCCCTTGTCCAGGAACGCCTGCATAAACCCGCCCGCCGCCAGCGTCTTCTTTGCCTTAGGCGCGATGCCTCCGCCCAGATACATCCCGCCCACCGCCAGCACCTTCAGCGCGACATTGCCCGTCTCCGCGCCGTACGCCGAGGCGAACATCGTCAGCGTCTCCACACACAGCTGGCTCGATCCGTCCTCACCGCACTGTCCGATCACCGCGTCCGGGTCTTCCTTCGTCATCCGCTCGCGCAGCCACTCCGGCTCCTCCAGCTTCTCCACGTCGCGCAGGTACGCGTAGATATTCTGTATGCCCAGCCCCGAAACCACGCGCTCCCAGCTCACATGCCCATTCAGCTTCGCGCGCAGATAATTCAGCAGCGCAATCTCGCGATCGTTCCGCGCCGCAAAATCGCAGTGTCCGCCCTCCGACGCCACCGGCCGGTGTGTTCTTCCGTCCCAGATCAGCAGCGCCTCGCCCAGCCCCGTGCCCGCGGCGATCAAACCGCGATTGCCCACCGCCGCCGCGTCGCCCTCGTGCAGCGTCAAGATCGACTCCGGCGCCAGTTCGGGAATCCCGTAGCCATTCGCCTCCAGGTCATTGATCAGAAAGATATGCTGGATCCCCAGCGCCTGCCTCAGTTCATGGTGGTCCAGCGTCCACGGCAGATTCGTCAGCTTGATCCGGCCGTCCTTCACCGGCCCGGGACAGCCAAAGCACGCGGCGGTAATCTCCTGCACCTTCACCGCGTCCGCCTCATCCGCCAGGAACTGCTTCACCGCCGCATCCAGTGACGCAAAATCATGTGCGTGGAATAGTTCGTCGCGCACCGGCTTCAACCGCCCGGCCTCAAAGCCGTACAGCGCCAGATGGATCTTCGTTCCACCCACGTCCCCTGCCAGAATCATCGACAGACCCCTAACGAAGCTTACCTATGAAAAGGGACGCCCCTCACCTTAACGTCTTACTTCAGCTCCAGCGTCGCGGAGTAATTCTCTTCTTCCGGCTCGTCATCGCTCACCGTACGCGGAAGATCCGCCGCCGCAGCCGCATCCAGCAGGAACCCAAGCTGCCCGCTCTCCGGTCGGATCAGCTGCGACGGCTTCGACTCCGGATCGTACTTGCCCAGCAGCACCTCGCGCAGGATCGCCGGCTTCTTCGCGCCCTCGATCCAGAACGAAACCTCGCGCGCTTTGTTGATCACCGGCCACGTCAGCGTGATGCGCCACGTATTCATCTGCGGCACATGGTTCGCCATCACAATCTTTCCCAGCTCATGGATCGCCGCCGTGTGCGGAAACAGCGACGCGCAGTGTCCGTCATCGCCCATGCCCAGCTGGATGAAGTCGAAGACCGGCGAGCCATTGCGGTCCAGGCCAAACTCCCGCCGGATGAGTTCCTCGTAGCGCGCCGCCGCCACCTCCGGCTCCAGCTCACCCTCCATGCGATGCACCTCTGCGGCAGGCAGTGGCACATGGTCCAGCATCGCCTTCTTCGTCATGCCGTAGTTCGAGTCCTTATCCTCCGGCCCAACCGTCCGCTCATCCACCCAGAAGAGATGCAGCTTGCTCCACGGCATGCGCGCGAAATACGGCTGGTCGCGGTCCGCCAGCATCGCGAACGTCGCCTGCGGCGAGTTTCCGCCGGAGATCGCCACCCGCGCCACGCCGCGCGCGTCCACCGCCTTATTCACCGCGGACACGAACTCCTCTGCCGCAGCCGCCGCTATCTCCTCCGCCGTCGGCCAAACCTTATATGTAACTACAACAGATCGCGGCATTACAGTTTCCTCCACTTTCGTCCGTCAATCTCCATCAGCGCGTCAGCGGCCGCCGGCCCCCACGTTCCCGCCGCGTAGTTGGGGAAGTCCTTCACCGGGTTCTTCGCCCAGTACTCCAGCACCGGCGTCATCAGCGCCCACGTGGCCTCGACGCCATCGCGATGCGCAAACAGTGTGCCGTCGTCCAGCATCGCATCCAGCAACAGCCGCTCATACCCATTCGCCGACGACACGCCAAACGCAGTCGAGTAGCAGAAGTCCATCGTCACCGGGCTGATGTGCATCGTCGGCCCCGGCACCTTCGCCTCAAACTGCAGCGCAATACCTTCATCCGGCTGGATGCGCATCGAGATGATGTTCGACTGGATCTCCGCGCCCCCCCGCGCCTGGTCCTTGAACAGCAGCAGCGGCGGCTGCTTGAACTGGATCGTAATCTCCGTCACCCGCTTGGCCAGCCGCTTGCCCGCACGCAGATAGATCGGCACGCCCGCCCAGCGCCAGTTCTCGATCTCCACACGCAACGCCGCATACGTCTCCGTCTGCGACCTTGGATGCACGCGGTCCTCTTCGCGATAGCCCACCACCGGCTTGCCCTCAATGGTCCCCGGGCCATACTGCCCACGCACCGTGTCTGCAAAATGGATCGGCTTGATCGCGCGAAACACCTTGATCTTCTCCGCCCGCACAGCCGCCGCATCAAACGATATCGGCGGCTCCATCGCCACAAAACTCAGCAGCTCCATCACGTGGTTCTGCACCACGTCGCGCAGCGCGCCCGCCTTCTCGTAGAACGGCCCGCGACCCTCAATGCCGATCGACTCTGCCGCCGTAATCTCAATGTGGTCGATGTAGTTCCTGTTCCACACATTCTCAAAGATCCCGTTCGCAAACCGGAACACCAGAATGTTCTGCACCGTCTCTTTGCCCAGGTAGTGGTCGATGCGAAATATCTGATCCTCGCGGAAGACCTTGTTCACCTCGTCGTTCAGCGCGCGCGCCGAATCCAGATCGTGCCCAAACGGCTTCTCGATGATCACGCGCACCCACGGAGCATGTGCGCCCGCACTCGCAGCCTCCGGCGGCTGCGCCATGCCGTGCTCACCCAGGAACTTGATGATGTCCGAAAAATACTCCGGCGCCGTCGCCAGATAAAACAGCCGGTTGCCGCCAGTCCCATACTTCCCATCCAGCGCCACCAGCGCAGACTTCAGCCCTTCATAGGCGCCGTCGTCATCGAAGTTCATCTGGTGATAGCCAATGCGCGAGACAAACTCATCCAGCTTCGGGTCCGCCGCGTCCACACCGCCGCCCGATTCGATCCCCTCTTTCATGTCCGCGGCAAACGTCTGCTCCAGCGGCCGCCGCGCAACACCCAGCACTGCAAACTTCTCCGGCAGATTGCCCGCCTGCTGCAGGTGGTAGAGCGCGGGCAGCAGCTTGCGCTTGGTCAGGTCGCCCGACGCGCCGAAGATCACCACAATGCACGGGTCCGGGCTGCGCTCAGAGTGCTGGCTCGCCTTCAATATCTCCGGGTCGATCGTGACCTGCGTCGTCGCCATAAAAAATCGCTCCTCAGTTCTGGGTCCCAGACTCCTGCATACACCTGCTCTATTTCAAATGTGTGTGCGTATATGCCGGGACCGCAAAGCGTGTAGTGAAACTATAGCCCAGCCGTCTACACCACGCGGTTACTGACCCTCGGGAAAATCCGCGCCTAGCGTCACGTCCTTGTACTGCACCATCTCCGTACGCCACTGCTCCAGCTTGGCGTTCATGCGGGTCCACGCGGCCGCGCCCAGCAGCAGATGCAGCGGCGGATTGTCAGAGTCCGCCACATCCATAATCGCCTTCACTGCCTTCAGCGGATCGCCGCGCTGCTTGCCCGCGTTCCCATGGAAGTACGCACGCACCGGGTCCAGCGCCGGCTTGTACTCCGCGATCTCGCGCTTCGCCAGCACGCCCGACCGCCCCAGAAAATCCGTGCGGAACGGCCCCGGCTCCACGACCGTCACCTTCACCCCGATCGCGGCCATCTCTCCCGCCAGCGCCTCGGTGAAGCCCTCCACCGCAAACTTCGTCGCGTTGTAGTAGCCCCACCCCGGCGTCCCGCCAATCCCCGCCATCGACGACAGATTGATGATGTGCCCGCTGCGCTGCTTCCTGAACTGCGGCAGAAACGCGCGCGTCACACGCATCAGCCCGAACACATTGGTCTCGAAGACCGGCAGGAACTCCTCCTCCGTCGCCTCATCGATCCCACCCGCAAACCCATACCCCGCGTTATTCACGAGGACATCAATCTGTCCGAACGCCGCGATCGCGTCCTTCGCGACCGTCTCAATTTGCTCCGGCTTGGTCACATCCAGCGCAAATGCCCGCGCGGTGTCGGGAGATTTCTGTGCGAGCTCCGCAATCTGCTCCGGCCTGCGCGCCGTCGCAATCACGCGGTCTCCCGCCTTCAGCGCCTCTTCGGCCAGCAGCCGCCCAAACCCCGTCGACGCCCCTGTAATGAACCAGACCTTCCCCGCATTCGCCATATTTATCTGACGCCTCTCAGCCCTACCACGATGCGGCTCTACGCCCGGTATTCGACCACGCCGTCCTCGCCTGCCACCAGCGCCAGCGTCGCCATCCCCAAAAACAGCCCATGCTCCACCACGCCCACAATCCCGCGAATCTCCGCCGCCGTCACCTCCGGCTCCTCGATCCGCCCGCACGCGCAGTCCAGAATATAGTTGCCCTCGTCCGTAA
>Ga0206898_10207_pt1 | contig 11409 bp, 8 predicted proteins | sample Alteio_BWOrgHeat_50_FD_153237 | JGI IMG/M metagenome (GOLD analysis project Ga0206898, IMG submission 153237) | Enriched cells from forest soil in Barre Woods Harvard Forest LTER site, Petersham, Massachusetts, United States -... | ecosystem: Environmental > Terrestrial > Soil > Temperate forest >...
GAAGGCGATTCTCGAAGTCGCAAACTTCGGCCAGGCGGTCCAAATGAGTGCTCAGACTGCGCTCTTGGAATCCATCGGGCGCCATCAGCTGGCCCAGATGATCACCGAGCGGGAATCGCTGGGTAAGGAACTGCAGAACCATCTCGACGCGAAAACAAACCCCTGGGGGATCACGATCCAGTCGGTCGAGATTCGCGACGTACATATTCCCCCCGGACTGGAAGATGCCATGTCGCGCCAGGCGCAGGCAGAGCGCGAACGGCAGGCGCGCATTGTGCTCGGTACCGCCGAGACTGAGATTTCCGCAAAGTTTGCAGAAGCGGCGCTGGTCTATCAGGACAATCCCATCGCCCTGCATCTCCGCGCGATGAACATGCTCTACGAAGCGATCAAAGAGAAGGGCGCGATGGTGATTGTGCCTTCTTCGGCCGTCGAAACCATGGGGCTGGGCGGGATGCTGGCCACCAGCACCCTGGGGAAACCGGTGGTGTGATAGAGGGTTGTGAACTAACATGAAGCCGTGAAGCTGCTGGTTTTCTCGGATATTCACAGCGATGCCCGTTCACTCGAACGTCTCATGGCCACCGACGCCGACTATTACCTCTGCGCCGGCGATCTGGTGAACTGGGGGCGCCACCTCGATGCCATGGGCGAGATTCTGAAACAGCGCGGCGACCGTGTTTATGTCATTCCGGGTAACCACGAGTCCGAGCCTCAGATCGCGGAGTTCTGCCAGAGGTTCGGGCTGCGGGACTTTCATGGCGGCCGTTTCGAGGTGGATGGATTTCACGTGGTCGGCCTGGGCTATTCAAGTCCGACGCCGTTCGATACGCCGGGTGAGTATTCCGAAGAAGAACTGGAAGAGAAGCTCCACGCTTTCGACGGACTGAAGCCGATGATTGCCATCTGCCACGCGCCCCCCTACGGCACGATGCTGGATCGCATCACCAACCTGCGGCACGCGGGGAGCAAAGCTGTGCGGGATTTTCTGCAGCGCGAGCAGCCGCGCTTTTTCTTCTGCGGCCACATTCACGAAGCGGCCGGAGTCTCTGAAAGATTGGGCGCTACATCCGCGATGAACGTGGGCAGGAAGGGTTACCTGCTCGATCTCGATAAACAATCGGAACTGGGGTTCATCTGAAATGGCAACACTGGGACTGGTGGAATACGGCGACGCGAGCCCGGAGGTGCGGGCTGTTTATGACGACATCATGGCTACGCGCCAGACCGACTGGATCAACAACTTCTGGAAAGCGCTCGCCCACGATCCGGTGACCCTGCGCCGTACCTGGGAAAGCATCAGGCAGATCATGGCGCCGGGCGCGCTCGACCCCTTGACGAAAGAACTTATCTATGTCGCGGTGAGTGCCTCCAATCAGTGCGGATACTGCATTGCTTCGCACACCGCGGGCGCTCGCAAAGCGGGCATGACGGACGCCATGTTCGCGGAACTCATGGCCGTGGTCGGCATGGCGAACGAGACCAATCGCCTCGCCAGTGGCTATCAGGTGGAGATCGACGAGAAGTTTCGCGTTTGATGGGAATGCGGCGATCTGGAAAACAATCGCCGCATCCCCTTGCCGCTACTTCTTAGCCGCCATTACAAGGTCGGGGCTGGTGCCACCGGCCGCGGTAATGTGCGTTTGTGCTGCCCAGGTAGTGCCGTTGAAGTGCGAGAACCAGAGCGTCTGATCGCCCAGTTCGCCCTTCCAGCACGCGAAGAGCGCGTTGTTGAACACGGCCAGGCCGGGCCCCACGCTGCTGGCGACGCCTGCGATCTGCTTCTGCGCCGCCCATGAGCTTCCGTTGAAACTCGAATACCACATGGTCTGATCGCCCAGTTGACCCTTCCACACCGCGTAGATCGCGTTGCTGAAGACCGCGAGCGAAGGCCCTTCACTGCTGCCGACACCTGCGATCAGCTGCTGTGCAGCAAAGCTTGTGCCGTTGAACTTCGACCAGTAGAGTCCCTGATCTCCGTTCATGCCTTTCCAGACCATGTAGATGGCGCCGTTATAATTCACCACGGCGGGGCCCACGCTGGTTGCCACGTTCGCGACTGCCTGCTGCGGCGTCCAGGCTGCGCCGTTGAACTGGTTGAAGAAGATCCGCTGATCGTTTTCCTCCCCCTTCCACGCCATGAACAGGTTGTTACCCAGCACTGCGAGACGCGGGCCGACGCTGGTTCCGACGCCCGCGACCTGCTGCTGCGGCGCCCAGGTGGTTCCGTCAAAATGGCTGTAGTAGATTCCCTGATCGCCCAGGATGCCTTTCCACGTCATGTACAGCTTGCCCGCGTAGACTGCGAGCGCTACGCCGGTGCTCGATCCGATCCCGGCGATTTGCTGCTGCGGTGTCCAGGTGGTGCCGTTGAAACTGCTGAAGAAAACGCGGTCATCGCGTTCCTCGCCCTTCCACACCATGTAAAGTCTGCCGTTATAGGCCTCGATCGCAACCGGCAGACCAACTCCGCTCAGCGCAATTTGCAGCGCTGTGCCGTTGACTCGTCCCAGACCCGTGCAGGCATCCCATGCCGGACCGGATTTGTACCCCGGAGCTCCGCCGCGCGCATTGCTGATGCCGTCGTTGATGTCGCTGTACACATACGGATAGGGCACGGCATAGAGGTTGGGATTGAGGTAGCCAACCGGTTCGCTGAAGTGTGCGTTCATCAGGGCGGTGAGACCGGCGTACAACGGCGCGGTTGCGCTCGTCCCGCCCACGGCGCCGATGTTCGAGCCGTTTACGTATAGTTCATATCCGCTGGCGCCGTCGGCATTCCCCGAGATGTCGGGAACGCCCCGGCCCTTATGCCCGTCGTTGATCGACCCTGGGATGCTCGCCGACATCTGCCATGCAGGGAGAGAGAAGTTCGGCGCGCAGAAGATGTCGCTGATGCCCCCGCCTGTAAGCCAGTCGTTATCGTTATCATTCCACGTGTGCTCAGTGAACACGTTTCCCGAGACATTCGAAATGCTCGTTCCACCGCACGAGGTCACGTAGATATCGGAGCCGGGGTAAAGCACGTGGGCTTTGTTGTCGCCGATCCCACAATCGGAACCGTGATCTCCCGACGATACAAAAACGGTCACGCCCAGAGCCGCGGCTTCCTGGAACGTAGCGTTCACCGCCTTGATCGCGGCCAGCGACCACGTCAGCCCGCTGATGCTCTCGTTCTCCGGCCAGCCATAGCTGATCGACAGCACGGACGGCTTGTGTGTGGCGTCGTGAATGGCGGTTGTGACCGCATCCACCCAACCCTGCTCACTCCACGGCGCGAAGTAAACCACCAGTGTGGCGCCGGGTGCCGCGGAGCCCGATACATCGATGTCCAGCATGGTTTCCACCGTGTAGTCGTCAGTGCCCGGATTGTTGGGCTGTCCATCGACGCTGACGGCGGTTACCGAAGGAACGGCCACACCCACACTGTTGTAAAACAGAGTCACATCCGACATTTTGAAGCCGCCGCCGAATTCCAGGATACCGATGGTCTGGCCTGCGGCATTAGGCGACGACGGGAAATTGTAGAGCTTCGCCACCTGAGGCGGTGTAAGCGGAACTGTGCTCTGCGCCGGTGATGCGTCGGCCGCTTTGCGCCCGCTCTTCTTGATTTGCGGATGGGCCATCCTGCGGTTATCGAGGCCGAAGACGCCTTCCACGATATCGGCGATGTCAGCGGGTACCTGGACCGCGCCTTCGCGGCCGCGATACGTTTCGTTCGCCGTCTCATACGTTCCGAGGTCGACCGCGAAGGCCTTGCTCATCTGCGTCGCCGTGCCTCTGAGAACGATGGTGCGGCGAGGGACGCTCGACTCCACCATCTCGAGATCATTCGCATGTGCGAATGAAGCAATTTTCGCCAAATCATCCGGCGACGCTCCATATCTCGCGGCGAATTCCTCACGAGACAGATACTGCTTTTCGCCCTGCGGTCTCGCCGCAAGCTCCGCCGGATCCGGAAGCTCCGGCGCATATGGGCGTCTCCGGACGCGCACGCTGACTGTGAATATTTCGTTGGGATTGGCTGGTCCGGTGCGCTTCGCTCCCGCACGAGGTTTACGTTGCGTTGATTCCAGGGGCCGATAATTCGTTGGGATTTGAGGCATGTTTTCTCCTTAAATCGGACGACACTTTAGTGAGGGGTGCCCGATATACGTTTCAAATGTTCCGCTTCGGAGTAAAGCGAGAATCGGGCTATCGAATGTCAGGCAACGAGAAAGCTATCCAGGTGTCGCCGGCCGCGCTGGCAAGTTTGCCGCCCCCCGTCGCTGCAATTACAACGTATTGTTTTCCCGCGATTTCATACGTGGCTGGCTGTGCATAGGCGGCATAGGGAAGTTTGAATTCCCAGAGCTTTGCGCCCGAGCCGCTGTTGAACGCTCTGATTTTCCTGTCGGGCGTGCCTGCACAAATCACCAGTCCGCCCGCCGTCGTAATCGTTGCTGCGAAGTTCTCCGTTCCGGTCGCAGGCACACCGGCTTTCGTAAGTTCTTCATATTCGCCAAGCGGAACTTTCCATTCAATACGTCCCGAATTCAGATTGATGGCGTTCAGGGTTCCCCATGGCGGTTTGACGCCGGGATAGCCGTTCTGATCGACGACTCGTCCCAGCCAGATGGCTTCCCATGCATTCCCCGCTGGCTTCGCGGGCGCCTTGAGGAAATCCATGAGAGCCGCAATTTCCTTTTCCGGAATCCTGACTGGCGGCATCGATCGAAACCCACGCTCAACGATGCGAATGATGTTCGTCATGTTCTGCCGCCCGATTAACGGCAGAAGCGAAGGCCCCGCAATCCCTTTACGGTCGGCTCCATGACAAGCGGCGCAGTGTTGCTCGTAAAGTTTGGCGCCATCGCCACTCTGAACGTCCGCAGGGGCTGAAATCTGCTTCGCCTTTACCCACGTCGGAAAATCATTAGCATTGACGAAGAGCCGTTCGTTGACCGGATCGAAAGACGCGCCTGTCCATTCCGCGCCGCCGAGCGACGAATACCAGATCGTAGGTTTCTTGTCATCGATGGGAAGAAACCAGCCGAAGCGCGCGTTCCCGATTTCCTTAGCGACATAGGCGTGCGCCGCAGGTGAGAGATTCGTGATCTGATCCGGGGAAAACACGCGCCGCACGAACGGCTCGGGCAATTCCGGATCCGGCTGCCATTCGGCGAGCTTTTCGCCGGGAAGGTCGGATACCGGCGCCCGCCTTAGCCGAAAAGGGAACAGCGGCTTTCCCGTTACGCGATCGAGCACCAGCGTATTGCCCAGCTTGGTTACCTGCGCCACGGCATCGAACTTCCGGCCGTCGCGTGTTATCGTCACAAGGTTCGGAGGCGCGGAAATATCCCAGTCCCACACATCATGCCGAACCTCCTGAAAATGCCAGAGCCGTTCTCCGGTTTCCGCTTTGATCGCAATCACCGAATCGGAATACAAATCGTCGCCGGGATGATCAGCTCCCAGGAAATTCGGATGCGGCGACCCTGTCGAAACGTAAGCGATGCCCCGAGCATCATCGAGCGCCATGCCGCCCCAGCAGTTAGCGCCCCATTTCAGACCGGGAGAAGACTCGGCGATGAGGTTGAACTGCCATAGCGCCTTTCCGCTAAGAAGATCAAACGCGCTCAGCACGTTCCAGCAGGGGATCAAAATGATGTTTCGATAAATCGCGGGAGCGACGGTCGACCGCGCAGCAACGCGCCCGTGAGTTCCGAATTCTTGCACCGCTTGCCCGGTTTTCGCGTCCAGCGCATAAAGCCAGTCGCCTGCGCTGAAAAACAGCCGCGGGCCACGATCCGAATCGCCCGGCCAATACACAAGGCCGCGAACTGCCGGTTGCCCCTCCGGCTTAAAACGCCAGATCTCGCCTCCTGTTGCCGCATTCAGAGCGACGAAAGCATCTCCCACCGTGGCGCCAAATAACACCCCGTCTGCCACAACCGGACTGGTTTCCAGTCCCGCCGTAATGTCTTTGCGATCCAGATCGCCCGAATGCCATGTCCACGCCAACGTCAGGCGCTTCACGTTCTCGCGGTTGATCTGATTCAGCGTTGAGTAACCGCTTGACGAATTATCCCCATGAGCGCGCATCCAGTCTCGTCCCGTTCCAAACGAAGAATCAGGAAGCGCGGGAGTCAGTTCGTCAATGCTCGCTGAAGGAATCGTTTTGTATTCCGGCGCGGGCTCGCGGGATGCCAAACACAAGGCGGCAAGCAGGCAGAGCGGAATGAGATTTCGCCAGGTCCGGTAGAGCATCTTTGTCGCATATCTGGTCTCTCGACGCGGAGTCCTGATTCACACCAGTTTAATCTGCACCCGTGTTCATGTGATTGACTCAGGTGAGTGATACAGTGCACAATAAACGCCTGTGCAAAACGGCCCCGAGAAGCAGAAATTCGGTGAACCGCTGGAGGATTTTTCTCTTCCCGATCTCAATGGCAAGGTTGTCAGTTTGAGCCAGTCAATAGCCGCAAAGAAAGCCGGCGTAGTGGTCTTCTGGTCCGGCGTCTGTTCTCACTGCGTTCGCTATGCGGACTACCTGAACGCATTTGAAACCACGAACCCCGATATTGCACTGATCGCCCTCGCATCGCGCCACGGTGAAACGGTCGTCGACATCAAAAAGGCCGTCGCCGAACAGAATCTCCGTTTTCGCATCCTGCGCGATGAAGGCGGCGTCATTGCCAAAAACTGGTACACACAACAAACGCCGCGAGCGTTTCTGATGGACGCCGGGCGGTCGCTCGTTTATCGCGGCGCTATCGACAACTTTAAATACGCCGATCAGGCGCAGTACATTCCCTATCTCGACACCGCGATTGCGCAATTTATGAAGGGCGAACCTGTTACCAAGCCCGAGACCGCGAGCTTCGGCTGTGCAATTCAGTCTGTCTACTACGTGTTGCCTCGGGCGCTATGAATCCTTTTCGGTTGCCTGTGACCCTGCTGGAGAAGGGGCTGCTCACAGCGAACACTGCGCTCAACACGGCCCAGCGCGCCCTCAATGATGTTACGGGCCTCGGCCAGCCGCTGAAGGCGCCGCCTGTGAATGGTCCGCGAGACAGCGACACGGCGCTTTCCGATTTCACCACTCGCCTCGCGCGCATCTTCCGCTACACGGTGGTCGATCAAAAGAACTTTAGCCGCGCTCCCCTTGAAGTTGCGGCGGCCGCGCGAAAGGCTTTCGCCTACGTCGATCCGACAGATCCCCGTTTCCTCGGGTTTCCTGTGCAGCTTGCGATTTCCGCCGGAACGCTCGCGATCCAATCCGCTCTGCGGGGGATGGCAACTTATGAGGTCGTGGGCGAAGACACGGGCCGCCTTGTGACCGATTTCTTCGAGTTGTATACGGAGATCGGAGTCTTCCTCGGCCTTGAGTATCGCGAGGTGATGGACAGACATCAGATCCGTCTCAAAGCCGAACCTTCAGATCACCGCACTCGCATGGAACTGGGCAAAATGCTGATCAAGTGCGGCCTCTACGACCAGGCGGCGCGCGAGTTTCGCGAAGTGCCCTCGAATTCGGAGCATTATCCCGCGGCCCTGCATGAGCTCGCTGTGGCCCTTCAGCGCGCGGGGCGGTCAACTGACGCCGCACGTGCCGCCGTGAAAGCGCTTGACGCCAACCCTTCAAACGAACGCATTCGCTTCTGGCTTTGGCTGACCGTGCAGGATCTGGGCGGGTATCCCGACTTCGTCCCTCATTCGCATCGCATGGAAGTGAAGGCGGGCCGTGCCGAGCCAACCGTCGTGTTCGAGGACATCGCGGAGAAGATTGGCTTCGACAAAACCAGCGCCGGCCGCGGCATCGCCATCTTCGACTACAACAACGATGGCTATCTCGACATCGTGGTCACCTCCGGGCACGGCGGCTGCAATCTTTATCGCAATAACGGCGATGGGACTTTCACCGATGTCTCCATCGCCTCCGGTCTCGATACCGCCGTGAACGCTCAGTCGATCAGCGTGGGCGATTACGATAACGACGGGAATATCGATCTCTTCGTCACCCGCCTGGGGTTCTATGCCGGCGAGGGCCAGTTGTTCCGCAACAACGGCGACGGCACCTTTACCGACGTAACCGAACAGGCAGGCCTTAACGTCTGGGGACCGACCTTCGTCGCTACCTGGATCGATTACGATGGCGATGGCTTTCTCGATCTCTTCATCGCAAATAATCTCTCGGGTCTTTTCGACCGCAAGACTCCCAACCGCCTTTTTCACAACAACGGCAATGGAACGTTTACTGAGGTAACCGAGCAATCCGGGCTCAAAACGATCTGGCCCACGACCGGCGCGGCGTGGATAGATTACGACAACGACGGCCGGCCCGATGTTTTTCTCAGCAATGGTGTCGGCCGGTCGCAGTTATTCCACAACAACGGCGACGGAACCTTTACCGATGTCAGCGAAGCTGCGGGCGTGACCGAAGCGGGCTTCGGTAGCCCCTGTTTTTGCTGGGATTTCGATAACGATGGCTGGATGGATATCGGTCAGTTCCAGTGGTCCGATCACGAAGACATGATTTATTCTCTTCGTCACGGCGAAGGGCCGCCCAACGGTCATCCCTTCCGCCTCTACCGCAATAACCGCGACGGAACGTTCTCGATGATCAGCCGCGAAGTTGGCCTCACCGGCTGCTATGGAACCATGAGCGGTAGCTTTGGTGATTTCAATAACGACGGCCACCTCGATATCGTCTACGGGAACGGCAGCCCCAAAATGGACCGCATGGAGCCGATGATCGTGATGGAAAATCGTGGCGGGAAATTCCATAATGTGACGTTCTCGGCTGGCTTGCCCGTGACGGGAAAGAGCCATGGTGTCACCGTCGCGGATCTCTTCGGCGATGGGCGCCTCTCGATCCTTGTCGGCGCCGGAGGCCAGTATCCCGGCGATCTTCTCACGACCAACGTCTACTGCCCGGTTGAATTGCCGGGCAATTACGTGAACGTCCGTTTGGTCGGGACGAAGAGTAACCGCTCGGCCATCGGCGCGCGCGTCTCGGTTGAAGCCAGCGGCACCAGGCAGTTCCGCGAAGTCTCCGGCGGCACCAACTTCGGATGCACTCCGCTCGAGCAGCACTTCGGCCTCGCGAAGCTGACTTCAGTCGATGCCGTCGTCGTGCGCTGGCCGAGCGGTCTGGTGCAACGCTTTGACAATCTCGAAATCAACAAGACCTATGAGTTCGTTGAGGGGCAGTCGGGCTGGAAGGACGTCTACGCGATGGCAGCGATGAGCGCTTCCAGTTCGATCGCCTGATCTGCCTGTTTGCCGCGCCCCACTGAAGGCGCGATTGCGAGAGCTTCGCCGTGGTCTTCGAACCACACCAGGAACGCTGCCTTTTCCGCTTCCGGCAAACGCTGCAGATTCACCCACGTGTAGTATGCGCCCATGTCCGCGTCTACCAGCGATCCCTGAGGATCGAACTCCGGGCGGCGCTGTGTCTCGATCAGCAGTTCGTTCATGGGCTTCTCGCGTTGCCGGGGAGTGAAACGGGCGAATATCGTTAGCGGCTGGGCGCGGCGAAGCACTTCCCGCGCCGCCCACTGAACGAATGTTGTAGCGAACACCTGCGTGCCTGAGCCCTCCGTCAGCAGGCTCAATTCAAATCGGCTGACCAGACCAGATCCCAGACCTACTTCATCGGGCTTGAGTTGCGCAAGCATCGTGCGAAAAGCTTCGGGATCGAAAACGCTGGCCTCATACGTCTTCTGCATGCGGGTTTGCAGCGTCGCGCGCGGCCCGGCCAGCGCGCTGTAAGAGATCAGCGTGACGCCCGGAGGCGCGGGCGCACCGGCGGCGCCGTCGATATACCAGTGGCTGTAGTGATCGCCTGTCTGGGCCCGCTTTGCCACCGCATCCAACAGGGTCTTCACGCCATCTGAATGCCGAACCTGCGTATAGTAGGTCCCCTGCGTCCGCAGCTTGCGAAAAAGGCGGTAATCGCTCTTTCCAGCTCCCTGTCCAATCACAGCAATTCCCAGGCGATGCAGCGGAAGCGAAGGATCCGGGCTCGAGCCATTCGACTTCGCCACATAATCGACTGCCGCGGCGCGAAACGCGTCGATCTGATGCGTAGCCCACAAATGCGCCGAAAGTTGCTCGGAAAACACCGCGGGCGAATTGATCCAGTCCGTTTGTTCCAGTTCCCGCGTCAAATGAAGCTGCGAGAACGCGGCCATGGTTGTGCGCAGCTGATCCTGCGGGAGTCCGCCCAGATAGCGGAACTGACGATCCAGATCCACTCGCTCCGCGGGAAATTTCCAGTCATAGACAATGAGCTCGCGCAGAACGAGCGGCACGAACGCCAGGGGTAACCGCCGCAGCAGTTCGATATGCTTCGTCGCGAATTCCCGCGCTTCGGGTGCATACCCCGAGAAACTTGCCGCCGTGAGTTGTTCAGGCAGCATGGCTAAGCGACAGCCTCCGCCACCGGTTTGCCCACTGAAAGCCGGGCGTCGAATCCGAAAATCGAGCCCAGTGTCGGCACCAGATCGGTCGATTCTATGGGCCTGTCCACGATGGTGTTTTGGCGGATCCCGGGTCCCATCGCCATCATCCACGTGGTCCTCGACATCGCGTCTCCCGTGCGATGGTGCTGGAAGCCGTTGCCGCCTGAATCGATATCTGAGTCGCGACCGAAATCAGGCAGGATGAACATCGTGGTCTTGCCCGCGTATTCAGGTTCCTGCTGGATCGATCTCCAGAGCTCTGCGCACAACCGGTCCGAACGTTTGATCCCGTCGAGGTAAAGCGAGAATGTTCCCGAATGAGCGATATCGATATCGTGCAGCGTCACCCAGAGAAGGCTGGGCGAAATGTGATGCATCAGCTGTTTGGCGATATAGACGGACAACTCATCGGGGCTCGCCAGATTGCGCGCGTGCGCCGCAAAATCGTCAGCCGAGAGCTTAAGAACCTCGGCCAGCTGGCTCAATTCGATCTGGCGCCCGGCCAGCGTCGGCGCATACAAAGGAGTCTCGTAGTTGTCGCGCAGCAGATGCTCGTAGCGCGCGGCCTCGCCACCCAGTGACAGCGCTGCGGAAAGCAGTCGCTTCGGCAGAATCACACCCGCGCCCAGCCCCGCCCCATATTGCCGGTGCGAGCTTTCTCCGATCCGAGCGAAGCCATTGCTCGGCGCCACTACCCATGCATCCGTGGCCGGCCGGCCGAGGCCCCTCCGGAAATACTCGAAGACGGTTGGGTTATTCGGCGAGACTGCTGCGAAGTTATTGAACGTCTCGTAGACACCGGTCACAATGCTTGCGGTCGCAACATAGTGGCCGAGAATCCCCTTGTTCACCACGTTGCTGAAGAAGGTGGCCTGGGGAATGAGTTCGCTCAGGATCCGCGGGATATTTTCCTGGCCGTCAGGCGCAAACGTTTCGTCATCGCGCGCGCCCCCGCCGAAAG
>Ga0206898_10338_pt1 | contig 11389 bp, 7 predicted proteins | sample Alteio_BWOrgHeat_50_FD_153237 | JGI IMG/M metagenome (GOLD analysis project Ga0206898, IMG submission 153237) | Enriched cells from forest soil in Barre Woods Harvard Forest LTER site, Petersham, Massachusetts, United States -... | ecosystem: Environmental > Terrestrial > Soil > Temperate forest >...
GGTGGCGTCGACGGCGCTGTTGTCGACCTGGTTGGCCACATCCGACGCTTCCTCGACCCGGATATCGTAGGCATGGGTCCAGCCGACCCCGAACGGCCCGATGCGGGCATCGTTGCTGTTGTACGTGCGCTGCAGCACCAGGCCGGCTCCGACTGCCGGCGATACCTGGATGTCCGTGAAGCTCTTGAACAGGTTCCCGGTCTGCGTGTTTACATCCCGAATGCTCTTCTGCCAGGGCATGGAACGGCTACGACGCCCAGCACAACGCGCTCTCCAAGATCGTCAGCCAGAACGACTACACGTACGACAACGCCGGCCAGCGCTTGAGTAACACCATTAGCATTCAGCAGGTGAACAGCGACGGAAACGGCGTTGTGACTGGCAGCAACAACACGCCTGTCTGGGCCTCCCAGCGCACGGAAAGCTACGGCTACGACGACCTAAGCCGTCTTTCTACAGTGAACTATGGCGACGGTGAGCAGCAAAGCTACCAGTTCGACGCGATGGGCAATAGGACGCAGAAGTGGGACACGATCACGGGGACCACGAGCTATTCCTACAACAACGCCAATATGCTCACGGCAGTCAACTCTAATTCCTACACCAACGACGCCAACGGCAATACCCTCACCGGCGGGGCAAGAACAAACACGTGGGATTCGTTTAATAGGATGACGCAAAGTGTTGACGGGAGCAATACGTGTCAATATGATTATGACTTCAACGGTATACGCCATCAGCAAGCTGTGACCAGCAGTGGGACAGCAACCACAACTGACTATGGAATAGATGGTGATAACGTTATTCGGGAATGGGCTTCGTCAAACGGTAGCTTGAGCCCTCAAGCGACATATTTGACTGGCATACGGGGTGTTGAGTACAAGCGCTTCGATCAAAGCGGGTTGGTGGATTGGTATATTAATGACGGCTTAGGTAGTGTTGTGGCTGAGATAAATCCGAATGGCAGTGTTCAAGCTAGTCAAAACTACGATGTATATGGCAACATAAGAACAAGCTCAGGCACCAGCCAGACAACCAATCACTTTGTGGGCAATTTGGGGCACCAGTCTGATCAAGCGACCGGCTTGATCTATATGCGAGCGCGGTACTATGATCCTGCGTGTGGGAGATTCATTAGTCAGGACCCAGCAAGGAACGGAAAGAATTGGTTTATTTATGTAAGCAACAATCCAGTTAATTTGGTGGACGAGAATGGAAAAGCAGGAACGCCTCCGCAAACAATACTTGGCCTAGCCATATGGGGATTGCTTCAATGGTTTGCTAGCATGGGATTGGGTCCAAAAGGACTAGATTTACTAGTAAGTGGCTTAGCTGGTATGATAAGCGGAATGGATCTCTTAATTAAAAGCATGAATCTCCTTGCCGATGAAGCTGCCGTTTCTGATAAATTTGGGGCGATGGCAGATGTTTACGCGGGCCTGGGATGTCTCGTTTCCACTGTTTTAATCTTTTGCGCAATGTATCAGTTCTGTTTGGGAGCGGCAATAATTGCTGGAGATATGGAGGGAGATCCAACTTACTTTACAAACCCAAAGGTACCGTCGTAAGGGAATGACAACATTATGCTAGCCAATCTGTCAAGAAATACATCAAATAGCGCAAAGGTGCGAGTATGAGTCAAGATTCAGCTAATCGAATGATAGTGATTGTCGTTCTTGCAAATCTCGGATTGTTCACAACTTTTAGAGCAATTGCTGCGGAAGCGACCTGGCTTACGGCTGTTATTATTTGGATAATAGCTGGAATGCTAACAATAGACACGATCATGCCAGCCAGCATTCGTATTTGGAAGAGTAAAGCTAATAATGATGCGCAAAATGCTCGCTTCAATCCTGCGATTGGCATCTGCACCACTCTAACGGCGTTAGCGCAACTCGCGCTAGGTTGGTCGAGGCTGCCAATCCAATTCCGTGCTGTTTTCTATCTCTCTAGCGGAGTAACTTTGCTGATAGCATTGATTTGGTGGGTTGTGCTTATCAAGCATTCAAAAGACGCCAAACAAGTAGGGCCTCGCGCACACCACACGTAGACAGAATGCGTTGCCCGCAACCTGTTCAAGAGCTTCACGGACGTCCAGGTATCGCCGGCCAAGGGAGCCGGCCTGGTGCTTCAGCGCACGTACAACAGCAACGATGCCCGCATTTCCCCATCCGATATAGCCACACTGTCACGGCTTCCCTAACTGGCACCATCAGCTACACTTATCTGATCACCGGCGAAAGAGCCAGCGTGACCCTGCCCGGCAGCGCCGGCGGCACATGGACCTACAGCTATAGCATCGGCACTGGCAGTATGGCGAACCAGACCCCTGGCTCGGTGACCTATTACTACGGTACCGGCGCCGACACCCACTGGCCAATCTTCATCGGCACCAACGGCGACTGGCTCTTCGGGAAGGCCGGCGACCTGAATTCGCTGACGCCGGCGCTCACCCAAATCACCGATGATGCAGGCCGCATTGAATCCATCTATCTGAACGGCGGGGGCTATCCTGTCGCCGTCGATTACAACCAGGTGTACAACGGCAGCGGCAGCCTGATTAGCTATTGCGAGACCGACTACGACTACACGGTGTTCGACGCGATTACCGACAACAGCCTGGGCGATGGGGATTGGCAGGGTTGGCTGCAGGAGATCAAGACGGTATGGAACGGCTACGACGCTCAGAACAATCCGCTCTCGAAGATCGTGAGCCAGAATGATTACACGTACGACAACGCCGGCCTGCGCTTGAGCAACACCATTAGCGTCCAATCCGTTAATTCCGACGGCAACGGTGTCGTGACTGGCAGCAACAACACCCCCGTCTGGGCCTCGCAGCGCACGGAGAACTACACTTACGATGACTTAAGCCGACTCGCAACAGTGAACTATGGGGATGGCGAGCAGCAGAGCTACCAGTTCGACGCGATGGGGAACCGCACCCAGAAGTGGGACACGATAACAGGGACCACAAGCTATTCCTACAACAATGCCAACGTGCTCCTCACCGCCGGCGGGAACAGCTATACCAATGATGCGGATGGGAACACACTCACTGGAGGAGGCAGGACAAATACGTGGAATAGTGTCAACCGCCTCATCCAAAGCATTGATGGCGGCAATACATGCCAGTATGATTACAGCTTTGACGGGTTGAGGAGACAGCAATCACTTACGAGTGGTGGCACAACAATAACTACCGATTACGGCCTTGACAATGCCAATGTTGTGCGAGAATGGACAGTCGCAAATGGTGCGTTATCGCCGTCAGCTACTTATTTGACTGGTCTTCGGGGCGTGGAATACAAGCGGTTTGATATTAGCGGGTTGGTCGATTGGTATATCTATGATGGGTTGGGAAGTGTAGTGGCGGAGATCAATCCGAATGGAAGTGTTCAGGCTAGCCAGAACTATGATGTATATGGCAATATACGAACGAGCGCTGGCACAAGTCAAACAACAAACCATTTTGTGGGAGGCCTTGGGCACTCATCGGATCAAGCAACCGGTCTTATCTATATGCGCGCGAGGTATTACGATCCAGTAACCGGCAGATTTATTAGCGAAGACCCCGAACAAAATGGCCAAAACTGGTTTGCATATGTAGATGATGATCCGATATCCTTGGTTGATAGAACAGGCAAAGATCCCATACTTCCTCCACCCGGTCCTGACGAAGCCTACCAGCTTGGCTTGGCGTTTACTGGCCTGGCACTTTATTTTCTTTGGACTAGGACAGTTCCAGGATTCAAGAAGGGTATCGCTCACGCAAACGCCATGGCAACCGCCTGTGCATGGGCAGCGTGCATATGCTTTACTGCTTGTGCTTTGGATGCAACCGGCACAGTCGTCCTCGAAAACTTCTTAGCAACCATTGCTAACGGCGCTGGGTGTATATATACAATCCTCAACATGGGACAGCTTGCACAGGGAGGGTGGGGTGCTGGAGTGGCTTACGTTGCCGTCGCCGCTGCAGTGACGATGGCGTTAATAGATCACAGCTACGTTGAATCGATAGGAGCAACAATTGGTACGTCAACGATATGAACACCCGCGTTATGATAGACACTCGCAGGGACTGGCAAAGGAGGCTCCGATATGTCGTTTGGCGTGATCGCCTTATTTAGTATAGCGGTCATGACGGTGATCCTATACTACGCCATAAGACCGAATATACCCGGTTTGGTACGCGTGGCTTGCCTCATCGTGCCAAGTCTACTGATGGCTGGAGTTTCACAATGGGTATTACATGTTCGTGGAGGATTTCTAGCGGGCTTTTTTGGAGCTCCAATTGGATTAATCATTTCTTTAGTACTAAATTTGAAGCGATTTAATAATGCGGAGGATGGAAACACCAACTAGCTTCCAGCGCCGTATGCGTGTGGCTTTGTGCTGAAGCACCAATTCCACTAGCAAATGGGTCTTCGGTTAGCCATGCAGCGTCACTGACACCATCATCGGCACCTACCTGATCACGGGGGAGCGGGCCAGTGTCACCCTTCCCAATCCCAGTGTAGGGCATGCCTGGCACCAGTTAAGCCATAGCTGGCAATAAATGCGATTATTCCACGTAAGGAAGCTTACTTATTTTTGAGCGTGGGCCGGCAAACGCTTGAGCGTGGAATGGACAAAAAGCATGCGATTATTCCACGTGGAATAATTAGCCCCCGATTCGGAATGCCGACGGCCTCTACTCCCCACCTCCCTACATGTTCGACCAGCTTTCCAGCACCTACGGCCAGGAACTGGTCAACGGTCCCCGCCAAGTGGATTCAGACACGGATGTGGGCCAGGACGGCACCACCAAGCACTATATCAACGTTCTGACCAACGCGGACGGGTCGAGCGGGAACCTGCGCGCGTGCGACTATATCCAGGATCGGCACGGGAACAGGACGACGTTGACCTATGGGCAGTCGATCACGCTGCCTTCCGGCGCCACAGAGCAGCTTTTGACCAAGGTGACCGACCCTTCGGGCCGTCAGCTTGTCTTCACGTGGACCAACCTGAACTCCGGCAACCCTTCTCAGCCGGCCTGGCGGATCACCCAGGCGCAGGGTCCGCTCAGTCCTTCGGGGACCGTCGTCGCCGGCGTCACCCTGACCGTTCAATACAACTACTACACGAACCCGAACGAATCGAACGCGGCCAACGACCTCTACAACCTTCAGTCGGTAACGATCGATCCGGGCGGCCTGGCCCGTACCACCAGCTATACGTACACGGGCTACACCGACACGGTAGGCACGGAGAACGGGCTTCTGTCGAGCATCACGGACCCGGAGGGGAACACGGTTTCCTACACCTACACGGCGTACAATGTGGATCAAGGCGACCCCAACGGTGGCGGCGTGCCGCAGGGCACCAAGTGGTACTACGACACGGGGACCGTGTGGGTCACAGAGATCGACGAGTCCGGCGGCGTGGACGCGAGCAATAACCCGCGGACATTGAAATGGTACCTGATGCCGATGTTCAGCGGGTCGCTCGTCACGATCTGGAACAACGGCGGCTTTGTCACCACGGTCGATTCCGACAGCGAGCTGCGCTTCCTGACCGCGTCGAGCGAGATGAACGGCTACCCCTACTATCTTTCCGACTCCTACGATGCCAACAACAATGTGATCAACGACTATCACGAGAACTACGTGATCAGTGGTCCGTCCACGGGTCCCGGCAACCACAACGCGTTCCCGAACCCCTACTACCACTATTCGGTCCACGACAACTACACCTATGGTACGGTGGGGAACATGCTGACGCATGTTCTGGGGAACTGGACGCAGCAGCAGACTTCGACCTGGTACAACCTCTCGCAGTACTTCCAGAAAGCGAGCGACACGGACTTCGACGGGCACACCACGAGCTACACAGTGGGGACGGATACGGATGCGAACACGGGGAACCGGGGCGAGGTGCTGGCGGTGCAGGACCCAGGCTACAACGATTCGAACAGCCCGAGCTACGGCAAGCAGTACACGTACACGTACAACCAGTACGGCCAGAAGACGAGCGAGACGAACCTGAACGGCGTGGTGACCGATTACACGTATGGCGATACCTACGGCAATCTGACACAGGTGGTTCAGGACCCCGGCACAGGCCATCTGAACCGCACCACGACGATGACCTATGATCTCGCCGGCCATGTCTTGTCGGCGACCGACCCGAGTGGCAACACCACGGACACGACCTACAACGTTGTCGGCCAGCCGACGACCGTGAAAGTCTACGACAACACCAGCACGCTAAAGGAAACGATCAGCTATACGTACGGGTCAGATGGCCGGACCCAAACCGTCACCGATCACCGGGGCACGACCACCATCAGTTATGAAAACGGCTGCGACCGTGTGCACAGCGTCAATGACCCTGTGACCGGCACCATCACCTACACCTACCTCATCACAGGCCAGCGGGCGAGTATGACCTTACCGGGTTCCTCCACGGCCATCACCTACAGCTACAGCGTGGGCAACGGCAGCATGGCGAACCAAACCCCAGGCTCGGTGACCTACTACTACGGGACTGGAGCTGATACCACTTGGCCAATCTTCATCGGCACCAACGGCGACTGGCTCTTTGGAAAGGCCGGCGACCTAGACTCCCTGACGCCGGCGCTCACCCAAATCACAGACGACGCAGGAAGGATCGAGTCGATCTACGTGAACGGCGGCGGTGCTCCAGTCGCGGTCGATTACAATCAGGTGTACAATGGCAGCGGCAGCCTGATTAGCTATTGTGAGACGGATTATGACTACTCGGTCTTTGATCCCATCGTGGACAACAGCCTGGGGGATGGGGATTGGCAGGGTTGGCTGCAGGAGACGCGCACTGTATGGAACGGCCCCGACAGCCAGAACAACCCCACTTCGAAGATCATTAGCCAGAACGACTACACGTACGACAACGCGGGAATGCGCTTGAGCAATACCATCAGCGTCCAGCAAGTCAATAGCAACGGGGATGGCGTCACGACCGGCAGTCCCGCCGTCCCAGTCTGGGCCTCGCAAAGAACCGAGACCTACGGCTACGACGACCTCTCCCGCTTGACCTCTGTGAACTACGGGGACGGCGAGCAGCAGAGCTATTCGTTCGATGCAATGGGCAACCGCACCCAGAAGTGGGACACAATCACTGGGACGACGGGCTACACGTACAACAACGCCAACATGCTCCTCACGGCCGGAAGCAATTCTTACGCTAACGATGCGGATGGGAACACGCTCTCTGGTGGCGCGAGAACAAACACGTGGGACTGTGGAAACAGGCTTACTCAGTGCGTGGATGGCAACAATACGTCTCAATATGATTACAGCTATAATGGCTTACGCACCCAGCAAAGCGTAACTTCTGGAGGAACAACAAACACGACAGATTATGGGCTAGATACTGACAAGGTTGTACGTGAGTGGACCGTGACAAGCGGATCATTGACGCCAGCAGCTACTTATTTAACTGGCCAGCGCGGTACGGAATATAAGAGATTCGATCAGAGCGGCCTAGTCGATTGGTATGTTTATGATGGATTAGGAGGTGTCGTTGCGGAGATCAACCCGAGCGGAAGTGTGCAAGCCAGCCAGAACTATGATGTGTATGGAAATATCAGAAGCAGTAGCGGTACTAGCCAAACGACAAATCATTTTGCGGGCAGTTTGGGGCATTCATCTGATCAAGCTACTGGCCTCATTTACATGCGCGCGAGGTATTATGACCCATCGCTTGGCAGATTCCTGTCTGTTGATCCAGGCAAGGGAGGTGATAACTGGCTAATATACTGCGCCGATAATCCGATCAATGCTTTTGACGAAAATGGTAAGGTCATCCTAGGCATCATCGCTATAGCCTTAATCGCCTTAATTACGGCACTTGCTTTCTATATTGGATCCGTTATAGGCTATAATTTGTTTGTTGATACCGAAATCGGGGACTCAGATCCTTCATTTCCCCACAAGCAACTTACGTTTGGAGGTTTATTAAGTGCTACTGCCAGCGCAACCTTACTTGCCGTTTTGCAAAGGGGAGCTCAATTTGGAAGGGGGATAGGGTTCGGTCCCCTATTGGACGCGCTAGGTCTTTGGGGCGCTATCGGCTTCATGCTAGGGATGGCATTCGGAGCAATAGAAGCTGCGTGCGATATGATCAACCAAGAAGGAGGCTTTGGGGCAAATACTGATTTCCCTGGTCCAACAGCAGACGACGGACCATATTGGGATTAAGAGGCAGAATGTAGGCGGTAAACCGCTGTGGAATTACCACCTATTCGTAATATATATTCGCGTTAAGGAGACATATATAGTGAGCAAATATTTAATCATCGCATATTTATTAATTTGCGTCGCCTGCGTCGTCTTCGAGGCCGTGACAGGTGGCCATTATATGAGCACAGTGCTAGTTCCTGCGGTCTTGTTTGCCTTTGCTCTTGGGGTTGGCATTGAGCAGCGTCGTCTCCCCGATGATATTGATTTCACACTTTGGATCAATCGGAGTTACTCACGTGCTAGCTTATATATCGCGCCGATAGTGTGCAGCGACAGTGTCCATTTCGCCATTTTGGCTTACCACAATGGGGCCAACTCGTATTTTGTAAGCGCTTTCGAAGCACTATGTCAAGTAGGCATAATAACCTACCTCGCAAAGACTTCATGGTTGAGAACACATAATCCTACACCGTCCGAACGGCAATACGATGAACACGATCCACAGTCTCGGTGGCCACCCGACCCCAGCGAAGGTCTTCAACAGCAGCAACGTTCTCAAAAAAACCATTAGCTACTCCTATGGCGCCGGTCTGGTTCTGCAGCGCACATACAACTCTAACGATGCCCGCATCGGCCCGTTCGGGGTCGGCCGGACCCATGCCGCTATTCTTCAACCCCGAAACGACTAGCTAGCCTTCTTTAATCCCCCGGCGACTGGCTCTTCTCTAAGCAGGGCGATTTAAATAGCCTCACCTCCGCTCTCACGCAAATCACCGACGACGCCGGCCGCATTGAATCCATCTACCTCAATGGAGAGGGTGCCCCTGTCGCCATCGATTACAACCAGGTGTACAACGGCAGCGGCAGCCTGATTAGCTATTGCGAAACCGATTACGACTACGCGGTGTACAATGCGATCACCGACAACAGCCTGGGCGATGGGGATTGGCAGGGTTGGCTGCAGGAGATCAAAACAGTCTGGAACGGCTACGACGCTCAGAACAATCCGCTCTCGAAGATCGTGAGCCAGAACGACTACACATATGACAACGCCGGCCTGCGGCTGTCGAACGAGATCAGCGTGCAATCCGTCAATTCAGACGGCAACGGCGTGGTGACTGGCAACAACAACACGCCTGTCTGGGCTTCGCAAAGAACCGAGAATTACACCTACGATGACCTGAGCCGGCTCGCAACAGTGAATTATGGGGACGGGGAGCAGCAGAGCTACCAGTTCGATGCGATGGGGAATCGTACGCAGAAGTGGGACACGATTACGGGGACAACAAGCTATACCTACAACGCCGCCAACATGCTCCTCACCGCCGGTGGGAACTCCTACACGAATGATGCGAATGGGAACACGCTGACTGGTGGGGGAAGGACGAATACGTGGGATAATGAAAATAGATTGACTCAATGTGTCGATGCGAGCAATACATCGCAGTACGACTACGGGGCAGATGGACTTCGTCGGCAGCAGAGCGTTACGTCAGGCGGTACGACGATCACAACCGATTATGGGTTGGATGGTCAAATAGATATACGAGAGTGGTCTGTTGCCAATGGCTCCCTAACGCCGGCGGCAACATATTTGACCGGACAAAGGGGGGTCGAGTACAAAAGGTTTGATACCAGTGGTTTAGTGGACTGGTATATATATGATGGATTGGGCTCGGTTGTTGCTGAGATCAACCCAAGCGGGAGTGTGCTTGCCAATCAGAACTACGATGTGTACGGCAACATAAGGACAAGCTCGGGCACTAGTCAGACAACCGATCATTTTGTGGGTAATCTGGGGCACCAATCAGATCAAGCATCTGGTCTGATTTATATGCGGGCTAGGTATTATGACCCATTAATTGGAAGGTTTATCAGTGAAGATCCTGGACGCGACTGGAGCAATTGGTTTATATATTGTGGTGCCGATCCTGTTAACCGTGTGGATGTGACAGGTAAATCATTTATACCCGGTTTATTGGAGCTATTCGCAGGTGGATTATTGATGGCTCTCGGTCAAAGTTTAGTAAAAACTGAAGTATATGGTGCGGCTTATGAATTTCTAGGAAATTGCTGTATGGTTTTGGGGGTTGCCGTTCTGTTTATTGGAGCTGTATATACCGTTAATGAAATAGGCAAATGGATATATGGTACGCTCAAGGCTATGATAGACAAGGAGTTTGATTCCGCGGCGATTGAAGCTAGGGCTGAATCAGCCGTAAGTACGGTTATGTCGATAATCTCCTTGCGGGATTCGTATTTGGATGCAATGGTTAATTCGATCGGAGACGATTCGTAAGCTGATATTTTTTGACAGATTAGTTGCACCGAATAGTTTTTTGCATTAGCATATTGTGGGAATCCTGGAGTGGAATAATATGGAAGAATTCTTTCATCCGATACTAGAGATTTGTGCCTTTGTCCTTGGAGCAGTAACTCTGGCCTTGTTGATGTACTCTATCAAATTAAAAAGGAGGGTTGTCCTTCATGCGACAGTTCCGCTAATGATCGGAGCAGCCTGTCATTCTTTGGTTGCTTTTTTCCTAGTAGCTGATGGATGGCCCCTTAACCAATCGGACCGTGCGAATACTGCTCTTATTTTTGCTTTGTTTTTTACATTTTACGGAATATTTGCACTTATGTTTCTCATGAAACGCGGAGTACTTAGCGACGAGAAACCGCCGAGCAGGTCCGTCACATAGATTGCGGGGTCGTAGGGCCGGGGACCGTAGAATTCTTCTAGACGGTTTTCGACCCACTGTGCCTTCGCGCGCCTCGCCTCGACATCCGTCTCTTGCACGCTCCATTATAGCATACCGGGTGGTCAAATGCAAGAACCGTAACCGTATGAATATTGGGCTTCGCCACGCTTCTCCCGTTGCTTGGGTATACTCAAATCATGAACGAAGGACCTACTTACTATCTCACCCCAGGCCAATGGCAAAAGCTCTTGGATGCCGCCGGCTTAAACCCCCAGGTCCTGCGCGACGGCGCCGAAGTGGAAGTTGTCGATCTACTGGATGCGCCCGCCGGCGCAAAGGCCATCACGTTTTACGCAACGCGCTCCAATGCGCCCGACCGCTGGCCCTACGCCTTTTTGGAGCACGATGATCAAGGCCAGGCTCGCACCTATATCGGGGATGCGCAGCGCGAGGACGACGGCCTTGTGGCCTTGCAGGTTTGGC
>Ga0206898_10344_pt1 | contig 11111 bp, 7 predicted proteins | sample Alteio_BWOrgHeat_50_FD_153237 | JGI IMG/M metagenome (GOLD analysis project Ga0206898, IMG submission 153237) | Enriched cells from forest soil in Barre Woods Harvard Forest LTER site, Petersham, Massachusetts, United States -... | ecosystem: Environmental > Terrestrial > Soil > Temperate forest >...
GATCTCACAGTGGTGCTTTACGGCGAGCAGGGAAATAAGGATTTTAACAATACATTATACTATACTGATTTTTATGGTACTTTCCCGGGCGCTAACAAAAGCCTTGCATTGTTCAACAATGGTGCAATTGTTCAAAATGGCGCGGTAACAAACCCAGGTGCTACTTTGCCTACAGCGTCGTTTACTCAGTTAATGGGTTCAAGTGCTATCAGTTCTTATTATGTTGAGGACGGATCGTTCTTAAAAATGCGTGTTTTACAAGTAGGTTACAGTTTCGATCCTACGTTGTTGAAAAGGATTGGTTTTGATAAGTTACGCATATCTGTTCAGGGTACCAACTTATTTACCATTACCAAATACAAAGGTTTAGATCCTGAGCTGGAGCCATCGATTGCAAATCAAGGCCAGCCTACAACTTCTCGTGGTAGTTCAGCTTTTGGTATTGATTACGGAGCGTATCCAAACAATCAAAAGAATTACACCCTGGCTGTTAATTTAACATTTTAAATAATAGAAAATAAAAAATTTTAGAGTTATGAAAAAGTCTTATTTTAAATTCATTGCCCTTGGATCTTTAGTAGTTTTCACTTTCGCGTATTCGTGTAAGAAAATACTAAACCAGGAACCTACCGGGGTATTGGGTCAGGCCGTACTTGCCAACAAGGCAGGGGTTGATGGTCTGCTCATCGGCGGTTACCACATGCTGAGCGGCTTTCCTACCGCTACCGGCGTTATCTGGTCAGCTGGTCCTGATAATTGGAGTTATGGTGGTGTAGCGTCAGATGATGCTTACACCGGATCAAGCTCAAGTGACCAGCCAAATTTCGTTGCAATTGAAAACCACTCTAATGATGCGAATAATCCGTATCCTGAAGACAAGTGGCAATCAATGTATAACGGTATTCAGCGCTGTAATGATGTGATTCGCGAAGTTCCATTGGTTAAAGATGGTTCGATGTCAGCGGCTTATGGCGCCGAAGTTATTGGCGAGGCAAAGTTTTTACGTGGTGTATTCCACATGGAGCTTGCAAAAATATTCCGCAATGTGCCTTATGTTGATGAAAACGTAACTTACGGAGCTGGTAATTATAATGTGCCTAACCCTGGCCCGATTTGGACTAACATTGAAGATGATTTTAAAGCTGCAATGGGCGACCCAACAAAACCAGGTTCAGTGGTACTTGTAACACAGCCACAAATTGGCCGTGCCAATTATTATGCTGCCGAAGCTATGCTGGCACAAGCTTATATGTTTGATCATAAGGAATCATTGGCCTTACCATTGCTGACAGATTTGATTAATAATGGCAAGACTGCAGCTGGAGTAAAATACGCTTTTGAGCCCTACGAAAATAATTTTAACGCTCAGTATGATAACGGTCCGGAATCGGTTTTTGCTGTTCAAATGACTGTTAATGATGGTTCAAACGGTAATAATGGTAATCCGGGCTTAACGTTGGATTATCCTGTAGCCAATGGCCTTTGCTGCGGTTTCTATCAGCCGTCGATATCACTTGCAAACGCTTTCCAGGTTGATGCGAATGGTTTGCCATTTGTAGGCCCAAGTGTTGCACATCCTGGTGTTGGATCGTTTTTATATAACGATTACCAGCTTCCCTCTGACCACAATTACGGAACTGATGCTAAAAACCCTCAATTAGGTTATAGGGCAAGTTTTGTTACTGATGGAAATACTACTTATTCAGGAACACCATTTGTTCCGCCATCAAACGCTTTAGATCCACGTATCGACTGGACATTAGGTCGTTATGGCATCCCATATTTAGATTGGGGCTTATGCGGCGGCGAGCAGTGGTCACGCGGTAACGTTTGTCCTTACAACCCTAAAAAGAATGTATTTTACATCAGCGTACACAGCAGCGTTAAAGACAACGTTTTAGGTTGGGATGGTGCTGCAGATAATGCTAACAACTATAACATGATCCGCCTTTCTCAAATTTATTTGTGGGCTGCCGAGTGCGAGGTTGAAACTGGTTCTTTAGCAAATGCCGAAGCTGATGTAAATGCAGTGCGTGGCCGTATGGTTAATCACCATGAATACTGGGTGCACACCTATATCGACAACAATAATCCTTCTGCCGGCTCTAACACAGGCGATGCTAATTTGGCTGCAAATTATAAGATTAGTTTGTACACTGGTCAGTTTGCCGCTAATGGTAAGGATTGGGCACGTGAAGCTGTACATATTGAAACACAGCTTGAAACAGGTATGGAAGGTAAGCGTTTCTTTGACTTACAGCGTTGGGACCCTCTTTATGGCGGTCATGAGCCGGCAGGTTATATGGCTGGAGTTGAAAATGCGCACATTGATGCTACTTTAGTTGGCCGTTTCTCAAACACAAAAATTAATGGTGTGTTACAGCCAGCTGCTCCTGATATGAACCCTAATGGTGTTAAAGCTAAATTCACCGCCGGAAAAAATGAACTTTTCCCAATCCCAATTGCGGAAATTAATCTTGAAGGTGGTAAGTTGAAACAAAACCCAGGTTTCAATTAATCAATATAAAAACAACCAATACAAAAAAGGTGGTGATATGATATCACCACCTTTTTTTTTAACTTAGCACGTATTACATTAGGCAACCGGATTGCAGAATGAAAGTGACTACCCTGCGTACTTACGTCGGGGTTCTATCTGAAAAAAATAATTTTAAATGAAAATTTCACCCTATTTATATTGTTTTATTCCCTTTTTATTTATCTCGTGCAAAAACAAAGCAACCCTGTTTGAACAAATCCCATCTTCTTATTCGGGGGTAACTTTTAACAATAAGATTATAGAAAACGACTCGATTAATCCCTTGGATAAACTCAATATTTATAACGGTGGAGGCGTAGGCATCGGCGATTTTAACAACGATGGCTTGCAGGATATTTACCTGGTGGGCAACCAGGTGCCAAACCGCTTGTACCTTAATAAAGGTAACATGAAATTTGAGGATGTTACCAAAGAGGCCGGCGTTGGCGGCCTTGGTGGCTGGGGCAGGGGGGTAGCCATTGTGGATATAAATAATGACGGTTTGCCGGATATTTACGTTTGTAATACGCTGTTGAATGATTCGGTAAAACGAACCAATTTACTTTATGTAAATCAGGGTGCCGATAAAAATGGCGTGCCTCATTTTAAAGAAATGGCCAAGGAATATGGTCTCAATATAAATGTACATTCAACCATGGCTTCATTTTTTGATTATGATAACGATGGCGACCTGGATATGTACCTAACAGTTAACTCAGCGCAATCAACTGATAATACAAGCACCTTCAGGGCGGTTGTTACTGATGGCTCGAAGAACAGTACCGGCAGGCTTTACCGTAACGATTGGGATCCTGTTTTAAAACATGGCGTGTTTCATGACGTATCCAAACAGGCCGGCACAACCATAGAGGGTTATGGTCACGGAACCAGTATTGTGGATATAAATAGGGACGGTTGGAAGGATATTTACGTAACCAATGATTTTTTAAGTAACAACATATTATACATCAATAACCACGACGGTACATTTACCGATAAATCTAAACAATATTTCAAGCATACCTCAACCAGCGCAATGGGACAGGACATCGAGGACCTAAATAATGATGGCCTAGCCGATGTTTTTGAGCTGGATATGTTTCCGGAGGGCAATTACCGGAAAAAAATGTTCATGACTTCAAACTCATACCAGGTTTATAAAAATTTTGATCATTATGGGTACCAATATCAATATAACCGCAACACATTACAAATTAACCAGGGGCCGCGGGTAGGGGAGAACGATTCCATTGGAGATCCTGTTTTTAGCGAAACCAGTTTTTTTAGCGGGGTTGCACAAACGGACTGGAGCTGGTGCCCTTTAATGACCGATTTTGATAATGATGGCTTTCGGGATATTGTGGTCACTAATGGCTATCCCCGCGATGTTAATGATCATGATTTTACTACTTTCAGGGCCGAATCATACCAGATTGCATCAAAACAACAGATCCTGGATCAGATCCCTATAGTGAAAATTCCTAATTACGCCTTTAAAAATAATGGCAACCTGCAGTTTACCGACGTTACTAAAGATTGGGGACTTGAACTGCCAACCTTTTCAAATGGCGCTGCTTATGCCGACCTTGATAATGACGGTGATATGGACCTTGTGATTAACAATATTAATGACGAAGTACTTATCTACAAAAACACATCGCGCGAAAAAAATAAAAACAACAGTCATTATTTACACGTACAATTTACAGGTGGCCCGCAAAACAGGAATGGTATTGGGGCCTGGGCCGATATTTATTACAGTGGCGACAAGCACCAGGTATATGAAAATACCCCTTATAGAGGTTACCTGTCAACAATACAAAACATAGCTCATTTTGGACTGGGCAATGTTACGCTGCTCGATTCGGTTGTTATCAGGTGGCAAAATGGAAAAAAACAGACGCTGAAAAATGTAAAGGCCGACCAGGTATTAAAGGTGAATATTGCCAACGCGACTGACAATTATACTTTTGACCATCCTAAAATAAACACGCAATCATTATTCAAGGACGTTACAAAATCAGTTGGTGTTAGTTATAAGCACCAGGAGGATGATGTGGCTGATTTTAATGTTCAAAAGCTTATCCCTCATAAATTATCACAATATACGCCAGCAATAGCGGTAGGGGATGTAGATGGAAATGGCTATGATGATATGATCATTGGTGGCACGTCAAAGTATCCTGCACAGGTACTTTTACAGCAACCCGATGGTAAATTTATTCAGCGCGATCTGTTGCCCAAAACTGTGTATAACCCTTATATAAATATTAAAGATGAGGGCATGCTGTTATTTGATGCCAATGGTGACGGTTTCCCGGATTTGTATGTGGCCAGTGGCGGTTATGAAAATACGCCCGGATCGCCAAATTACCAGGACAGACTTTATATTAACGATGGCAAAGGTAATTTTACTGAAGCTGTGGGTGCATTGCCAAAGAATTTTACAAGCAAATTATGTGTAAAGGCCATTGATTACAATAAAGACGGAAAAATGGACTTGTTTGTATCTGGCAGGGTTGAACCGTGGAATTATCCTAAACCTGTTTCGAGCATGATTCTGCGTAACGACAGTAAGGATGGTAAGGTACAGTTTACAGATGTGACCGCATCCGTTGCGCCGGGCCTTAAAAACATCGGATTGATTTGCGATGCAACATTCTCGGATTTTGATAATGATGGCTGGCCCGACCTGATACTTACTGGTGAATGGATGCCGGTAACCTTTTTGAAGAATGACCACGGCGTATTTAAAAATGTAACTGATAATACCGGGATAAGCGATAAGCTTGGATGGTGGAACAGTATTGCAGCCGGCGACTTTAACCACGATGGTAAAATTGATTACATTGTTGGCAACGTGGGCTTAAACACTTTTTATAAAGGATCGGATAAATACCCGGTATATATTACTGCCAAAGATTTTGATAATAACGGTAGCTATGATGCCTTTCCGTCACTTTTCTTGAAAGACGAGAATGGCGAGTTACAGGAATTTCCGGCAAATACCCGCGATGACATTATAAAGCAGATGATAGGTATGCGCGTGAAATTTCAAAACTACAAATCATACGCCACAGCCACGATGGATTCGGTGATCACGCCCGAAATGCGTAAAGGCGCGATAAGATTGAAAGCTAACATGATGAAGTCGTGTTACCTGCGAAAAGATGGTAATGGGAAATTTACCATGATCCCTTTACCGCTCGAGGCGCAGCTATCGGCCCTTAATGGGATGGTTGTTGATGATTTTGATGGCGACGGGAACCTGGATATAGCAATAAGTGGCAATGATTATGGCACTGAAGTAGGTACCGGAAGGTATGATGCCCTGAATGGTTTATTGTTAAAAGGCGACGGTAAAGGGGATTTTAAACCACTTTCCATCCTGCAAAGCGGCATTTATATCCCGGGAGATGGCAAAGCGTTGGTGAAATTGATGGGCGCAAAAGGTTCCTATCTATTGGCAGCCAGCCAAAACCGCGACGCCCTAAAAATATTTGCGCTAAAAAGAGCGGTAAAAACTGTTAAATTGCAGCCCCTGGATATGTATGCCACCATAAAGTATACGGATGGCAGAACAGGTAAGCAGGAATTTTACAACGGAACATCTTTCTTGTCGCAATCAGGAAGATTCTTTAACATCGATAAAACAATGCTTTCAGTTAAAATAACCGACAGCTATGGACATATAAGAAATATCCCCCTAAATTAATTATTGAGATGAACCAATTTAAAATTAGCCGCTGTTTTAATGGCCGCAGTCTTTATCGTTGGGTGTTCGCCAAAAAAGAAGGCGCCCCTGTTGAGTGATGCCGACGTATTGCATCAAAACGAGAACCAGCTAACGCAGGTGATTATTTACGACGTATTTACCCCACCGGTGGCGGCGCGCATTTATGGATATACCGCCCTGGCATCCTATGAGGCCATGCGTTATGCTGATCCGAAATACAACTCTATCATCACCCAGCTAAAGGGTTTTGGGAAACCACCCGAACCACAAAAAGGGAAACAATATAATTTCGCACTCGCTGCTACGAAGGCTTTTTTTACGGTTGCCCATAAAGTTACTTTTTCGATAGACACTTTAAAGAAATACGAAGACGTGGTATACGCCATGTATAAAGATAACCTGGATGACTCCACCTACGCACGATCGGTTGATTTTGGCGAGCAAATAGGTAAGGTGATATTAAAAAGAGCCGCTGTTGATGACTATCCGCAAACCAGGGGAAAACCCAAATACCTGGGCGAAAACAGCCCGGCGAAATGGCGCCCGACACCACCTGACTATATGGACGGTGTGGAGTTTTGTTGGGGCGATATGAAGGTTTTTGCAATTGATTCATCTAAACAGTTTTCGCCGGGGCCACCGCCGCCATATAGCGACGATAAGAATAGCGCTTTTGTGAAACAATACACCGATGTTTACAATACCACAAAAAACCTGACGAAAGACCAGAAGATGATTGCCACTTATTGGGATGATAATCCGTTTGTTGTGCAGCACAACGGCCATTTGATGTTTGCCGATAAAAAAATAACCCCCGGTGGGCACTGGATCGGCATAACAACCATAGCATGCAAACAAACACATGCCAATGGGCCCAAAACTGCGCAGGCTTATGCCATGACTTCCATTGCACTTTTCGATTCCTTTGTTTGCTGTTGGGAGGTAAAATACAAATACAGTTACGCACGCCCGGTTACCAACATTAACGAAAAGATCGACAATAATTGGCTTCCCTTGCTTCAAACGCCTCCGTTTCCGGAGTACACTGCCGGGCATTCCACTATTAGCGCTGCCTCGGCAGTGGTATTAACACACGAGTTTGGCGAGAATTTTGCTTTTCAGGATACCAGCGACTTGCACTACATTGGCATGCAACGCCATTTCGACTCATTTTTAAAAGCGGCTGACGAAACGGCAATGAGCCGGTTTTACGGCGGTATCCATTATCTTAACAGCTCGCTTACCGGCGCTGATCAGGGAAAAAAGATTGGAGATTTTATTTGGAATAAATTAAAATTAACAAACTAAACGATTGAATTTTTTTATGAACCTCAAGAAGACTTATTTACTTACATTTTACATTATTTTATTATTTGGTTTATTAACGACAGGCATGTTGCTTAACGGTTGTAAGGGCAAGTCTTCGTATAAACTAACAGGCGATACTTTGGTTGATGGAAAAAATCTGGTACAAATTAATTGCACAAAATGCCATGCCCTGGTTCCTTTTGATGCGCTTAATAAAAACGTATGGAAACATCACGCATTGCCGTCAATGGCGCCTTACCTGGGTTTAACCGCATACCTTGGCGGTTACTACAAAGATGAAAAGGATACTTCGGGATTGGATTTGAATTCATGGCAAAATATTGTTTCCTATTATCAAAAAATTGCCCCTGATTCCCTGGCCCCGGCAAAAAAGCCCGCCGGAGTTGAACTGCTTCATGATTGGGCTGGCTTTACACTAAAAGCCCCTGCGCCGCTTAAGCAAAACTGTTTTACAACAATGGTGGCGGTTAACCCTAATAATCATAAAATATACACATCAGACGAAGAAACAAAAAAGATAACGGAATGGGATAGCCACTTTAACATGAAGGAAATGGCAACTTTACTGTCGCCCGCCGTAAATGCAATTTTTAGTAAAGATGCCGCCGGCGTTAACCAGGCTTTCTTTACAAGTATAGGCAGGATGGACCGGGCTGATTTCCCCAATGGAAGAGTGCTACAGTTTGATTTAGATTCAAAAAATAACAATCAAACTGTTGTAGCCGAAGACCTCGCACGGCCTGTACAAAGCACCCAGGGAGATTTTAATAAGGATGGTTTAGCAGATTTACTAATTTTAGGACAAGGGTATTTGAAAGGCGGCGTGTATTTATTTACGCAGAATAAGGATCATTCGTACAAGCAAACAACTATTACCGAAAAGCCAGGCGCAGTTCAGGCGATAGTTGGCGATTTTAATAATGATGGCTGGCCCGATGCTATGATATTGTACGGAAGTGGCGACGAGGGTGTATGGATGTATCTAAATGATCATAAAGGTGGTTTTACTTCAAAAAAACCTGATGCACTTTCCACCGGTTTATGGATCAACCAGTATTCAGCTGGCGGATATTGATCATGACGGAAAACCAGATCTTATTTATACCTGCGGCTATAATTTTCATGACTCCCGTATATTAAAACCATAGCATGGGTTATACATCTTTCAAAATACAGGCGACTGGAACTTTAAACAAAAATGGTTTTACCCCATTAATGGATGTACAAAAGCCATCGCGGCCGATTTTAAAGGTAATGGCCAGCTTGATATTGCCACCAGTGCTTTTTTTGCAGACTTGCAACATAACCCTGCCGAAAGTTTTATTTACTTTGAGCAGACCAGTCCTTTCAACTTTAAGGCACATGCTATCCCGGTTAACAAATATGGCCGGTGGATGAGTATGGATGTTGCAGATTATAACAACGATGGCAAGCCGGATATTTTACTGGGTAACTATTCAAACGGATACATGATTCAACCGATAGGCAAACCCCTGTGGGACGAAAAAACACCGTTTATCGTACTCGAAAACAACTTTAAGAAGTAAAATGCCCGGAAATAGAGCTGTGGGTGTTACGTAATAAAAATATTACGTATCATCCACCGCTCGTTTGGCGTTAAAAACGGCGTTCTGTTCGTTATTATAAATTTTCCATTCATATTTGCATTGCAAAACCAGTATCCAATGCAAATTAATAACAAGCGGGTGTTTCGTTTTTCTGCGCTGTCGGTTAAAAAGAAAGTTTTACTTATCGTTTTCGTTTTTACTGCATCGGTTGCTGTTTTCGTCGGTTGCAATAATACACCAACGCCTCCTACGCTTGAATCGCAAATAGAGAACGGTAAAATACTTGCAAAAAAGTATTGTACCAGTTGCCACATGCTGCCAGACCCCGCTTTAATTGACCGAAAAAGCTGGATAAACGGGGTGTTGCCCGCCATGGGTAAAAACTTAGGCGCAAGGTTATTCATGGGGCAGTATTTTACAGATAAATCGTCTGCCATCAATATCAGCGATTGGCAGGATATAGTGACTTATTACAGCAATATTTCGCCGGTAAATTTAATCATGCCGAAACCAGCCGTTGCTCCTTTAAACGATTGGGCTATTTTTAGTGTTGAGAAACCCGTAAAAGTTAACAAGGTTATGCCGGCCATGACAACAATGTTAACCTATGACACCTTGAACCACAAACTTTATTCGGGCGATGCAGCGAATAATTTTTTTGAATGGGATGCCCGGTTGAATGCAAAGCTAGTTTATCGATTCAATTCGCCGGTTACGGGGGCTGTTTACAATAAAAATCCTGATGGTTCAAACGAAGCCACAGTAACCACAATAGGTCAGCTGGCGCCCATAAACTCACATCTTGGTAAAGTGTATTCCCTTAATGTCGACAAAAGGAATAGCATTCCCACTTTGATAACCGATGGTTTGCCCCGCGCGGTAGCCAGCGTAGCTGCAGATTTTAATAAAGATGGCCTGATGGATTATGTTACCTGCGCTTTCGGTCACGATACGGGAGGGCTTTACCTGGTACAGCAACAGGCCGATCATACGTTCAAAAAAATCATAATCAGCAATATCGCCGGTGGTGAACAGCTAATTACAGGCGATTTTAACAATGATGGCTGGCCCGATGTAATGTGCCTTTTTGCCCAGGCCGATGAAGGCATCAGGATGTTTTTGAATGATCATAAAGGCGGTTTTACTACACAAACCATATTACGTTTCCCGCCGGTTTATGGGTCAAGCAGTTTTCAGCTGGTTGGTTTTAATCACGATGGTAAGCCGGATATTTTGTACACCTGCGGCGACAACAGTTTATGGGCGCCAGCTGACCTATTGTTACCATTTGAACGGATGCAGCAAAGCTATAGCGGCCGATTTTAAACATAACGGCAGTCTGGATATTGCAACAATTGCTTATTTCGCCGATTTTAAATATCACCCCCAGGAAGGTTTCACTTACCTGGAACAAACCAACCCTAATCAGTTTACGGCTCACGAGATCCCAATAAGCAACTATGGGCGCTGGTTGACTATGGCGGTAGCCGATATTAACCAGGATGGATATGATGATATTATTTTAGGCAATTTTTCTACCACTGGTCGCGGGCTGGTCAATCAATCGGGTTATACCCCCATGTGGGACATGCACATACCTGTAATTGTGCTGAAAAACAATGCCGGTAAAAGCAAATAATCTTTTAACCTCCGGCAATTTTTGATTTGATAGCCCGTAGGTTCTGTTCCTTTTTTTCCTGCCTCAATTTTATGGCTGAATGAGTAAAGTACCGGTGTTTCTCAAAAAAAGCTACTTGTAGTTTGTTCCAGTCGTTTTCATTGCTAACCACCTTGGTAAACAGGAACTCCCTGTATAAGCTATCGCTGATGGGAAAAAAATCATCGCGGCCCAGGTAATCAAGGTCGGCATCACAGATGATTTGTTCCGAAAGATTTTTGGGTAACTGTGGTAATTTGGTCGCCATGATCATACCGCTGA
>Ga0206898_10345_pt1 | contig 11102 bp, 8 predicted proteins | sample Alteio_BWOrgHeat_50_FD_153237 | JGI IMG/M metagenome (GOLD analysis project Ga0206898, IMG submission 153237) | Enriched cells from forest soil in Barre Woods Harvard Forest LTER site, Petersham, Massachusetts, United States -... | ecosystem: Environmental > Terrestrial > Soil > Temperate forest >...
TGCATCTCCGTATTGCCCTTTCTCTAATGCTTCCTTTGCCAAAGTTTGTTTCTCTTCTGCTTCGAACACAAGTGTAGCAACCAGGTCAATCATTACCCCCGCACATTCCCCCACTCCGATCTCGGTTTTAAATTTCTCTTCCTGGTCCCAGTCCACAAAATCTGACGTTGTTAGTTTTGCCGGATCAGCAAATGGTTTCAGAAGTTGGTAGAAGTAATCCTTACCTCTTGCATCGTAATAATCGTTAAAGTGTTGCCCCGTTTCTCCATGGTTTTCAAAATCATCCAATAAAGCACGTAACACCTCTGGGCCTTTTTTACTCGGAATTTTGACAATCTTATCTCCAATTCGTCCTTCACCGTTACCAAGTGATCCGCCACCTAATAATAACTGCAATGCAGGTACCACATGTCCTCCCGCTTTAAATGAGCTACCATGAAAGCCTATTTGAGCAAGGCCATGTTGTCCACAGGAGTTCATGCAACCGCTTATCTTAATTTTAATATCGTTGTCGTAAATCAAATCGGGATATTCGTCCCGGATTACATTTTCCAGTGCTTTTGCAATACCGGTGCTACTGGAGATTCCCAAATTACAGGTATCTGTACCTGGGCAGGCGGTAATATCAGCCACGCTGTCAAAGCCAGGTGCAGCAAGTCCCAGTTCATCCAGTTCACGGAAAAGGGAGGGAAGTGCTTCTTTCTTAACATACTTCAACAAAAAGCCCTGGTTGACTGTAATACGTAAATCATCTGCAGCATAATGGGAGGTAATACGAGCAAGTTCCCTGGCTTTCCCAGAATGAATATTACCTAGCAATACTCGCAGATAAACAGCATAATAGCCTTGTTGTTTTTGCTCAAACACATTGGTTTTAAGCCAAGCCTGATACCGGGGATCGTCACTCACTCTAAAGGTAGTATAGACTCCCTCTTTCTGATTAAGAGCCGGGGTCACGGTATTTCTGTCAATTTTTAAAACAGGTGAATTCACTGCCTTACTTTCTTCTCCGGCCAGCCTAAGCAATTCTTCCAAACCTAATTTATGCAGGAGATACTTTATTCGTGCTTTGTGTCTGCTGGAGCGTTCACCGTATCTGTCAAATACACGGATAACTGATTCGATAAATGGAATGATTTTCTCCTCTTCCAGAAACTCAAATGCTGTTTGCGCAAGAAAAGGTTGTGCGCCCAATCCTCCACCGATAAGTACTTTAAATCCTCGAACAAGGACCCCATCATTAATCTTTATTTTGGGAATAAAACCCAAGTCGTGGATAAAAGCAAATGCCGTGTCTTTATCACTCGATGAAAAAGAGATTTTAAATTTTCGCCCCAATTCCTGTCCAAACGGTTTACGCAAGAAGTATTTAAAGACGGCATGCGCATATGGACTCACGTCAAAAGGCTCTTCAGGGTCAATTCCAGCAGTGGCAGACGCCGTCACATTTCTGACTGTATTCCCGCAAGCTTCCCTTAAGGTAATATCGTCTTCTTCTAATTTAGCCCAAAGTTCCGGGGTCCGTTCCAGACTCACATAGTGTATTTGAATATCCTGACGAGTGGTCAAATGCAGGTTTCCATTTGAATATTCATCTGAAATGTCCGCAATTCGAATGAGCTGCCGACCTGTCACTTTCCCGAATGGAAGTTTGATTCGGATCATCTGAACACCCTGTTGGCGTTGTCCATAAACTCCACGCGCAAGTCGAAGCGAGCGAAATTTCTCTTCATGGAGTGATCCATCTCGGAAAGCTTTTATTTTACTTTCCAACTCAAGAATGTCTTTTTCTACCAGTGGATTCTCCAATTCAGTTCGAAAACTTTGCATAGCCAATCGTTTTAATTTATTATTCATTACAAATGAATTTTCTACTTCGGTTGAGAGGTTCCGGGCGGAGTTGAACCGCCCTGAAAGGTTTTGCAGACCAGTGCCTGACCGCTCGGCCACGGAACCCTGTTTGCCTTTACAAATCCGGCTGAGGAGTCGTTCTCAGGTAGGGCTTGATCACGGTATGCCCTTTCGGAAAACGAGCTGGAATATCCGTTGTCTTGATTGCCGGGGCAACCACTACATCCTCACCATGCTTCCAATTGGCTGGTGTCGCCACGCTGTATTTGGCTGTAAGCTGTAACGAATCAATAACCCGGAGCAATTCATCAAAATTTCTTCCGGTAGACGCGGGATAAGTCAGCGTAAGCTTTATTTTCTTATCCGGATCAATGACAAATACCGAACGAACCGTGAATTTATCTGAAGCATTAGGGTGAATCATGTCATAAAGGTTAGCTACTTTAAAAATCGGGTCGGCAATGATTGGAAAGTTAACTGTCGTGTGTTGAGTCTCATTGATATCGGAAATCCATTCCCGATGAGAGGTAAGCGGATCAATGCTCAGGGCTATGACTTTCACTCCTCGCTTTTCAAACTCCGGCTTTAACTTGGCAACAGTACCTAACTCGGTAGTGCATACCGGTGTGAAATCAGCTGGATGAGAGAATAATACCCCCCAGCTATTGCCCAGCCATTGATGAAATGAAATTATTCCTTCTGTAGTTTCAGCGGTGAAATCAGGGGCAATGTCTCCAAGTTTGAGTGACATGTGATTGTGTTTTAAGTTTGGTTAACTGATTGATGAATAGTTAAAAAAAAGCCCTTCCAGTTTATCTCCGGAAGGGCTTTTGCAATTAATCTGATTTACTCAGGGATAGGCAAAGAGCTTCCGGCATGGCAGCGCGCACATACAACACATACAACACGTACCGGTTATTTGTTTAAAGGTTAAATCTTTATTCATGGATACTTGTTTTTAAAAGTCAAAAAAAAAGGGCTTTTCCTTTCGGAAAAGCCCTGATGTAATATGGAGATAGAACAGCGCTTTTCCGATAAATCAAATACACATCATACAGCACATATTGCTGCAGATGTTTGTTGATGTATGGAATGCCGTTGTGTTCATTATTATTTTTCTTAAAACAAAGATATCACCTTTTTTTGCTATAAACCAAATTTATTTTAAGTTATTTAAATGAGGGGAGACGTTGGTTGAAACATTAGCTTTTAAAAATTGCGATGCTCCTTAACCCAGCTTTGGATGTAGCTGACAATATCTTTGGTATCGGTCCCAGGAGGAAACAGGGTTCCAACTCCCTGTTTATTTAATTTTTCCATGTCCGGATCGGGTATAATTCCTCCTCCTGTAAGCAGCACATCATTCAGTCCCTTTGCCTTCATCAAGGCAATTATTTTAGGAAATACGGTCATATGGGCTCCCGAAAGAATGCTGATACCTATACAATCCACGTCTTCCTGAAGAGCAGCATTAACAACCATTTCTGGGGTTTGCCTGAGACCGGTATAGATCACTTCCATTCCGGCATCTCTGAGGAAAGAGGCAATAACTTTTGCCCCCCGATCATGTCCGTCAAGTCCAACCTTCGCAACCAATACCCTGATAGGCCTCTTCATGTGCAGTGATTTAGATTCACAAAAATAAAATTATTTCCCAAGCAGGCCGACTTTCAGCCAAAAACCCTGTTGCAACGGTTCCTTAAATCCGGAAGATAAACAGGTAATTGTTGATAACATGTATATTCTTTACCCCGTTGTTTCCTGAGGGGTAATTACCTTTGTTATGGCAAATCCCATGAACAAAGAGACTAAAAGAATACTTCAGCAATACGCTAAATCTTCCATTGGCGGCACCATCAGCATCAATGATCTAGCCGATCGTGAATTTAGCGGGAAAAAACTTACTGAGGCCGAAAAGGCAGCCCTCGGTAATTTCGAAAAATACAGGCTTGCCAAATTGAATGCCGTAACCGATGATATGGCATTTCACGAACTTTACAGGCAACTTCAAGTATTGGCTAACCTGGCGGATTACAAGGAATTTTTAAAGGACCAGTATTCCTCTTTGGAATAATCGAATCAATATTATCATTGAATAAAAAAACCCCGTCTGCTCGACGGGGGTTTTTTATTCAATGATAATTTCGGGGGGTTAATCCACCATCATTTTCTTTGTTCCACTTAGAACACCCTTTTCATATACCTGTACAAGGTAAATCCCTTTTGCAAGACGGGAGAGGTCCAAACTGGTAGATTGTGTATATAAGGGCTCTGAAAGCACCTTTCTGCCTTGCATATTCTGAATAGCCAATTGTGCGTCAGCAGCCGGTGTATAGCCCAGATCAAGTGTGATCAAATCATGAGCTGGGCTTGGGAAAAGACGAAGCAGCGAACTTTCCGCAGCCTCAGGTGGCAATCCAGCAAACTCACAATGACTGTATGTTTTTGTACAGACAGAACCGGACCCTGTCAAAGAAAGGCTGGCACAGTAGTTTGTTGGCACCCGGAAATTGGTATCGTTGGCAGTTATATTGAAGGTTCCAGTCTTTCCCTTAAAGAGAATAACACATCCGCAGGTCACCAAGCTTCCTACAGTATCGCCATTTGTCCCAATAATGCTTATCAAAGTTGGTCCCCATGTTTGGGCAGAATCATGGTTTGTCATGGTTACCTGAATCAATTTCGGGTTGATACGTGAGGTTTGAATGGTATCAACGCTCAACAAGTCGCAGGGAAAAGGAGGCAGGCTTTGTGAATACCCACTTCCCAGGCCTGCAAGTAAAGTGAACAGAAGGAGAAATATTTTTTTCATCGGTGTGTGTGCTGTAACCGGTTTGCACCTTTTGAGAAATCAAAGGTGATAAATGCCGGCTGTCTTGTTTCTTAAGACAGCCGGCAATAAATCTATAGCTTGTATCAGCTAAAACTGCGTGAATTAATAGAGAACCACTTTACCGGTACTGATCTCTTTTGAGCCAAGGTTCATGATACGGTAGAAGTATACACCGCTCTCTTTTCCGGTCAAGTCAACCGACTGAGTTGGGTTAGAGGTAACTGTTTGATAAACCAGTTTTCCAACAACGTCGTAAACTTCAATTGAGTTTTCTCTATCCAGTCCATCGATTGTAAACAGACCTGTGTTCGGGTTAGGATATACTTTGAGAGACCCATTGGCAGTCAGATTCTGAATGCCTGTGGCGGTGTTGATTGTTCCAACTACTGCCGCTCTGGAGCTCACACATCCTGGAGTAGAAACCACCCAGTCGTAGAAGTAGTAATAGTAACTGCCAGGAGTAGTAGCTGCGTCGGAGTTGGTGATAGATACCAAACCACCTACAGTATAAGGGAAAGCAACTCCTGCATTGTTACGGAACAAATCCATTGCACTGGTAGCAGATAATTTAATGGCATAATTGTTACCAGCAGGAAGTGTCATGTTGAGGGGAACAACATTCTTCCCGGCAACAGCACTAAAACTAGAAGACAATGCAAGTGAATTTCCCGAACTGTCGAGCACTTCTATCTGACGGCTTCCGGCAGTGTTGGCATAGATCGTTACAGATTGAAGAACCATCGGAGCCAGCACATTGAAATACAGTCGTCTGTCGGTGTTTGCCGTGTAATAGCTTCCTCCTGCGGTATTGTCTGCCAGACCAGTGTGAGAAGTTGCTGGAATTGGCTCATTATCCACGTAGAAGGTAGTTGTTGCAGTAAGGCTCGGAGAGTATGTCGCTCCAGTGTTTACTAAAGTACCGGCTGTCGCGGCGTTATACCATTTTAAGTTTGGTGTGCCGGAAGCGGTTGCAGAAAGGTTAACAACACCTGCACCTGTCCTGCTAGCACCAGTAGTAGTAGGTGTGCCCGGCAGATTAACAGCAATCAGGTTGGTTTTGGTTGCAACGTTATTTCCGTAAGAATTGGTTGCAGTCAGCTTCACAGTGAAATTTCCCGATGCGGCATAAGCGTGTGCAGGGTTCTGAAGGGTAGAAGTCTGACCATCACCAAAATCCCACAACCAAGAAGTAGGTGTGTTGTTTGACATATCGGTAAATTGCACTGCCGTTCCGCAAGTATTCGTCATATTCGAAACAAATGCAGCAACAGGAGGCACAGCGCGATTGATTTTACCTTTGTAGATGAGGTATTCAGCACTCGCTCCTACACCGGAAGTTCCATATTTTATACGCATGTAACCTGATTCTCCCCAGCTGGTGTTCCAGGAGTTACGCAGAATCCAGCATCCTTGTGTGTCATCCCATCCGCAAAGTACAATGGCGTGGTCGATAGAAGTTCCGTCTGTAGAGCTGAAAACACCACTGGAATAGTTCTGAAAATTGTTGCCGGCATCGATACCAGCCCAAACTGGGCCGTAATCGTAAATCGCCTGCTTGATTTGAGCATCGGTTGGACTAGATCCGTTCACTTGCGCATGTCCGGTAATTTTTTCATGGTAGGTGTAAGAGGATGCGCATGTTCCATTGGCAGCAGTATAGGTTTGATCAGCTTCATACACGCAACCATAAGTTTGGAACATATCATCGGGGCACCATCCACCGTTACATCCGCTACAGGCGTTGTCACAGTTGATCAACCACTGTTCCGAAAGGTCACGGGTAACATTGTCCCAATACTTAATCATAGATTCAAAAGATCCGTTCGCTGCAAACGACCAGCAGCTTCCGCATTGACCCTGGTCCTTAATAGGAGTCATGATGCCTTGAGCCAGCCAGCTAAAAGATGCCGGAAGTGCAGAAGCGGTAGAAGGATTGGAAGGAGTAATGGTCTTGGCAGAAGAAGAGCCTGATACAGCTACAGGTACACCGGTATATTTACCTGATGCAACTACTGTAATAGTATAGCTGTCAATGGCTGAAGATTCGCCGAGCCAAGGACGCTCATAAACCAGTTCCAGATCTGTTTGCCCTTGGGCAACAGCTGTGAAATGAACTATCTGCGTTCCTTCTCCTCCAACGCCTTTCACGGAAGGATTAGGAGTAAAATCCCAGTTACCGACTTGCTGCAGTACCTGAGCAACTTTGTTCTTACTTGCACTTTTAATGTACCAGCCGTAACCAGTAGTAGGTTGCCCGGGGAGCTGGAGTTCCAGCGCCTGGTCGGCGGCAAGCGTGATAGTTTGTTTGGCATTGGATTGAGTGGCATGAACAAACTTTTGTCCAAAAGAACTCAAACCGGCAAACAAACAAAGTACACCGAGGGTTAGTTTTCTTTTCATGAGTGTGTGTGTTAAATTAAGTGTGTGTAAAAACTTAACGGTAAGCGCAATCAAAAGATAGGGTAAGCGTAATTGTGTGTATGCGTATATATAGAACAGAAAAAAACAAGTCTGTATTCAAATTCCCCTTGGCGGAACGGGGAGTAATCAAGCTTCTTGATTAGGTCACAACATCTAGTAGAATAGCCACTTTCAGAGTATTATAAGTAGGCGTTTCAATGTTGCTTAGGATAAATGTATATCATTGGTTTGAAGAAAACAAATAATTATACATTTAATTTTAAGTAATCGGAACAGATCGAAGTTGCCCTTTACTTATATCAATTAGCTCTTTTTCAGCTAGATACATGAAACAAAAAGGGATGCAACTCTTTTCTTCGATCACTCGATTTCAGCGACTTGGTATTTCAAAGAACAACTCATCAATTAATCGACTTGCTTTTATGATAGGGAGAGCATTCTCATTTTTCCATACCATTTTTGAAACTTTATAAAGATTCTATCTCAATCTGGAAGGATGGGGCGGACTGAAGCAAGGAGAATAAACCTCCTTCTTCATACAAGAAACACACAGAAAGAGATGATGAAAAGACTAATCTTTCAGCTTAATACACACATTTTTAGGTTCAGTAAAAAAGTCCAGTGCCTCGAATCCACCTTCTCTTCCAACCCCTGAACTCTTTACTCCACCAAATGGTGTCCGCAGGTCTCGCAACAGCCAGCAGTTAATCCAGACAATTCCGGTATGCAATGCTCCAGCCACTCTGTGAGCCCGTGTCAGGTGCTCCGTCCAAATGGTGGAAGCGAGTCCGTATATGGTACTGTTTGCATAACCCACGACTTCTTCTTCCGAATCAAAAGGCATAATAGTAACTACTGGCCCGAAAATTTCTTCCTGATTGGTTCGGCAGGATGCCGATAACCCTTCAATAACGGTTGGTGCAATAAAGTATCCTTCTTTGTTTTCCCCCTCCAGCATCACTCTGTTCCCTCCACATAGAATGGTTCCTCCTTCTTGTTTGGCCAGCTCAATACATGCCAGGATCTTTTCCATATGCGCTTTGGACACCACGGCACCCATCTTTGTTTTATCCAATGCCGGATTCCCCACCTGCATACGAGAAGCCTTTGCTACAAAATCCGCTTTGAATTTCTCATACAGGCTACGTTCCACAAAGATTCGTGATCCACAAAGGCAAATCTGTCCCTGGTTGGCGAATGACGACCTCAATGTAGTAGCCATCATTTGCTCGTAGTTGCAATCCGCGAAAATAATGTTTGGATTTTTCCCTCCCAGCTCAAGCGATAGTTTTTTAAACATGGGTGCTGCCACCCGGGCAATTTCCGCTCCGGTCTTGGTTCCTCCGGTAAACGAAATCAATGGAATATCCTTATGAGAAGTGATAGCACTCCCGACCTTATGTCCATACCCGTGTATAATATTAAGCACTCCTTTAGGCAGTCCGGCTTCGATGCATAGTTCCGCAAGCAGATATGCCGTCATGGGCGTAACTTCCGAAGGTTTGGCCACCACACAATTGCCAGCGGCCAGAGCGGGGGCTATCTTCCAGGAAAACAAATAGAGTGGCAGGTTCCAGGGAGAAATACATCCAGCCACTCCCACCGGGCTTCGAAGCGTATAATTGATTGCCGTGTCTTCCATCGCATGTGTGTGGGAAGCATAATGCAATATGCCCGTCGCATAAAAATGAAAGTTCGCCGCTGCCCGGGGAATATCCACCGTTCGCGCCAAAGATATCGGCTTCCCATTATCCTTTGACTCCGCTTTGGCCAGCCGCTCCAGCTGTTGCTCAATCAATGCCGCAATCTTCATCAGGATAGACGACCGTTCTTCTTTGGGCATCACCGACCAAGCCGGGAATGCAGCCTTCGCAGCCGCCACACCCAACTCCACATCCCGCTCATCCGAGTCTGGAAGAAGGGAATAGACTTGTCCGGTAGATGGATCATAATTGTCTATATAGCTTTTGCTCACCGGATCAATCAGTTCGCCGTTGATATAATTTTGAAGTTTCTGCATGCGGCAAAAATACAAGATTCCGGGTGTTTCTAATATCCTCTGTTTCTTTCTTCCCGAGTTGTTTTTGATTTATTATTTTACTATATTTGATTTCCAACAAACTCCCGAAACGCAATAAGGTGCATGTGTGACTTTAGTCGCGCTTCACCGTTACATTAAACAAACGGCCTATGTCCGATGTTGATTTTCATTTTCCTAAAAGTCCCAAGAGGGCTGTTTTCACTTTGCAACAAGTGATTCACGGGCATGATCCTATCCTAATGGTTTTCCATGACCGGGAGGAAGATGATTGGCAGTTCCTCAATGGGAAAACCGTTTCCCAAAAAGACATGTTGGTTGTCCCTTTTGCAAAGATTCTCTCTCACGATCCCTCCTTACATACTCTGGCCAACCTTCCTGCTGGCTGGTGCGCTGTCCGGAAATCAACAAACCATGCCTGGGAACGAAAAGAGTTGTTTGCAGCGAAGATTAAATCCTAAGCAGACGATCCGTTTATGCATCCGGTTGACCAGCCGTTTTTTCTTTTTTTTCCCTCCCTGCTTGCTACATAATTTGTATATTATGGAAACTTGTTTGTTATAAAAACAAACACTTGCTTCCTATGTCTCCCGAATCTGAACGAACTATTGTACATATGGACCTGGATACTTTCTTCGTATCCGTGTCTCGCCTGCAAAACAGTGCCCTGATCGGCAAGCCTGTGCTGATAGGTGGCACGGGCGACCGGGGGGTAGTGGCTTCCTGCAGTTACGAAGCCCGGGCCTTTGGTATTCACTCGGCCATGCCCATGAGACTCGCCCGCAGGCTTTGTCCCGAAGCCATCGTGGTTCGTGGAGATTATGAAGACTATAGCTACTACTCCAACACCATTACCGATATCATCCGGGAAGAGGTGCCTGTATATGAAAAAACATCCATTGATGAATTTTACATCGACCTGAGCGGGATGGATCGATTTTTTGGTTGTTACAGCCTGGCTTCGGAGCTGCGTCAGAAAATCACTAAAGAAACGGGGCTTCCCATTTCTTTCGGCCTGTCGAAAAACAAAACCGTGTCCAAGGTTGCTACCGGGGAGGCAAAGCCGAACGGGCAAATGAAAATTGATTTCGGTACCGAAAAATCATTTCTGGCTCCGCTTCCCGTCAGAAAGATCCCTATGATTGGTGAAAAAACGGCACACCTGCTCCATACGATGGGAGTGGAAAAAGTGCGTACCCTGCAGGAGATGCCGGTGGAGCTCCTCCAACATGTGCTCGGAGAAAACGGCACCCTCATCTGGAAAAAAGCAAACGGTATTGACAACTCTCCGGTAGAACAATACTCCGAACGAAAATCCATCTCTTGTGAAGAGACCTTCTCTCAGGATACCATCGATGTCAGTCAGCTCAAAGCCATCCTGATAGCGATGACTGAAAAGCTGTGCTTCCAGCTGCGCAAAGAACAAAAACTCAGTTCTTGTCTGACGGTCAAAATCCGCTACTCCAATTTTGATACACATACCATGCAGGTCCGTATCGGGTACACAAGCTGCGATCATATACTGATAGACAAAGCCAAAGAACTTTTTGACAAGCTCTATCAGCGCCGCATGCTGGTGCGACTGGTGGGCCTGCGCTTCAGTCACCTGGTAGGCGGTGCCTATCAAATCAACCTGTTTGAAGACTCGGAAGAAATGATCCGGCTTTACCAGGCGATGGATCGAATGCGCCTGCGTTTTGGAGAAGAATCTGTAAAACGGGCGGTAGGAACGGAATTCAAAATGAAAACCTTTAATCCTTTTAACGGCCTGACCCGGTAAAAAGCAGCATACATGTACCTCCATTGCCATTCTTACTTCAGCTTCCATTATGGAGCCATGAGTCCTTCGGAACTGCTTCAGGAAGGTGCCCGAAACGGATGTGAAACACTTGCGCTCACCGACATCAATAATACTTCCGGCTGCCTGGATTTTATCCGAGAGGCACAAAAGCAAGGAAT
>Ga0206898_10346_pt1 | contig 11093 bp, 7 predicted proteins | sample Alteio_BWOrgHeat_50_FD_153237 | JGI IMG/M metagenome (GOLD analysis project Ga0206898, IMG submission 153237) | Enriched cells from forest soil in Barre Woods Harvard Forest LTER site, Petersham, Massachusetts, United States -... | ecosystem: Environmental > Terrestrial > Soil > Temperate forest >...
GTTCATCGAAATGCTGAAGGCCGAGAAGCGGTTCCTGTATGAACTGAACACTGTCGCGGGCGAGCAAACGATCAAGGCGTCGCGCTTCGCCCTCATCTACGCCGACCTCGCGGTCGTGGCGCACACCAACGAGTACGAGTACAACTCCTACTTCGGCAATAAAGAGAACGAGGCCATGATCGACCGCATCTTCGTGGTGCGGGTTCCATACAACATGAAGCTCACCGAGGAGGTGCGCATCTACGAGAAGCTGATCGGCCAGTCGCAGCTTTCCGAGGAGCGGCTCGATCTTTCCAAAGTCCATATCGCGCCGAATACCCTAAGGGTGGCGTCGATGTTCGCTATGCTGACTCGCATGAAGCCGTCCAAAAAGTCCGGGCTGTCGTTAATGACCAAGTTGAAGCTCTACGACGGCGAAAAGCAGGTGGGAGACTGGGACCAGAAGCATATCCGCGAGCTGCATGAGGAGTTCACGGATGAAGGCATGACCGGTGTTTCGCCCCGCTTCGTGATCAACCGGATCTCCAGCGCCCTGGTTCGTGGCGGGAAGTCCTGCGTGAACCCGATCGATGTTCTGCGGTCGCTGCGCGACGGTCTCCATGAATACACGAACAACGAGGAAGACCATCGAAGGCTACTGGGCTTTATCGATGAGACGCGCAAAGACTACGACGAGCTCGCGAAGAAGGAAGTGCAGCGCGCCTTTGTCTACTCTTATGAAGAGTCGGCCAAGACCTTGCTCGACAACTATCTGGACAATGTGGATGCATTCTGCAACCGCACCAAGGTGAAGGACCCAATTACCAGCGATGATGTCGAGCCGGATGAGCGGCTCATGCGCAGCATTGAGGAGCAGATCGGGGTCTCCGAGAATGCCAAGCGCGAGTTTCGTGAGGGCATTATGCGGTCCGTTGCCTCAGTGGCCCGTCGTGGTGGATCGTTCGGTGTTGGATCGGACGAACGCTTGAAGGAAGCTTTAGAGAAGAAGCTCTTCGCCGATCTGAAGGACGTGGTCAAGATCACCACTTCCAGCAAGACTCCGGATGCCGAGCAACTCAAGAAGATCAATGAAGTGGTCGAGAGGCTGGTCGATACGCAGGGGTATTGCCCCATCTGCGCCAATGAGCTCTTGAAATATGTCGGCACGCTTCTGAACCGCTAATGATACGCAGGGAGCAAGAAGGGTGGACGGAACCAACAACCAGCAGCCGCCCTCATCGTCGGGAGCGAACAGTCGCGATCCCTGGTCGCTACAGATCGCCCGGGTTGCCGGCATCCCGATCCGCCTGCACTTCACCTTCTTGCTCCTTCTGGCCTTCTTTTTCTTCGCCGGCCTAAGCGTTGGCGCCCAGGTCGCCGTGTTCTTTGTGATCGGCCTCTTTGCCTGTGTCGCATTGCATGAACTGGGTCACAGCCTGGTCGCTCTGCACTACAAGATTCCTGTCGCGAGTATAACGCTCTACCCCATCGGCGGCATTTCACGGATCACCAAGCGCGCCGAGCCGAAGCAAGAGCTTTGGATCACGCTCGCCGGCCCGGCCGTCAACCTCGTGATCGCAGCCATTCTTTGGGGGATTCTTTCGAGCCAAGGCCATACCCCTTCTCTTCGTAGCGTTTGGAAAGGGAATGGCGACTTTCTGACCATGCTCTTCGACGCCAACGTGGTCCTGTTTCTCTTTAACCTGATCCCGGCCTTCCCAATGGATGGCGGCCGGATCCTTCGGGCGTTTCTGGCGGTGATGGGAATGGGGCCGGCGCAGGCGACCCGCATCTCGGCGTCTATTGGGCAGCTTCTGGCAATCGTCGCCGTGTTGCTCGTGGTCTATCCGCACGATTATTTCTCTGGGAATTGGCTTCTGGTCTTCATTGCCTTTTTCATCTATCTTGGCGCGGGCCAGGAAGCGGGAGCGGTGCAGCAGGAGGTGGCGTTTACAGGGGTCCCGGTTTCGCGTGTTATGCTGACCAAGGTGGAAACTCTTTCGCCGGGCGAAACGCTGAAACAAGCAGCGGACAAACTACTCGCAACGTCCCAGCAAGACTTTCCCGTGATTAACGGCGACGAAGTGGTGGGGCTGATAACCCGCAACAACCTGCTACAGGGCCTGGCGGTGGAAGGGCCGAACGGCTATGTCGCTGGCGCAATGCGCCGCGATTTTCCAAGGGCAGCGCCAGAGGACGACATGTCCAAAATCCTTTCTGAGGCCGCAGAATCCAACCAAGACCCCGGCCAGAGCCTGCCGCTTGTAGTGATGCAGGACGGACACATGGTTGGGATGGTGACAGGAGATAATATCGCGGAATACTTCGCTATCCAGCGGATGCTCGCGCAAGGCAGCCACCGCTGGCACGATCAAAGATAAGTATAGGAAGGTGTACGACCCGGTGGCTATAAGAAAGTGATTAAAGGCCCCCGGAGAGGAAGATATGGCACAGAAATTCTCTCTATCGACAGACAACTGGGATTTGCACCGGCGGGCGGATCGCGACCGGGAGCGGCATAACGAGAAGATCAAAGAGGTGATCAAGCAGAACCTGAGCGATATCATCTCCCAGCAGGATATTATCACGGCCGACCGGGGCAAGATCATCAAGGTTCCCGTGCGTGGGCTGGAACTGCCTCGTATCCGGTTCGACCCCTACGATCGCCAGCATATCGGCCAGGGACCAGGCGGCACAAAGCCGGGCGATATCATTGGGCGCGCTCCTTCACAGAAAGAGGGAGAAAGCGTCGGCAAGCAGGCCGGCACCGAGCCTGGCGTGGACTACTATGAGGCTGAGTTCACGCTGGATGAGCTCGCAAAGCTGGTCTTTGAAGACCTGCACTTGCCGAACCTGGAAGATAAGGGAATCAAGCAGATCCTTTCCGAGCATGCCGAGTTCAATACGATCAGCCGGCGCGGAATCGCGGCCAACTTGGACCGCAAGCGAACCCTTTTAGAAGCCTACCGGCGCAATGCCCGCCAGGGAAACGCGAACAAATGGGAGGTGCGCGAGGAAGACAAGCGATTTAAGAACTACGAATTGGTCACCGAGCCGCAGAGAAATGCCGTCGTCTTCGCCATGCGAGATGTCTCCGGCTCCATGGGTGAGTTCGAGGCCTATATCTGCCGGTCGTTCTACTTCTGGATGGTGCAGTTCTTGAAGACGAAGTACACGAACACAGAGATCGTCTTTATCACCTGCCATACAGAGGCGAAGGAAGTGAACGAGCCACAGTTCTTCAGCGTGGGAGATTCCGGTGGCACGCGCATGTCCTCCGCCTATTCGTTGGCACTGGATATTATCGACAAGCGCTACAACCCGCGCGAGTGGAATATCTACCCATTCCTCTTCTCCGACGGCTACAACTGGGGCGACCAGGAGTGTGTCGAGCTTGTTCGCAAGCTGCTCGGCATGTCCAATCTGATCGGCTACGGCGAGATCGGCAATGATGGCTGGCAGTCGTCGTTCGGCTTCGCGCCGCTCGGCCAGGCTTACGAGGAAGCGTTCGAGAGCGAGCCGAACGTTGTGCTGGTGAAGATCAATGACAAAGAGGATGTCTGGCCGGCGCTCAAGAAGTTCTTCTCCAAACGCCATCCGGAGGTAAAGAATTGAGAGAACGTCCCCCCATACACGGAGGGCCTGGCTCGGTAAGCCCCGTTAACGGGGCTTCATTCAGCAGGCCGGTCGTTTACGGCCGGACACATCGTGCCTTTGTAAGCGGCATGGTCGTATCGTTGCTGCTCGTTACTATGGCGGGGATCGCCTCGGCGCAATCCGTCCCTGGCGCGCACTATCGCTTCGCGCGATCTATCACCGGTTGGTTGCCCACCTGGCTGGACAAGAACGGCTCAGGGGACGGCTGGAAGACAATCCAGTCGAACGCGGACATGATGGACGAGGTCTCCTTCTTCGCTTTCGAAGCTGACCCGCAAACCGGCAACCTGACCCCGCCTGGCAAGAATATGGACTATCCCAGCATCGTTCAGCAAGTGGGCTGGCTGCATACCCGCGAGACTGCCGCTCTCTTTACCGTCACGCAATTTAACCACGTCCACGATATGCTTGCCGACCCGGCGCGTCTCGACCATCTGATTGCCAATATTGTCAGCACGGCGAACCTCTACGGCTTCGATGGAGTCGATATCGATTTCGAGGATTTTAAGAAAGGCGATCCGAGAGACACCGGCCGATACACGGACTTTGTGAATAAGCTTGCCGACGCCATGCACGCTCAAACGGACGCCTTCGGCTTCTCCAAAATGGCGATTGCAACAGTGCTTTCGCAGACCCAGCGCGGCAGCTTTTCCTATATCGATTACACTGCGCTCGGCCGGTCGCGGCTGGATCGTATCCGGGTCATGGCATATGACGACTACTATCCGGGCAGTAAGACTGCCGGCGCGGGCGCGCCGCTTAATTGGTATCTGCAAGTTGCCGGCTATATCAAATCTTTAGAAGTGCCCGAATGGAAATTCACGCTTGGGATACCGGCCTACGCTTATCAATGGGCAGTGAACGCGCCCGATGATTGGACCACCCTTGGCAGAGGCACATCCATTACTTACCCACAAGCTGTCGGTTTGATCGCAGAGCACAATGCCTCGCGGGTTTGGGACAAAACGAGCGCGACGCCCTATTTCACGTATCAGGCCATGTATATGCCGCCTAAGCCTGCGGCGCCGCCGGCCAATTCTCCGCCGGTAGACCAAGTTACCGCCTACAGTAACCCTCAAAAGCCCGATATGTCCATACAGCCCGATCCGTCGGCCACTCTGGCGGCGTTGCTTGCGCCAAATGCGGTCCCGACAGTGGATACGCAATCAACAACGGCTTCTTCACCTCCACCCCAGCCGGGTATCCGTACCTGGGTCGCCTACTACGAAGACGCCGAGAGCTGGAAAATGAAGGTGCAGAACGTGCTGCTCGCTTCCCAGCTAAACGGTCTTTCAGAATGGGCCATTGGGTACGAGGACCCGGCCTCCTGGCCCATGCTGCAACATAGCCTCGCTCCGCTCTACCCGATCTACGGGGCGATGGGCCTTTGCTACTGGCGATTCGGCGGAGGAGCGCGTTTCGGCGACTGCCTGGGCCCTGAGCATTCCGCTGGCATCGCGCAGATGGGCACACTGGATGGTTATGCTGGCCGCGAACAAGACTTTGAGTACGCGCGCATCTATTACAAATGGGGAATGCCCCGCGCCTATCAACTCGATGGCAATATCCTGAATCAGTACATCGCCGCCGGAGGTCCTTCCGGCCCGCTTGGCTTCCCAATCTCTGACCCTGTCGAGAGCCCCGATGGCAAGCTCGCGGTTCAGTTCGAGCACGGCACGCTCTCCACCCAACCCGCGCCGGCGCCCGAGGTCGCGTAGTCGCATGAAACGATGATATAGTCCCGTTGTAAGGAACGAAAGTTATGGCATTTACGCAAGCAGATCGAATAGAACTGGAAAAGTGGATCGATATCATCTGGGAGCAGGCGCACGAGCTCGGCCTCGACCCCTACCCCACCCACTTCGAGGTTGTGCCGCAACATATTATCTATGAGCTGGGTTCCTACGGCCTGCCGGCGCGCTTCTCCCACTGGACCTTCGGTCGGGATTACCATCGGCAGAAGACCATGTACGAGTACGGCCTCTCGAAGATCTATGAGATTGTCTTCAACACCGATCCCACGCAGGCTTTTTTGGTGGAAGACAACTCCATGCTCTCCCATAAGTTCGTCTGCGCCCATGTGCTCGGTCATTCGGACTTCTTCAAACGCAACAGCTACTTCCAACACACGGATCGACGTATGATCGAACAGGTCCGCCTGCATGGAGATCGTATTCACGAATACGAAAACGAGTACGGCTGGCGTGAGGTCGAAGAGTTTCTGGACATGGTGCTAAGCATCGAGGAGCACTTCGATCCGAGCGCGCCTGTCTTCCGCCGCAAGAGCGCCGCGCAGCATGAGGCGGACCGACTGCACGCAGTGGACCCCCCAAACAGCGATTACGAAGACATCTGGTCGATTGGCGGAAGCAGCGAGCGCCCCAAGCCGCGTCCGAAGAAGATACCTGAAGAGCCGGAAAAGGACCTGCTGCGCTTCCTGGTCGAATACGGTCGGGAGTTGACCGAATGGCAAAGAGACATTATCGAGATCGTGCGCGAGGAGATGTTCTACTTCCTGCCGCAGATGCGCACGAAGATCATGAATGAGGGCTGGGCATCGTTCTGGCACGAGCGCATTCTCGAGCATCTGGACCTGACGCCGGAAGAGCATTGGGAGTTCCGCCGGCTGCACTCGTCGGTGCTTTCTCCGTCCGGCTCGCGTATGCAGATCAACCCGTACTATGTCGGCTTCCAAATCTTGAAAGACATCGAGCGGCGCTGGAACGGCGATGTTCAGCCCGATGATCCCGAAGAAACCGATTGGATGGGCCGTCCTATCGCGCGCCCTCAAGGCGAGGGCATGAAGAAGGCCTTCGAGGTGATCGAGCAGGACAACGATGTCACCTTCCTGCGCCAGTACCTCACGGAGGGGCTTGTCAAGAAGCTCGACCTCTACACTTATAAATTGGAAGAGGTGGACGGCGAGGAGATGTGGGTAGTGCAGGATACGAACTGGCGAAGTGTGCGGGATTCGATCGTGGACTCGATGACCAACTTCGGCCAGCCGATCCTCTTTGTGGAAGACGGCGACTATAAGCGCCACGGCGAACTCTACCTGCGGCATGCGTTCGACGGCAAGCAGCTCGACGTGGACTATACAGAGCGCGTGCTAAAGAACGTCCACAAGCTCTGGGGCCGGCCCGTGCATTTGGAGACAGTCGTGGACGAGGAAAAGTGTGTCCTCAGTTACGATGGCGAGGACATGAGCCAGACAACGATATAAATAAGGACCCGGCATTGAAGCGTCAAGCAGACAGCTTGTCAGCTGATTTAATGCCGGGTCGAGAAGCGTTGTTAGCCGGCGACGTCCCGCGCGGCGGCCAGAACCTGATCGTAATCTGGCTCCTGAGCAATCTCCGGAACGATCTGCGTGAACTGGATGATGCCGTTCTTGTCCACGATAAAGATCGACCGCGCGAGTAGCCCAAGCTCCTTGATCCACACTCCGTAAGCCTTGCCAAACGAGTGGTCCTTGTAGTCGGAAAGAAGCTGCAGGCTCTTCACCTGCTCCGCCTCGCTCCAGCGTTTCTGCGCAAACGGCAAATCCTCGCTAATAGTAAAGGTCGCGACCTTGCCCTCCGGCAATTCCCGCACTTGCTTATTAAATTTGGCCGTTTCCAGCGAGCAAACACTGGTGTCGATACTGGGAACCACGATCAAAAGCGCAGCGCGGCTGCCACCTGCCAGAGCATCTTTAAGAGTGACTTCGCTCAAATCGTTGCCTACGAGGTGAAAGTCGGGAGCTCGATCTCCTGTCTTCAAAGCCTGCCCGACCAAGGTCATGGGATTTCCCTTGAATGTGACTACCCCTTCCCGTTCCGCGTCGGTAATTGCAGTCATGCCTTCGTCTCCTTCCGGTTGCGTAATTCGAAAAAGGTACGGTTGCCGATCTTTGATTCGGCCGCCGATCACGTAAAGTATACCTCGCGCCTTTCTGGATCGGGCGCGCAAAACCCGCATCTTTGCTGATCTCGTGCCCCTTCTCAATGAGAAGGCGGATTATGGTATAATCTATCGAAAGGACGTTCGTGCGCAGCGTGCGAGCAAGATGTTTTAGAGAACTTGGCTCAGTTATCTCGGTACTTTAAGAACAAGGATTCGCACCCGAGCGCTACGGGCGCCTCAGCTTTTTCCGCCTTTCCCTGGCTTGCCGCCGCAGCCGGGGTTGTGTTTCTTATCGTCTACGCCTTCATCTTCGAGCCCTCCGTCGCGCCGTGGACCGCGAAGACTGCGCCTTTCGCCCTGCTCTTTACCGGGTTGGCATTCGTCTCGTGCTGCATCCCGGCAAGCGCTCCTCTCTATTCCGATCGCGTCAGGGCAACTGCCGTAGTAGCCCTGTCGGCAGTGTTGGTGCTTCCGCCCGCTTTGGCCTCCTTGCCAATCCTGGCAGCCGGCGCGGCTCTTATCACCATGCTGAATGAGCGCGCGACCCGGCAGGAAACACTGGGTCATGTCACTCTTATCGTGCTTTCCCAGCTGACAACGGCCATCATTCTGAGAAGCCGGCATATGCTGCCGATCGATCACGCGCATTTGACAATCACTCGCTTCGCCTCCGTCTCGCTGTGGGCATGCGCGCTTTTCGGCTGCATTTATTTAGGCGGGCTGCTAGTGGCGCACTTGTCTCCCACCATCTTCTTCCGCGCCCGCAAGTCCGGCATCGGTCGGGGCTGGAAGATCTTTTGGGCCAACGAAGCTTATGTCTATCTTGGCGGCGCGCCGGTCGCCATGATCTTCTCCCTCATATTGATCTGGAACAGCACCCTGGCAGGCGCCGCACTCGCCACGGCAGGAGTTGCATTCCTTGGATACCTGAACCATGTACTGGGAGAGCGGCGAATCTTGCGCAACCAGGTCCTTGCCCTGGAAGCGCTTACACGCCGGGCGATGATCGACGAATCCGCCAGTGTCGAGCAGCTTTTGAACGAGTTCCTGCAGTGCTGCCGCCGGCTTATTCTCTTCAATCGTGCCCGTGTCTGGATCTACAACGACGCCGAAATGCTGCTAGAGAAGGTCTGCGAGCATTCTCCCGAGTTCTTGCCTGCGCGGCAGGTGGAAACTACTTTGGGACAGCGAGTCGTGCGACGCCTCGGTGAGGAATTGGTGGGGCGTGTCGCCGAGCGGGCGGCGCCCTTGATCGTGCGGGATGCGCGCCGGGATGCGCGCCATCCGTTCTATCGGCTTTCAGCGGAAGAAAAGGCCCGGCTTGGCCCGGTTTCGCTGCTTGAGCTGCCACTCGTGGCCTGTGGCGATGTGGTGGGGGTTGTGGAGTTCGAGCGCAACGCCTGGGCTGCCTATACCAGCTCGGATAAGCTGCGCGTGCAGAGCCTCGCGACCCTTGTGGCAATGAGCGTGGCCAACATCGAGCAGCATCGCAGCATCTGCCGTCAGGCGGTCACAGATGGACTGACCGGACTCTACAACAAGAGGCACATCCTGCAAATCCTGGCCGATGAGGTTCGCCGTGCCGAGCGGTACCGGCACCCACTCTCGGCAATGATGCTGGACCTCGATGGCTTCAAGGCCTATAACGACAATTACGGCCACCTACAGGGCGATGTGCTGCTGCAACAGCTGGCTCACCTTATTCAAAGAAATATTCGATCCGCAGACAGCGCCGGCCGCTACGGTGGCGAGGAGTTTATTCTGGTGATGCCGGAAACCGATAAACAGGCAGCGCTGGTGATCGCGGAGCGTATCCGCTCACAGGTGGACGCCTCTCGGTTTCCAGGGGCGTCTTACTCCGCAGCCTCCCCGAACGCTATCGCAAACTTCGTGAATCTGGACGCCGTGGCGACCGGGGCTGAAGAAGGTTATGCGCACAAGACCATCAGCATCGGCGTCGCAACATATCCCCAGGACACCGATGACATTCAAAAGCTTCTCGCCCTGGCCGACGATGCCCTCTACCGCGCCAAGCGGGGCGGCCGCAACCAGGTCGTGAGCGCCGAAGCGGCTCACGCCGGCCGCAATAATCCCAGTTAGACCATCTTCTCCTGTTACGTTTACTGTGACACTTCGCGTCGCCAGTCGGTATAGTTAGCTGTGTGAAAACTTTTCGGCTCTCTCAGATTCTTATGGAGGAGGTAATCCCGTGAGATCGATATTCGTCGCTTCGCTAGCCGTCCTAACCATAATGGGGTGCTTAGGCGGTCTTCCCGTTCGCGCTGACCTCAAGGTCACACAGAAGACGATCATTCAATGTGCTGGCATCAAGCAGATGCTGCAGGAAATTCCGGATGAGCAGCGCGGACCACTGCTCAAGATGATGAGTCCCATGCTCACCGGCACGCCATGGATTACAACCACTTACCTGAAAGGATCGCGATTGCGGACCGATATGGGTGAAACCAGCATGGTCGTCGATTCCGCCACTGGCCACGCGATGACCATCAACCACCAAACCCATCAGTATTCCGTGGGGCAATACAATCCCTTCCAGGCATCCGCTGGAACGTTCACCTGCCGCATTTCTCCCACGACAGAAACTGCGCCTATGCTTGGGCACACGGTGCGCCGCTACCTGATCGCCCTGACCAGCTCGGTGCTGCCAAAGAGCCAGATATCCGGTGAAATTTGGGCCGCCCCCGGCCTGCTGACCCCGCCGGCCGCCGGCTTTACGGATGGCATGGGCGCCATGTTCCAATCCGAAATGGCGAAGGTGAAGGGGATGCCGCTCGCCTACAAGTTGGTCTATCGCAACACGCCGGCGGGAGATATTACGGTAACATCCTTCGCCACCAGTCTGCAGGAATCGCCGCTGATGGCCTCCGTCTTCCAGGCCCCAGCGAGCTATCGCCCCGGCGCCACTCAAACTGCGACCGCCATGCCCTCCGCCGGCTTCCCATTGGGCGACGGCATGCCGCTAGACAGCATGGCCCAGGTAACCAGCGAAATGGCCCTCGGAAACAGCCAATCGCCAGCCGATCAGGGGCCAATCGACCTGAACAAGCTGATGTCTTCAATGTCAAACGATAGTTCTGATCAAAGCTATTCCGGCTCCGCCGGGCAGGGTACGGGCCAGGCCGATATGGGTTTGCCTGGTGTGAATGCGGGACAGATGCTCAGCGGAATGTCGTCCGCCGATATCGCGAAGCTTTTGAACAGCTTTACCGGCGGCTCCGGCCAGATACCATCCAGCGCTGACGGCAGCAATTTGAGCAGCATTTTGAACCCTCAGGTGCTGCAGCAGCTAAACGCAGAACTGCAGTCCTTGCTGAATGACGATGGCGACTAGCGAGGAACCACCAAAAGGCCGCCCTTCGGGCGGCCTTTTGGTTTTTATGCTGATTGCAAGAAGGATTGCGAGCATCAAGCTCTGCCCCTTTGAGAGCGCTACTGAGGGTATACTTGATAGCGGTCGAGGAAGTCATGAACGATAGGAATTTCGTCAATCGCCGCGAGTTTATTAGAGTTGCGCTCGGTGCCGGCGCGGCAGTGGCGATGCCTTCTCTCCT
>Ga0206898_10347_pt1 | contig 11050 bp, 10 predicted proteins | sample Alteio_BWOrgHeat_50_FD_153237 | JGI IMG/M metagenome (GOLD analysis project Ga0206898, IMG submission 153237) | Enriched cells from forest soil in Barre Woods Harvard Forest LTER site, Petersham, Massachusetts, United States -... | ecosystem: Environmental > Terrestrial > Soil > Temperate forest >...
CCGAGATCGCCGGAGAAAGACGTAGGCCATAACTAGAAGTATCAAGCCGATGAATACCACGAGAATTCCAACGTAGATCAAGAATACAGTTTCGAAGATAATTCCCATCACTTCGCCAGGGTCGGCCTGTACCTGCAGCCGGGGCCGAAGCGGTGCAATCTCCGCAAAGGCTCCCGCGGGATGAGCCTCCACGGAGTATTCCGCGCCGCGTTCAACCGGGAAGGTGCCGGCGACTAGGATTACGCCGTGACCGTCGAAATAGAAATGAGCCGGACCGGCCAGCGGAATCGTTTTCCCTTGACTTGAGATCGACCAGGTTATGGCTGCAGCCGCGATGCGCTCGGCGGTTCCATCGAGATCGCCGCCGGCGATCCCCTTCAGAAACCGATTAGATTTTCTTCCCGCGGAGGTATCTTCCAGCGCAAGCTCTGGCCAGTAGTGCCCGGTATGAGTTGCCGCGACCCGTATCGAGGCGTTCGCCCCGCTGATAATGGCTTTTTGCGTCGAAATTTGATGTGAGGTCACAATGACCTGAGTAACGAATGCCCAGAGAATGATTGCGGCGGCGCTTAGAATGGTCGCCAGGCCCGCTATTCCAAGAGTACGCAATCGCTTAGAAACTGTGCCCATAGTGACTATTGGTTTGCAGATCGATTAAGCAGGCAACAGATCGGCAAAGACGAAGCCATCCCGCTCGACCACTTCGCCAACTTGAACTGGAACCGGGTGGCGGAACATAGGGCCGTCCCAGGCGAACGTGTGAAACTCTCCGTTCTCACCACAGGGATCAACGCCGGCGGGCAGGTCGGCGAGAAAGGATTCATCGAAGGCGCGGCCGGCGAACGAACCATCGAGCTTGCGCGGGTCGACACAGGTGATCGTGGCCTTCAGACCAGAAGCGACCATTTCTTGGGCCAGTTGATCAGTGGGAATCTGCCAGATCGGGAAATAGGGTGAAAGATCCGTGTGCTCGGCCATCTTCTCTTCGCGGTACCGGCGGATATCTTCCAAAAAGAGGTCGCCGAAAGCAACGCCCATAATTTGGAACCGCTCGCGCGCTTCGTCCAGCCCCTGGGTCATCGCGGCTTCGTATTCCGCGTTGGAGGAGGGCCAGGGGAGGGGAACGATCACCAGCGGCAGGCCAAGCGCCTCCGCCTGGGCTTCAAGAAGACATCGCCGCACGGCATGCATAGCCACTCTATCGAACGCGGCGTTGATGGTCGTGAGGAGGCCCACAACCTCCACCTCGCCGGCTTCCTGCAAGGTGTGCAGCATCCAGGCGGAGTCCTTGCCGCTGCTCCAGGAGACGAGGATTCGCGGTTCGATAACAAGCTGGGAAGCTGCAGCTTCACGCTTCGCGACGGGTGTGGTTTCCACGCCGTCAGTATAGCATAAAGACGGGTCGATTAGGGGATGGTCCAGGTTCCGGAAGTGTTGTTAGTGCCGACCCATGCGCCCGACCCCGTGATCTTTTTGCCGGGCTTCTGTAGGGTTCCGGTAAAGGTGGTCGAGCCTGGCACGGTGCCAAGAACAATGGTAAAGCTGATTGCGCCGGTGTCGCTGACCGCGCCGCTGCCGTTGTCGGGAGTTGCAGAGCCGTTGGCCATGGCGCGAAGGCTTCCACTGGGATCGATAGCGATTTGCAGCGTTCCACTGGCGGCGCCCTGGAATTGGCATTTCAGCGGAAGGGATTGGCCGTGGATATTGCCGGCGGCAAAGGGGTTGATCGCAAATACGGCGTAGGTTTGGGCAGATCGGATCGGCGCGCTGACTGTATCGGCGGAGGCGTTCACGACCACGCCCTGGGTGATTGCGATCCAGCCTTGAAAAAGCGTGCTCTGGTTCATCGCCGCAATACCGAGTTGACCCGAAGTGGCTCCCGCCGGCAGCTTTTTCGGATCGTACTTCAGCGTGAGCGCCATCGCCTGTCCCACGGCGTCGTTCACGGTCGGCGTGCCGTCGCTTACCGCATAAACAGTCCCTGCGAGGATATCCGGGTCGGGAGGAGAGGGAAGAGCAGGCTGGAGGGTGACAGCGGATGCGTTGATGCCGATAGCGTTGGGCACGACAAGCTGCGCGTTGCCGTCGGCGCTTGCCACGGTGCCGCCCAGAGTTTGAGTTCCGGTGCCGGTTGTTCCTCCAAAGCCGGTCGTTCCTCCTATACCCGTCGTTTCCCCTCCTGGGAGACCGCTAGATGACAGTGGTTCTCCATTGGACCCTCCGCCGCTACAGCCGGCAAGAAGGGCGATGCACACCGCCAGGGCTACGCCGGCCAAAATACGCCACCGCTGAGCCATGTCTTTTACTCCAAGAGCGCTTTTACGGGATGCTCCAGGCGCCGGGGCCGCTGCCGCCACTGCCGGCGCAGCCTGCAAACGAGAGACAGCAGGACAAAAGAATCCCGGCGGTGCGAGCGCGCGACAGAAGCCCCATATCTTTCATCTTCCTTAATACTTGCTATGCAACAACAAGTATAGCACGGATCGCTAAAGATAGGAAGTCTCTGAACAGCATAGTCTTCTGCAAACTAGCTTGTCGAGATGACGGCATAAATGCCCATGCTGGTGACTTGCCCTGTCACCGTGTCGGTGGAAGTATCGACAGAGCTGCCGGCAACCTCAGTCCATCCTACCCCCGTTAACATGAACAAAGCCAGGCTGCTTTGCGAGTCACCCATGGGAACGTTTGCGGGGTTGTACTTAATGGTGATCGTGCCTGTCCCCTCGATGGTGTCATTAGGAGTGAAAGTGTACGCTGTTCCGGAAACGAGGCCGGCATTTTGTGGAGGGGCGTTGTCAGGGTTTACCTGCACGGTCTTGATCGGTATGCCGGAGTTGTTTTGCAGAACCAGCGATGCGTTGCCGTCCGAGCTTGTAACCGTGCCGCCCTGCGCGTTCGGGCCCAAAAAGCCGCCGCCGCCACCCGTGCCGCCACAGCCGGATAGGAGCGCGAGCGCAACAAACGCGATCGTGAGAACGGTGATTGGGGTGAGAAAGGACCTTACCATTTTACCTCCCAACATGCTTTCGGAATCGAAAACAGTATAGCACAACGGCTCATGGAGATTGTAGAGGCGGGCTAAGGAGCGGCGCTAGGCAGGGTAGATGCGCAGGATTGTAACTTCCGGCGGGCAGAAGAGGCGCAGTTGCGGGCCCATCACTCCGACACCGCGCGTGGTGTAGACGGGGTGGTACTTGGCCATTTGCAGGCCTTCAGGGTAGTCCCGGCCGTACTTGGGGGTATGGATCGGCGGCAGGCCTGGGCATCGGATCTGGCCACCGTGGGAGTGTCCAGAGAATTGAAAAGCGAAGACAGGCGGCGCTTCGTCCGCGTAGTCCGGCTCATGGACCAGGAGTAGCTTTATGGAATCTTCTGGCACGTTACGTAAGGCTCGTTCGGGGTCTTCTTTGCTTACGCAGCGGTCGTCGAGGCCCACAATCCACACGCCGGGAGCTTGCTTGAGCGGACAGGAATCGTTCCTGAGCATCATGATGCCGGCTTCTTCCACGGCGCGCGCCACGAGATTCTTGCCGTTCGACCACCAATCGTGGTTTCCCAGCACGCCATACGCGCCGCCGGGAACATTGGCCAGGGGGACGAGAGCCTCGGCGCACGGCTTTGCCCAGATATGGGGCTTATAGGTCACGAAATCGCCGGTGAGAAAAACTACATCAGGCTTCTGTGCGAGCAACATCGCAACGGAGCGCTTCGTTCGCGCCAGCGCCAGCTTGCAATCCACGTGAAAATCGCTCAGGTGCCCGATCTTAAGCCCGGCGGCGCTTTTTGGCCAACCCTTGATCTGGACTTTGTGGTCTTCGATCTGGAGGTCTTCCGTATCAACGCCGTGCGCTGCGCCGACCGCGCTTCCCAGCACGGCAGCGGAAAAGGCGAGCTTGAGGAAGCGGCGCCTGCCCGGCGAGGCTGGTTGATCGGAGGTGTGGTCGGTAGTTTGCGCAGCGCTGGCTGTCATGGCTCTTACACTTATTATATGGCACCTTTGCCTAAAATATCACAAAATTCTCGTCGCGAACGTTTGCTTGTAAAAAAATAGGCTAAAGGACGTTGACGATCCATATTTCGTGTGATACAATATCGTTTGGTACAAGATGTAGCGCTCCCGACGATACGCGAAATCTTGTATGACACGGAGAAGTGTTTGAATGAAGTGCCCATTTTGCGGCGAGGCGGACAAGGACAAGGTCCTGGACTCTCGGCCGATACGGGATAATACGGCGATTAAGCGCCGGCGCGAGTGCGAAGTGGAGCGGGGCGGCTGTGGGCGGCGCTTTACAACCTTCGAGCAGATCGAGGAGCTTCTGCTCCAGGTGGTGAAAAAGGACGGCACCCGGGAGGCGTTCGACCGTAACAAGCTGCTGGCCAGCCTTCAGATTGCTGCCAAGAAACGCCCTGTCAGCGCCGACCAGCTCGAAGACGCCGTCGAGGATATCGAGCGTACTCTTGCCAACCGCCTGGACAAGGAGGTTTCCACGCAAGAGATCGGGGAGCTGGTGATGGAGCACTTGAAAAGCCTGGACCAGATCGCCTATGTGCGCTTCGCCTCGGTGTATCGCCAGTTTGAAGATGCCACGCAGTTCCGCGACATTGTGAATATGCTCCGCCGGCAAACCGGTCGAGCCAAGACCAAAGAGTAATTCCCGTTACTTAACTGAGCCTGGCGGATAGATTCGCGGCTCTAAACCGAAGTCGGGCCTTTGCCGACTCCTTCTTAACCCGCGAAGGAAGGTTGGGCGATGCCAGCCCCGGATTTCAATCCGGAGCGGGTCCGGCCAAGCGAAAAAGGCGCCACCAGAGCGCCAATCACCCAGAAATGGGTAAAAAATATTAAGCAATCATAAAAGAGTAACCCAGAAAAGGAGTCCTTGCCGTAATGTCCGATCAAGCCACAAAGACAGCACGCACACAAATAAGCGGCCAACTAGGGGATGGGTTCGATTTCGAGGAGCCGGCCAAGCCGGCCCAGGAGAATGCGCTCTTTGCGCAGGAAGAGGTCGATAGTCAGGCGCGCCACCCGGCAAATACACCCATCGGAGGTTTCCCCGCGCCGTCGGAGATCGTCTTTAGCGACGACGATGTCCCGGCAGCGTCTTACTTAGAGGAAGACCCCTTTGCTGAGCCCGCGATAGCCCAACTTCTGGCGGACGAACCGCCGGCGGAAGAGCCAAGCGAGACGCCGGCACGCAAGGGCCGGTCGGCTAAAAAGGGCGGGGATGGCGGCGAGCGAAAAGGTGGCTTGAAGATCGCCCGGCGCTATACCACCGCCGGCGAGGATGTCTGGAAGACCGCGGAGTGGGAGCTGCGCACGGCGCAGATCGTGGGCGGCGACGGCAAAGTAGTCTTCCAGCAGGACGGTGTCGAGGTTCCCAAATCCTGGTCGCAGATGGCGACCAACGTGGTAGCCTCCAAGTATTTTAGGGGTCAGGTCGGTACCCTGGAGCGCGAGTACAGCGTTCGGCAGTTGATCGGTCGGGTCGCGGATACGTTTTTAGCTTGGGGCAAAGAAGGCGGCTACTTTGCAACCGACCAGGACGCCGAAGCCTTCCATGACGAGCTCCGTTACATTCTCCTTCACCAACTGGCCGCGTTCAACAGCCCGGTCTGGTTCAACCTCGGCTGGCCGGGTCGTCGACAGGCGATCTCCGCCTGCTACATCAATGAAGTCACGGACAATATGGAGTCGATCCTCGATCTGTACAAGACGGAGGGCATGCTCTTTAAAGACGGCTCCGGATCGGGCGTGAATTTGTCGACCCTGCGTGCCTCCAACGAGCCCCTGGCCGCCGGCGGGCGGTCGTCCGGGCCAGTCTCCTTCATGAAGGGCCTGGATGCTAGCGCCGGCTCCATCAAGTCCGGCGGCAGCACCCGGCGCGCCGCTTGTATGCGTGTGCTCGATGTAGACCATCCCGACATCATGGAGTTTATCAACTGCAAGAAGGACGCCGAAGAGAAGGCCCATGCGCTCATCGAGGCGGGCTACAGCGGCGCCTTCAATGTGGCCCACGGCGCGTACGACACCGTGCCCTTCCAGAACGCCAACCATAGTGTCCGCGTTACCGATGAATTCATGCAAGCGGTCGAGAACGACGAGGTTTGGAACACCAAGTTTCGCATGAACGGCAAACCCGACGGTTCCTTCAAAGCCCGCGAAGTCATCCAGAAGATCGCCGAGGCCACCTGGGTCTGCGGCGACCCCGGCATGCAGTACGATACCACGATCAACGACTGGCACACCTGCGCGAACACGGATCGAATCTATGCCTCCAATCCGTGCTCGGAGTACATGTTCCTGAACTCGACCGCGTGCAATCTGGCGTCGCTGAACCTCATGCAGTTCCGCCATGAGAACGGCTCGTTCGACACGGATTCCTATCAGCATGCCGTGCGCGTCGTCATTACCGCCATGGAGATCGGGGTCGGCTGCGCGTCCTACCCCACGCCCAAGATCACCGAGCGCTCGTATGAATATCGAACACTCGGCCTTGGCTACGCGAACCTGGGCGCGCTCTTGATGGCATCTGGCCTGCCGTACGACAGCGATGCCGGCCGGGCCTATGCGGCATCGGTGACGGCTATTATGACCGGCACGGCCTACGCCCAGTCGGCGGCCGTCGCCCGAGACTGCGGTGGTCCCTTCGCCGGCTACGCTGCGAATCGCGAGCCGATGCTGCGCGTGATGGGCAAGCACCGCGATTCCGTCGAGAAGATCGATAGCACGCTCGTCCCGCTGGGGCTTTTGGAGCGCTCGCGTGAGAGCTGGGACGAAGCCATCGCCATCGGCGAGAAGTCTGGCTACCGCAACGCCCAGGCGTCCGTCCTCGCGCCCACCGGCACGATCGGATTCCTGATGGACTGCGATACGACCGGGGTCGAGCCCGATATCGCCATCGTGAAATATAAGTCGCTGGTCGGCGGCGGGCTGATGAAGATTGTCAACCAGACCGTTCCCGAAGCGCTTCGCCGGTTAGGCTACTCCGACGCCGACACGCAGGGGATTATCGACTTTATCGATCAGCACGATACTATCGAGGGCGCGCCGGCCTTAAAGAAAGAGCACTTGCCGATCTTCGATTGCGCGTTCCGACCCACCAACGGCACCCGCACCATCCACTACAAGGGCCATATCAAGATGATGGCGGCGGTCCAGCCGTTCCTGTCGGGCGCGATCAGCAAAACGGTGAACGTTCCCGAAGACGCTACCGCCGAAGAGATCGCGCAGACCTACATGGAAGGCTGGAAGTGGGGCTTGAAGGCGATTGCGATCTACCGCGACGGCTCCAAGAAAACCCAGCCGCTCTCCACCAAGCGCGAGTCGGCTGTCGAGAAGGCCCTGGCGGATGTCCTGCCGGCGAAGCCCGTCAGGAAGAAGCTGCCGGACGAGCGCCCGTCGGTCACCCATAAGTTCAGCGTCGGTGGCCACGAGGGCTATATCACGGTCGGCCTCTATCCCGATACCATGATGCCGGGCGAAATCTTCGTCACCATGTCCAAGGAGGGGAGCACGATCAGTGGGCTCATGGATGGCTTCGCCACCGCCATCTCGCTTGCCCTGCAATATGGCGTGCCGCTCTCGACCTTGGTCGACAAGTTCATCCACACCCGCTTCGAGCCGTCGGGCTTTACGAACAATAAAGAGATTCCCATGGCCAAGAGCGTGATGGACTATATCTTCCGCTGGATGGCCTTGAAGTTCATGGGGCGTGAGGAGCGGCATAATGTCGGGCTTCTCGTCGACCAGCCAAAAGAAGACACGCCGGCGGCTCCGTCCGTATCACCTGCTCCTGCCGCCCCCAACGGCAACGGCCACACGAACGGTAATGGCAATGGAAACGGCAAGAAGGGCAGTCCGGTGAAGCTGGAGGTGGTCGAGGCGCAGACGGGCCCGTCCTTTACCGATCACGAGCGGGAGATCATGCGCTTGCAGTCGGACGCTCCTCCCTGCCCGGAGTGCGGGGCGCTCTGCATCCGCTCCGGTGCGTGCTACAAGTGCCTCCAATGCGGAACGAGCCTCGGCTGCTCGTAGCGCGCTGATAAACGTCGAGTCAGCATATTATTAACAGGGTGGATGGTTTATATAATCATCCACCCATTTATATGAATAATTCACTAGGGTTTATACTTAAATATCGCGATTGCTATTGACAAATCATGCGTTGGTACGGCGATGCGATCAAGGCAAATTCTAAGGTGCGGCGACTTTTTCTGCCAAGTACTTGCAATTTTCGCTAATAGCGTGTATACTTGGCCAGAAAGATAGATGTGATACAATCTTTTAATCAACGGTGATAGTGTCTTAGATTGCCAAACCCCCAGACGGAGATTTCGATGAGGATAAAGAAGAATATCGTAGCAGATCAAGAAGATACAAGTAGGCCCTCAAGGCGAAGTAGGCCATTTCCTGTTTTTAGCCTCCGGCAGTCGCTGCAGATTGCTGATGCTATCGCCGACTACAACGCACTGAAGCCATTCTCGCGTTTGTCTTTGGCGGATAGCATTGGCAAGTCGCCAGAGTCGAGTGGGTTCCGGGCTCTGATTACTTCATCAAGTTCCTACGGGCTTACCGAGGGAGGTTATCAAGCACCGGCGATTTCCTTGACACCACTCGGTCTTGCAATCGTGGCGCCAAAAAGCGACATGGAAAAGCGTAAGGCCCTCCTTGACGCTGCGTTTAGTATCGAGTTGTTCGGAAAGCTTTATAAGCAGTACGATCAACATAAGATTCCGCCACCGCAACTCTTTAAGAATATACTTATTCGTGATTTCGATGTAGACCCGACTTTGGCGGAAGAGTGTTTAGAACGTTTCATGAATGATGGTCGGTTCGTGGGACTGATTCGCCCCTTTTCCGGGGCCGAGCGAGTGAGCATCCAACATGCATCGGAGGAGGCTGGAGCCCTTGACTACGAGAATAGAGAAGCAGAGCCGGCAGATACGGGCCTATTTCCTTCTTCGGAGATGGATGACGAAGAGCTGACCAATCGTCCGGTCATGCCTAGTAAAAACCCCGCGTTAACAGTGCAGGTGAGAAACGACCGAGTGTTCATCACCCACGGCAAGAACGACAAAATAGTGCAACAACTTAAGGAGTTGTTAACCTTTGGCAAGTTCACTCCGGTAGTAGCCGAAGAACATGAAACACCCTCGAAACCCGTACCCGCCAAGGTATTTGATGAAATGCGATCTTGTTCGGCGGCAATTATCAACGTGGCAAGTGAGAAAGACCTGAAAGACGACGAAGGCAGGATGCACCACGCGATTAACGAGAATGTACTTATCGAGATAGGAGCTGCCTATGCGTTGTACAAAGGTAATTTCATCCTGTTAGTGCAGAAGGGTGTAGATCTCCCTTCGAATCTGCAAGGTCTGTACCGCTGCGATTATGAGGGGGACACATTGGGCTACGAGGCAACAATGAAGCTGCTGAAAGCCTTTAACGAATTCAAGCTCGAATAGTCGCGCATAATTTCATCACCTCAACAAGCAAAAATTAGAGCCCGGCGAAATTACGCCGGGCCTAATCCGCCCCTGGTGGAACAGGGGTGGCCCTCAGCTCAGGGAAACCTAAGCTGATAGAACGGTGACGGGTGCCACCGCTCGTGTTGGAACCTCATTATAGCATGAGGCGCTTTGAAGTGGCAAGTCTAACCCAACGCCGGCGGCGAAAGCTGCGGGAGGTATCCTTATGGAATATCTTTACGCGAGCTACTATCTTAACGGCGGTGACGTCGTTGAGGTCACTCTTGATCGGCAAGCGAACGTACTGTTGATCGATGCGTTGAATTATCCGCGTTATCGGGCCGGACAGACGTTCAATTACCATGGCGGTCTGGCGGTGCTTTCGCCAGTACGTCTGGTCGTTCCGAATGTCGGGATATGGTACGTCGTTATCGATCTAGGCGGAGCGGGTGGCTATATTAACTACTCGACGCGCATTATCAAGGCCCGTGTTGGAGTGATCTAGCACATCCTTGCGACCAAGGGGCCGGCTGAAAACCAGCTGGTCCCTTTAGACTTGATCACGGTGATCATGCCGCCTCAAATCATTATCATCGCCGGCCCGAACGGGGCCGGCAAATCGACCTCCGCCACTTTGCTCGTGCCTCCGGGATTTCCGTTCGTCAACGCCGACGAGATTGCGAAAGGGTTTGACGGACGTACCTGCTGAGCAACGCGACATTCATGCCGGCAGGCTCATGCTCAAGACCCTCGACGAGCTTGAGGCGGGAGGGGCATCCTTCGCGGTAGAAACCACGCTTGCCAACCGTTCTTTGATTAACCGTATTGATCGCCTTCGAAGCGGCGGGTACAATGCTTTTCTGTTCTTCCTATGGGTGCCGACAGTCGACGTTTCAATCGCTCGCGTCGCGGAACGAGTGCGTCGGGGCGGCCATAATATTCCAGAAGAGACGATCCGCCGGCGTTTTCGAGCCGGTCTGAACAATTTCTTTGGTATTTATAGGCAAGCCGTCGATAGTTGGAGATTTTACGATAATTCGGCATTGGGAAACCCGCGGGTGGTAGCTTTTGGGGGGCAGTCGATTGAGACCGAAGTCATTGATTCCGTCGTATGGGATAATGTAAGCTTGAGCCATGAGTAACCAGATAGCGGCCAATAAGCAAAAGATATTCCTTGGTGGGCGTTACCTAACCGGTGAAGAGATCGACGGGCTTGTCCGCAAAGCAGTACGCGAAGCCGTGCTCGACCACAAGCGCGCTGGCAATCCGGTGGCCGCGTGGAAAGACGGCAAAGTCGTCATCATTCCGCCCGAAGAAATTGTGATCCCCGACGTAAGCGATCCCACTGTTTCCTAGGTATACTGTCTGTTGTTCAACAGGCGGCATAGCATGGAAACCACCGAGCGACAGGCCACATTCGATAACAAGTGGGTTTACGCGGACCTGCACAAGACGTTCGGTCCCCGCGAAAACGATCTTGCCTTGGTGTGTCGAGGCACTTACAAAGACCTGGAGCGCCACGGCATACTTTTACAAGAGGGTCTGAGCCTGACCTTCTGGATGGATGACGGCGATCTTA
>Ga0206898_10265_pt2 | contig 11024 bp, 10 predicted proteins | sample Alteio_BWOrgHeat_50_FD_153237 | JGI IMG/M metagenome (GOLD analysis project Ga0206898, IMG submission 153237) | Enriched cells from forest soil in Barre Woods Harvard Forest LTER site, Petersham, Massachusetts, United States -... | ecosystem: Environmental > Terrestrial > Soil > Temperate forest >...
CTCGGCTTTCCCGGTGCCCTGAAAGAGTCCTTCCTGCTTGAGGTAGTCGAGGGCTTCACGGCCATTCCTGCATCTTAAAAAAGGAGAGCTTATCGGGACCTTCTGAAAAGCCTGCGTCATGGCCTCAAAATCGTCTTCGCTGTCCTCAACGATCAGAATGAAGGGTGGTTCGGTTGAAAGATTACTCATGATCCCGGTTCCGTCCTGTTAAGCGTGAAGTAGAATATCGTACCTTTTCCCGGCTCGGATTCAAGCCAGATGCGCCCCTGGTGGCGATCGATGATTTTTTTGACAAAAGTAAGCCCTACGCCCGTGCCGGATTCCTTTTCGTCGGCGCCCGCCTGCAGCCGCATAAAAATTCTGAAAATTTCTTCATGGAATTCGGGCTCGATGCCGATGCCGTTGTCCTTGACATATAAAACCCCGTTTTCAACGCCTTTCGCGGTCTCGAGGCGCTCCAAAAACCCCACTTCCACGACGGGGGCCGGCTTATCGTTATATTTCACGGCATTGGTGATCAGGTTTCGAAAGACCTCGTTTACCCTTGCCCTGTCGCAGACGATATGCGGCAGGGGACGCGGCACGACGATCTGCGCGTGCCTTTCCTGCAGCAAAGTCTCCATCATGGACCGGACTTCGTTGACAAGAACATTGAGGTCGGTGTCCTGTATGGCCAGCTCGGCCTTGCCCAGCTGGGAAAAGTACAGCAGATCGTTGACCAGCTGCTCCATGCGCTTCGCCAGATAGGTCATCCGGTTCAGGCGGTATACGCCCTTCTCGTCAAGCTTGTCGCCGAAATCCCTGAGCAGCAGAAAGGCATGATTGCTCAGGCCGCGCAACGGCTCTTTCAGGTCGTGTGACGCGATATGGGCGAAATCCTCCAGTTCCTGGTTGCTGCGCTCCAGTTGCCGCATATAGAGCTGCAGCTGCGTGGCGGCCTGCTCCCGCTCGGACTGCAGCCTTAACTCCTCCTGCTCCCTCTTGTAGAAGCTGACGATCAGCGCGATGCTCAGGATCAGGCTGGCGATGCCCGCGATGGACAGCGCCAGCCTGTCGAAGTTCTGGTCCGGGTCGTAGCGGCAGCCCGCGTAGGGCATGAAGACGGCGGCCGCCATGCCGGTGTAATGCATGCCGCAGATGCCGGCCCCCATGACCAGGGCGGCGCCGGTCTGGAACAGGTCGCGGTATTTGCTGCCGTTCCGGGCCAGCGTGAAGGCGATCCATAGCGCGGCGCCGGAAGCGCCGATGGCGATGGCGACCGACAGCAGGAAAATGTCCGGTATATACCGAAGTTTTCCGTCCATCCGCATGGCCGCCATGCCGGTATAATGCATGCCGCAGATGCCCAGGCCCAGCAGGACCGCGCCGATCAAAAGATGACGGGGCGAAAGCTTCTCGCGGGCGACGATCCCGAGCACGCCATAGGCCACCGCGATGGCGATCACCATGGACAGCAGGGTCACCCAGGGGTCGTAGGCCACGGCCATGCGCATTTTGTAAGACAGCATGCCGATGAAGTGCATCGACCATATGCCGGCTCCCATCGCGAAGGCGCCGCCCCAGTGCAGCAGGGATCTCTCGCGCGGGCTTTTGGCGCCGACCAGTTGCTGCGCCATGGAGAGCGCGGTAAAGGAGGCAAAACTCGCCACCAGATATGACAGCACGACCAGGGGCATTTGATAGGCGCCTCTTTCCACGGTGGAAAGAGGATCGCTGTAATAGAAAAAAAGGTCGAAAATATGAGGCATAATTAAATAATACCCAATTACCGCCGATTGCACCTTCTGCAGGAATACTATCACACCTGACGGTATCTGATAATGCCGGCGCCGGAACGAAAGTCCTTCAAACTGAAGCACCGGGCCCAAAGAGGCTTGAAGGCGATTCAACGTGGCGGCCGGGCCAGGAGGCCGGCCCAATATGGCAAGTTTCCTGTCAAACGATTTACGCAGACGAAAGTTCCGGGGACACGTCATCAGGGCATCCATCGAGAAAATGGAATTGCCCCGGTGATCGAAAAGCCGCACCTTCCGGAAAATGATCGGGCTTTTGCCTGAGACCGCTGTCTTATGCCTAAACAATTCCGGCGGATTCCCCGGGATGTTTTTATCCGGTCCGGCGCGCTATGCTGGCAGAATGAACGCAAGAAAGCCCGGAATTCTCCTGATCATTACGTTGTTCATGACGATGCTTGCCGGCCGCGCGAAGGCGGAGATCGCCGCTACCTTTAACATGCAGGAACTGTCCCGCAGCTATGCGCTTTCCTGCGAGGAACAGGCGGCCCGGCGCCACGCCAATATCCCGCCCCCTTATTTTCCCGGGCGGCCGCGGGAATTTCGCAACGAGCCGGATGCACTGGCGGTCTATTCCCCGTACCTGACCGGGCCCGAGCGCGAGACCGCGCAGCGGCTTTTCGCCAGCGTGCCGAAGTATGCGTTGCCGATCGCCTGGCGCGGGGGCGCGGTTTACGTTTTCACGCGGCGCTCGATCGTCGAAGCCGTGCCGGCTCTGGCGGTGGAGGATAACTGGTTCGAGGATTTCGGCCTGTACATGGAGGTGGAGCGCCGCCTTTACCTCCCCTTTGAAAAAGGCGAGGGAATTAAAAAGAAGCCGGATGGAACCTATGCCGCGCGGCGCTTCGTGCCGTCTCGACGCGACCCGTTCCGGATCATCAATCATGAAACCGGGCACATGATAGACAGCATGCTCGGCGAATACAGCCTGAACAGCAGGGGCGAGGACGGAAAATACCGCCTCAGCAACCGCCCGGATTTCCTGGCGGCGATGAGAGCCGACCTGGCGCGCCTGGCCTCCGGGAACAGGCCGATCAGCATCGAGAGAATCCGGAAGCTCGGCTATTACATGCCGCGCGCCTTCGAAGGCGTGAAGCTGGGCGGCATCCAGCCGACGGAGCAGCGGGCGCGCCGCGAGGTTTTCGCGGAATTATGGGCCGAAGTCCAGGGGTATAATTCCAACCTGCTTTATCGCGCCTATCCCGATACGTTCAAGGCCGTAAAAGCGATCGCCGATTTTCTGAAAGCGCAGGATGCCGCCGCGCCTCTGCGATGCGACGCAAAGGGATATTGATCATTGACCGCTGGAGAGCGTGTTTCCGCCGGCGCCGGCATATTCTCACGGCGCTCCGGCGAAGACGTTGTGGAAGGCCTGGCGCGCCTTCTGGAAGAAACTGCGCTTTTCAGACGGCGCGGGGGCCGGCGCGGGCGGCGGCGGGAGCGCGATGTCGTTGAAATACGCGGCGGCCTCGGGAAAGGCGGGTGCATCCGCGGGCAGGCGCCGGCTTCTCGCGTTGAAGAGGCGGGTCAGCTCGCCCTTCTCGACGGTGGCGGGCGGCGTCTTTTTCCCGCGGTCTCCGTTTCGCCATTCATGTCCCGTCTGCTCCGCCATGGTTCCGTCGTTGCTGGCGGGAAAGCAGATTTCCTCCAGGGGAATGCCTTCCTTTTTGTGGAGTTCGAGTCTCACCTTGTCGCAGAGGGAGCTCCAGGCGTTGAAGCCCTTTTCCGCCCTTTCGAGCGCGGTCTCGTAATAGGTTTCGAAGAACGGGCGCCGGCTTCGCGCGAAACCCCATAACTGGTTTTCGATGCCGGTGGTCGAGCTGTCGGACCCGCTGCCGACCATGAAGCTGTGTTTCCCGAGCATGCCCTGGATCTTTTCTCCGTTGATCGGGAGGTGGGAATAGTCGAGATCGCAGAAAAAGCTCTGGTCGTAATCGCCCTGGAGCGAAATCAGGATTTTCGCGGCGTCCACCTGGCGCCAGATCAGGGAATGTTTGCTGCCTCTGCGCCAGTCGGGGTTGGTTTCCGGCTGGTTGTAGAGCGGTTGCCGGCGGTAGTCGCGGATGGAGCGGAGATCCCTGAGGCGGACGTTCGGCCGGTCCTGTTCGAGAGATTCCTGGAGAAAGACCAGTTGCCGCTCGGTCAGGCGCATGGAATCCACCCAGAGCACGATATCGGCACCGGGATTTGCCCCGCCCGCCTTGCGGATGTTCTCGACGTAGCGGAGCGGCAGGGGCTCGCGTATGGATCCGTCCTCGGGATCCGGTTTTGCCGGAAAGTCGAGGTTGAGCCATAGAAAATTGAGAGCCTGCGACGCCATTTATAAGCCCCGTGTTAACGAATGAGTGGTGGAAGTCTAATACAGATTATGTATTATGTCAATAAATAATGTATTAATCCATTGAAAGACAACAATGTTTTTGCGATCATGATAAATGGCTCCGACGCCCGATGAGTCGCCGGGCGACAACGGCTAAACCTTAAACAACGTCCCTGGCGCCGGCCTTCCGCCTGGGTGCAAATTGGAAGTCCCGCCAGGTCATGGAAACAAGCGCTTCGCCCGTAAATCAAGTGCAGCTGACGGCGAGCGACATCCAGGTCATTGACCAGTTCCGGCGCCAAAAAAGCACGGCGGTCCTCACCATCCTGTTCACCGACATCAAGGGCTTCACCAAAATAACCGAGGACCAGGGCGAGGCCTATTCCAACAAGCTGCGCCGTCACCACGACGAGCTGGTCGTTCCCATCATCGAAAGGGACGGCGGCGGGCGCGTGATCAAGCATATCGGCGATTCAGTCATGGCCGTGTTCTCGGAGCCTTCCACGGCGGTGGCGCGTTCCCTCGAGGTGCAGGACAAACTGGCGAAATTCAATCAGGAGCATCCGGAGCTGGAGAAAATCCAGGTGCGCATGGGCCTTCATTCCGGGCAGGTGACGACCGAGGACGACGTCAACGGGGACGTTTTCGGGCGCCACGTCAACCGCGCTTCGCGGGTCGAGGCGCTGGCCGACGGCGGCCAGGTTCTGGTCACCTATCCCGTTTTCGACAGCGCGCGGGGGTGGCTGAACGACAAATCCGAAACGCCGACCGGCTGGGAAAAGCACGGGCGCTACGCCCTGAAAGGCATTGCGGAGCCCATCGAAATCTACGAAGCCTACAATCCGAAGCTGACCCGGCCGAAAGCCCCTGCGGGCGGAGTCGCGGCGGGCGGACTGTCGAGGCCGCGCCTGGCCGGGGCGGCCCTCGCGCTGATTTTTCTGGCGGCGGTCGGGACTTATTTTTTTCTCCAGTTCGCCAACAGCAAACCGGAAATCACCCTCGTCGATTACGACACCGACTGGGCCAGGCTCTGGGACGGCCAGCCGTTCCAGGTGGGCGGCGAACCCAGGCAGCATATCCGCGAAGCCCTGACGCCGCTGAAACCGGGGCATTACCTGCTGTATGCGGATTCGAGCCCGATCGTCCGCTTTTTCGCGCCCTTCGACGTCAAGCCCGGAAAGAACCTGCTCCAGCTCAGGTTCGAAAGAGACGAACTGCCCGGGATGTCGCGGCGGATCGACTACGCAACGACCGGACCGAATACCCTGCAGGAGAGCCAGGACGAAACCTATACCTCTTACGACGCGCAAATGAACCCGCACCAAAACGCCGCGCATATCGACCTTGGGCTCAAAGCCGAGATCGACCCGGAAGACAACAAGAAGATGAAATTCACCTGCACCTGGGCCGTTTTACTCAACGGCAAGGAAATCAGCCGCGGCACCGCCACCGACCATACCATGAGGGAGGACGCCGAAATTCACCGGCAGCCGAAAAAGATCCTGTGGAGCGACGATTTTCATTTTTATTATCTCTCCTATTACATGGCCGCAACCGGAGCGGAATTCACCGTCGAGGCGAATTTCGCCGATTACAACGGACGGTGAGCCCCTCTCCCGCTCCGGAATGAAAAATTCATGAGACGTTTTTTTGCGTTTTTCCTGGCGCTCTCCCTGATCTCTCCGGCGGCCCGGGCGGGGTACTGCGACACGGAAGCCAGGGTTGCAGCCTTTGCTGAGTTCCTGAAGGCCAGGCCTGAAAAAGCCGGGGTGGAGGCTTTTCTCAGGAAAAACAACGTCACGTTTCATTATTACAAGAACGCTTCAAACCTTTTTGTATCCGTCAGCGACACGGATTGCGACCGGAACTACCAGCATATTCAAAATCATTTTTTTATAAAATTCAAAAAGGGCGTTGCCGTCAGCTTTTCCCAGGCCGCCGCGACCGGCGGTCCGTAAAGAGCGGGGAGTTAAGCCAGACTCGTCATTCCCGCCATAGCCTGTCCTCGCGAACGCGGTTCACCTAAATTATGTCTGTGTTCATCCGCAGAGAAAACCGCGGTCTGCTCATGGGCCTGGCGGCTTCGCCGCCGTAGGAGATTGCGGCTTCGCCGCCGTGGGAGACTGCGGCTTCGCCGCGGGGGCGGGTTTTTGTGCGGGCCTCGGCGCCGCGCGCACCCGCTCCGTCGCCGCTTTGGTCACGGTTTCCTGCACGGCCTGCGACAGGTCGCCCTCGGTGCCCTGCCAATAGGCGGGCCCGTTGACGAGGTGGTGCCTGACACGGCCCGGGAAGTCTTTTTCAAGCTGTTCGGCCAGGAATTCCATGCCGGTATTCGCGCGGCCGAGGACGATGAAATCGACCGTGGCGCGGAAAGCGCCCTTGAGCAGTTTTTCGAGCTGCTCTTTTGCGGCCGGGAAATCGGCGAATTCGCCGTCCCCGATGACGAAGAAATGCGACGGCTTGCCGTTGACGCGGTTCAGCGCGGCGATTTTCACCATCTCGTCGACGGCGGGGCGGAAATCCGACGAGGCGCCTTTTTTCTCGAAGGCTTCGCGCACGGCAGGGTCCAGGATATCGCCCTGCACGGGGCGCACCGCGGCGGCGCTGCCCCACAGCATCACGCCGGCGCCGGCCGCCTCCTTCAGGACGGCTGCGCCGTCGAGCGCGGCGGCGAAGGGCTTTTGCGTCATGCTGCCGGTGTGGTCGATGAAAACCGAGAATTCGTGCGGCTTCTTCTCCTGCGCCAGCAGGCCTTTCATATAGGCCGCGCCCAGGGCGATGCGGTCGCGGTAGCGGGCATTTTCCTGCGCCTGCTCGCGCTGTTGCGCCGCTTCCAGCGCCCTGACGGCGGCGCCGAGCGTTTCCGCCCTGCGCCGGCTCTCTTCCGCCGCGCTGGTGAACTCCTGCTGGAGCTTTTTCAACCCGTCGAGCGCATGCGACGCGTCGGGCTTCCTGTCTTTCCCGGAAAAATCCATTGCCGCCTCCTGGCTGCCCGTCCTGTATACTGCTGTTCTGGTAAGTGAGCATAACCGGATGCGGCTGGCAAGACTTTTCAGGCAGAACCGCCCTGCCCGGCGCCGTCTTTACATCTGGTCGAAAGAGATTATAATCGGTAATCGATTTTAATAGCGTCTCCGGCGCCCAGGCGCCGCCCCGGTTCACTACAAATGACGGACGACAGTGAGTACAGGTAAGGAATACGCAAGGCCTGAATATCAGTACGTGGTCTTCTTCGCGGACCAGAGGCCGGACGGCCTGGATGCCGGTAATGGCGGCGCGATCGCCATAAAGCTGGCTTCTGAATTGTTCGGTTTTCAGCCCGCCGATTACAACCCCAAGCACGGTGGCCGTTGCTACGGCGTCACCAAATACGGGCTTACCTTCGAAGTCCACGTCAAATGGGGCGCCGCGGAGGGCCTTGTTCCAAGATCCCTGCCGCAGATCGTCAACATCTTCGAATAATGAACCTTCCCGGAAGAAATTCAGGCCGGGAACATAAGCTCGGCTCGATCCGGCAAGCAGGAACAATCTCATGACGCCAAAATCAAAAGCCTTCGCCTTCATCGTTCTGTCCGTCCTGGCCTGCGCTCTCGCGGCCTGCGCGAAATGTCCTTACTCGCCGCCCTCGGACCCGAGAAATCCGGCATATTGTGAAGCGCGCTAACCGCACTCCGGCGGCTGCTTCCCGGCGAGTCGGCCGTCGCGGAACCCCCGGGATTCGCGCCCTGCCCTGAAAACCCGGAGATGCCTAAAATCTTCATAAAATGCTCGCGAACTTTAAGGGGTAATTTATATAACCTTGATATAATACGAAATAAGGTAGCACAATAATGGCGAGGCGCCGTTTTGTCCCTACGCCGCGCGGTAGCGCGTTTTCGTAAAGTCAGGGTGGGTGGGTCATGAAATTCAACCCCGTCGTCGTCAGGGCGATCATGCACACCCAGTTCTTCGAATTGAAAAAGGTCAACGGCACGAAGGAACAGACGCCGGAGCAACATTTCCCTTTCGCGCCCGAGGACGTCGACGAAGTGCATTTCGGCAAACAGGGCGCGGACAAGCGGATCTGGTTCCGGTTGAAGGACGGGCGCACCTTTGACGTGCGGGGGCAACCGGCCGGGGCCGGCCCCGACGGCGACGCCGGGCAAGGCGCGCCGCTGAACGCCGCTCTGCTGCAACTGGTCGACGACGGCGATGCGATCGACAGGCTGTCCCTGTCGATGATCCCGCTTTCAAGCGCCCATCTGAGACAGGCGCGCCTGGTCAAGAACAGCAGGCTGGAGACGATGGTTGAGCTCCATGCCAGCACGGCCTCGGGCAGCCTCCAGCTCAGGCCCGAGGATCTCGCCGCCGCCTTTCCCGGGCAGGCTTCCGACCTTCAGATCGTGAGCAGCCTGGCGCCGCTGCATAGCTACGACGTATATTCCCTGCGGATGAGCCTGCGCAAGCTTGGAATCAGCGTCGAAAACGCCACGCTGGACCTGTCGGAGGGGATGAAAAGCCAGCTCGACAGCTATACGGCGGAGTTCACGCTCCCGCTGGTGCGCGCCGTTTTCGGGGCCGGCGGCGGCGATATCGTCGACCGCCAAAGCCTGATGACCGTCTTCAGGGACCCCGACCGCGCGCGCGCGGCGGAGCGGCTGAGGCTGATGTCGGCCAAGACCGGCATCGCGCTCGAGGATCTGCCCCGATTTTTGGAAACCTACGCCGACGCCTTTTTATCCGTCGCCTATTACCAGCATCGCTTCGAGACCATCCATCCGGACATCAACCGCTGCGCGCTGTGGCTGCGCGACCTGCGCCGGTCGAATGCCGCCCAGATTTCGGCGCAGGCGATGGCGCTGTGCAAAAAGGTCGAAGAAGCCCTGCGGTTCCTGACGAACGCCATCCAGGAACGCCTGCGGCTTTTCCGCGGCGCTTTCGACATGTTCTGGGGAAAGATGAACAAGGCGGGTTTCGAGCAGATGCAGGACCAGCTCCAGGGCAGGTATGTCGGCACGGGCGCGATGTTATGCGGGCTGGTCGTCAAGATGCGGCACTGGTCGCAGAACTTCCAGCATCCCCGGGCCGGCGGGCCCTCGACCCGCGTCCAATACCTGACGGCCGAAATGGCGCCCGGCCTGGAGCAATTGTGCCAGCTGCAAATCTAGGCGGCCGCGCGGAATATCCATTAACATACTGTTAAAAAAAGATAAAATTGCAGGCAGGGCCGCGGGCGATTGCCAACTACCTGATATTTATGTATAATGTATAGAATGTAGAATTTCAGGGCAGCCAGCGGCCATGATCGAACAAATCAAACAAACGCCATCCGCCGGGCGGCTGCGCGCGCTGCCGGTCCTTCCTGTTTTACGGCCGGATTTTTGCGGCCAGGAAGCGGCCGACAAGGCCGTCTCCTTTCTCGAGCGCGACCGGCCGGACCTGCTGCTGGAATTGCTCGCCGAAGAAGGCCGTTACCGGACCGATCTTTATGCCGAACGGGCCTGGGAAGCCGCGGACGCGGCGGTCGAAGCCGGCGCCGGCGTTCCCGCCACCCCGCTTGGCAGGCTTGGCTTCGCCCTTGAACTCAGCCGCCGCCTGCGCGCCGCCTATGGCATGGCGGAAATGTTCTGCGCCGGCCGGCCGCTGGCCGCGCGCCCCGGAGACCCCCTGCCGCCGCTGCCCGCCCTCGGGATCGGCGACGGCACCCGTCGCCGCGCCGGTCTCACGCAGGAGCAGGCCGACCGCCTGCTGCAGCAGGCCTATGCCGCCCGGCCGGAGCTCTGGTTCGCGCTGGCCGAGGAATGCCGCTACGACCTCCCGATGCAGGCGACGGCGGATATACTCGCCCTTTTCGAACACCTGGCCGCGGCGGAACCGGGCGCGGCGAGGAATTCCTGGACGGCGGGCGAACTCAGGCTGGAGGCGCTCCGCCGGCTTTACAAACTATGCGCGCTGGACGACAAGGCTGAACGGCATTAGCGGAGAAACTCTTGGCGAAGCCCGTTTTATTCGTGGACAGCAACTTCCTGATCAATATCTACGGCGAAGCCACGCGCGAGCAGCCGAAGGGAATCAATTACAGGCAGGAGATGGGCGCCGCGGTGCTCGACCAGCTCGCGGAAAAATACGATATCCGCGTGACCACGACGGTGCTGGACGAATCCGCCAGGGGCCCGCTCTTCACCGGCGTGCGGAAATGGTTTGACGACAACGCGGACAAAAAAGCCAGGATCTACAAGACGCCGAAATTCTCGGGCCGCGGCGGCGGCGAGCGCTCGATCAGCGCCGTGATCGAGGGCACGGTCGACCCGGCGGGCCGCGACCCGACCCTGCCGCCGGCCTCGGACGCCGCCAACCTTAAAATCGCCAGCCTCGACAAGGATTACTTCAACCAGACCCCGCTGCGCCAGAACGTCGTGCGGACCCAGACCGTGCTCGAGGAGGCGCTGGCCGACGGCACCCTCTCGCGCGAAAGCTATGCCGCCGTCATGAAGCAGAGCGGCGACCGTCTCGCGCAACTGGGCGGCGCCATCGACAAGCCCGACGACGTGCTGGCGGGGAGCCGGACCTATAAGGCCGACGGCTCGCCCACCGGCCAGGCGCGCCTTCTCGCCGATACGCCGCGGCCGCCGAAGGCGCCCTCCTCTCCCTCCCCGGCGGGCGGCGCGGCCCCGGAAGCGCCTGCCGCCGGAAAAAAATATTTTCTTGTCCGCAGCTATAACAAGGGCGCCGACCCCCTCGGCACGCTCATGGACATGCCGCCGGACAAGGCGATAGCGACGATGACGAGGGGGATGGTCGCGCCGCCGATTTTCAGCGCGCGGGAATTTCTTGCCATGCCCTCACCGGCGAAAGAAGTGGCCAGGGCGACGGCCTATGGCGCGGCCGACGGCGCCTTCGGCGTCACCGATGCGAAAACCGCGCTCGACAGC
>Ga0206898_10313_pt2 | contig 11019 bp, 10 predicted proteins | sample Alteio_BWOrgHeat_50_FD_153237 | JGI IMG/M metagenome (GOLD analysis project Ga0206898, IMG submission 153237) | Enriched cells from forest soil in Barre Woods Harvard Forest LTER site, Petersham, Massachusetts, United States -... | ecosystem: Environmental > Terrestrial > Soil > Temperate forest >...
TAAATCTATCAAATTGGCTGCTACAAGTACTTATCAGTATAAGGGCATATTGGTATTTAATGTGATTGATCCTGAAAACGACAAGCTTGTTTTTGAAAAGGCAGATAATGCTGATTTCACGGCGGGACGGCCTCAATCATTCACCTACACCATTCCGGGATTAAATAAAAAGTCGTACCAGTTGAAGTACACTTTTGCTGAAAATAATTCAGGCGAAAAAAAGATAAAAACTGAAGGTACGCCTTATGTGCTTACACCGTATCCCAGTTCAAAACCACGGATAAACGGGTCCTCTGTTTTTGGTGCACGTCCCGGTAATCCATTTTTATACCTAATACCGGCCACCGGCAGAAAGCCTTTAATATATTCAGTGACAGGTTTACCGGATGGTTTGAAACTTGATGAGAATACCGGAATAATAACAGGGGTGGTTAATCAAAAAGGCGATTATCCTGTTGTTATAACTGTTCACAACAGCCTCGGTACCAAAACAAAAAAATTAACAATTAAAATTGGCGATATGATCGGGCTGACGCCTGCTTTAGGATGGAACAGCTGGAATGCATGGGGGCTTACGGTAAACGACAGTAAAGTGCGGATTTCTGCAAAAGCTATGGCCGATAAACTGAGCGCTCATGGCTGGAACTATATCAACATTGATGACGGATGGGAAGCTCCGCAACGACTTGCGAGCGGTGAGATCACGACCAACGGGAAATTTCCTGATATGAAGGGCCTCGCGGATTATGTACACGGTCTGGGTTTACGGATGGGGATCTACTCATCGCCCGGACCAAGAACCTGCGGCGGCTATTTGGGTAGCTGGCAGCACGAGGATCAGGATGCGAAAACCTATGGCGACTGGGGCATTGATTATTTAAAATACGACTGGTGCTCCTATTCAGAAGTAACCTCACCAAACCCTACACTTGCAGATTTTAAAAAGCCCTACCAGGTAATGCGCGCCTCGCTGGATAAAATCCCACGCGATATCATGTTCAGCTTTTGCCAATATGGTATGGGGGATGTGTGGAAATGGGGTGCGGAAGTCGGTGGTAACAGCTGGCGCACAACCGGCGATATTGAGGATACATGGAAAAGCATGTCGACCATTGGTTTTAACCAGGTTGCCGACGGGCCTTACGCACAGCCCGGCCATTTTAATGATCCTGATATGCTTGTAGTAGGCAAAGTTGGCTGGAACGACAATCAGCGCAACAGCCGCCTTTCGCCGGATGAGCAATACACACACATTAGCTTATGGAGCCTTTTATCCTCTCCTTTGCTCATAGGTTGCGATATGGGGCACCTTGACAGGTTTACGCTTGGCTTGCTTACCAATGACGAAGTAATAGCTATCGATCAGGATGCTTTAGGCAAAGAGGCAAGGCAGGCGGTTAAAAAGGAAAACTACCAGATCTGGATAAAAGACCTGGAAGACGGCGGAAAGGCGGTTGGAGTCTTTAATACTTCAGAAAAATACCAAACCATTACATTGAACTTAAAGGATAACGAGTTGAGCGGATACAGTAAAATACGGGATGTATGGCAGCAAAAATATATCATCAATAGCGGTGTAAATTATACGGTAAAAGTTGCACCGCATGGAGTAATGCTGGTGAAGCTGAGTAAATAATAAAAACAGAATATTAATAAAAACGAAATAAAGAGTATGAGCATAGTATGGAAAGGGGTTTTCCCCGCGGTAACCACAAAATTCAATGACCAGGATGAGATTGATTTTGAGGCGTTCGATAAAAATATCGAGGCGCAAATAGAAGCCGGTGTTAAGGGGATCATAATTGGCGGTTCTTTGGGCGAAGCCAGTGTTTTAACGGATAAAGAAAAGATCGAGCTATTAAAGCATACTGTTAAAACAGTAAATAAGCGTGCGTATGTAGTTTTAAACATAGCGGAGCAAACCACAAAAGCGGCACTATTATGCGCCGAAAACGCGTTAAAGTATGGCGCCGATGGTTTGATGATGCTGCCGCCGCTGCGCTATAAGGCAGACGACGCCGAAACAGTGCAGTACTTTGCAACGGTAGCTAAAAGCACTCCGCTGCCGATCATGATCTACAATAATCCGTATGATTATAAGATAGAGGTTACGCTGGATATGTTTGAAGAACTCGCAAAATACGATAACATACAGGCGGTAAAAGAATCAACCCGCGACGTAAGTAATGTGACCAGGATGATCAACCGCTTCGGCAACAGGTTTAAGTTGCTATGCGGCGTTGATACCCTGGCGCTGGAAAGCCTGTTCATGGGCGCTGATGGGTGGGTAGCCGGTTTGGTGGATGCATTTCCAAGAGAAACTGTTGCTATCTTTAACCTTGCAAAACAAGGCCGTCACCAGGAAGCGCTGGCTATTTACCGGTGGTTTTTGCCTGTGCTGGAATTGGATATTCATCCAAAACTGGTACAATACATTAAGCTGGCCGAAGCACAAACTGGTTTAGGCACTGAAAATGTAAGACAGCCGCGTTTACCGCTTGTTGGCGACGAGAGGAAAAAGATTTTAGGTATCATCCATAAAGCAATCGCTAACCGCCCTGAATTGCCTGCCGGCAGCTGGGGTGTTGAGTTTGAAGTGGATGTTACAGGGGTTAGTTAGAAACATCACTAAATATGTCATTTCGACGAGGAACGAGGAGAAAACTTATACGCCATACATAATCCGCTATGCATAGTTCATTATGGAAAGCGTTAAAGTTTTCTCTCCGCCTTTGGGCGGATCGAAATGACATATAGTTTAAATAACATCATCACTATGGATACAAGAAACTTAATTGGGTATAACTATTTACCCGAACTCGGCAATAAATTTAAGGCAGTTGATCCTGCCCTCGGTGTGGATCTGCCCGGCGATTTTTTCGCGGCAAGCCTGTCAGAAGTAGACGCGGCTATGAACCTTGGTGATAAAGCTTTTGGGGAATATCGCCAGATCGATAGAAACAAAAAAGCTGCTTTTTTACGTGGCATAGCCGATGAAATTTTAGCACTGGGCGATGAATTGATAGAACGCGCCATGAGTGAAAGCGGATTGCCAGCGGCAAGGTTACAGGGCGAGCGCGCACGCACCACAGGTCAGTTGCATATGTTTGCAGCTTTGCTTGAGGAAGGCTCATGGGTCGAGGCGGTGATCGATACTGCAATTCCTGATCGTCAGCCTTTGCCGCGTTTGGATATTCGCAAAATGATGGTTCCTGTTGGGCCCGCGGTGGTTTTTGGCGCAAGCAACTTCCCGATGGCATTTTCGGTGGCTGGTGGCGACACTGCTTCGGCACTTGCAGCAGGATGCCCGGTAGTAGTTAAGGCACATCCGGCGCATCCGGGTACGAGCGCGCTGGTTGCAGGTGCGGTTAAAAAAGCTGCCGAAAAGCACAACATGCCGGAGGGGGTATTCTCAATTTTATATGATAATGGCTATACCATTGGCGAAGCACTGGTAAAACATCCTAAAACTAAGATAGTGACCTTTACCGGCTCACTTAAAGGCGGCATGGCATTGGTGAAAATGGCGCGCGAACGTGATGAGCCTATCCCGGTTTTTGCCGAAATGGGCAGCACCAACCCTATTGTGTTATTACCGGGAGCACTTGAAAAACGTGCAGAAGAACTTGCAAAGTTATCCGGTCCTATAACCAACAACGCCGGACAATTTTGTACACAGCCGGGTTTATTATTGGCCGTAAAATCAGATGGGCTTGAAAGATTCAAAAAAGCGCTCGCCGCTGCAATTGAGGATGCTAATTCAAACACCATGCTCACGCCGGGGATCTGTGCAACCTATAATAAGCTATCAAACAATCTGCTTGCAGATGATGCTATTTCCGTAATAGCTAAATCAGGTAAAGTCGATATCGAAAAAGCAAACCAGGGTATTCCGGTCGTGACGGAAATAACAGCTGCAGCTTTCTTGTCTGATGAAAAATACAAGGAGGAAGTATTCGGGCCATATTCCATGATCGTGGAAGCTGAGGACATAAAGCAATTGGAACAGGTGATCGATTCATTGCATGGACAGCTGACCGCTTCTGTAATGGCAGAAAATGACGAGCTTCCAAAATATAAATATCTAACGGACAAGCTGGCGAACCTGGCGGGAAGGGTAATATTAAACGGCCCGCCGACAGGTGTTGAAGTTGGCAATGCCATACAGCATGGCGGCCCTTATCCCTCAACTTCCGACAGTCGGTTTACCTCTGTAGGCACCGGCGCGATCAAAAGGTTTGTAAGACCCGTTTGCTGGCAAAACTGGAACGAAGAACTGCTGCCTGATGAATTAAAAACAAACAACCCGCTAAACATCTGGCGGCTTGTTAATAACCAATGGACTAAGTAGTCATTGTGTCATTGGGTCATTATTCATTGAAAAGTTTTTCAATACAAAATAGCCCAATGACATAATGACCCAATGACTTAATGATATAATGACCAAAACATTTTTCTGCATAGACGCGCATACTTGCGGTAACCCTGTACGATTGGTGGCTGGTGGCGGCCCTAATCTTGACGGCAATAACATGAGCGAGAAGCGTCAGCATTTTTTAAAGGAATACGACTGGATCCGAAAGGGGCTTATGTTTGAGCCCCGCGGGCATGATATGATGTCGGGCAGTATTCTTTACCCGCCGCACGATCCGGCCAATGATGTAGCTGTATTGTTTATCGAGACCAGCGGCTGTTTGCCAATGTGCGGACACGGTACTATCGGCACCATTACTATCGCCATTGAAGAAGGCTTGATCATGCCAAAAACGCCGGGCATTGTACGCATGGAAGCCCCCGCCGGGCTGGTATTGATTGAGTATAAGCAAGAGGGCAACAAAGTAAAATCCGTAAAGCTTACTAATGTACCCGCCTATCTTGCTGCCGAAAACCTGGAGGTTGAATGCCCTGATTTAGGAACGCTCAGGGTAGATGTAAGCTATGGCGGTAATTTTTATGCAATTGTAGACCCCCAGCAAAACTTTAAAGACCTGGATGATTATACTGCTGATCAGCTGATCTCATGGAGCCGGGTTTTGAGACAGCGGATAAATGAAAAATACACATTCATTCATCCTGAAAACCCAACCATTAATGGTTGTTCGCATATTCTTTGGACGGGTAAGACCCTGACGCCTGAAGCCACTGCACGTAATGCAGTTTTTTATGGCGACAAGGCTATCGACCGCTCCCCCTGCGGAACCGGGACGTCGGCGCGGATGGCGCAATGGCATGCAAAAGGCAAATTGAAAAAGGGAGATAAATTTATCCATGAGAGCATTATCGGCAGCAAGTTTACAGGCACTGTTGAAGATGAGGTAACAATTGGCGGTAAACCAGCCATCGTACCAGGGATTGAGGGCTGGGCAAGAGTTTATGGGTACAATACAATAAAAATAGATGAGGAGGACCCCTATGCATACGGGTTCCAGGTGATATAGACTTAAATCAAAATAACCCATTATCAGTAAGCTAAATAGGCCTGCTAAATCTTTTTCAAATTATTTTTAAATCACTGTTGCCTATTTGATTAAAAATCCTGATATTTGCAAACTCTTTACAAAAAGGGGAAAATTAAAAAGATTTGTCATGTCAAGAATTTGTGATCTAACAGGAAAAGGATCTTTGGTTGGTAATAACGTTTCAAACTCAAACGTTAAAACTAAACGCAGGTTTCATCCAAACTTAAAGCTTAAGAAGTTTTATATTCCTGAAGAAGATAAGTGGATAACCTTAAAGGTTTCAACTTCAGCTGTTAAAACTATCAGCAAAAATGGCATCACTGCCTGTATCAATAAATTTGTAAAAAAAGGGTACATATAGTAGTTGAAAGTTGATTGGGTTGAATAAGTTGATTGGGTTAAACCCTTCAGCGTACTTCAAAAATCAATAATTCACTACCTCAATAAATAAAAAGATGGCTAAGAAAGGCAACAGGGTTCAGGTAATTTTAGAATGCACCGAGCATAAAACAAGCGGCATGCCTGGTATGTCGCGTTACATTACCACCAAGAACAAAAAAAATACAACTGAAAGACTGGAAATGAAAAAATTCAACCCGGTTTTAAGAAAAGTAACAGTTCATAAAGAAATTAAGTAAATTGGTTGATTAGGTTTATTGGTTGATTAGGTTAAGAAGATCAGATCAATAATTCAATAATTCACCAAATCAATAATTAAAAAGACATGGCAAAGAAAGTAGTTGCAACACTGAAAGTAGCAGGTAAAGGCAAAGATTATTCAAAAGTGATCACCATGGTGAAATCACCACGCACAGGTGCTTACTCGTTCAAAGAACAGATCGTTGCTAACGATTTTGTTAAAGACGCTATCGCCGGCAAATTATAACCGGTAAGGTTTGATAAAAATATGAAAGCCATCTTGTTATTACGAGAGGGCTTTTTTTGTGCCTCGCTGTTAGCCTTTAGTCTCAAGTTTAAAGTCTTGAGTCGGAAATCGAATAAGGCTAACTTTTGACTCAAGACTTCGGACTTAAGACTAAAATAAAATGGGATTATTCGATTTTTTCAAAAAAAAGGAAAGCACGCCGCAGGAACAGGAGGCGCTGGATACCGGTTTGGAAAAAACCAAGGATAACTTTTTTTCAAAGATCACTAAAGTAATCGCCGGTAAATCAACCGTTGACGATGACGTGCTTGACGAGCTGGAAGAGGTGCTGGTAACATCTGACGTAGGTGTTAAAACCACTTTAAAGATCATCGACCGCATTGAGGCACGTGTTGCCCGCGATAAATATGTAGGTACATCTGAGCTTAACGGCTTATTAAAAGATGAAATTCAGCAACTGCTTGCTGAAAATAATAGCAACGATTTCTCGAGTTTTGAGTATGGCAGCCACAAACCGTATGTAATTATGGTTGTGGGTGTAAATGGCGTAGGCAAAACTACTACCATAGGCAAGCTTGCCCACAAATTGAAGCAGGCTGGTAACCAGGTAGTTTTAGGCGCAGCTGATACTTTCCGCGCGGCGGCAGTGGCCCAGATTCAGCTATGGGGTGAGCGCATCGGCGTAAAAGTGGTAGCGCAGGCTATGGGCTCCGACCCGGCGTCTGTAGCTTATGACACTTTACGTTCGGCAGTGGCTAATGGTGATGACGTTGCAATTATTGATACCGCCGGTCGTTTACATAACAAGGTAGGTTTGATGAATGAACTTACCAAGATAAAAAATGTGATGCAAAAGGTAGTTCCCGGCGCGCCGCATGAAATATTGCTGGTGCTTGATGCCTCTACCGGGCAAAACGCCATTGAGCAATGCAAACAGTTTACTGAGGCAACCGCCGTTAATGCCCTGGCACTAACCAAGTTGGACGGGACAGCCAAAGGCGGTGTTGTAATAGGAATTTCTGATCAGTTTAAAATACCGGTTAAATATATAGGGGTAGGCGAAGGCGCGAATGATCTGCAGCTATTTGACAGGCAGGCTTTCGTGGATAGCCTGTTTAAAAACTAAACGATTAAATAATACCGTCGTTGCGGGTAACGAAGCAATCCTATTTGTCTGAACCATGATTTATAGGATTTGAGGATGACCATGATCCTTTTGGGTTTCAATATTATCATGAAATCTGTAAATCAGGAAAATCATGGTTCAGACATTTTAAATATGAGGACAAAATCAATCACCGAGCCAGCAAAAAAGACCAAACCCCGTGTAAACGTGGTAACTTTAGGCTGCTCAAAAAATATTTACGATTCCGAGATCCTGATGGGTCAGCTGAAAGGCAACCACTTTGATGTGGTGCATGAATCGGAAAAGGTTAACAGCGATGATATCATCGTAATAAATACCTGCGGTTTTATTGATAATGCCAAACAGGAGTCGATAGATACCATTCTTCAATACAGCGAGCTGAAGGATCAGGGAAAAGTTGGAAAAGTCATTGTAACCGGCTGTCTTTCTGAACGTTACAAACCTGAACTTGAAGCCGAGATCACTAATATCGACGCTTATTTCGGTACAAACGATCTGCAAAATCTTTTACAATCTGTCGGCGCCGATTATAAGCATGAACTTATCGGCGAACGTTTGTTGACCACGCCGTCACATTTTGCTTATTTCAAAATAGCCGAGGGCTGTAACCGCCCCTGCTCCTTTTGCGCTATCCCATTAATGCGTGGTAAACATTTGTCACAGCCAATTGACCAACTGGTAAAAGATGCGCAACACCTTGCAAAAAACGGCACAAAGGAGTTAATATTAATTGCCCAGGACTTAACCTATTACGGACTTGACCTGTACGGCAAGCGTAATTTGGATGAACTGCTCCGCCGCCTTTCGGATGTGAACGGGATTGAATGGATCAGGCTGCAATATGCTTATCCTTCTGGGTTCCCAATGGAAATATTGGATGTGATGAACGAGCGTGAAAACATCTGCAAGTACATGGATATGCCGCTGCAACATATCAGCGATAATATGCTGAAGTCAATGCGCCGTGGAACTACCAAACAAAAAACCATCGACCTTGTAAACGCCATCCGTGATAAAGTGCCCGGCATTGCTATGCGCACTACTTTGATCACCGGATATCCCGGCGAAACCGAACAGGATTTTGAAGAAATGCAGCAATGGGTTGAAGAAACCAGGTTCGACCGCCTGGGTTGCTTTACTTATTCACACGAGGAAAAAACACATGCCTATGCGTTGGTGGATGACGTACCTGATGAAGTTAAACAGGAACGTGCTGACGCTATAATGGAGATCCAGCAAGGCATCTCTTTCGAAAAAAACCAGGAGAGAATTGGCCATACCTACAAAGTACTGGTTGATAAAAAAGATGGCGGTTATTTTGTCGGCCGTACAGAATTTGATTCGCCGGAAGTGGATAACGAGGTTTTAATCGATGCTAAAGTTGATTATGCAACCATCGGCAGCTTTGTAAATGTTAAAATTGACACCGCCGAAGACTTTGATCTTTATGGACATATTGTAAAATAAACTGTTTTTGCCTGTCTGTTCTTTATTTTAGAATTTAAAAATCTAAATTCGGACTCAGTATAAAAAATGCTGAGGGATGTTTACCTGTTAAAATCCGAAATCGAACATCCGAATTCCGAAATAAAATGGACGCTGCCTGTATAAACTATAAAGACACGGGATCATTCTCCCCAACAGTTATTGATTACCTGGAAGATAAGCCAGAGCTCCGTCCATTTTATAGCTACCGTCCTGATTTTGATGGGTTTGCCGCATTTTTAAAAACCAAAAAAGTAGTTGCAGATCGTAACATACTGGTAAGTGTGCTCCAGCATCAATATGCGCAGCTTAATGCCCATAACGCGCCAAAAGCAATTGAAAATATTTCACTTTTAAAGGCCGACAATACCTTCACCATTACTACCGGGCATCAGCTAAACATATTTGCCGGGCCGCTTTATTTTATCTATAAAATTGTAACAGCGATCAAGCTATCGCAGCAACTATCAGAAAAGTTTCCGGATAAAAATTTTGTGCCGGTTTATTGGATGGCTTCGGAAGATCATGATTTTGCTGAGATCAATTACACCAATATAGGCGGTAAAAAAGTGCATTGGTGGTATGAAGCATCAGGGGCCACCGGCCGCATCAATCCCGATTCTATGCGTCAGGCGCTCAATCAATACAAAGGCGTTTTAGGCATTGAAAGACATGCACATGAACTTGGCGATATTGTAGAGACCGCCTATGCCAAATTTGATAAGCTGGCCGATGCCACCCGTTACCTTGTTAATGCGCTGTTCGGACAGTACGGGCTGGTAGTTATTGATGCCGACGACCACAGGTTCAAAAAACATTTCGCGCCCATTATTGAGCAGGATATCATTGGGCAGCACAGCTTTAAAAACATCAGTGCGACTAACGAAAAGCTCACACAATTGGGCGTTCACATACAGGTTAATCCACGCGAGATCAACTTTTTTTATTTGCTGGACGGGCTGCGCGAACGGCTTGTTTTTGAAAACGGACGTTACCAGGTGTTGAACAGCGAAATTGGGTTTTCGGAAGAAGAATTAAAAAAAGAGATCAGTCAATATCCTGAGCGGTTTAGTCCGAACGTAGTTATGCGCCCGCTATACCAGGAATGTATCTTACCTAATATCGCTTACATTGGGGGTGGCGCAGAAGTGGTTTACTGGCTTGAACTGAAGTCAAACTTCGATTATTATAAAGTAGATTTTCCCATTCTTATCCTCCGCAATTCGGGTCTGATCATTGAAAAAGAAACAGCCTCGAAAATAGCTAAGATGGACTTACGCCCCGAAGACCTTTTCAAAACTACAGATGAAATAAAAAACTACTGGGTCCAAAAACACAGCAAGCACACGCTGAACTTAACGGAAGAGTGGCGTGAACTGTCCTCTGTTTTCGAGAAAATAAAGCTGCGCGCCCATAAAATTGAAAGTACGCTGGCGCCTTCAACCGAGGCAGTACAAGCCCGGTTAAAACATGCTATAGACAATCTTGAGAAAAAACTTATAAAGGCCGAAAAACGGAATTACCATACCCGCCTGGAACAGGTGAACCACATAAAAACCGATCTTTTCCCGAAAGACAGCCTGCAGGAACGCACCGAAAACTTTGGACTTTTCTATGTTAAATGGGGCCAAAGTTTTATTGATGAACTCGTCAAAAATTTTGAACCGCTGGAGTTTAAGTTTACCGTATTGACCGAGTAATCAGAATATTACCTTTTTCCTTCCATTTGGTAAATAGAAAACAAATATTATCTTTAGATATTCTTTTTATCTATAAACCTTAACAATCATGAACAATAACCAGTTGAGACCTTATCCAGCCGTTCATTTTTTCCTGTTTCTTTTACTCTTTGTTATTGCCTCTTGCTCAAAAAACGACCTCAATCCGGTTCCTAAAACTCAGGATCATGTTCAGCCCATTACTTCAGTGAGTGCAAGTCCAGTGTCTTACAACAACTCCGTAGTAATTAATAGTATGACCACTTTTGCAGGCAATGGAGATCCCGCCACTGTAGATGGAGTCGGAATCAACGCCTCCATTAA
>Ga0206898_10328_pt1 | contig 11008 bp, 12 predicted proteins | sample Alteio_BWOrgHeat_50_FD_153237 | JGI IMG/M metagenome (GOLD analysis project Ga0206898, IMG submission 153237) | Enriched cells from forest soil in Barre Woods Harvard Forest LTER site, Petersham, Massachusetts, United States -... | ecosystem: Environmental > Terrestrial > Soil > Temperate forest >...
AAATAACATAATATTCACCCATATGAAATTCACAACAATGAAAAAAACATCAATTTTAATAGCGGCTGCGTTCAGTGCTGCAGCGTTATTGTTTACAAACGAGGTTAAAGCACAAACAACTACCGCCAGCCCGCTGCGACTGGGTATAGGCCTTGAAGCCGGTATTCCATCCGGAAGTATCGCATCAGATTTTGAAACGGGCATTACCGCCCGCCTGCAATATGATCTGTCTCCTGGTTTTGCAGTAACTTTTACTTCGGGGTATTATGATTTCCTTGGCAAAGATGTCACTACTAATTATAAAAGCCCAGATGTAGGAATAGTACCTGTTAAGGTTGGCGTAAAATCATTTTTTGCCCAGAATGTTTATGTTGGTGCAGAGATTGGCGCCGGCTTTGAAACCATCAGCAATGGCCAGGCTAAGTTGATACTGGCACCGGCTTTAGGTTATGCCAATAAAACCTGGGATGTAGGGTTCCGTTATGAAAACTTTTCAAGTTCCGGTCGTAGTTATGGTGTTTTTGCCCTGCGCCTAGCATACGCATTTGCCTTATAAAATAAGCTACCAGATATTTGTAAAACACTATCTAACCAAAGGCCCCTTGTCGTTTGATGAGGGGCTTTTGGTTTCATTAACTATTAGCAACAATCATAGACTTTAATTATTTATGAAGGTTTTATTTTATTATTGTTGAGTAAATAACAAACTATTTTTAAATACCTTTAATCAGAGATATAAAATTACCCCTTGCATTCGTATATCATTTATTATTCAGCACATATACAAATAATGTATTTAAAACCAATAAGAAGATGAATAAACTAATGTTAACCTGTTGTTTCCTGGTTGGAATTACAGTTGCGAGCCACGCTCAAACCGACCTGACAAAAAGCCCTGAGGCAAATGCAAAAGCCTTGCAAACGAGCTTGAAATTAACCGATGCCCAAACTACCCAGATAGAGGGCATTTTGAAAGCACAAAAGCCTAAAGTTGACAGTGTGAAAAAGGCCTCGAACGGGGATAAAAACGCAATGAAGAAGGGACTGGCACCAATAATGGCTTCTGTCAGTAAAAAAATCGAAAGCATTCTAACACCAGCTCAAAAAGCGCAATTCCAGAAAATGTTAACCGACAAATTGGCTGGTAAAGGCTTGTCCGTACCTAAAGTACCTGGCTTATAAATAATACTAAATCATACCAAACGAAGCGCTCCGGTAAATATGGGGCGCTTTTTTTATAATCTGATAAAAAATCATTCAAAGGCAACGTATAGCGTTATCCGGTAGTATTAGGTAATAATAGCTTATCAACGATTATTACAAATGAAAAAAGTATCAAAACTAACGACGCTTGCCATCACAATTATGGCATTATTTTTTACAATTGATTTAAAAGCACAAACTAACCCCGCGAACGTGTGGATGCTTAGCATCGGTGCGGACGCAGGTTTTCCGACGGGTAATTTAACAATCGGCTCTACTTTTGTTTTGGGTGGTACGGCGCGGCTGCAGTATGGCGTTAACAATAGTTTAGCAGTTACCCTAACCTCGGGCGCTGACCATTTTTTTAGCAAAAAGATCCCGGGAACGGATGTTAGATACGACAGCTTTGGAGTGATACCGATAAAAGCCGGGGTTAAACAATTTTTTACGCCAAGTATATATGTTGGCTTAGAAGCGGGCGTCGCTTTTGAACAAGTAGATAGTGGGCACGGCAATACCAAATTTTTAGTATCTCCTGCTGTCGGCTGGGGAAGTAAGCATTGGGATGTAAGTGTCAGGTACGACAACTATTCAGGCCAGGACGATCCTTATGGATTTGTGGCCTTACGCATAGGCTATGGGTTTTCGTTGTAGGGGTTTAGTGATTGGCGATTAGAGGTTAGTGATTAGAGATTAGGAAAAAAACAACCAATTTCCAACTAATCTCTAATCACCATTCTCTAATCACTATGCCAATTTCCCTAAAGCTTCTTTAATCCTCTTCATAGCTTCGGTCAGCGTATCTTCTGCCGCGGCGTAAGAGATGCGGATAGATTTTTTATCGCCGAATGAATCACCGCCTACTGTGGCCACATGAGCTTCTTCCAACAGGTAAATGGCCAGTTCGTCGGCATCGTTAATGGTGTTACCGTTGTAGCTTTTACCAAAGAATGAAGTTACGTCCGGGAAGAAATAGAAAGCACCTTCGGGAAGGTTTACTTTTATGCCGTCAATGTCTTTTAACAAACCGTAAACCAGGTCACGGCGTTTTTTAAACTGCTCGCGCATTTGCAAAACACTATCTAATCCACCTTCTAATGCAGCAACACCAGCTTTCTGCGTGATTGAACAGGTGCCCGATGTTATTTGTCCCTGCATTTTATCACAAGCGGCAGCAATTTCCTTATTAGATGCTGTATAACCAATGCGCCATCCGGTCATGGCGAAAGCTTTTGAAAAACCGTTGATGATAACCACGCGGTCTTTTATAGAATCAAATTGCGCAATAGATTCATGTTTATCCACGAAATTGATGTGTTCATAGATCTCGTCCGAAAGGATATATATATTAGGATATTTCTCAAACACCTTAGCCAGGCCTTCTAATTCGTCTTTGCTGTAAACGCTGCCTGTAGGATTACAAGGAGACGAAAACATAAACAGCTTTGTTTTTCGTGTGATGGCTGCTTCTAACTGTGCGGGTGTGATTTTAAAATCCTGTTCAACAGGGGCGTCAATAAAAACGCTTACGCCTTCGGCCAGTTTAACCACCTCAGAGTAAGAAACCCAGTATGGTGTTGGAATTATTACTTCTTCTCCGGGATCAACCAAACACAATACCGCGTTTGCGATTGCCTGTTTAGCGCCTGTTGAAACAACGATCTGGCTAAAATCATAATCAAGACCGTTTTCATTTTTAAGCTTAGCTGAAATTGCTTTCCGCAAATCAGGGTACCCCGAAACGGGTGTATAATAAGTAAAATTCTTATCCATGGCCTGTTTGGCAGCTTCCTTAATATGCTCGGGGGTATGAAAATCGGGCTCTCCAAAGCTAAGGCTGATCACATCAACGCCTTTTGCAGCAAGTTCACGGCCCATTTTGGCCATCTTAATTGTTGCGGATTCTGACAGGTTATTGATCCTGGTACTTAGTGCAGTCATAATTTTTTAATATTGCGGCAAATATAGAAAAAGTACTAAGTCTATAGTCGAAAAGTCTCAAGTCATTTTTCTTTTTTTTTAATCGGACTCAAGACTTTGAACTCAGGGCTTCTGGCTTAACAATTATTTATATTTTTGCCCGCAAATACTACTGTTTTGAAAGAGCAAAAAAGGATCATACTCATTTCCCTGGTTACCGGTACAGTCCTGATGCTGGCAAAGTTTACCGCCTATTTTTTAACTGCCTCCATTTTTGTCCTTACCGACGCGGCCGAAAGTATTGTAAACGTGATGGCCAGTTCATTCGCCTTTTTCAGTATTTACATTGCAGCCCTGCCCCGCGATGAAAATCACCCCTATGGTCACGGGAAAGTAGAATATTTTTCGGTTTTTATTGAAGGTTCGTTAATTGGAGTAGCGGCAATTACCATTATCGTTAAATCTGTTTACAGTATCTTTCATCCTAATAATATCCATGATCTGTTCACCGGCGCTATTATTATTGGAATAACCGGGGTTATCAATGGTGCGTTGGGTTATTACATGATCAGTAAAGGGAAATCTTTACCATCTATAACAATTGAAGCGGACGGACGGCACCTGTTAGCTGATATGGTTACCAGCGTTGGCCTCGTGGCCGGATTACTGCTCATTAACTTTACCGAAATAATATGGCTCGATAGTGCATTGTCAATTTTAGTTGGTTTGTACATCCTTTTCAGTTCATATAAACTGGTACGCAGATCGGTCTCTGGTTTGATGGACGAGGCCGATTTCAAAATTGTGAAGGAAGTAATAACTGTTTTAAATGAAAAAAGGAGGGATTCCTGGATCGACATACATAATTTCCGTGCCCAAAAATACGGCAATGACCTCCATATTGATTGTCATTTGACTTTGCCCAATTATTTCGACCTCATCAGGGTGCACGACGAGGTGAAGAAGGTTGATAAATTAATAAACAAAGAGGTCACAAAAACAGAGTTGTTTATCCACACTGATCCTTGTGTGCCCCAGTGCTGCTACTATTGCAGTATGCCCAATTGCCCGATAAGATCCGAGCCGAAAAGGGAAGATATAGTTTGGACAATGGATAAGGTTATCCGTAATAAAAAATACTTTGAAAAATAATGTATCCGTTTAACGTTCGAGTATATGGCCTGTTAATTAACGCCGAAAATGAAATATTGATCAGCGATGAACAGGAGTATGGTATACGCTTTACAAAATTTCCGGGGGGCGGCCTTGAGTTTGGTGAGGGCTTAATAGATGGTTTAAAACGGGAGTTTGTAGAAGAGTGCAATGCTGAAGTGGAAGTACTCAGTCACTTTTATACCACAGACTTTTTTGTAAAATCGGCCTTTAATGATTCACAGGTGATAAGTGTTTATTATATAGTAAGGAATTTGAGGCCGTTAAATTTGAATTTTAAGACAATGGTTTTTGATTTTGACGGCGAGGGTGATGTTTTGCAATCGTTCAGATGGGTTAAGCGGGATAATCTTATAAAAGAGGATTTTCTTTTCCCAACCGATCAGCATGTTGCAAAGCTTTTAATGAATAATCTATGAGTTTAACCGAACGGGATTTAAAAGTTATATGGCATCCGTATACCCAAATGAAAACGGCGTCGCCGCCAATTCCTATAGTTAGCGGTAAAGGTGCCTGCCTGTTCGATGAGAATGGCAAAAAATATATCGATGCAGTTTCATCCTGGTGGGTAAATATTCATGGTCATGCACACCCTTACATTGCTCAAAAGGTTTCGGAGCAATTGAAAAAACTGGAGCATGTTATCTTTGCAGGCTTTACGCATGAAGGCGCTGTTGAGTTGGCTGAAAGATTACTTCAAATTTTACCGGCCAATCAGCAGAAAGCTTTTTATTCGGATAACGGTTCTACCGCAGTGGAAGTAGCCATAAAAATGTGCCTTCAATACTGGCATAACCAGGGAGAAAATCGAACTAAAATAATTGCCTTTAAGAATGCCTATCACGGCGATACTTTTGGTGCGATGGCGGTGAGTGGTCGCAGTGCTTTTACTGCAGCTTTTGATTCATTACTGTTTGAAGTAGAGTTTATTGATCTGCCCGACCAATCAAACCTTCAAAATCTCAAATCTCAAATCTCAAATCTCAAATCTAACACGGCCTGTTTCATATTTGAGCCTCTTGTACAGGGGGCAGGGGGCATGCTGATGTATGAAGCCAGATACCTTGATGAATTGATGGCCCATTGTCGCGCAGAAGATGTTTTATTGATTGCTGACGAAGTATTTACAGGATTCGGACGCACCGGAAGGCGTTTTGCGTGTGACTATGTAACGGAACAACCAGATATCATGTGCTTTTCAAAAGGCCTGACTGGTGGAACCATGGCGTTTGGTTTAACAACTTGTTCGCAAAAAATATATGACGCTTTTTTGTCGGACGACCGGTTGAAGACACTATTTCATGGTCATTCATATACGGCAAACCCGATTGCATGTGCAGCGGCACTTGCAAGTTTGGATATTTTTCTTGACCCGGCCACAATGGAAAATATAACAAGGATCGAAAATGCACATCAGCAATTCGCGCTTAAAATAAAAGATCACCCTAAAATAAAAACTACAAGACAAACGGGAACCATTTTGGCGATGGAGTGGGAAACCGGTACTGATACGTCGTACTTCAGTTCGCTGCGTGACACATTGTATAATTACTTTTTAGAAGCCGGCATTATTTTACGCCCCCTTGGGAACATTATTTACATTTTACCCCCATATTGCATTACAGATGGGGAGCTAAACTACATTTACAGCAAAATTGAACAATCGCTCATTGATATATAAATCAGTGAAATCATCTTCTAATCGGTGAAATCCCCAAAATGGAACTAAACAAACTTCTACCTCAAATAATAGCGGATAACGAACTGCATGCCAAATGGTTAAATACATTGTCGTTAATGGAGAATACCGGGGCTCGGAAAATCTCAGCAAGTGAAGATCCGCTTACCGTTACTTACATCATATTAAAACACGCTGCCGAAGAGCATCGCCATGCTTTTTATCTTAAAAAGCAAATTGAAAAAGCCGGGAAAGACCTTTGTCCAACTTATGCAGCGGAGTATCTGATAGCCCCGGCGTACAGCAGATATTATTTAAATCAATTGGATATCGATGTATGCCGTTATTTGAAAAAGGAAATGGCGTTAAGCGGCGCGGAGTTACGTTTTGCTGCTTACTTGCTGGTAACGTATGCCATTGAGGTGCGCGCCGATGAATTGTACCCGGTTTACCAGGAAGCACTTGACAACGCAGAGAGCAAAGTAAATGTAAAATCAATTATTTTAGAAGAGGAGGGACACCTGGAAGAAATGATGGCCCAGCTTAAAAAGTTCTCTCCTGATTGGTCACTTCACGCCGAAAAAGCGGTTGAATTCGAAAGTACATTGTTCTCTGATTGGGTGAACGCGCTTGCCTTAGAAATAAAAAACTCACGAAGCTTTTAAGCTTCGTGAGTTTCGTATGATTCGGTATCGTTGAATTTTTAAAAAAAATAAGTTAACTCAATCAACCATTCTCCTAATCAACCAAATCGACCCAAAATTAATTCCCGCCGCTCATTGCCTTAAGATCATCTAAAGAGATTTTATCAAAATCCGGAGAAATAGTAAAAGTTCCGGCCGGCGCTTTACCGTCAGTGATATCGGTAACTGTTACAGTTGCTTCCTGACCCTGGTTAAACGAAACGTATTTAATAGGAACACCGCCCGCACCTGCATAATATTTAGCGAAAGCACTTGGAGGAAGTACCACATCATTAGTTACCCAGATGTCATAGGTTTTGCTGGTTTTAGGATCGGTAGCGACAACCTTTTTACAGTTAAACTTGCCAATCATTTTGGTTTCACTAGATGGCGCAAAAGTGAATTTTGGCATCCCGTCCATAGCTTGTTCAATTTCAGCAGGTGTATAAACGGCTGCTTTCTTAATAGATGCTACCGGTACATCAACTAAAACAGCAAAGAAGGTTGATTTTGCATCGCTTATAATTTTAATGGTTGCCGGGCCGGTTGAGAAAGACATAGCTAAGGAGTCTTTTGTAAAATAGCTTTTTGCTTCAACAGATTGTCCGCGCATCTCGGTACCTATTGTAATAATACCCTGATCGTAAGTTTTTTGCGCACTGGCACTGATAGTAGTTGCTGTAAGCACTATGCCCAGCGCAACGTTAAAAAGTTTAATGTTCATAATTTAGATTAGTTTAACACAATTTAGATTTTTCTTAACTCAGATACAAATTTTATTGCTTTTTTATTCGTTAGATAATGATATATATGAAATGTTACGTTTCAGAATTTTATAGTCAATCATCACGGTTTTAGCCTGGTCTTTTATCCGGCTTATCGTATTTTCACTATTACTCCCGTCAGCAACCAGTGTTTTGTAATCAAAATTAGCATTTATTATGTTCAATTTGCTAGTTGGGTTGCCGGTTACGTAAATATAGTCTGAATTTATTTTTTTAGCTAATAAATTATTTTTTATCTGTCCGGTAAAAATGAATACGCGCTTATTTAGAAACTGGATCAGTCCATTTTTCTTTACAAGAAATGGCGTGTTTATGTCCTGCCCCATATTATAAACCGAGAAATTATTTAGTTGGCAGCTGTCAAGATAAGGTTGTATTGAGTATTGAAATATTTTATCATTCACTTTAATATCAGTCAGCACCACGGCCTTATTTCCGTTTTTAAATACAATCCCCTCATGCTTTTTTAAACTCAACCATGCGATGCTGTTTGTGCCGGATTGTTTGAATCTTTTTATAGTTAAACTAACACAAAGCAACAATGTGCAGATCAGCGACATTTTTAAAAGCCACGGCTTTTTGTAGTACAAAAAATAAAATAGGCTGATGATGATCATATAAAGCGTAAGATACTCAACTGGTGTGATCCAGATCTTGCTGATACTGGCATAGGGTGTATGTTCAATGAGGACCAGCCCCTTGTTCATCGCAATGATCGTCTTTTCCAAAGTAAAAGCTAACGCTCCGGATAATATTGGAACTTGTGGCAGCAACAGATACAGAAAGCCCGAATACATTATTATAGCGGTTGGAATAATTATAAACAGGTTACTGATCAAAAAATACACCGGGAACTGGTGAAAATAAAAAGCGCTGAGCGGAAAGGTGATCACCTGCGCTGCGATTGAGACCGAGCAGACCGCCCATAATTTATCGGCCCATTTATTTTTGAAATTAAACCACTTGTAAACCACTGGTTGAAAAACGATAAGGCCGCAAACAGCAAGGTATGACAATTGAAAGCCTACATCAGTAATAAAAAACGGGTCATACAATAACAGCATGAAAGCTGAAATGGCAAGAATATTTAAAGTATTGATATATCTGCTAAAGGTTTTACCGATAATAACCATACTGATCATCACAGCAGCACGACAAACGGCTGGGGAAAAGCCCGAAAGCAGGGAATAATACCAGATCAGCGCGATAATGATAAAAGCCTTGATCAATCGGCCATATTTATACCTATTTGAAAAACTGAGAACAAATGTGAGCAGGATATAAATTATAGCCACATGCGCGCCCGAAACCGAAAGCACATGCACAGTACCCGTTTTAGAATAAGCCTGCAAAATATCACCGCTCAGATCGGCCTTGTAACCCAATATTAATGTGGATGCAACAGCGATGGCTCCGGTATCGTGCATGTTGAGTTTAAGTTTTTCTACCAAACGTTGTCTTAGCCGCAGCGACCTGGCAATTAGCGGATCGCCTGTGTTAGTTCGCAAAACGACAAACTGCTTAGGATACAAAAACGACTGATAAAATATGTTTTGATTGGCCAGGTATCTTTTATAGTTAAATTCTGCCGGATTAAAAGGCGGATCAATTGTATTATATTTTGCAGGGATCAATAATTCGTCGCCGTAATAAAGGCTTTTGGCGCTGCTGTCCTTAATGGCGATGAGCAACGTACCAATGGAAGCCTGTCTTTTTCCTTTGAAAACGCTTTGCCCGACATCGGCAGTAAACCGAAGCACACCGTTTTTTAAAGTCGGTTCACTATTTATTTTTACTATCAGGAATTGTGCGGGAATTTTGGAAAAATGTTCCACATCATTAAGTTCATTGTAACGGATTACGTTTAGCCACCCTAATAGAAAAAGGACAAGGGTGATGAGTATACCGCCAAGCCACTTTTTTTTATACAGACCTAACTTGTTGTAGCTCAAATTCAGCAAAACAAAAACAAGGCTCAATAATGAAAAAGCCACAATCAACCAGGTGGTATTAGCTTCTGACAATAAATTGAGTCCCAAACCGATACCCAGCAAAAAAGGCAACAGCAATATAACAACAGGAATTTCGCCTTTGTGATTTGCGATCATATTTAGGTTGATTGTCAATGCGTCTGCAGTGACAGGATTTAATGTTCAATAAAGATAGGCTTTCTATCAGCAATTACAACTGATCGCGTACTTCGATGAGGAATTTTTTGAGATTTTCGAGCGATTTGATCACATTGTGATTGTCTTTTGTCTCGGTAAGGTTATTTTTCAAATATTCCTTAGCGCCATTGAGAGTATAACCTTTGTCGTGGATCAAACTGATGATGATTTTAAGGTTTTCGATATCTTCAAGGCTGAAACTGCGGATGCCGCTTTTACTCTTCTTAGGCTTTAGGATATCAAACTCTTTCTCATAAAACCTTATCATCGACTGATTGACATCGAACTGGGCTGCAACCTCGCCAATGGTATAGTACATTTTGGTAATCTCGCGTTCTTTGTAAGGCATGGTGCAAATGTAGGTTTCAGATTTCGGATTTCGGAATTTCGATTTCGGATTTTTTTAAAAATCAGGGAAATCATACAAATCGGTTTAATCAGCAGTCCAGAAAACTTTCGGACTTTCGGACTTCCCGACTTTCGGACTTTCATATATCTTTGCATCCTATGACAGCTACCGAGATACGCCAGGCTTTTTTGAATTTTTTTGCTTCAAAAGGACACACTATTGTGCCTTCTGCACCTATAGTTATTAAAAACGACCCTACACTGATGTTCACCAACGCAGGAATGAACCAGTTCAAGTCGATTTTCTTAGGCGACGAAGCGGCGAAATATAAACGAGTTGTAGATACTCAGCGCTGTTTGCGGGTATCAGGCAAGCATAACGACCTTGAAGAAGTGGGTATAGATACCTATCACCACACCATGTTCGAGATGCTTGGAAACTGGAGCTTTGGCGATTACTTTAAAAAAGAAGCCATTGCCTGGAGCTGGGAACTGCTGACCGAAGTATATAAAATTGACAAAGAACGCCTGTATGTAACTGTTTTTGGCGGTGATGAAAAAGAAGGCTTGCCTATAGACCAGGAGGCTTATGATTATTGGAAATTATATGTACCCGAAGACCGCATATTATTCGGCAACAAAAAAGATAATTTCTGGGAAATGGGCGAAACCGGCCCTTGTGGTCCCTGTTCCGAAATACATTATGATAGCAGGGAAGAAGGTGAAAGATTAAAGGTAAAAGGCGCGAGTTTGGTAAATGCGGATGACCCGAATGTCATAGAGATCTGGAACAATGTATTCATGCAGTTTAACCGGTTGAAGGATGGCTCGTTGCAGCCTCTGCCCGCTAAGCACGTAGATACGGGGATGGGTTTTGAACGCCTGGTGCGGGTGCTGCAAGGCAAAACATCTAATTATGATACCGATGTTTTTCAGCCGTTGATCCAGTTTATCGCTGAGAAAAGTAAAAAAGAATATAAAGGTAGCGCAGCACCTGGAGAGGATGGCTGGAACGACGCTGTAGCCATGCGTGTTATGGCTGATCACGTC
>Ga0206898_10348_pt1 | contig 10994 bp, 8 predicted proteins | sample Alteio_BWOrgHeat_50_FD_153237 | JGI IMG/M metagenome (GOLD analysis project Ga0206898, IMG submission 153237) | Enriched cells from forest soil in Barre Woods Harvard Forest LTER site, Petersham, Massachusetts, United States -... | ecosystem: Environmental > Terrestrial > Soil > Temperate forest >...
CTGACCAAAACGCGAATGAAAAAAAGATTACTCCTTTTAATGGGGTTTGTAGTGCTATTTACTGCAACCTATGCGCAATCGTCGCAAGATTCGGCCTATATCAGGCAAAACTATACCAAAATGGAAAAGTACATCACCATGCGCGACGGCAAGCGCCTGTTCACTTCCATTTACCTGCCCAAAGACCAGTCGAAAAAATACCCTATTTTGATGACCCGCACCCCTTATAACGTGGCGCCTTATGGCGAGAACGAATATAAGCGCGTGCTTGGTCAAAACATGCTTTTAGCTAAGGACGGCTTCATTTTTGTTTACCAGGATGTTCGCGGACGCTGGATGAGTGAAGGTGATTTTGTGGATGTACGCCCGATTGTCGACAAAAAAGGCCCGAAAGAAACGGACGAAAGTTCCGATACCTACGATACTATCGATTGGCTGATAAAGAACCTGCCCAATAATAATGGTAAGGTAGGTATTGAGGGGATCTCATATCCGGGCTTCTATTCAACTGCTTCGCTGCCTAATGCGCACCCTGCGCTTAAGGCGGTTTCGCCGCAGGCGCCTGTTACCGAATGGTTCATTGGTGATGATTTTCACCATAACGGCGTACTCTTTTTAAACGATGCTTTTGCCTTTATCAGCAACTTTGGCGTGCCACGGCCAAAACCAATTACCCCGGCGCAATTTAAAAACCCTGTTAAGTACAAAGCCAGCGACACCTATAAGTTTTACCTGGAGTTAGGCGCGCTGCCAAATGTAAAAACGCGCTTTTACGGCGACTCCATAAAATTCTGGGACAATATGATGGCGCACCCCAATTATGATTCATTTTGGAAGGGCATGAACATCCGTCCGCATTTAACGAATATTACCCCGGCCACGATGGTGGTAGGCGGCTTTTTTGATGCGGAAGATTGTTATGGTGTTTTGCACGTTTATGAAGCTTTGCAGAAACAAAACCCGGCATCGCATCCAAATATGCTTGTTATGGGGCCTTGGTTCCATGGTGGGTGGGAACGCGGCGACGGGCAGCTTTTTGGCGATCAGGATTTCGGCGCAAAAACCAGCGTATGGTTCCGTGAAAACATCGAACTCCCTTTCTTTAAATATTACCTGAAAGATGAAGGCGAAATGGCGCTGCCAAAGGCCACTATTTTTATATCTGGCAGCAATGAGTGGAAGAAATTTAATGAATGGCCGCCAAAAAACACGATTCAGAAAACCTTGTATTTCCAGGCAAACGGCAAGCTTTCATTCGAAGCCACAAAAACTAAAAATGCCAGTTTTGACGAATATGTAAGTGACCCAAATTCGCCGGTGCCTTACCAGGCGGGTGTACAGTCGCGCCGTTCACGCGAATACATGCTGGACGATCAGCGTTTTGCAAGTCGCAGGCCTGATGTAAAAGTTTACCAAACAGACGTATTAACAGAGGATATGACCTTAACAGGCCCGGTAATAGCCGACCTGCTTGCATCAACAACAGGTACTGACGCCGATTTTGTAGTAAAGCTGATAGACGTTTTCCCTGACAATTATCCCGATCCGAAACCAAATCCAAAAAATGTTACCCTGGCAGGGTACCAAATGTTGGTCCGCGGCGAGATTTTCAGGGGCAAGTTCCGCAACTCGTTTGAAAAGCCTGAGCCATTTGTTCCCGGTAAGGTAACAGAGGTGAAATATAATCTGCCTGATGTTGCACATACTTTCAGAAAAGGCCACAGGATAATGATCCAGGTGCAAAATACATGGTTCCCATTAGCCGACAGAAATCCGCAGAAATTTTTGGACATTTATCACGCCAAGGATTCGGATTTTCAGAAAGCAACTATCAGGATCTATCATGATGGCGCAGCGCTTTCAAATGTAAAAGTTACAGTATTGCAATAGGGCGATTACACCGGTTGTTCATAGATTTCACCGATTAATATTGATTTCACAGATAAAAAAATTATAACCATACACACGGAATAAATGAAACTAAACAAACTATTGATCTGTGCTTTTGCACTGATCAGCTTAGGCGCAAAGGCGCAATTAGGTACAGTAAAAGAAACCTTTACAAGAGCCGACTCCCTGCGCGGCAACTTAACTCCTCTGCGCACCTGCTATGATATCGGCTACTATCATCTTGATGTTAAGTTTGATATCAACAATAAATTCATCAGCGGCAGCACACTTTTTAAATTCACAACAGTAGAGGATTTTACAAAGCTACAATTCGACCTGTTTGCTAATTTAAAGGTAGAAAAGGTGGTTTACAAAGGTCAGGAATTGCCGTACACCCGCGAGTTTAACGCGGTGTTTGTAACCTTCCCTAAAACCATAACCAAGGGCAGCAAGGATGAATTTACGGTTTATTATTCGGGCAATCCAACCATTGCTAAACGCGCTCCCTGGGATGGTGGCATAGTTTTCACAACAGATTCTTTAGGCAATCCATGGGTGGCAACAGCCTGCCAGGGTATGGGCGCAAGCGTATGGTGGCCTAATAAAGACCATCAGTATGACGAGGTTGATAGCGCGCTTATCAGCATCAGCGTGCCTGCCGGGTTGCAGGATGTATCAAACGGCCGTTTACGTAAAGTTACTGATCTTAAAAATGGCTATACACGTTTTGATTGGTTTGTGGCCAACCCGATCAACAACTATGATATAGAAGCCAATATTGGCAAATACAGCCATTTCGGCGATACGTTTACGGGCGAAAAAGGTAAGCTGACACTCGACTATTGGGTGTTGACCTACAATCTTGAAAAAGCCAAAAAGCAGTTTCCCGCAAATGCACCGGATATGCTGAGGGCTTTTGAGCACTGGTTTGGCCCTTACCCTTTTTACGAGGATGGCTATAAACTGATTGACGCTCCACACCTGGGCATGGAACATCAAAGCGGAACAGCCTACGGTAATCATTACGGAAACGGCTATCTTGGGCGCGACCTTTCGGGCACCGGCTGGGGGCTGAAATGGGATTTTATCATCGTTCACGAAAGCGGGCACGAATGGTTCGGTAATAATATAACTTCAAAGGACCTGGCTGATATGTGGGTCCACGAAAGCTTCACAAATTACTCCGAATCGTTATTTGTTGAACAAAGGTATGGTAAGCAGGCCGGGCAGGAATATGTTCACGGCACACGCTCAAAAATTGCAAATGACAGGCCTATTATTGGCGCCTATAATGTAAATAAGGAAGGCTCCAGCGATATGTATTATAAAGGAGGCAATATGCTGAACATGGTCCGTACCATAATCAATGATGATGAAAAATGGCGCAGCATATTACGCGGCCTCAACAAAACCTTTTATCATAAAACAGTAACCTATAACGATATTGTTGACTACATCTGCGACCAGTCGGGCAAGAACCTCCACCCCGTATTTGAACAGTACCTTAAATATAAAGACATCCCCATACTGGAACTTATGTTTATCGATGGTAAACTGAATTGCCGCTGGATAGCTGATGTAAAAGGTTTTGATATGCCGGTTAAAGTGCGTGTAAAAGGCGGTGAATATAAATTCATTACCCCCACAACCCGTTTCAAACCTGTTGATTTAAGCGGCGCCACCAAAGATAATATTGAGGTTGATACCTTTAATTATTATATCGGGGTGCTGGTGGATTAGGTGTTTGAGTGCCCGCGTTTAACTCCGCTTGGCGCCATTACTATGACAAAGTCGTCTCTACACAAGAAAATCAATGAATGACACAGACCATTGATTTGCAAATGTAGAGATGGCTTTTTTTGCAAGTAATTACATCATTTAACTGTCAATGAAGAAACAATTGTTTGCGCTGTTTCACTCCATTCAGGCAGTAATTTTTCAGTGCAATTAAAGGTGAGTAGTAAAATCCTACCGTCGAGGCTCGTGAAGAAATAATAATTAAAAACCTTTTGGTCTATTGCAGTGCTAATGAATTTGAAGTAGCCAATACTTTTTCCATTTGTAGTTTTTACACCATCCTCCAGAAATTTCGAATCAGGGCGCATTTTCTTTAATGAATTTAATTGAAAATCCTTGAAGTCTCCTATCTGGCTTTCCTGAACATGCTGCTTAAGAAGTGAAACTACAATATTCACGGTACCATCATCATCGGTCAAAACTAAATCAGGCTTATTTTGGCTTGGATACTTTTTACTAAGCATTTCAGGAGTCATTATCTTGAAATAAGTTGGTACAAGTAACTCTACTCTACCATCAAGCAGGCTTCGTTTCTCAAGTTTTACCTGGGCCGCGACGCAAAAAGGCAACAATAGCAAGGCAAATAATCTAAGAATGAGGGATTTCATAATTGTAATAAGTTTAAAAGTGTAGCTTTAAATATATCTAAAAAATTATTACAGGCGCAGATCCTCTTATTAAAATTAAAGAGAATGTAAAACTAATACCACTGTAACTATTATCGGGATATAAATCAAATAGGTCAACCAAAGATAGAACGTGCTACTTTTTTTCGTTAACAGAGCCAATGTTAACATAATTAGTGAATACAGGATTGATAAAGGCAACGCACTTAAACTGACATCGCCGACCTTGACACCGCCGATAAACAACAGGCAATAAATGGCAATCCAAAATGCCATGTACAAAGCAAATAACACTGTTGTAAATGGATTCTCTTTAACTTGATTTACCAGTTTTTCTTTAAACATCTGATGATGAAATTATATGATAAAGCATGGTTGTGATTAATACTTTTTACGAAAAAAGGTAACCCTCATAGTATTTTCCCTAATTCACTTAAGTCCCGGATTTGTATATGTAGAGATGGCTTCGTTCCTCGCCATGACGGTGGGGAGATGTATGCTTTTAATGTTCTAACCCTTCCAACTACTCCAACCCTTACAACCTCACTATTACCACCCCAACCACTCACCTAATCAACTTATTCTAACTCAATCAACTAATTAATCTAACTAACCTAAAAAAACTTCATCCAACCTATTGAAAATCACAAAATAAGTCCGTACTTTTGCAGTCCCGAAAACTGCCCACTGCGTTGGTGGGTTACAGGGATTAAAAAAGTAATTACAAAAAAGGAAAAATGCCTACTATTCAACAATTAGTTAGAAAAGGTAGAGTAGCTCTGGTTGACAAGAGTAAGTCGCCAGCGTTGGACAGCTGTCCACAGCGAAGAGGCGTATGCACGAGAGTGTATACCACTACCCCTAAAAAACCAAACTCAGCAATGCGTAAAGTGGCCCGTGTGCGCTTAACCAACGGAAAAGAAGTGAATGCTTACATCCCTGGCGAAGGACACAACTTACAGGAACACTCTATCGTTTTGATCCGCGGCGGACGTGTTAAGGATTTGCCAGGTGTACGTTACCACATCATCCGTGGTGCATTGGATACATCAGGTGTTGCAGGTCGTAACCAACGTCGTTCAAAATACGGAACTAAACGCCCTAAACCAGGTCAGGCAGCTGCACCAGCAGGAAAAGGCGCACCAGCTAAGAAGAAGAAATAATTAAAGGAGGATAGTAACAATGAGAAAGTCAAAACCAAAAAAAAGAATCCTTCTTCCTGATCCCAAATTCAATGATATCATGGTGACCAGGTTTGTAAATAACATGATGTATGACGGTAAAAAATCTACCGCCTATGCTATATTCTATAACGCAGTTGAAATTGTTGAAAAGAAAACCAACGAAAGTGGTTTAGATACCTGGAAAAAGGCTTTGAACAATGTAATGCCAGCTGTTGAAGTAAAAAGCCGCCGTGTAGGTGGTGCAAACTTCCAGGTGCCAACTGAAGTTCGTCCTGAGCGTAAAGTAGCTTTGGGTATGAAATGGCTGATCAACTATGCTCGTCGTCGCGGTGAAAAAACCATGATGGAGAAATTAGCAGGTGAGATCATTTCAGCAGCCAAAGGTGAAGGCGCAGCAGTGAAAAAGAAAGAAGATACGCACAAAATGGCTGAAGCCAACAAAGCGTTCTCACACTTTAGGTTCTAGGATTAGATTACACCGATATAAAAAGGATTACACCGATTATATATTAGGGTTACACTGATTTAGTAAGATTGCACTTTTTAACAGGGGTAATTATTAAAGAACCGGTGAAATCAAAATAAAATCGGTGAAATCAAAAAACAAAAAAAGATGTCAAGAGATCTTAAATATACAAGAAACATAGGTATTGCCGCTCACATTGATGCTGGTAAAACCACAACAACCGAGCGTATCCTTTACTATTCGGGCGTTAGCCACAAAATAGGTGAAGTACACGAAGGTGCTGCAACAATGGACTGGATGGCGCAGGAGCAGGAACGTGGTATCACTATCACTTCGGCCGCCACTACAGTTAACTGGAAATACCGTAACCATAACTATCATATCAATATTATTGATACCCCGGGACACGTGGACTTTACCGTTGAGGTAAACCGTTCATTACGTGTACTTGATGGTTTAGTGTTCCTTTTCAGCGCGGTTGATGGTGTTGAGCCGCAGTCAGAAACTAACTGGCGCTTAGCTAATAACTATAACGTGCCACGTATTGGTTTCGTAAACAAAATGGACCGCAGCGGCGCCGATTTCCTTAACGTGGTAAAACAGGTTAAAGATATGTTGGGCAGCACTGCTATCCCATTGCAGTTACCTATTGGTGCTGAAGATAACTTTAAAGGTGTGGTTGATTTGATCAACTTCCGCGGTGTGGTTTGGAATGAGCATGATAAAGGTATGACCTTTACTGAAGTGCCTATCCCTGACGATATGATCGAGGAAGCTAACGAATGGAGAGAGAAATTATTAGAAGCGGTTGCTGAGTTTGACGATCATTTGATGGAGAAATTCTTTGATGATCCAACAACTATCACTGAGCGTGAGGTATTAGACGCTTTACGTCAGGCTACTCTGGCCGGTAAAATCGTACCTATGACTTGCGGTTCATCGTTCAAGAACAAGGGTGTACAAACCATGCTTGACTATGTGATGGAGTTAATGCCTTCACCATTGGATTCAAAAGGTGTTGTGGGTACTAATCCTGATACAGGTGCCGAAATATTGGTTAAGCCTGATGTTAAAGAACCGTTTGCTGCATTAGCATTTAAAATTGCTACCGACCCATTTGTAGGCCGTTTGTGCTTCATCCGCGTTTACTCAGGTAACCTTGATGCCGGTTCGTACGTGTTCAACATGCGTTCTGAAAACAAGGAGCGTATCAGCCGTATATTCCAGATGCATGCTAACAAGCAAAACCCTATCCCTAACGTAGGTGCGGGTGATATTGCTGCGGTAGTAGGTTTTAAAGATATCAAAACAGGCGATACCCTTTGTGATGAGAAGCACCAGTTGGTTCTCGAGTCAATGGTATTCCCTGACCCGGTTATCGGTTTAGCTATCGAGCCTAAAACTCAGGCTGACGTTGATAAATTAGGTATTGCATTAGGTAAATTAGCTGAAGAAGATCCGACTTTCCGCGTTCAGACAGATCAGGATACAGGTCAAACAGTTATCAGCGGTATGGGCGAGTTACACCTGGATATTTTGATGGACCGTTTAAAACGCGAGTTTAAAGTTGAGGTTAACCAGGGCGCGCCACAGGTGGCTTACAAAGAAGCTATCACCGGTACTACCCAACATCGCGAAACTTACAAGAAACAAACTGGTGGTCGTGGTAAATTTGCCGACATCCAGGTTGTTATCTCTCCTGCCGACGAAGGTAAAGAGGGTCTGGAGTTTGTGAACGAGATCGTTGGTGGTTCTATACCTCGTGAGTTCATCCCATCTGTAGAAAAAGGCTTTAAAGCTGCTATGGATAACGGTGTGTTGGCAGGCTATCCTTTAACCAGCTTAAAAGTTAGGTTAATTGACGGTTCGTTCCACGCTGTCGATTCAGATGCGTTATCTTTCGAAATCGCTGCACGTTCTGCTTACCGCGAAGCATTGCCAAAATGTAAACCGGTATTGTTAGAGCCTATCATGAAGATCGAGATCTTAACTCCTGAAGAAAACATGGGTGACGTTATTGGTGACATGAACCGTCGTCGTGGTCAGCTGCAAGGTATGGATACCCGCGCCGGATCGCAGGTGATCAAAGCAATGGTACCACTTTCTGAAATGTTTGGTTATGTAACCCAGTTACGTACTATCACTTCAGGTCGTGCAACTTCAACTATGGAGTTTGACCATTACTCTGAAGCACCGCGTAACGTACAGGAAGAAGTAGTTGCCAAAGCAAAAGGACGTAAGCAAGTTGCTGTAGACTAAGTTTAATTAGTGAATGGTTGATTGGGTTGATCAGGTGAGTAGTTTTACTTCCGGCCAACTCAATCAACTTAATAAACATAATCAACCAATCAACTATAATTAATAGCTCTTATAATTGGTTAAATTTAAATTAACATGAGCCAAAGAATCAGAATCAAATTGAAATCTTACGATTACAACCTGGTTGATAAATCAGCTGAGAAGATCGTAAAAACAGTAAAGCCTACTGGCGCTGTAGTAAGCGGACCACTTCCCTTACCAACTGAAAAGAAAATTTTCACCGTTTTGCGTTCACCGCACGTGAACAAAAAAGCACGTGAGCAATTCCAGTTATGTTCATACAAAAGGTTATTAGACATCTACAGTTCAAATTCAAAAACTGTTGACGCGCTGATGAAACTTGAATTGCCTAGCGGCGTTGAAGTTGAGATCAAAGTGTGATAGTACCGGAAGATCAGATAATTTTAAAAAGGCCATTCTGCAAAGAGTGGCCTTTTTTGATTCCCCAAAATGTCATTTTCACCCCAAAATGTCATTTCGACGAGGAACGAGGAGAAAACTTATATACTATGCAACGCGGATTATGTAAAACGTTTAAGTTTTCTCTCCGCCGCTGGCGGATCTAAATGACATAGTTTTTTGTTTTCAAATCATACATTTCAATTTTCTTTGGAAAGCTAACAGTAAAATCTCTGTTATCTAAGCTTTAAATTGCAGTTCATCTTCTTACCTTTTTATCTTAGCATTCATATACTATACTTTAATAAAGTTAACCTGACTATGAAATATCTATTGCTATCTGTTTTTGCATTTATCATCTTTTCATCAACGATCAAGAAGCAACCTAAAAATACTGACACCACAAATATGGTGATGGTAAAAAGAGATACTTTCATGATGGGACTGGATAGCATACAACTTAAAAATGCTATGCAAAAGTATAACGCCCCGTTTGACACTTTTTCACAGGAATATCCTGCATTTAAGGTCCTGGTAGTTGCTTTTTATTTAGATAAATGCGAAGTTACGAACGCCGATTTTAAAAAATTTATTGATGCAAATCCGAGGTGGTCTAAAGCTAATATCCCCGATAGTTTGCAGGATGGAAATTACCTGAAAGACTGGAATGGAACTAAATATCCCAAGGCTAAAGCCAATTACCCTGTTACCTATGTTTGCTGGTATGCGGCTAACGCTTATGCGCGATGGAAAGGTAAGCGGTTGCCAATGGAGGTGGAATTTGAGCTTGCCGCAAAAAGCGGCAGCAAAGTAATATCAGAATTCCCGTGGGGGAATGACGAGCCCGATACCTCAAAAGCGAATTTTCAGCAATCACCTACCGGGCATCCTGTACAGGTTGGTCATTATCCTCCAAACAGCTTAGGCCTTTATGATATGGCCGGTAATGTATTCGAATTTTGTCAGGACTGGTGGCACACGAATGCTTATTTAAAGCGTGCACAATTCAAAAAAGACAGGCTAACAGGAAGTTTCAGGCAGCCGGATAACGAAAATGCGGTTATAAAACATGTGGTGGTGAGAGGTGGCGGTTGGAATAGCCCGGCAATTGATTTGCGTGTCACACACCACGAAAGCCGCCTGATCACAAGCTGCAATGCCGATGTTGGTTTTAGATGTGCGGCGTCAGTACAAACAAATTAAAGTATTAAATAATAGAATCAGTTGGCTTCGACGTGGCGTAGCGCAACTACGCTCTTTGACACTCCTGCTTTAGGGTTTTTCTAAATTTCATCACCCAATCATCATGTTATTTCACCCCCTTCACATACATGTACTTAAAATTAAATACCATCCCACTAAAGTTGGCCATAAAATCCTGACCCAGGTTGCCATAAAATAATTGATGAGGGTAGTCTTTCTTGGTATGCACTGATATGCTGTCAATGGTGGCTGGTTTATCGCCAAGCAGCAGATTTAACTTTGGCAATATAAATACCTCCTTTTTCTGCGACCCGCCGGCTCCTCCTATTTCAACGGTTTTTTTAACGCCGGTTTTAATTACATTCTTTTTATACTTTTCAAAATAGGCTGAATAAAGATCGGAGGTGACCGCACCGGAATCAAAATAAAAAGATAAAGTATCCTGCCCCGATCTTACCGACAAAACAAGATCAAGAGCATCCAAAGCAAGGTTGTGCAGATCGCTTTTTGCCGGCGTTAAGGGGATAACCATTCTTCCGTCTTTATAAAGATCTACCTCCTGTAATTGCTCAATTACCGGGAATCCTAAAATAATGTTCAATTGAAATTTGATAGGCGCTATATAAAGAATGGAATCAGGCATTACCTGGAAAACGACATTCTTCACTGTAATATCGCCGATAATGAGACTATCCGCTATACCAATACCTGTTTTAAATGTTATGCCCGTTGCACCGCTGCCTTCATTATAGGTGGCATCCAGTATTCGGAGACCTAGTTTGCTGGCGTATGTCCGGCTTATGGAAGAAATATTGGCTCTGGTGTCGAATATGGCGCTGAAAGTTTTCTTTTGAGATATTACCGGAATTTCAATTAAACCGATCTTGTCTTTAGTCCACGGGATCGACGTATTGTTTTTTATAATAGTTTCCTGCGGTGAAACTTCTTTAAGCGCGTTATACCGCAACAGGTCGTTTTTTATATCACCGACGTCTTCCTTCGATAGAACGTGGGCGTAAGTCTTTAATATAGCGCTGTCGCTGGCTGCTGCTTTTGCGTACTGATAAGTTTTAAAATAACTATCAGTTTCAAGGTGTCGTAAAGTGTATT
>Ga0206898_10349_pt1 | contig 10967 bp, 8 predicted proteins | sample Alteio_BWOrgHeat_50_FD_153237 | JGI IMG/M metagenome (GOLD analysis project Ga0206898, IMG submission 153237) | Enriched cells from forest soil in Barre Woods Harvard Forest LTER site, Petersham, Massachusetts, United States -... | ecosystem: Environmental > Terrestrial > Soil > Temperate forest >...
GCAGAACGTATCCGGTCGCCCTGCAGTTCCAAAAGACGCTTCCAAGAAAGGCGCAGCAAGGTTTGTCGCCGGAGGAATTGGCCAAGGCGAAGCTGGTGCCCTCATGGGTGTCGCTGGACTGGAGAATGCCCCGTCGGCCACAAACGGTCGTTCCGGAGCGCAATCTGACGCCGCTGCGTTCCTCCAATACCTTCATTCTGCAGACGCCGTTTCCGGCAGATGACAGCAGTGGCGGATATGAACGCGCCAACGCCACTTCCAAGGCTTATGTCCAGGCCACCACCGACGCGGCCATTGAGGCGACGGAGTACATCGTCGACAACTTGGCGGAATTGACGGGCGGCAAGACCGGCGTGGATGATTTGAAGGCCTTCTGTGCCGAGTTTGCTCACCGTGCCTTCCGGCGGCCCCTTACCGACGAGCAGAAAAAGCTTTATGTGGATAGTCAGTTCGTCGCATCGGCCGAAAAAGAAAACGGCCTCAAGCGTTCGCTCTTGCTGATACTGACGTCGCCGCGCTTCCAGTACCGCGAGATCACCGGGGCTCACGATCAATTCGATGTGGCGTCGCGGCTTTCCTTCGGTCTATGGGACTCGATCCCCGACAAAGAGCTTCTGGCTGCCGCCGAAGCCGGAGAGCTTAAGACGCGCGAGCAGGTGGAAGCCCAAGCCGAACGGATGATTAAAGATGTGCGCGCCTACGCCAAGCTGCACGACTTCTTCATGCGCTGGTCGCACGTAGAAAAGATCAACGAATTGATCAGGGACCAGAAGGTTTATCCGGGCTTCGACCAGGCCGCAGTCGCGGACCTGCGCACGTCGTATGAGATGTTCCTTGAAGACGTGGTTTGGCGGGAGCCCGATTTCCGTAAGCTGTTCACGGCGGATTACCTCTACCTGAACGGCAAGTTGGCGAAATTTTACGGCGAGGACTTGCCCGCCGACGCTCCATTCCAAAAAGTTACTTTAAAAGGCGGCGACCGCGCTGGCATTCTGACGCATCCTTACTTGTTGGCGACGAATGCTTACACGACAGACAGTTCACCCATTCACCGTGGCGTGTTCCTGTTGCGTAATGTTCTCGGCGTTGGACTCCAGCCGCCGCCCGAGGCTCAGATCCCGTTAGCGGCGGAGTTAAAGCCGGACCTCAACACGCGAGAGCGAACAGAGGTCCAAACCAAGTCGGGCAATTGTCCGCAGTGTCATGGCATGATCAATCCGCTGGGATTCGCCTTGGAAAACTTTGACGCCATCGGCCGCTATCGCGTGACCGAAAAGAATCGCCCCATCGATGCCTCTGGCTGGTACAAGACCCGCGATGGCGAAACAGCGACTTTTGCGGGGCCAAAAGAATTGGCGGCTTTTCTGACCAAAACCACCGAAACCCGTGAAGCCTTGATCAACCAGATGTGGCTGTTCTTTGTAAAGCAGCCCATCCATTCCTATGGGACCCAAAAAGCGGTTGACCTTGATCGAACGTTCACGGATAATCAATACAATATTCGTGGGTTAATGAGGGATATTGTGGTCGCGAGCGCGATGTCGGTTCAGGACGAAAAATCGGCAGCGGCCGAAAGTCAGAAGTAAAGTAGATTAGTGGAGATATAGTTCGGCGGCGCGCAGCAGGAGAAGTCGGCATTCCCCTTCTGCGTCGCATGTTAAAAAACCAGGGCATCCACAAAACAGCGAGTGCCGGCGCCACTTTGTTTGGAAAGGTACTGAACATGGTTCAACAGCGGTCACGACGCGAGTTTCTCCGCGACATGGGGGTTGGGGCGGGGGCTCTGCCGTTTATCATGAACCTCCCGAGCCTTGGTTTCGCGAACCAAAGGAAGCGCAAACAGCGCTTGATCTTGGCGTTCAGTCCCAACGGCATCGTTCCAGACACGTTTTGGCCCGACGCGGAAGTTCCGGCATTTGCCGGCAGCATCGCGGGCATGCTCGGCGCGCCGCTGGCTGGCTCGCCGCTCGCCGCGGGCGCCTTGCCGACGACTTACTGGCGCCGCAAAAGGGGCAGCGACTATAACCGCGATCCGATCATTGACGATCGCCATTTGATGCTCAATCCCAGTGAAACCGAATACAAATTGACGCCGGAATTCATGAGGGAAATCACTGAATCCCTCCGGCCATTCGCCGATCGCACCCTCATGATTCAAGGTCTGCGGGTGTGCATGTTGCCTCCAGGCGACACGCACATGCGCGGCATCGGTTGCTTGTGGACGGGCATTGAGCTTTATCCCGGCAACCATCAAGGCGGCGACTCCACTCCGGCAGGATGGCCCAAGGGTCCCTCGATCGACCAAGCAATCCTGAGGAATCACCTGCAAACCAGGCCGGAATCGCGGACCCGCTTTGGTTCTCTCGAGTTCGGCGTCAGCGTGCCCCAAGACCAAGCGAACATCTTTACCCGTATGGTCTATTCGGACGCGAACAGGCCGCTGGCTCCGATCAGCAATCCCTACCAGATGTTCAACAAGCTGTACGGCCGCATGAAATCGACGGATAGCCTCAAGAGCATCATGGACGATCTGCGGGGCGATTTGCAGCGCGTGGCCTCCGTTGTGAGTGCCGAAGATAGGCGGCTTTTGGAGGAACACACGACTTTCGTTCGCCAGATGGAACAAGACCTCACCGCAAGAGACAATCAGGTCATGACCGTGCCTGCGCCGGAGTTGGAACAGGGCGTGAAGATAGACAACGAGAACATGCCCAAGATCGCCAAGATGCAAGTGGAACTGTTGGTCAACGCGCTCGCCAACGACTTCGCGCGTATGGCCTCCTTCCAGATCGTCCCGGCGGTATGGGGCGGCCGCATGACGTGGTTGGGTATCACCGAAGGCCACCACGACCTGTCGCACAAGACCGACCGCGACCCTGTTTCCCGCGCCAAATTGACCAAGATCAACAAATGGTATTGCGACCAGATTGGTTACTTGGCCAAGCGGCTGGCCGAGACTCCTGAGCCGGGCGGCCCCGGCAGCATGCTCGATAACACGGCCATCATTTGGAGCAACGAATTGGCCAACGGGGACACGCACTCGATCGACAACATTCCATTCGTGGTTGTCGGCAATGGCCTCGATTGGCGCATGGGTCGGTATCTCAAACACGACCACACCCCGCACAATCGCTTGCTGCTGTCGATCGCGCACGCTTTCGATTACAATATCTCGGAGTTCGGCAACAAGAAGTTCTGCTATTCCGGCCCGCTGGGGCGCTTGACCTAAACCGCGATATAGGTCCTGGCCGCCGAGCCGGACCTACCGAACCAAAACTTCCGAAGCCTTGCTTGGGCTTCGGAAGTTTTTTGTTTTTTGAGGGGGACCATCACTTTACAGTGCAAAGTGATCGTGCCACTGGTGAAAACCCGCCTTTGCCAGGGAACATCACTTGACACGTGCTGCGGACCGAACTATCAACATCTGGAAGCGCCTTTCCCAGTCACCTTGTTGATGGTGGTCCACCGCCAGCAAATGAGGCCGGTGGGGAGAGACTGCCGAATTCGCAGTGCACTATTTTTTGGCGTGGCCCCAGCCCCATGGGCGAGATGCCGCTACTTTCGGAGACCCTATGCCTTTACGGATGCGCGTTCACGACAGAGAACCTATCGGTGCGGCTTTGCGGCGCTTCAAGAAGCTTCTGGAACGCAGCGGCCTCCAAAAGGAGTTGCGGAAACGAAAACATTACGAGAAACCATGCGAAGTTCGTCGCCGAGCTGAACTGCGTAAGCAAAGCGCCATCCGGAAAGCCAAGATCCAGGGTCGACCAGCCTAACTCCCCGATGCTTTCGCTTGCCTTTGGCGCGTGACTTTCAAGGAGCGCCGCTATCGCTACCATCACTCCGGCCGCAAAGCGGTCCCGGTTTTGGAATTTCTTTTCATGCGTGCCTTTTGCCTCACTGCACCTGGCTAGCCTTGCCGTTTTTTTTGTAGAGTGCTCGCCGGTGGCAGTGTGGCTGTTCGTCATTTGTTATTGGCTGCGGATGTTCGGCATCACTGCGGGTTATCATCGCTATTTTTCCCATCGCTCTTATTCGACCAGTAGATGGTTCCAGTTTGTCATGGCAGTTCTGGGCTGTAGCTCCATGCAGAAAGGCCCTTTATGGTGGACAGCGCACCACAGGGCGCACCACCGCCATTCCGACCGAGCGCTCGACCCGCACTCGCCTCGGGTCCGCAACTTCTGGTGGTCCCACATCGGCTGGGTGTTGTCGCCGCAGCATGTGGCCACCGACTGGCGCGTCGTCAAGGATTGGCTGCGCTTCCCCGAGTTGCGTTGGATCAATCGCTTGCATTGGTTGCCCGGGATCGGCTTGGCGGTGCTGTGCTGGCTGATTGGGGGCTGGAGCGGGTTGGTGTGGGGGTTTTTTGTCAGTACCATTTTTCTGTTTCACGCCACCTTTTTCGTGAATTCCTTATGTCATCTCTTCGGTCGCCGTCGCTACCGGACCACGGACGACAGCCGCAACAACTTGTTCGTGGCCTTATTGACTTGCGGTGAGGGCTGGCACAACAACCACCACCATTATCCGGTCTCGGCCAGGCAAGGATTTCGCTGGTGGGAGATCGACTTTAGCTACTACGCGCTGCGCATCCTCGGCTGGGTGGGCATTGTGTGGAACTTGCGGCAACCTCCGGCCGCCCGCCTCGCGGTAGGGCAAGGTCTGGCCCCAGAATTGCTGCGTTGGCAAAGCAGCGAGCTTCGAGCAGAGGGCAAGGCCGGTGAGGCTGCCCTCGGGGCATCAGACTTGGCGACAAGCGGCTAAGGGCCTGCGCACCATAAGTCGCCGAGAGGATACCGACGATGGCGCATGCATTCAATGACGAAAACAGGGAATATTGCGCCTCCCCTCAAGACCCGCCGGTTGGCTGCCGCGTCTTGGTCGCGGACGACAATGAAGACTCGGCAGTCAGCTTAGGAAAAATGTTGGAGATGGTCGGCCATTGTGTCCGCGTCGCTTACGACGGCCTTGCCGCCGTAGAAATCGCCGCGACATTTCATCCTGACGTAGCCATCCTTGACATCGGTATGCCCAAACTCAATGGCTGCGAGGCCGCCCGCCGCCTTCGTGAACAGCCTTGGAGCGAGCATTTGTTGCTGGTCGCACTCACCGGTTGGGCCCAAGAAGAAGACTATGCACGGACCAAAGAAGCCGGGTTTGACCATCACCTCGTCAAACCCGTGAAGCTGGAGACGCTCGAAACCGTGGTTGCCTCCGCCAAAACGCGGCGACTGGAATCGTAGGACGCCCTGCTACCGTAGACTACAACGGTTATTTTCTCGCCTCAGCGCTCGCCAAGCGCCAGCTCGCTTGCGCTGTCCTGCGTCTCTTGGACCATTTGACTCGGCGTCAACTCATCCTCCACGACGATGGAATTGGCGAAGCTCGGATCGGGAAGCAGGAAGGGATGCTTGTACTGCTCCCAGGCGCCGCCTGATCGTTTGAGCCGCTGCACATCCCATTGATGCCACGCCCCATTGGCAACAATGTTCAAGCGGATCGGTCCTAAGCGTGAGCTGGCTCGTTTGCAATCATACTCGACGTTCAGCTGCCGGAGCCGGCGGTCCAGTGCCGTCGCCAGGCGCAATCCGTGCTGCGGGGAAGACAGCTCACCGCGTTCGATGAATAGCCCGTAATACGGCAGGTCCTCATTCCAACAGGGCGCCACGCCGTAGGTTGTCAAAGTCTGATTGAGGGCCGCCAGCACGTCCCTCATCGCGCCGGTGACATGGTGCTCCGAAAGCTTTTCACCCGTAAGGTTGGCGAAATAAGCCCCTTTGTTCAGGAATTCGACCAGCGGTGTGCGATTGTAAAAACCCGTCACGCGCACCAAGTCACAGATATGGTAGCGGTAAAGGCCATACGCGGTTGTCGGCAAAATGAAGTAGTTCCGTCCTTCCTCGACCTCCTCCGCGCTAACTGTAAGCGGATGCTTCGATACGGCCTCGGACTCGGGCATGAACTCGAAATAGTGGCTGGTGATGTCCAGGACGCCGCTGGGCGTGCAATCGTCGACCGGGATGGTCATGCGGCCTTCGCTGGCCAAGAGCCCAATGTCGCGGATGTAGGCATCGCCGAAATAGCGAGGAAACATGCGCAGGTACAAGCTCATGCTGCCGCCCGTCCACGTACCGACGATGCAGCCCTGATTCCAATAGTCGCCGGGATACAAATGGCCGGTGCGGCGCACGATCTGTTCCAACTCGGCGGCTCGGCGCCGATGTCGTTTGCGGATCATCTTGGCCAAAGATTGGCGAATGGTCTCAGGGATCTCGACATGCCTGCTGAGCGTTCCGTCGTAAAGATCGCGGAGCAAATGCTCCTTGTCCTGATCGCCGGCGCGTGCCAGATTGATCAGGGTGCTCGGGTTGGCGGTGACGATAGTGCCCACGTCGCGCGGCAAGCTCAGGCGCAGGACGAGGTAGTTTTTCGCCACCGGGTCCTTGATACATGAAACAGAGGCCGGCACGCAATACAGAAAGCGAACGATGCGCTTCTGCACGGCTGCTGTCAAGCCGCTGACACTGCCGCAGGGAATTCCGCCAGCGGTATGGAATTCCTGCCAATTGCCGGCAAGCTGGACAATCGGCCGCAACGCACACTCCGGATGGTCGGCGTAGGCCTTGAGACCCCAGACGTTCCAGCCGCGCTTGTAATCCTCGACATAGCTGGACGTGACGGGGATAAGCTTGCGCGCCGCGGTGGTGCCGCTGGTGACGGCGAACATGTGGACGGAGCGGTCTTTTAAAAGAGCGCCATAGTCGCCGCTTGCGACCCGATTGATATAGGGCTCAAGGTACTCATAAGGCGCCACCGGAACCAAGCGGCGAAAGTCGCGAGCATTGCGGATCGACCCAAACCCATGATCGTGGCCGAAACCCGTGTCCAGGTGGCCCTTGACGATACGCTCGAGCACCTGGTCCTGCGACGCGCGCGGCTGTTTGGTCGCTTCGTCAAACGCGCGACAGTGACGGCGTATCGAACGACCGATGATGCTCGAAATTGTCTGCCGAACCAGACCAAGCGCCATGTTAGGCTCCCAATGGATGGAACACATCCTTGCGGGAGTTGTGACAGTATATTGTCAGTGGGCCTGCCGCGTCAATCATCCTAGAGATTTTGTGCGCGGCCTGCCGCCCTGGAGTGCGCGGAGAATTTCCACGGACGGCTTAAAAATTACAGGCCCTTCCATCATGGTGCTTCAAAAACGAATATGCTTCAGAACGTCGCCGGCACTCACCGACCCGACCAAAATCCCTCGAGCGTCGGCTACGTAAATCTGGTGGACCGTGGCTGTCGCCAATTCCTCGATCACTTGCCGAGCCGGCGCATCGAGCGCGACGGCGATGATGCCCGGCGTCATCAAATCGCACGCCGTTAACGGCTCAAGAAAGCTCCCCTCTCCATTCGCGCTCTGTGCACTTTCCCGTGCATGGACAATCAGGTCCGACTGGCTAATCACGCCAAGCGGGCGCCCGGCCTCGTCGATCACCGGAACCGCGCTAAAACCTTTGTCGGCCAGCAAGACCGTGGCGGCGTCCACGTTGGCGGTGCTCCGAATCGAGATCACATTGGTGGACATCAGATCCGCGGCGGTTTTCGCTGCGAGCGTCAGTTGCAACGCCCCCGCGTTGCTGCTTTCGCCCGAGCCGCCGGAGCCCCCAATCCAACTCGGCGGATCGCTGGCTGGAAAGGATTCTTCCGATGCTTCTTCAACCCGATCGAAGGCCGAAGATTGACTCGGAGTCGGAGTGTAGACTGCCGTGTCATTCATTTCGCTTTCAAAGCTATTTTGGGGAGTCGAATTTGGCATGGCCCACACCCGCTATTTGGTCCAAGGTTTTGTCAGCTTCAAAAAATGTAGCAGTTATGGTGCCAAAGCGAGGTGCTACACCCACTCCCTTCGCGCCGCTGTCAACATCGCCTCCGCCTCTTGCCGGGTCGTCTCCCCTTTCGCTTCGCCGCGCAGCATGCTCGCCAATTCGTCTATCCGTTCGCCGTCAGGCAGCAGCTGAATGGTTGTCGACGTGCGTTGGCCACGGCGGTTTTTGCGGATGGTCCACTGATGTCGTGCGTAACTGGCCACCTGCGGCAAATGCGTGACGCATATCACCTGGTGAGTGCGGCCCAGCGCGGCCAGCTTGCGGCCTAAGACGTCGCCCAAGCGGCCGCCGACGTTGGCGTCAATTTCGTCAAAGACCAAAGTTCCCACCTGATCGTGCGCGGCCAGGACGGTTTTGAGCGCTAACATCGTCCGCGATAATTCGCCGCCGCTGGCCACCTTGCGCAGCGGCCGAGAGGGCTCCCCTTTGTTCGCCGCCATTACCAGTTCCAACTGTTCCAGTCCGGATGCCGGCGCCTCGGACGTCGCCGGGTCGTCTCCCAGCGGCAGCGGCGTCAAAACGGCCTCCAGCCGCGCGTCGGCCATGCCCAGCTCTGCCAATTGCTTTTGCACATGCGACGCGAACCGCTTTGAGGTCTTGCCACGCAGTTTGCTCAGTGCGGCTCCCGCTTGCCGCAGCTTGGCAAAAACGATTCCCATCTCCGCGAGGACCGCCTCGCGTTGGTCCTCCTCACCTTGCAGCTGTTTTTCTTGGTCGGCCAGGCCCGCGTGGTAGGCGATGAGTTCCTCAATGGTGCGGCCATATTTCGACTCCAGACCGCGCAGCAACTGGAAGCGTTCCTCGACTTCTTCGCGGCGTGCCGGGTCGGCTTGCCAACGCGCCAACAGTTCGCGGAAGGTTTCGGCCAAGTCGTGGGTCTCGGCGGATAAAGATTGCAGCCGCTGCAAGGCCTCGGCGAGGGCGGGATCCAGCTCCGCCCAGTTCTGACCTTCTCGCAAAAGCTTTCCCGTTTGCTCGAAGACTGATCCCTCCTCGTCATACAGCCTTTGGCAGGCTGACTCGGCAAACGCCACCAAGGCCTGTGTTTGTGCTAGCCGCTGACGATCGCGTGTCAGTTCGGCCAGCTCACCTTGGACCAGTCGCGCGGCTTCCAGCTCGTCGCGCTCGAAACGCAGGAGCGAAAGCTCACGCTGACGCTGCTCGCGGGCGCTCGTCAGTGTGTTATGACGGCGGCGCAGCTCGCGCAGTTGCCCCACCAGGTCCGTATAAGCCATTCGGCTACTTTGCAGATCGCCATAGGCGTCTAAGAGTTGGAGCTGATAGGCCGGTTCCAATAAGGAAAGGCTTTCGCGCTGACCATGGACATCGACTAGAACCGCTCCGACCCGACGGAGGCTCGCCACGGCAGCCGGTTGATCATTTACGTAGGCATAGCTGCGGCCGGAGCGCGCCAACCGTCGCGACAGGATGACTTCGTCACTGTCCAGCGGCGCTTCGAGCAGGCGCTCAATTTCGGCGCGTAGGTCCGTCCGGGCCAGCTCGAATCGGCCGACGATCCGCAGTTCCTCGGCGCCGGCGCGAATCAAGCCGGTGTCGCCACGGTCGCCCAGGAGCAAGCCCAAGGCCTCGAGCAATAGCGTCTTGCCCGCGCCGGTCTCGCCGGTCCACGCGCAAAAGCCTGGCGCCAATTCGACGCGCACGTCTTCGATGAGTGCCAAGTTTTGGACGCTAAGCTCGCGGAGCATGGCGCCATGATAAGGAATTGCGGCGAAAATTCACGACGGCTGATCAACTAACTAGTAGCTCGCTCTTGTCTGCCTGGCTCAAAGTTCGTTACGATTCACACAAAAGGAGACGCCGATGATCCAACTGAATGAAGAACAACAAAAGGCCCTCGACGCTCAAATGCAGCGATCCGACATGGCGACCGGAGGAATTTCGCTCAAGCCTGTTCGGCAGTGAGGCGGGTATTCGCATTCGGCCCGTAAAGCTACTGGACTTCGCGGCACACGGAGCCGCGCTACAGGCGAGCACTAACCCTTTCGCCAAGTTGACCCTGGCGCACCTGAAGGCGCGGCAAACACACAGCGATCCTGCTGGCCCGCAAACCTGGAAAATGCGGTTGGTGCGCGGCCTTTATGAAAGTGGCTTCAATGCGCAGGACGTGCGTGAACTGTTCCGTCTGATTGACTGGCTGATGGAACTGCCGCCCGCGCTGGAGGATGTGTTTTGGCAAGAAGTGGATCAACTTCAAAAGGAGAAAACCATGCCGTTCGTGACAACCCCTGAACGCGTCGGAATTTGCAAAGGTATGCGCATGAGCATCGAAGCTGCATTGAAAGTGCGCTTCGGGGAGGAAGGGCTCGACCTCATGCCCGAAATTCGCGAAATTCATGAAGAGGAGAAGCTAAAAGCTATTATCAAAGCAATTATAACCGCCTCCAGCCGAGAGGACGTTCGCAAGGTTTGGGTGCCGGGAGACCAGTGAACCCTGCGGAAGTTTATGCCCGGCAAAATCCCTCAAATTCATGAAACCCCTACCCCCTTCCCCGTCTCTATCAAGGGGACAAGTTGGGAAAGAGAAACCCACTGGTTGACAACGCCTTTAAAGCCATGTTAGTCTGCAATTGATGAAAAACCGCGTAACCGGCAATGCCGCAACCACTTCCATGTTTAGCCCAAATTCTGACCGGCACTCGCGGAGATTTGCCCCACGGACCACTGAGCTATGAGTAATGAACTGAAAAGACCGGGCGTTTGGGGTATCGACTTGGGCCAGTGCGCTCTCAAGGCCATTCGCCTTGAGCGCGACGACGAAGGAGGCATCCAGGCCACCGCCTTCGACTACATCGAGCATCCCAAGATCCTCAGCCAGCCCGACGCCGACCCGGACCAGCTCACCCGCGAAGCCTTGGAAAAGTTCTTGTCGCGCAACGACCTCAAGGGCGACACCATCGCCATCAGCGTGCCCGGCCAAAGCGGCCTGGCACGGTTCGTCAAGCTGCCCCCCGTCGATGAGAAGAAAATTCCGGATATCGTGCGCTTCGAGGCGAAACAGCAAATCCCGTTTCCCCTCGAAGAGGTGGTGTGGGCCTACCAGCGTCTGGGGGCCGGCAACAA
>Ga0206898_10350_pt1 | contig 10939 bp, 11 predicted proteins | sample Alteio_BWOrgHeat_50_FD_153237 | JGI IMG/M metagenome (GOLD analysis project Ga0206898, IMG submission 153237) | Enriched cells from forest soil in Barre Woods Harvard Forest LTER site, Petersham, Massachusetts, United States -... | ecosystem: Environmental > Terrestrial > Soil > Temperate forest >...
CGCGCCCACCAGATCGATCTCCCTCACCTCAACCAGAAACGCGTCCTCCGTATCCGCGCTTCCCTCCGGATTAGCCGAAATCCGGTTCCAGACCTTCGCGTCGTTCAATACCCGCGCCACATCCTCCGCATCCGCGCGTCTCGCGAACTGCCCCACCGTCGCCACCGTCCCGTCATCCACCATCGCATCCGGCTCGGCAATCTCTTCCAGCGGAAACAGCCCCATCTTCTCGCGCAGCACCTTCACCGAGCCATCGCGGTCCCGCTCACTCACAATCAACTGCAGTGCAGTCGGCTGACCACCCCAGCCCGATCCTCTGCCCGCCGTCTCCGACAGGTCCCTTACCTCCACGTCGATCCCCGCGTCTTCGAGCGTGTCGCACGCTTCTCCAGCCGCGATCCCATCATACAGCGTCACCAGCGCGATCTTGCCTCTCTCAATCGCCTTGCCGAACTCCGGCTTGGCAAGCGGCTCGCGCGCTGCAACGCCAAACGGATCGGCCGCCCACTCAGTCGACAGCACCCCTGCATGCGCCCCGCTCCCGCCCGGCCACGCACGCTCGAGGCCTCGGCTCTCCAGCTCCGCGCGCACCACCTCCTGCGCCATCGGCGTCAGGTCGTCCAGACGCACCACCGCATCCAGCAGCTCTTTGTCGGAGACCTCCTGGTAGTGCTTCACCAGCCCCTGTCGCATCTGCGAATCCAGCTCATACGCCATGCGCCGCAGCTTATCACCCCGGCGAACATCGCTGACTCGCTGACTTGCTAACTCGCTGCCCAGCCGACTTTACGGCAGCGGCGTCCCCGCCTGATGGTAGTGGCTCTGCTCTGCGATCATTCGCTCCGCGCCTCTCGGATCGTTCTCAATACGCGGCGCAGCCTCCCACATCATCGTCGAGCGGTTCTTCAAGTCATACGCCGGCCAGTACGGCAGCTTCCCGTCCTGCGTCGGAGACTTGGCCTTATCGTCGCCATTCGGGTTCCCCGTTCGCCCATACGTAATCAGCATCTGGCTCATGATCGCCGCCAGTGAATTCGCCTGCGCCAGATGCTCCGGCTCGCGCCCCACCTGATTCTCCGCAATCGCAATGTTGTCGAACATAAACGGTATGTCGATCGTGTGCATCGCCAGTCCCTGCGCTCCCGGGAAGTTCATCTGATACACCCACGTGTTCACCTGGCTCTTCGGGTTCGCCGCACGCCGCTCCGCCTCCCAGCGCTGCCCCGGCCATGCGCGGAACGCCGTCGCCGCAGCGCGCACCACTTGCACCGGCGTATACGTCGGATCGACCTTGCGGAACGCCGCCACCGCGTCCTCCGCCTTCACCGGCCCCAGGTACTCATGCACCGCCGCGTCCAGCGCCGCCGGAGCCTGTTCCCACGTCATATTTAGTCCGCCGCCCACTGCCGTCTCGTCATGCACATTGCCCAGCATCATCGGCACATCCTCGCTCAGCGCGGGAGCGTCCGGGTCAAACGGGTTGCGGAACAGAATCACGTTGTCCACCACCGGCAGCCAGTCGCTGCTCACCGCCCGCGCGCCATCCTGGATCTGCTCCATGGTCAGCGCATTCAGCGCCGCAACCAACTCTTTGCCTTTGGTTCCGTCCGCAATGCCCATCTTCTGCAGTACCGTCTTCGCGCGCCCCGCCGCAATCTCAATCGACGCGCCCTTAATCTGCTGTCCGCTCATCGTCATCACGCGTTGGAAATATCCCTTCGCCACCGGAGTCGCCATCAGCGCCGCGCATTTCGCCCCGCCACCCGACTGCCCGAAGATCAGCACCCGCGTCGGGTCCGCGCCAAACTCAGCCGCGTTGTCCTTGATCCACTTCAGCGCCAGCACCAGATCCAACTGCCCCGCATTCCCCGACGCCGCATACTCCTTCGCCAGGTCGCCCAGGTACATATAGCCGAACGCATTCAGCCGGTGGTTCACCGTCACCACCACCACATCGCCGCGCCGGCACAGCCGCCGCCCGTCGTACAGGTCGCTGTTCACCGTGCCGTTGTTGTATGCGCCGCCGTGGATGTACACCAGCACCGGCCGCTTCTTCTTGTCTCGCAGCCCCGGCGTAAACACGTTCAGGTGCAAGCAGTCCTCGCTCTGCGTGCCCTGTTCGCGTGGCGCGCCCGGCACACCGGAGGACGACGTCGCCATCGCCCCTTGCGCACCCGCACCGGCCCCGCGTCCCGCACCACCCCCGCGGGCTCCCTGCAACTGCGGCGCCATGGTCGTAAATGCCGAGCAGTCCCTTACGCCCGTCCATCTCTCCGGCGGCACCGGCGGCATAAATCGTGTCTTCGCCGTGTCGCCCCCATACGGAACGCCCTTGAATACGTTGATCCCGTCCTGCAGCACGCCGCTGATCTTTCCCGCCCCCGTCGTTGCGATGGGAAATCCAGCCGTCGCAATCGGGGCAATGGGAGAACCACCCGCCGCGTCATACGCCCATGCCCACGCGTTGCTGTGCAGCGCCAAGCCCGCAGCCGCCATCCCCGTCGTCTGCAACATGGTCCGCCGATCTATCCGCCTCATCAGCACAGTTCGCTTCATCGCTCTCTCACCCCCTTGCAAAGGCTCTATGCAAAGTTGTCCGACCAATTTTCTCGCGCGGCACGATCATACCGCCCGGCCAGTCTCCTCGTCATCCGCCCCGGTTCTCCCCGCCCTCGCGCAATTCGACAGACATCAGCCGAACGCGCCCCGAAGAGCATCTCAAGTGGGACAATAGAAACCCAATATGGCAGACCAGAAGACCATCGTCGTAACCGGAGCCTCGCACGGCATCGGAGCAGCTATTGCCCAGGCCTTCCTCGATCGCTCCTATCGCGTCGTCGCCACCGCGCGCAGCTTCTCTCAGTCTGGCTTCGCGCCATCTCCCAACCTCGCACTCGTCGAAGGCGACATCGGGCAGGCATCCACTGCGGAGAACGTCACGCAGACCGCCATCCGCCAGTTCGGGTCCATCGACCACGTCGTCAACGACGCGGGCATCTACTTCTCCAAGCCCTTCACCGACTACACCATCGACGACTTCCGCCGCTTCGTCTCCGTCAACCTGGAAGGCTTCATCTTCATCACCCAGGCCGCCGTCCGGCAGATGCTCGCGCAGGGCCGCGGCGGCAGCGTGACCACCATCTCGGCCGCGCTGGCCGGCAATCCCATCGCAGGCTCACCTGCGTCGATTGCCATGATGACCAAGGGCGCTCTCAATACAGCTACGCTCAGCCTAGCCAACGAATACGCAAAGCCGAAGATCCGCTTCAACGCGGTCGCGCCCGGCGTCGTCGACTCGCCCCTCCACAAGAACGAACCCGAGGATGCCATGACCGCCCGCAGCCCCATGGGCACCGTCACAACTTCCAGCGATATCGCCGCAGCCGTCGTCTATCTCACCGAGGCCTCTCACATCACCGGCCAAGTGCTCTATGTCGACGATGGCGCGCACGCCGGCAAATGGTGAGGGCACGGCCCCCGCGGCGCAATCCTATCCCACAGATCAGCCGCCCACGGAACTTCTCGCCACCCACCCTCGTAGTACTCTTTTAGACACTCACCGAGGCCGCCGCCGATGATCGCCCTCTCACTTCTCGCCTTCCTCTACTTCCTGCCCACCATCCTCGCCGTCCACCACGGCCATTCGGTCACACCCATCCTGCTCTTCAATCTCTTCTTCGGCTGGACCGGCATCGGATGGTTCGCCATGCTGCTCTGGGCCATCTGCTCACACCCCTATCCGCCGTGCTACTACTACGAATACCCCGTGCCGCCGCCGCCGCCCGATCCGCGCGCACCCTATTACGACCCCCACCACCCCTACTGGCGCCGCTACTAATTTACTCGGCAACCCAAGATTGAGGCGAGAAGGAATACTGCCTTCTCTCGCCCTTAATCCGCGTTCCTCCGCGTCAATACGCGGTCGTCTTTTGTCTTCAGACCTTTAGCGAAAAGTCCATCCGCTCATGAGATGTCGTACCGCTATAGCCGGTCTCGCGCCGCATCGCACTATACTCATCCCACACCATGAACCTCAACCGACGACGCGGAGCCATCGCCCTCTCCATCACCCTCGGCGTCCTGCTGGTCGGCGGCCTCACCGCCTTAAACATCGCGTGGATCATCCTCCACCGGCGCACCGTTGCCTTCGTCGTCGTCGGCATCATCCTCTTCGGCCTGCTCATCGCCGGCGTCGTCCTCAACACCGTCTTCCTCGTCCGCGAGGTCCGCCGCAACGAGCGTCAGGACTCCTTCCTCAACGCCGTCACCCACGAGCTCAAGACCCCCATCGCCTCCATCCGCCTCTACCTTGAAACCCTGCAGCGCCGCGACATCACCGAAGCCCAGCGCCAGGACTTCTACCGCATTATGCTCGCCGACTCCGACCGCCTGCTCTCCACTGTCGAACAGGTGCTCAAGGCCGGCGAGCTCGGCGCGCGCCATCGCCACAAAGAGCGCACCCTGCTCGAACTCGCTCCGCTGGTCGCCGACTGCGTCGCCATCACGCTCGAGCGCAACCACCTGCCACCCGACTCCATCCAGCTCCTGCCCATCCCCGGCGCCGTCCGCCTCCACGTCCGCGCCATCCCCGAGGACCTGCGCACCGCCGTCCTCAACCTCCTCGACAATGCCGTCAAGTACTCCCCCAGCGGCGTCCACGTCATCTGCTCCATCGCCATCGTCGACTACACCAAACTCGCCCTCACCGTCACCGACACCGGCGTCGGCCTCGAGCCCGCCGACCTCAAGCGCATCTTCAAACGCTTCTACCGTGTCCCCGGCCGCATCGCGGCGCGCGTCAAAGGCACCGGCATCGGCCTCTTCCTCGTCCGTACCATCGCCCGCCAGCACGGCGGAGACATCGTCGCCGCCAGCCCCGGCCCCAACCTCGGCGCCACCATCACCCTCACCCTCCCTCTCGCCAACCCATCCGCACGATCAGCGCAATAGACCCCGCCTTCGCGATACCCTCAAATCAGGTCATCACCACCACATGCTCCTTCTCTGGAACTATTTCGCTCTCTCCTTCAGTGCGCTGCTGCCGCTCATCAATCCGCTTGGCTCCGCCCTCATCTTCCTCGGCCTCGTCGGAGACGCGCCCATCCCCGTCTACCACTCTCTCGCGCGCCGCATCGCCGTCAACACCGTCCTCTTCCTCGTCGTCATCGATCTCATCGGCTCCGCGCTGCTGCGCTTCTTCCAGATCTCGCTACCCATCGTCCAGGTCTCGGGAGGACTGGTCATCGCCGCCATCGCCTGGTCCATGCTCAATCAGGAGAGTTCCAGCCCCAGCGCGGAGAAGATGCAGGCAGCCGCGCAGATGCAGGCCGACGACCGCACCCAGAACCTGATGCAGAAGACCTTCTATCCCTTCACCTTCCCCATCACCGCCGGCCCCGGCACCACCGTCGTCATGCTCACCCTCGCCGCGCACACCCCGCAGCGGCCCATCCGCGACAACCTGCTCGCCCACGCAGGACTGCTTATCGCTGTTCTCGTGCTCTCCGCGACCGTCTACTTCTGCTACGCCTCCGCGCCGCGCCTCGCCCAGCGCATCTCGCCCTCCACCGCGCACGGCATCCTGCGCGTCATCGCCTTCCTTCTGCTCTGCATCGGCGTGCAGATCGCCTGGAACGGCCTTATGCCTCTGCTCGCCGCTGTCGTCCACCCCGCCTGAATTCCGAATCTCCGGATCGCGCTATACCCCTGGGAGTAAAATCTCCCCATGGCCGCGCAGATCGCCATCATCGATTCACCGGATACGCTTCGCCTCTCTGAGGAAGCGCAAGCTGCGCTGCGCCTGCACCCCGGCTCCCGCATCTCCATCACCATCGAAGACGGCAAGGTCACCCTCCAACCCGCCGTAGAAGACGATCTCGACAACCTCGCTGGTAACCTCGTCTCGTCACCCGGTATGGCTGACGAGTTGCAAGCGGATCGTCGCCGTGAGGCCGAGGCTCATGTCGAGAGAATTTCTGCTGAACTTAAAAGCATGTTTGCCGGCGAACCCTCTCTTGAAGATGAATTCTTCCGCACCCGCGACATCGATAAGTGGTGAAATGTGACCACCTACATTCTGGACGCAAGTGCGATATTGCGCTTCTTCGACCAGGAGGCCGGTGTTGTACGGCTGTCCGAGATATTCAAGGATGTCGCGCTCGGTCGTGCCGCAGCGGCCGTCTCCGCAATCAACTACGGTGAAGTAATCGGCATCGCCTACAAGCGCGGAGGATCGCGACGCTTCAATCAGGTTATCGCTGAGATCAATGAATTGAAAATCCAGATCATCCCTGTTGATGCCGACCGCTCGGCGCGCAGCGCCATCATCCACGCCGACCTCAGAATCCCCTACGCCGATTGCTTCGCCATTGAACTCGCTTCCACTCCCGATCACGTCCTCCTCACCGCCGACTTTGACTTCAAGCCCGCCGCGCAGGACATCGCCATCGAGTTCCTCCCCGCAAAATCCAAACCCTGACCTCTCTCAACGCCATGCCTACCCCTCTCATCGCCCTCATCGAAGACGAAGAGCATCTCGCCTCCGGCCTGCTCTTCAACCTCCAGGCCGAGGGCTTCCGCACTCACCATGAGTCCGATGGCGACGCCGCTCTCGCCTGGCTGCTCGCCGCGACCGCGTCCGGCCCCAACCCTAATCCCGACAAGCCTGCCGTCATCGTCCTCGACTGCATGCTCCCCGGCGCCGATGGCTTCGCCATCACCCGCGCCCTGCGTGAGGCCCAGCGCTATACCCCCATCCTCATGCTCACCGCCCGCACCCGTCCCCAGGACATCCTCGAAGGCCTCGAGGCCGGCGCCGACGACTACCTCCCCAAGCCCTTCGACCTCAATATCCTTCTCGTACGCATCAAATCCCTGCTCCGCCGCACCGCATGGGCATCGGCCCAAATTGAAGCCGCGCAGCCCGATGCGCAACAGTCCGCCTCATCCGCCGAAGCTCTACCACCCGACGTTTACACCTTCAACTACCGCACCATCCGCTTCGATACCCTCGAACTCCTCGCCCCCAACCGCACCACCCACCTCACCGTCATGGAGGCTGACCTCCTCCGCTACCTCACCGACCGCGAGGGCCAGATCATCCCCCGCGCCGACATCCTCGAGCAGGTCTGGCGCGTGCATGCCGACACCGACACCCGCGCCATCGACAACTTCATCGTCCGCCTCCGCCGCTATATCGAGGACGACCCCACCGACCCCCAGCACCTCACCACCGTGCGCGGCGTCGGCTACCGCTTCCTCGCCAACCCCTGACGCCCCGCGGGCCTTTTCCCTCGCCCTACTTCGCCACCGTCAGCCTATTCACTTTCCTGTGGTCAGCCGCATCCAACTGGGAGTACACTGTGCCCCACGGCGGCTCACACGCCCCGTCGTCTAGCTCTCAGGAGGCGCCATGTCGCGTTGCACCCTGCGCAACATCTTCACCGTCCTCATCTACGCCGGCGTCGCCCTCTTCCTCTATCCCTATCTCACCGGACGTCTCTCCAGCGGCCTCTTACTGCTCGTCGCGGGCATCGGTCTTGCTGTCCTCGCCGGCATCCTGCGCGCCGCCTGCATTGAGGGAGACTGCCCCGACCGCGAGGCCCACGCCGCCCTCGAATCCAAAGCCGCCGATCCCCACGCCCCCTCACACTCCTAGCCCGCCACGATTTGTCATTCCGAGCTTGTGACGCCAGTCGCAAGCGTAGGAATCTGCTTTGTCATGGATGCGACCACAAACGCCAGCGTGTCCCATTCACCCCATCCGTCCGCTGATCGCACACTCGGACAGAGTCGCGACGTCCGCGCGCGACCATCGCTGTTATATTCGTGCCATGCGCCGGGCGCTCGCCATCACGCTGCTGATCGCCTTCTGCTCGCCCTTTCTCGCGCCGCTCTCCGCCCTCACTCCGGCTGACCCCGAGGCCTCACTCCCCGCCTGCTGCCGCAGCCACGGCGCGCACCATTGCGCCATGCTGCACATGCATCTGGCGCCTGATCCATCCGAGCCAGCATTTTCATCTCCGCCCTGCCCGCTCTACCCCACCGCCGCTGCGCTCCCGCAGCTCGCAAGCTTCACGCTCGCCGCCGCGCCGCAGCTCGCAATCGCACCCCTCCGCAATCCTGCGCCGCCAGCTGCATCTTCGCGTCCCGCGCATCTCCTGCTCGCATCCGCGCACCTCACGCGCGGCCCTCCCGCACTCCGCTAAACAGCAAACATCCCTCTCTTTTATTGACTGCCAGCCCGCGGACCCGACACGTCCGCCTACTGGCCTCTGCTTTCGCTGCCTCCGCGGCGAGGAGTTCTCCCCATGCGCAAAATGCGCGCAATCCGTACGTCCGTATTCCTGCTCGCAATCGTCTTCGCGATCACGTCCCTCGCCCACGCCACCGTCTTCTCCCAGCTGCACGGCATCGTGCACGATCCCCAGCACCGCCCCCTCCCCGGCGCGCACATCGCCGTCCGCGCCGCGCACTCCGCCCTCACCTTCACCGTCGACACCGATGCCGACGGCGCCTTCACCCTTCCCTCCATCCCGCTCGGCGACTATGTCGTCACCGTCACCCACGCCGGCTTCGCCACCCTCCAGCAAGCCGTCACCCTCGCCGGCGATTCCGCCCTCACCCTCCATCTCCAGCTGCAGATCGCCTCCATCAGCCAGTCCGTCACCGTCGAAGGTGTGCCCATCTCCGCCGATCCCAGCTCCGTCACCCCCACCACACTCATCTCCCGCATCGACATCGCACAGACCCCCGGCGCCGACCGCACCAACTCCCTCGCCATGGTCACCGACTACGTCCCTGGTGCCTACATCACCCACGACATGCTCCACATGCGCGGCGGCCATCAGCTCAGCTGGCTCATCGATGGCGTCGAGGTCCCCGGCACCAACATCGCCTCCAATATCGGCCCGCAGATCGATCCCAAGGACATCGACACGCTTCAGGTCGACCGCGGCAGCTACTCCGCCGATCTCGGCGACCGCACCTACGGCATCTTCGATGTCCTTCCCCGCACCGGCTTTGAGCGCAGCCGCGACGCCGAGCTCGTCCTCTCCGCCGGCAGCTTCGATCAGACCAACGCCCAGCTCTCCCTCGGCGACCACACCGAAAAGTTCGCCTGGTACGCAAGCCTCAACGGCAACCGCAGCAACTACGGCCTGCAGCCCGCCATCGCGCAGCCCATCCACGATGCCGAAAACGGCTACGGCGGCTTCGCATCTCTCATCTACAATCACGATCCCGCCAACCAGCTCCGCTATATCACCCAGCTCCGCACGGACTACTACCAGATCCCCTACGATCCCAACTCCAGCGACTGGGAGAACCAGCTCTACAATTCGAGCGGCCTGCGCGACGGCCAGCATGAGACCGATAGCTACGGCACCTTCACCTGGCTGCACACCTTCTCGCCGCAGACCACTGCGCAGCTCTCGCCGTTCTACCACTTCAACCGCAGCAACTATCAACCCAGCCCGTCCGACGATCCTACGTCAACCACCGCCAACCAGACTGGCCTCTACTCCGGCTTGCAGGCCTCCGCTTCCACCGTCATCGCGCGCAACACTCTCTCCGCCGGCCTCTACGGCTACGCTCAGCATGAGGACGATCTCTTCGCCGTCGCCTTCAACGACCAGAGCGACGCCAACTTCTCCGTCAACCCCATCGTCCTCGCCGGCGTCGAGGAGGCCTTCATCGATGACAACTACAAACCCACCTCATGGCTCACCCTCACCGGCGGCGAGCGCCAGTCGCACCTCTCCGGAGCCTTCACCGAGGACGCCATCTACCCGCGCATCGGCATCGCCCTGCAAATTCCCAAACTCAACTGGGTCTTCCGCGCCTTCTACGGCCACTTCTACCAGCCGCCGCCGCTCACCAGCATCACCGGCCCCGCGCTCGCCTTCGCGCAGAACAATCAGGACTCCTACGTCCCCCTCCACGGAGAACGCGACGAGGAGCATCAGTTCGGCGTCCAAATTCCCTTCCGCGGCTGGCTCCTCGACGCCGACACCTTCGAGACCCGCGCCCGCAATTTCCTCGACCACAACAACATCGGCGAGTCCAGCATCTTCATCCCCATCACCGTCCAGGGCGCGCTCATCCAGGCCTGGGAGCTCACACTCCGCTCGCCCCACCTCTGGCGCATCGGCCAGGCCCATCTCTCCTACTCCAACCAGATCGCGCAGCAGATCGGCCCCATCACCGGCGGCCTGGTCTGCGCCGGCGCCTCGCAGCTCCCCACCGATCCCTGCTACGTCGCGCCCGGCTACTCCGCACTCGACCACGACCAGCGCAACACCCTCAACCTCGGCTTCAACGGAAACCTTCCCTACGGCATCTTCGCCTCCTTCAACATCTACTACGGCTCCGGCTTCTCCAACGGCGATCAAGATCCTCCCTCGCCCTACTCCGGCCCTTACCTTCCCTCGCACACCACTGCAGACCTCGCCCTCGGCCGCGACTTCGGCGAGCGCTTCACCCTCTCCGTCAGCGCACTCAACGTCGCCAACACCCGCGTCTTGCTCGACAACTCCCTCACCTTCGGCGGCTTCCACTTCAACGACCCCCGCCAGCTCTACGCCGAGCTCCGCTACCGCTTCAAGTTCTAGCTCCGCGCAGTACACTCTCCTTAGCACGCATGCGCATCTTCACCCGATACATCCTCCGCGAAGTCGCCTCCTACGCTCTGCTTGGCGGGGTCCTCTTCACCTTTGTGCTCTTCATGCGCGACATGCAGAAGATCCTCGACCTGCTCGTCCGCGACTCTGCCTCCATCGTCGACGTCGTGCGCATCTTCGCCGACCTGCTCCCCAACACCCTCACCGTCACCATCCCCACCGCCGTTCTCGCCGGAATCCTCCTCGGCCTCTCGCGTCTCGCCGCCGACTCAGAAGTCACCGCCATGCGCGCCTCCGGCATCGGCGCCCTCAGCTTCGTG
>Ga0206898_10352_pt1 | contig 10894 bp, 5 predicted proteins | sample Alteio_BWOrgHeat_50_FD_153237 | JGI IMG/M metagenome (GOLD analysis project Ga0206898, IMG submission 153237) | Enriched cells from forest soil in Barre Woods Harvard Forest LTER site, Petersham, Massachusetts, United States -... | ecosystem: Environmental > Terrestrial > Soil > Temperate forest >...
GCACAAAGAACACTTGTTATATGTAATCCAATGGTCCCGCTCATTGAATGGATACTTATTGACGGTGGTATTTATCTGCAACGGCTTATCGGTCAGGGTGTGGTCGCTTCGTATAACCACATACTTGTCGCCCTCCCAGGCTATATGTATATACGGACTGGTTTCCACATCTTCCAGATACACCGCAAATAAGGCATCCTTATATACGTCCGGATGGTACAACTGTTTGTTGACGTTTGTCCAGTATGGCATCCGGTTTTATATCCGAAATATCCTTTACGGGTAAGGGCCAGAGATACCATTGCTTGTTGTAAGCCGCTCCTTTCAGCCAGGGATCGAAGAGCAGGCGTGTGGTACCGCATGTCACTAAAAAGCTGGAATGAGCCAGGTAGGTGTTTAGACTCTTCAACTAGTATACTTTTTGGGTTTTCAGCATCCTGACTCCTTATCTAATTTCAATCAGGAATAGATTAGCCACGCTCTATTTCAACTGTTCAAACTCACTTTAAATTAATTTACAAGACATGAAGAAATCCTTCCTTATCTGCGGAACCCTTTTCTGCACCTGGCTTGCAGGCAGTTTATCCGCCCAGCAAAACACGGCAACTCCTGCAGTTGCCCCTTACAATCAAATTCCATGCGGAACACCTGCACCGGGTGCCGCGTGGGACCAGTGGTTCAACCAGCAAGTGGCTACATTCAAACAACAACAGGGGCAAAATCGTACCCTGGGCAACTTCACTATCCCGGTGATCATTCACGTGATTGAAAACGGGGAAGCCGTTGGCACCTTCCCGAATCTCAGCGCAGCACAGCTGACATCCCAGATCCAGGTACTGAATGACGATTACTCCGGGCACGGTTACAACACCGGCAATACACCTGCAATCTTTACCAGTCTTATTTCCAACACGGGTATTCAGTTCTGTCTGGCACTTAAAGACACCCTCGGCAATGCACTTTCCGAGCCGGGTATAGACCGGGTAAACTGTTCCACCCGAGGAATCACCAACCCAACCACTATAGCCAACTCCAGCGACAATTCGACCTTTACGAATTACCTGGATCAAACCTTAAAACCGGCCACTATCTGGAATCCGGTAAAATACATGAACATCTGGGTGTCCGACCGTCCCAGCGGTTCGGGCTTATTAGGGTATACCACCTTCCCTGCCGGCTCCGGTCTTACTGGCATCACTACAGGCACCGGTACTGTCAAAGATGATGGGGTATGGGTATACGGTCAATCTTTCGGAACAACCGGGACACTCGTTACCGGCTATCAAAACGGCAGGGTTTGCTCCCATGAAACCGGGCACTATGTAGGTTTGCGCCATACCTGGGGAGACGGAACCTGTGCAGATGACTATTGCGCCGACACCCCTCCTACGCAGCAAGCCAATTACGGTTGTCCCACCTTCCCGCATAACAAAGGCGTTTGTACCGGAGATACCACAGGAGAAATGACCATGAACCTGATGGATTATACGGATGACCTTTGTAAATACATGATGACACCTGATCAGACGCTACGCATTCAGACTGCCATGACCGTAGCTCCTTTCCGGAAGCTGCTGGGCACACACGGTTTGTGTACCGCTACACCTGCTCCTCCGGTAGCCAACCTGAGTGTAAATCAGACAACTGTATGCGCAGGATCACCGGTTATCTTTTCCGATCTCAGCTCCAATACCCCTACTTCCTGGAAATGGACCTTCACCGGTGGCAACCCTCCTGCTTCATCCGTCCAAAATCCCACTGTTACCTATAGTACTCCCGGATCCTATGCCGTGAAACTTGTCGTGGCCAATGCCTCCGGTAAAGATTCTGTCACTAAAACGAGCTATATCACTGTCAATGCAGCCCCTGCCGCTCCAGTTGTAACAAGCAATAAACGTTGCGGCACAGGCAGTGTTACCCTTTCTGCCTCTGGAACGAGTGGTGATTCCCTTCAATGGTTCGACGCTGCAGCGGGAGGTAACCTCGTACATACCGGTCCAACTTACACACCTGTTCTTACTACCAGTCAGACCTTTTACGTGTCACAGACTCCTCCACCGGCAGCAAACCAGACAGTTGGTCCCGTTGACTCCACGCTCAACGCCGGGGGAGGGTTCTTCAATACCAACACGCTGCATGGACTGGTTTTCAACGTCCTCTCTCCTTGTGTGCTGAAAACAGTGAAAGTATATGCCAGCACCGCAGGCCGGCGCACGATTCAACTGCTGGATACCGTTGGCGGAACAGTGTTGCAATCAGTCACAAGCACCCTGCCCGTTGGAATGAGCACAGTAACACTCAATTTCAACCTGGCAACCGGAAACCATTATTTCCTGAAGAATGATTCCCTGCCTCAGAACCTCTACCGAAATACCGGTGGTGCTACCTACCCGTATACACTCAACGGTGTATTATCCATCACCGGTAACGATATTATGTCAACCTTCCCGGGCTATTATTATTATTTCTACGACTGGCAGGTAGCCGCTTACAGCTGCAGCAGTCCACGTGTACCTGTTTCCGCCACCATCAATACCAACCCGGCAATCCCAACCATTACATTAGGAGGCAATACGCTTACTTCCACCGCAGCCACTACCTACCAATGGTATCTGAACGGAGTACTTATTCCGGGAGCTACGGCACAGAATTATGTTCCCTCACAAAATGGAAATTACACGGTGGTAATTGGGGATGTAAATGGCTGTCAGGCCACTTCTGCTCTATATAATATGACAAACACCGGTATGGGTAGTATTTCAGCCGCTTCCTTCTCAGCAGCTATTTTACCTAATCCCAATCAGGGGTTCTTCACGCTGCAATTTAACGCACCCGAAAGAAGTGCCTATACGATAGAAGTATGCAACCTCCTCGGTCAGGTGGTTTACCGGGAGCAACTGGAGAATTTCTCCGGTGCCTGGTCCAAAGGAATCAATTTGTCGGAGCAAAACAAAGGCGTGTACCTGCTTTCTATCCGGAACACTTCTCAAAATGGGGTCGTTAGGAAGATAGTTATTTATTGATCCCTAACGTTTCACATTCCGCATAAGTAAGAAACTAAAGCAGCGCCTACATATTGGGGGCGCTGCTTCAGTTTTATTCCATTATAGTCTTGCTTTTTACTTCGTACGCTCAGTCCAGATCTGCGCAAGATGTACGATCACTTCTGCCGCCTTCTCCATGTCCTGCACCGATACCCACTCCTGCTTGCTGTGAAATGCATGTTCTCCGGCAAAGATGTTCGGACAGGGCAGTCCCATATACGATAAGCGCGAACCATCTGTCCCACCCCGTATGCTCGTACGCTTTGCCTTTAGTCCGGCCCGTTCCACCGCCTCTATCGCATAATTCATGACTTCGGGATGCTGGTCCAGTACCCCTTTCATATTGCGGTACTGCTCAGAAACGACAAATTCCATACGGGCTTTGTCGTAATGCTTCACCACCTTTTCGGCAATGGCCTTTAGCTGTTCTTCCAGCTTTGCCAGGCCGGGCGTTTCAAAATCGCGGATAATGAATTTCACCACCGCCTTTTCAATCCCTCCCTCGATATGCACGGGGTGAAAGAAGCCTTCTTTCTTTTCCGTCGTCTCTGGGCTTTGCTTGTCCCGGGGAAGCGATCCTATAATCTGAGATGCAATCTTGATCGCACTTTGCATCTTACCTTTTGCAAAACCGGGGTGGGTCGAGTGACCGTATATTGTTAGCGTCACTCCATCGGCTGAAAACGTTTCATCTTCTATATGACCGCGGGTAGCTCCATCCATCGTATATCCGAAGGCTGCACCCAGCTTCTTCATGTCTACTTTATCTACTCCTCTTCCGATCTCTTCATCCGGAGTAAACAGGATACGGATCTTACCATGCTTCACTTCCGGATGTGTCATCAGGTAATGTGCTGCATCCATGATTTCGGCTACTCCGGCTTTATTATCCGCACCCAGCAACGTCGTACCATCCGAAGTGACAATGTCGTTACCAACTTGTTCGAGCAACTCGGGATGATCTTCCGGTCTCAGGTTCTGATCCGGAGCGTTTTTCAGCACCAGCTCTCCTCCAGCATATTTCGCATGCACCTGAGGATTCACTCCCTTACCTGTACAATCCGGAGAAGTATCCATGTGCGAACAAAAACAAAGGACAGGTACAAGCTTATCCGTATTGGATGGTATGGTTGCATAAACGTACCCATGTTCATCCAGCAGCGCATCTGCAATACCCATGGCCAGCAACTCGTCCACCAACACCTTCCCCAGGTCTTTCTGCTTCATCGTAGAAGGAAACGTGGTCGATGCAGGATCGCTTTGGGTATCTATTTTTACATAACGGAGAAAACGTTCGAGGACTGTGTGGGTGAAAGACATAAAAAGAATTTTTGGATTTTGGGATTTAGGAATTATGGAATTGAAGATGAAATAATTTATTCATTAGGCTTTTAATTAATCTGATAAAGCTCAGCTTTAAAAATTCTTAACTTCTTAAATTCAAAAATTCTTAAATTTTTCTATTTCAAGGAGTCGTTAAAGAAACAGGTATTATTTTTCCATTCATATACTGATTTCCTGTCAGTGCGAAATGGGAGATGTATTGTGCCATTTGGTTGGGTAACATCGGAGCCTGATAGCCGGGGAACGCTTCCCCGAGCATTTCGGTTTGTACCGCACCGAGACAGAGGCAGTTCACGGCTATTTTCTGTTCTTTGAATTCTTCTGCCAGGCATTCCGTCAATCCTCCGAGCGCTGCCTTGCTGGAGCTGTAGGCCGACAGTCCGGCAAATTTGGTGCTGCCCTGATATCCACCCATGCTGGAGATGTTGACGATATGCCCTCCCTTTTTTTTCATCAGTGGTAATAGTGTACGGATCAGGGAAGCGGTGCGAATGACATTCAGGTGATAAATATCCGCAAATTCAGCTTCTGTTTGCTCTTCAAAAGGCTTTACTAGTATAGCTGCTGCATTGTTGATCAATACATCCAGGTGTCCGGCTGTTTTCCGGACAGTGTTTGCCAGCTCTTCCAGGTTTCCTTTTTCCAGGTCGAACCACACTGGAACGATTTTTGCGTGAGGGTTCTGGCGTTTTGCCTGATGTACCAGTTCATTCAGTTTGCTTTCCTGACGGGAAACGGCAAATACCTGGCATTCCGGATGAGAAGCAAGTTCCAGCGCAGTATGGTACCCGATTCCCCGGCTGGTGCCTGTAATAAGAATATTCATTTTTGCGTTATATGGTCAAAGATACACATTCCGGTCAGGCATTTTTTAGTACCTTTAGCTTAATATCTGTACCATGAAAAACAAAAAGATTCTCCTCTTTCTTTTATTCGCATTAGGCGGATTGACAGGTGCTTTTGCACAGGATGACGGAGGATATGTGCCTCCTCCACGGCCGGTACATACCGATGTTCCCAAACCAAATATCCTCGACAAACTATACTACGGTGGCAATGTGGCCTTCGGTTTCAGCGAAGGGGGTTATATCGCAGGTGCATCACCCATGGTGGGTTATAAGGTCACCGAGAAATTTTCGGCAGGTGTTACCCTTACGTATCTGCATTACGACCTGAAGACCGTTTTCGGGGAATACAAAAATGACATCTACGGCGGAGGCGTCTTTGCCAATTATTTTATCCTTCAAAATATCTTCGCCCATGCTGAAGCCAAAGTACTGAACGGGTATTGGCTGCAGGGCGGTAATGTGATGGAAGAAGGCAGAACAAACCTCTACCCTTTGTTAATCGGGGGAGGCTACCGCGGGAAAGTAAGCGAACGTGGCTCTTTCTTTGCCATGGTGCTGTACGACCTCAATTACGACCCCCTCCGCTCCCCCGAAGGATCTCCCATCTCTTATACCATTGGTGTAGGCCTGGGTTTTTGATATGTGATTGCACTTTTTGCCATCAGGTGTTTTGACTCCTCTCCCGTACAACTATTCTGAATTACAATACCTTATTCATTTGAAAGACTCATAAGCAGGCTTTCTCCTGCCTGATATTTGGTTTTTACCCGGATTTTTTGATATATTTGGTAAAATCCACTTCTTACATGAGATCAATCCTTACGCTAATGGCCGTCCTGGCCGGATATGTGCTGGCTGCATCCACCAATCCCAACGATCAGATTTCCGAAAATCCGTACCAGGCATCCTTTGACAAAGCCTATCAGCAATACCCTGCTCTTAAAAGAGGTATACTCGAAGCCGTGGCTTTTACCAATACCCGTATCCAGCACCTCCCTGCAAACGGACCGGAAAGCTGTGTTGGAATTCCCCGTGCACTGGGTGTCATGGGAATGGTGGCCGACGGAAAAAATTATTTTCAGAACAACTTGATTGAAGCTGCAAGCGCGGCTGGGATGAGCGAGCAGGAAGTCATAGCCAACCCCGAAAAAAACATATTGGCCTATGCAGCCTACCTGAGTAAAATGCTTCAAATTTCCAAGACTCAAGGATTATCCTACAATGAAGCAAATATCTATTACGCCCTTTGGATCAGCGAACTTCCCAGAGTTCCTTCAAACCCCGTAGTCATCTTCGCCCGCCGTTCTTTTCAGTATTCCCTCGCTGCTTTTCTCGAAAACAAGACGTACCAAGCCACATTCGGATTTTCCGACTGGAACATCGACCTGCCCGAATTCTTCGGGAGCGATTATGAAGTACTCAGCTCGCCCCATGTAACCATCGCCGGCAAAACCATTACTTCCAAAACAGGTCAGCGCTTTTCCGGCACCACCGGAACGCTTTCTCCCGACTACACGCCCGCCCTCTGGGCCGCCTCTCCCAACTTCAATGCAGGCCGCACCATGGCCATTTCCGCAGTGACCATACACGATACCGAAGGTTCCTATGCAAGCACTATCAGCTGGTTTGAAAACACCTCTTCTCAGGTAAGCGCACATTATGTGGTACGCTCTTCCGACGGACAGATCACCCAGATGGTGCTCGAAGCCAACAAAGCCTGGCATGTGGGTTCCGAAAACGGTTATACGATAGGCATAGAACACGAAGGTTATGCCGCACAAACGGGTTGGTACACCACGGCCCTGTATACCCAATCGGCTGCGCTGGTGGCAGACATCTGCAACAGCGGTTATGGCATCAACCCCCACAACCTCGCTTTCTGGCCCTGGGCGGCCACTACCGACTACAACGCAACCAGCACGCCCCAGACCTGTGTCACCATCAAAGGACACCAGCACTACCCCAATCAGACACATACCGATCCGGGAGCTAACTGGGACTGGGAAACATACTACCGCCTCGTCAACAATCCTGCTCCTGCAGCTACTGTCTATACCACCGCTACCGGTAATTTTTACGACTCGGGAGGTGCAGGTGGCAATTACACCAACCTCGAGCGGAAAGTATGGACCATCAGTCCTGCCGGGGCCGCTACGGTAACCCTCAACTTCACCGCCTTCAACACCACCAACAAATACGATTACCTGTTCCTTTACGACGGCAACTCCATCAATGCCCCGCTCATCGGCAAGTATACCGGCACCACCAGTCCGGGTACCATCAGCTCTACCGGAGGTTCCATCACAGCCGAGTTCCGTTCCTCCTGCGGCACCTTGTCTTCGGGCTGGGCCGCTACCTGGAGCATCAACGGCACGGTGATCACTCCCGACAATGTGGCTCCGACAACAGCCGTATCCATCCCCGGAGCCTGGCAGACAGCCAGCTTCAACGCCTCTTTTACCGAAGCCGACAATGCCGGAGGCAGCGGACTGTTTAAAAGCTTTTACCAGGTCATAGACCTGAATGCCAGCAGCGACTGGAGAGCCAACAACACCCAGGGCTTCTTCAGCGATAACTTCAGTCAGCCGGGTATCAGTCCGGAGTGGACCGCAGCCGGAGGCACCTGGGGCATCAACAGCACCAACGTATCGCTCGAACAAAGCGACCAGACCTTAGCCAACACCAACCTCTGGGCTCCGCTCAACCAAAGCCTTTCCAACCAATACCTCTACAACTGGTCGGGCATGATCAGCGGCACCGGCACCAACCGGCGGGCAGGACTGCATATCTTCTGCGACAGCGCCGCCGATGTCAACCGCGGCCATAGCTACTTCGTGTGGTTCCGGGTGGATCAGAGCAAACTGGAAGTGTATAAAACAGCCAACGGTGGCTTTGGCAGCGCGGTGGCTTCCATCAATATGACCACCACTGCGGGCCAGTGGTACGACTGGAAAATAGTATACGACCGGGTGAAAGGACTGCTCGAAGTGTTTCAGAACAACGTGTTTATAGGCAGCTATACCGACCCCTCGCCTATCGCCACCGGCACAGGCATTTCTTTCCGTAGCGGCAACTGCGACTGGCAGGTACAGAATTTTAAAGTATACCGCTCCCGCACCTCGAACGCGGTACAAAATATTACTGTAGGCACCTGCCCTACCTGTATGCTACGCTATCAGAACCCCAATCCGGGAACACCGGCGGGCAGAGTCAAATCCATCGTGCGCGATTCGGCCAATAACTTTTCGACGGTTTCCGATATGGATGTGAATGTGGACTGGACCCCTCCTACTGTAGTCTCCCTCCTGAATGACGGCCCCGCTGCCGACCAGGACACCACGCACAACGGAACACAGCTCGTCAACAACTGGCGTTCCTCACTCGACCCCAATTCCGGCATCTACCTGTATGAATACGCCATCGGGACAACACCCGGCGCCACCAACGTACTCAACTGGACCAGCAACCTCGCCGATACTTCCGATACACAAACCGGACTTACGCTTATAGCAGGCACCACCTATTATACGAGTGTGCGCACGACCAACCAGGCGGGACTTGTATCCAGCGCAACCACTTCCGACGGCATCCTTTATCTCGCATCTGCTACCGGAATAAAAAACAATGCAGCATTGTTCAACTCCTTGAATGCCTATCCGAATCCATTCAGCGGAATGACAACAGTCAACTATTCACTTACCGAAAGTTCCGGGGTAACGTTTATGCTGGTGGATGTATTGGGTCGTCAGTTATTGATCAGCGATGCCGGCAACCAGGCAGCCGGTAACCACCAGCTGGTCTTTGATGCCGCTTCGCTTGCTCTTGCCAAAGGAATCTATTTCCTGAAGATGAGTACTCCTTCACAGGTCAAAACCTTGAAGCTGAGCGTGAAATAAAAGGATGCTGGTATGAGTTACTGCAATCGTGACAGTTTTCTGTAGCCTTACGTCATTTTCCTGGAGAATCATGACCTTTTCCTTTAGCCTTACGTCATCATGCTAAAGAATCATGACCATTTCCTTTAGCATTACGTCATAATGCTAGAGATTTATGACCTTTTCCTTTAGACTTACGTCATGATGCTAGAGAATCATGACCATTTCCTTTAGCATTACGTCATGATGCTAGAGAATCATGACCATTTCCTTTAGCATTACGTCATGATGCTAGAGAATCATGACCATTTCCTTTAGACTTACGTCATGATTGTCTACAATCACGACCATTTCTTAAAGGAAATGGTCGTCTTCTTAAAGGAAACTGTCGCAATTGCTGTTTTTAATGATTTCTCCCTATTACTTATAAAATACATCCTAAAACATACATTTTGTTGTTTCGTATGTAAAAAGGACTATCTTTACCCCGAATTACAGTTTGTATGTTTAGGAAATGATCCGTTCCAGCCCGGTATCCTTCCTGATTAGAAAAACATACATCAAATCAATACTTAAATCGATTAAATCTTACATCTGACAGAAAAGCACTGTTTTCGGGAAAGGCTATTTTGCTACTCAAAACACTGCCAAACAGGCTTTTCCAAAATAGTTACATGTCAAACATCCTTTTATGTAACAAATAATCCGATTAAATCCTCGTTAACTGATAGGATATGCGCTTTATAATACGTTTGTTTGCATACGACTCAACCCCCAAGCAGTTTAAATTATCCTGATAGCTCTTTATGCGCCCTGTCATTGTAACGATTCTTCTGGCCCTGCTTTGCCTCCAGGTATATGGACAACAGGACACCGTGCATTCCGAACAGAAGAAGGTTCGTTACCTCAAAAAGCTGGAAAAGAAGAATGAGCGTTTTGTAAAACAGCAGGAAAAGAAGACCCGCAAGCTCCTGGCCTCCCTCTCGGCCAAAGAAACCAGGCTGATGTCCACCGCCGACTCCACCCACCGGGATTCCAGCATTCAGAAAAACAATTTCGCTTCCTTAAACAGTTCCTTTTCCAAAGGCTTCTCCGGTATTGGTCAAAACCCGCAAAGCATCAGCACTCCTGCCCTTAACCTGGGCAACGTTCCCGAAAAGCTGGATGCCCGGGTGCAATCCTATTTAAAGAAACAAATCACCACCAGCGCCTACCTGAACGATACCAGTTGCGCCACCTGCAAAAAGCTCAAAAAGGAAGAAGCCAGGGCACAGAAAGTCCTTTCGGAAACATCCCAAAAACTCGAATACCTGAAATCGGTCCAGGATAAAATCACCCAACACGAGAGCCAGCTCCAGGGCTATTTCGGGGACATGCCCCAGTATGCCGGTCAGCTCCAGGGCATGGAAAAGAACTGCTTTTATTTCAACCAGGGCATGGGAGGCTTTACGAGCCTGTTTACCAGTCCGGCAGCCGGTGTGGAAAACAGCATGATGCAGAGCCTGAACATGAGCAAGGGCTTTGCCAGCTTCTCCAGCTCCATGAAACTCGCACAAATACCCGGATTAAATGTGGGCAGCATCAGCGGAACGGGTGCAGCGCACAATATGGCAGGATACCAGACCATCCCCCAGGTACAAAGCATGCTTCCACAAAACGCTCCCGGCATCACTGCCGATCAGAAAAGCGCCTTGCTCAAAAACCTGCAAAACAGCATGTCGAAGTTTACGACCCTGCGCACACAGAATCCAAATCTGGGTACTTTTAAAAACAAACCCACTTT
>Ga0206898_10356_pt1 | contig 10858 bp, 5 predicted proteins | sample Alteio_BWOrgHeat_50_FD_153237 | JGI IMG/M metagenome (GOLD analysis project Ga0206898, IMG submission 153237) | Enriched cells from forest soil in Barre Woods Harvard Forest LTER site, Petersham, Massachusetts, United States -... | ecosystem: Environmental > Terrestrial > Soil > Temperate forest >...
TGGCGGCGGAAGGATCGTGAGCAGGATCTGGAGCGCGAGATGCGCGCGGATCTGGAACTGGAAGCCGAAGAACAGGAGCGGAAGGGTCTCTCGCCGAAGGAGGCGCAGGAGGCCGCGCGGCGGGCGTTCGGAAACGTGACCTGGGTGAAAGAGGAGGTACGTGTGATGTGGGGCTGGACGCTATGGGAGAGCATCATTCAGGATCTGCGCTATGCCGCGCGCAGTCTGCGCAAGAATCCGGGTTTTGCCGTAACGGCAATCCTGACGCTGGCGCTGGGCATTGGTGCGAGCACGGCGGTGTTCACGGTAGTGGATTCGGTGCTGCTGAAACCGCTCGCCTTTCAGGACAGCGGGCGGCTGGTGGTTTGCTGGGAGCGAGTCCGGTTTCTGCGGGACGATGCCACGGGGCCGAATCCGCGGCACGTTTCGGTGTGGCAGCAGCGGGCGACGGCGTTCAGCGATCTGGCGTATCTGCGGCATATGGCTATGGGGCTGACGGTGGGCGCGGAGCATCCTCGGCAAGCCAGCGCGGTGATCAGCACTCCGAATCTTTTTGAGATTCTGCGAGTGCATGCGGCGCTGGGCCGAACGTTTGTGGCGGAGGACGGCGTTCAGGGGCGTGACAACGTCGCGGTGCTGACTTACCCGCTGTGGCAGGAACTGTTTCACGGCGATCCGGGCGCGATCGGCGCGACTATCCGGCTGGGCGACGTTTCGCGGCAGGTGGTGGGGGTGCTGCCGGCGGACTTCCACTTTCCGAGCGGGTCTGCGCTGCGTTCGTTCCACCGCGAGGGTCAAACGGTGAGCGCCACGCCGGACCCGACGATCTTCTTTCCCGCGGCGCTGGAGCTGACGCAGTTCGAGTGGAACGGAAACTACGGAAACTGGGTGACGCTGGGGCGGCTTAAGCCGGGTGTGAGCGTAGCGCAAGCTTCGGCACAACTGGATGCGATTCAGGCGCAGATTCTGGCGGACCCGGCGTGGCACAGCGATCGGCGTCCGGGAGCGCTGGGCGCCTGGGTGCAGCCGATGCAGGAAGCGATGGTGGGCGATACTTCAACCGCGCTGTGGCTGCTGATGGCGGCGGTGCTGGGGCTGATGCTGATCGCATGTTTGAACCTTGCGAATGCGCAACTGGGGCGGGCGCTGGCGCGCAATCGCGAGTCGTCGGTGCGCACAGCGCTGGGCGCGGCGAGGTGGCGGCTGGTGTGGAACGCTCTGGCAGAGAATCTGCTTCTGGGGGTGATTGGGGGCGTGGGCGGTGTGGTGCTGGCATCGACCGCGTTGAAGATGTTTCTGCGCGATACTCCGGTCGGGCTGCCGCGGCTTGCGGAGGTTCATCTCAATCTCGGGGTGCTGCTCTTCTCCGCGGGGCTGACGTTGAGCGCGGGTATTCTTTCGGGCGCGTTGCCGGTGCTGCGGCTGCTCACGAGCGATCCGCAGGCCACGCTGCAGCAATCGAACAGCCGTACTTTGGGGACACGGCAAGGCAACCGGCTGCGGCGATGGCTGATTGGGTTTCAGGTTGCGGGCTGTACCGCGCTGTTGCTTGTGACGGGTCTTTTTGCGAAGAGCCTGTTTCATCTGCTCGGCCAGGAAAGAGGCTTCGAGACGAGCCAGTCGACGGTGGCGGAAGTGCGGCTGACTCCTCAGCGTTATGGAAAAGACCAGAGCCGGATCAATTTCGACGATGCGGTGCTGTCGGGCCTGCGTGCCGTTCCGGGGGTTCAGTCGGCTGCGATGGTGAGCGCGATGCCGCTGGATGGGGAGTCGTGGATCGAGCCTGTGCAGCGGATGGACAAACCCAATCCGGAATCGCCGCTGATCAATCTGCGCTGGGTGAGTCCGGGGTATTTCGAGACGACGGGGCAGCGGCTGCTGAATGGCCGTTTCTTCGAAGAACGAGATCGCAATCTGAGCAGTGTCGTTCTCTCGGAAGGCGAGGCCAAAGCGCTGTGGGATGCGGGGAATCCTATCGGTGGGCAGGTGAAAATTGAAGGCCGCATTTACAGCGTGATCGGAATCGTGGCCGATTCGCGAAGCACGTCACTTAAGACGCCGCCAGCCCGTATGGCGTACGTGCACTATAAGGATCGGCCGCCTTATCCGACGTATTTTCTGATTCGCGCGGCCGGGCCACAGGCTGCGGCGATGCGGGCGGCGATCTGGAAGGTGGATCCGGAAGTCACCATTGCGCGCGTGAAAACGCTGGAGGCGCAGGTGGCCGATTCACTGGCGACCGAGCGCTTCGAGACCCTGGTGCTGGTGTCATTCGGGAGCGCGGCGCTGCTGCTGGCGATGCTGGGAATTTACGGTGTGCTGAGCTATTCGGTGGTCACACGAAAGCAGGAGATCGGAGTGAGGATGGCGCTGGGTGCCAGCCGCGCGAGGGTTTATGGGCTCACCTTCGCGGAGGCAGGCGCGCCGGTATTCGCAGGGGTTGTTGTCGGGTTGGCAGCCAGCCTGATGGCCGGACGCGCTATCCAGAGACTGCTGTATGGAACGCAGGCGGTGGATGGGGCTGTGATCCTGACGGTGACGGGGTTGTTCCTTCTTTCAGCGGCGGCGGCGGCGTTCGTGCCTGCACGGCGGGCCGCTTCGGTGGATCCAATGGAAGCTTTGCGGTCGGAATAGAAGTTTCTTTCGTTCGCACGCCTAATCCTCTTCTCTTGACAATCGACAGGAGCCGCGGTAATGTTCCTGTAGGTTGTCGAGAGAAGGATGAAGGTATGTCAAAAGCGAAATCGGATTTGCTGCAGGGCACTCTGGATTTGCTGATCCTGAAGATTCTCGATCTGGAGCCTATGCACGGCTGGGGGATTTCGCAGCGCATTCTTCAGATGTCCGAGAGCGTGCTGCAGGTGAACCAGGGTTCTTTGTATCCGGCGCTTCACAGGCTGGAAGAACAGAACTGGATCACATCCGAATGGAAGACGTCGGAGAACAATCGCCAGGCGAAATATTACGAGCTGACTAAGCGCGGGCGCGGGCAACTGGCTACGGAGCGCGAGAACTGGCTTCGTCTCTCAGTGGCCGTGGGGCGGATTGTGGGAACCGCGTAGGAGGCCGATGTGAAATTCAACTGGACTTCAATTGCGCGGTTTCTCTTTCGCAGACCAGCCGTGGAGCGGGAACTGGATGACGAGCTTCGTTATCACCTGGACCGGCAAATCGAGCTGAATATGGCGCGCGGAATGCCCGCAGAGGAAGCACGGCGCGCAGCTGTGCTGACGGTGGGTCCGGTGGGCGCGCTCAAGGACGATTGCCGCGATGCGCGGACGGGGCGGTTTCTGGAAACGCTCTTTCAGGACGTGCACTACGGGTTGCGTGTTCTCAGGAAGAACCGAGGATTCACGTTTGCCGCTGTTTCCACGCTGGCGCTCGGGATCGGCGCTAATGCGGCGATTTTCAGCCTGGTCTATGGAGTGCTGCTGCGTCCGCTGCCGTATCGCGACGGCGGGCAACTGGTGGTGCTGCATCAGCAGAACCCGAAGGCGGAGGTTCCGGAGATTCCGTTCTCGGTGAAGGAGCTGACGGACTATCGAGAGCGAAGTCACACGCTGCAAAGCGTGGTGGAGCACCACAGTATGGTGTTTCTGCTGAGCGATTCGCATACTGCGGAGCGCGTTCAGACGGCGGTGGTCTCGGGCAATTTCTTCGACGTGCTCGGAGTCAGGCCGCTTATGGGCCGGACGTTTGTCGACGCCGACGACCAGAAGGGCGCGGCTCCGGTGATCGTACTGAGCTACAAGTACTGGCGCGAGCATCGGGGCGGAGACCCCAAAATCGTCGGCAAGACTTTCGAGATGAACAGCAAGCCGCATACGGTGATCGGGGTGCTGCCGCCGATCCCGCAGTATCCGGCCGAAAGCGATCTGTACATGACCACGGTGCAATGCCCGACGCGGTCGTCGGAGCGATTCAAGGCGAATCGGAAAGCGCGGATGATGATTGGATTTGCGCGGCTCAAGCCCGACGTGAGCCTGGAACAGGCGCAGGCGGACCTGTCACTGGTAGCCGATCAGATGAGACAGGCGAATCCCGAAGTCTACCCGCAGCCAGGCGAGTACAAGATGGCCGTGGCCGGGCTGCGCGACGATCTGACGCACAGCGCGCGGACCACTTTTTTTGTTTTGCTGGGCGGGGCCGGGTTTGTCCTGCTGATCGCGTGCGCGAATGTGGCGAATCTGATGTTTGCGCGCTTGCTTCGCATGGAACGTGAGATTGCGGTGCGCGCCGCGCTGGGAGCGAGCAAATCGCGCCTGGTGCGACAGATGCTTACCGAGAGCATACTGGTCTCGCTGGGCGGCGGGCTGGCGGGGCTGGCTCTGGCGCCGCTCGCACTTTCGGTGCTGGTCAAATTTGCTACGCGATATTCGACACGAGCGGCCGAAGTTCACATGGATGCGCCGGTATTGCTGTTCACACTCGCGATCGCGGTGGGCACGGGCGTTCTGTTTGGGCTGGCGCCGGCGTTCTCATCGACGAAGGACTCTGCCGAAGCGCTGAAGCGGGGTGGCGGACGTAACGGAACGGGCGGGCACCAGATTGTTCGCGCGGGGCTGGTGGTGGCTCAGGTAGCGGTTTCGTTTACGCTGCTGATTGGCGCGGGACTGATGGCGCGGAGTTTTCTGAAGCTTTCCGAGGTGGATCCCGGATTCCGAACCGATCATCTGCTCTCTCTGAGAATGACGCCGAACTCCGCGAGGTACCGACAAAGCCCGGATCAGCTCTCCGCTCTTACGGAGAACCTGATGCACCGAATCAAAGCGATCAACGGGGTGGTTTCGGCTGCGATGGTTTCCAGTGCTCCGCTGAGCCCCAGCGGGATTGCAAGCGGGCCTGGGAACGTGGATTTCAACATCGCAGGAAGGCCGGTGTCGCAAGGGCAGCTTGCGCCACAGGTAGACATCACGATCGCGGACGAAAATTATTTCGGGACGATCGGGCAAGGAGTAGTTTCGGGGAGAGTGTTCACCGCGCATGACGACGCGCGAGCTCCGGCTGTGGCAGTGATCAATCAGGCGATGGCGCGGCACCGCTGGCCGGGGGGGAATCCAATTGGGGAACGTATTGCCTTCGCGTACAACCCGGATGCATGGATCACGGTTGTAGGGATCGTGAGCGATACCCGGGAATACGGCCTGGGACATCCCGCGAAGGACGAGATTTATCTTCCTACGGCGCAGCAGGGCGGGTTTTCCAACAACCTGATTGTTCGGACTGCGTTTGAACCGGGCGCAGCCGAGCCGCTGATTCGCGCGGCGATACGCGAGGTGGATCCGTTCATCGGGCTCGATCAGGTGGAGACGATGCAGGAGTTCGAGTACGAATCGATGGCGCCGCCGCGTGTGACGACCGTACTGCTGGGAATATTCGCGGCACTGGCGCTGATGATGAGCGTGGGCGGAATCGCCGCGATGATGTCTCTGGCAGTGACCCAGCAAACGCGCGAACTGGGAATTCGGCTTGCCCTGGGGGCGAGGCCTGGGGCGATTGTTTCGCGGGTGGTGCGGCAGGGCGTAGTTCTTGCGGCAGCGGGAATCGCTTTGGGGATTGCGGGTGCGGTGGCGCTGACACGGCTGCTGGCTACGCTGCTGTATGCGACCAGTCCTGTGGACACCGCCACGTTTCTGGCGGTGTCGCTGGTGTTCCTGGGAGTGGGGGCGGCGGCGAGCTTCGTTCCGGCGCGGCAGGTGAGCTTAATCGATCCGTTGAGCGCGTTGCGGAACGAATAGCACGGGGCTCGGAGCCGCAACCGGACACGCGTCTTACAGACGCGGCCGATTGCCAATCGGCCGGCAGGTTAACAACCTGCCCCACACTTTCAGGGTTAGTAACTACATGAGAAATCAGTCGTAGCGCAGGGCGACCATGGGGTCCACACGCATCGCGCGGCGGGCCGGAATGTAGCAGGCGATAACCGCTACGGAGAAGAGCAGGATGGCCACGGCGCCGAAAGTCAGCGGATCCCAGGCGGAGACTTCGTAGAGGAGGCTCGCCATCAGGCGCGTCAACAGCAATGCGAAGACGGCCCCGATGGCCAGTCCGCACAGGGCCAGCTTCGCTCCCTCGCTCAGAATCAAACTCAGGATCTCGCGGCGCTGCGCGCCGACGGCCATGCGGATTCCGATCTCGCGCCGGCGCTGGGCGGCCGAGCAGGAGATGACACCGAAGATCCCGACGGCGGCCAGAACGAGCGCCATGGCGCTGAAGGAGCCGAGCAGCAGGGTGCGAAAGCGTTCGCGGGCGACGGACTGGCCGAGCGCTTCGGGAAACGATTCCACACCTGTCACCGGCAGGTTTGGATCAATGGCGTGGACCGCGTCGCGAATTCCCGTGGCTGCCGCGGCTACGCCCAACGAGGTTCGCACCACTACCTCGCCTCCGTAAAGAGGGGCCTGTGAGAAAGGCACGTACATCAGGGGGCCTGGCTTGCGGCTGAGCGCTTCATCGCGCACATCGCCCGTGACTCCGACGATTTCGCGCATCACATCGCCGTGCGGGGGAAAGCCGAATTTCATCTGCCTTCCGATGGGGTTCTGATCGGGGAAATAACGCCGGGCCAGAGTCTCGCTGATGATGACCACTTTGGGATTCGACGGCGAATCCATTTCGGAGAAGAGCCGGCCGCGCAGGAGCGGAATTCGCAGCACGCGAAAATAATCGGGGCTCACGGTGGCGTAATCGGCGGTATTGGTTTTGCCGGGAGATAGCGGGGGATCTCCGACGATGGTGAATTCGAAATTCGCCTGGCCCTGGTGATCCATGGGAAGGGGCGCTGCGAGCGCCGAGTCGCGCAAACCTGGCTGGGCGTGCAGGCGGACCATGAGTGCGTCGGCGAAGGCGGTCCATTGCTCCGGCTTCGAATATTGAAACTGGGGGAGCGAGACTTCGGCTTCCGTCACGTTCTCGGGATCGAAGCCGGGATTCACCGCGGTCACCAGAGAAAAGCTGCGAATGAGCAGACCACCTCCTACGAGGAGGACCATGGCCAGGGATACTTCCGCGATTGCGAGCAAACTGCGGGCGCGCTGACCGCGTCCCTGGCCCGAACGTTCGCCACCTTCTTTGATGCGCGCCTGGAGGTTAGTGGAAGTCGCGAGCAGGGCTGGCGCGAGGCCGAAGGCGATCGCGCAGGCGAAAGAGAGAAAGAGCGCGAACAGGAGCACGGGGGCTTCGAGGTGAAGGGAACCGATGCGCGCGAGGTCGGGCGGCAGGAGAGGCGGGAAGCTGCGGATCGCGAGGGCGGCCACCAGCAGTCCGGCGACGCCGCCGAGGAGTCCGAGGAGCGCGCTCTCGGTGAGGAGTTGGCGGACGAGGCGCATGCGTGATGCTCCGAGGGCGCTTCGCACCGCGATCTCCCGGGCGCGTGGCGCGGCCCGCGAGAGAAGGAGATTGGCCAGGTTCGCGCAGGCCATCAGAAGCACGAGGGCTACAGCGCCCAGGAGAATCAGAAGCGGGGATCTGACGTTGCCCACGACAGCCTTGCGATAGGGCTCCACGCGAATTGCGATGCCGGAATCCTGAACGGGATATTCATTGGCGAGGCGCGCCGCAAGGGTGTCCATGGCGGCCTGAGCCTTTTCCACCGTGATGCCGGGCTTAAGCCGGCCGAGCACGCCGAGCAGACGCACGCGAGGCTGGGCCGTCATGGGTCCATAGAGCGGGTCCTGGAGGACGGGGATGAAGACGTCCTGGGGCGGGGCGCCTTCGGGATAGCGAAAGTCCGCAGGAAGGATTCCGACGATCGTGAAAGCCCGCATGTCGAGGGCGACCGGGTGGCCGAGCAGATGCGGATTGGCGCCAAAGCGCGTGCGCCAGAGATCTTCGCTGAGAACGGCGACGGGGGGCGCACCTGGTTTGCCATCGTCGGGGAGCAGGGTACGGCCCAACATCGGTGTTGTGTTGAGGAGACCGAAGAGTTCGGGCGTCACTGCGGCGGTGTTGACCACAAAGGGGTCGCCCGCGCCAGTCAGCGTGAGGTCGTGAAAGGCGTTGCCTGCGGTCGCGCTGAAGACTTCGTTCTGTTTACGAAACTCCTGGAAATCGCGGTAAGAGATTCCTGAAAGCGCCTCGGGCCGTTTCACCGGGAAATTGAACATGAGGACCAGTTGATCGGGATCGGGATACGGGAGGGCTCGTAAGAGCACGGCATCGACGATGCTGAAGATCGCGGTGTTGGCTCCGATTCCCAGAGCGAGCGTGAGGACCGCGACGGTAGTAAAGGCGGGCGACTCGCGCAGCATGCGAACTGCGTAACGGAGGTCCTGGCCGAGGTCCTGAATCCAGCCGACGCGGCGCGTGTCGCGGCATTGTTCTTTGGTTTGTTCCACGGGTCCGAATTCACGGAGCGCGGCGGCGCGGGCCTGCGCGTGAGTTAATCCCGCGGCGATGCCGGCGTTGGTGAGCTGCTGGATATGAAGCTCGATTTCCTGCTGCAGTTCCGACTCGGAACGCGAAGGACGCAGCAGTGAATGAAGGCGCCTGGTGACGATTCGAATAATCCGCATAGGTCCCTCGTCTCAGGCGTTGCGGATGAGCAGGCCGACGGCGGAAGAGAGGCGGCGCCAGGTCTTCAGTTCGCGTTCGAGCTGCTTGCGGCCATCGCGCGTCACCGAATATACCTTCGCGCGGCGGCCCAAATCCGATTCTTCCCAGGTGGCCGTGATCCAGCCCTGATTTTCGAGACGGTGCAGCGCGGGGTAAAGGGAGCCCTGGCCGACCGCAAGAGCGTCGCCCGAAAGCAACTGGATCCGTTTGGCGATTCCCCAGCCATGCAGGGGCTTACCTGCGATGGTTTTCAGAATCAGGAGATCGAGCGTTCCCTGCAGGAGGTCGGATGGTTTGGGCATGCGTTCGTTACCTCGACTATCGACAATATACCTCGACTATCGACAATCGACAAGAGGGCGGCGAGGGAGTGCGGGCATTTAACGAAAATTGACGTCAGGTCACGTCTTTCGCGATTTAAGCTGGTTTTAAGGCGGTAATGCGCTCAATGAGAAGACTATTCGTTATCACCGCGGCGGTCGGGCTGGCGCTTCCGCTATTGTCAATTGCGCAGCAGAGCGCTTCGACAGGGCGGATTGTCAGCGCCGCCGATGCCTTCCTTGCGTCACTCGATGACGGGCAGAGGAAGAGCGTTCTTTACGACTTCAACGACAACGAGCAGCGAGCGCGGTGGTCGAACTTCCCGACTGGGGTGGTGCCGCGCGGCGGAATCAATTTCCGGCAGATGAGCGCTGCGCAGCAGGAGGCAGCGATGAAGCTGCTCGGTATTGTGCTGAGTCCGATGGGGATGGAGAAGGTGGAGCAGATCCGGCAGGCTGACGACGATTTCAGGGCCAACGGGTCGAAGCGCGGGCCCGGTGGAGGACGCGGACGCGGCCCGGGGGGTCCACCGCCTGATGGGCAAGGCGGCCGCGGGGGAAGGGGCGGAAGAGGCGGCCCAGGCGGGGATCTGTTTGGCAGCGATCTCTACTACATCTCTTTCCTGGGCAAGCCTTCGACTACGGCTCCGTGGATGCTGCAATTCGGCGGCCATCATCTGGCGCTGAACATCACGTTCGCGGGGAGCAAGGGCGTGATGACGCCGACTCTCACAGGCGCGCAGCCCGCTGCGTTCCAGCTGAACGGAAAGACCGTGCGTCCGCTGGGCGGGGAGAGCGATAAAGCTTTGGCGCTGGTGCAATCCCTGGACGAGAAGCAACGAAAGCAGGCGGTGCTCAGCTACACGGTGGGCGATCTTGTGCTGGGTCCGGGCCAGGATGGAAAGAAGATCTCTCCCGAAGGTCTGAAGGTTTCGGAGATGAATGGCAGACAGCAGGGGATGCTGCTGGATTTGATTGCGGAATGGGCGGGCATCATGAATGAAGGCGCGGCGAGCGCGCGGATGGCGGAACTGAAGGCAGAACTGAGCCAGACGTGGTTTGCGTGGAGCGGCCCTACAGAGGGTGCGGCGGGAAGCAACATCACGGCTTATTACCGGATTCAGGGCCCGCACCTGGTGATTGAGTATGCTCCGCAAAATGACGAGCCCTCGAATCACGTCCATACGATGTATCGCGATCCGACGAACGATTACGGACGCGCACTGACGATGCAATGAGAAGGACGTTCGCAGCCGGTGTTGTTTTGGTTGCCGCGGGGATTTTACTCTGCGCGAGGGGCGCGTTCGCGCATCGAATCGACGAGTATCTGCAGGCGACGCTGCTTACGATCGAAAGCAATCGTGTGGAGGCGTCGACGCGGCTGATCCCGGGGATGCTTGTCTCCTCGTCAGTGATTGCCGGTATTGACAGCAATGGCGACGGAGCTTTTTCAGAGAGTGAAAAGCGAGCGTATGCGCAGAGAGTGCTCGACGATTTGGGGATCACGATCGACGGAAAGAGTGTGCGGCCGGTGCTCGCCTCGTGGAGTTTTCCGGAGCCGGGACAGATGCGCGACGGACTGGGCGAGATTCACATTGCCTATAGCGCAGAGCTGCCGAATGGCGGCGCGAATCGAAGTCTGATTATTGCCAACCACCATTTAAACCGCGGATCGGTTTACCTGATGAATGCGCTGGTTCCGCAGGACCCTGGCATTCGGATCGTGACGCAGAAGCGCAACGAACAGCAGTCGGTTTATGAGGTGGACTATCAGCAATCGGTCGCGAGCGATGCGGGATCGACTTCGGGCAGCGCGATTGCATGGCTGAAGGGGATTCAGTTCAACAGCCTCTTCCGTCTCGGGATGCGACATATTGCCGGGGGGACGGACCACCTGCTCTTCCTGCTGGTGTTGCTGCTGCCCGCGCCGCTGGTGGTTTCGAGGCTGCGCTGGGGCCCGCCAGCGAGCGTGCGGCGAAGCCTGT
>Ga0206898_10357_pt1 | contig 10852 bp, 9 predicted proteins | sample Alteio_BWOrgHeat_50_FD_153237 | JGI IMG/M metagenome (GOLD analysis project Ga0206898, IMG submission 153237) | Enriched cells from forest soil in Barre Woods Harvard Forest LTER site, Petersham, Massachusetts, United States -... | ecosystem: Environmental > Terrestrial > Soil > Temperate forest >...
ACAGAGAGGGGGATGGCCTTGATTGTGGTCTTGCTGGTCATCGCACTTTTTGTGGGGATGACGTTTACATTCGTCACATCGATGGGGGTGGAGATGCGGCTGGCGCGCTATTCAAACAGTTCAGCGCAAATGGAATGGCTGGGCCGCTCAGGCATGGAACTGGCCCGGTATGTTTTATCGATGCAAACCAAGGTGCCCGGGGCAAATTCCTATGAGGCTTTGAATCAGAAATGGGCTGGGGGGCAGGGGGTTACGAATGATATTCTGGCGGACGTGAACATGGAGAATGTTCAATTGGGTGGCGGAAGCTTCACGGTAAAAATCACGGACATGGAGCGAAAGTTCAACATCAACACCGCCGACCAGATTCTACTGCAACAGGCGTTGAACTTGGAAGGGGTGGAGGCCTCTGATTATTCCGTGATGATCGACTCAATTATGGATTGGCGCGACCGCACCGTTGATCCCCGTCCGAACGGAGCGAAGAACGGATATTATCTTGGCCTTTCGCCGCCGTATTATTGCAAGAATGGCTATTTGGACGATATTTCTGAGTTGCTGCTGGTGAAGGGGATCACTCCGGAGGTCTTTTGGGGGCCGCGCGCGACGAACCATTTTATTTCCACCTATCAAACCGCAAAGACCCGGCGGGCAAACGAGCGACGTCCGGTTTCATTTCCCTTCGGTCTGTACGACGTGTTCAACACGCTTTCATCAGGGCAGTTGAACCTAAACACTGCTCCGGCGGCGACATTGATGCTCATTCCAGGGATGGATGACAACATCGCGCAGGAAATCATCAAATTCCGCGCTGGACTGGATGGAGTGGACGGAACGCCGGACGACATGCCGTTTACCAGTATGGGTGTTTTATCAGCCGTGCCCGGGATTCGTCCCGATTTAGTGGGCCAACTGGGACGGTACTGCAACGTGCGGAGCAGTTCCTTTGATGTGGCTGTCACGGTCACCATGGATGGACTGCAACGCACATTTCACGGGATTCTGACGCGCAAACGGAACAACAGCACCATCCAAGATTTCGATTTGGCCCAGTTCTATTGGGACTGACGGCATGAGTTCCATTCTTTTTGTCACGGGGACCGACACTGGGGTGGGAAAAACGGTGGTAACGGGGCTCCTGCTTCGTCATTTGCAGGAGGAAGGCGTCAAGGTGCGCGGAATCAAGCCTTTCTGTTCGGGGACGACGGACGATGTGCGATTTCTACAGGAATTGCAGGGGGGAAAAGTGCAGGCTGGGAAGATAAATCCTTTTTTTTTCCCGAAAGCGCTGGCGCCCGGAGTGCAGCCATGGCGCGGAGGACGCCGTCCAGGCTTGCAGGAAACGCTGGAGTTTATTGAGGAAAGCGGGAGCCAGTGCGAAGTCTTGCTGGTGGAAGGATGCGGGGGCGTGATGGTTCCGTTGGGACCAGGCTTTATGCTGCTGGACTTGGTGCGAGCCCTGCAATGTCGGGTTGTTTTGGTGGCAGCCAACCGTTTGGGGGCGATAAATCACACACTTTTGACCTTGGAGTCGTTAAAATCGGCGGGGATTCAAGAGGTGGCCGTGATTTTATCAGAAACGGAACGGGGAAATCGGATGGTGAAGCGATCGAACGCCGAATTTCTAAAAAACGCGGTTGATGCAAAACCATTGATTTCATTGGGGTTTCTTGGGGAAAATGGCATTTCGGTGGCCGTGATGAAAAAAACATGCAAAAAAATGAAAAAACATCTTGCCCGCGTCGTGGGGTCTGGATAGATTGTCCTCGTTGAACGGAACGCCGACAGCGAAAGCTGAAAGCGGAAGTCGCTGGAAAATTAATAAAGAAATTAATTGACGGCGGTTGCGAAAGAGAGGAAGCTCTGCTCGCAAGATTAACGAAGGTATCTGAGATGCCGAGTTAGCAGCAAGAACCGGCACTCGGAATTTTTGTCCCCCAGATGGGGAAGATTTAGGGTGGAAACACCCGTTGCTCCTTGAAAATTGAAGTGTGCGATAAGTTTTAGAGCCCCTCGAAAATATTCAGTTGATGAATGTTTTTGAGAGTTTTAATCAATAGATAAAGTCAGAGGAGCCGCAAGGCTCCGATCAAAATCAACGTTTTTAACGGAGAGTTTGATTCTGGCTCAGAACGAACGCTGGCGGCGTGGATAAGACATGCAAGTCGAACGCTAATCAGAGGGTAGCAATATTCTCTGGTTAGAGTGGCGCAAGGGTGCGTAACACGTGGGCAATTTGCCGTGAAGTTTGGAATAACTCGCTGAAAGGCGAGCTAATACCGGATGTGACAATTGGGGGGCATCCCCTGGTTTTCAAAGTTGGGGACCGCAAGGCCTGACGCTTCACGATAAGCCCGCGGCCTATCAGCTTGTTGGCGGGGTAACGGCCCACCAAGGCGAAGACGGGTAGCTGGTCTGAGAGGACGACCAGCCTCACTGGAACTGAGACACGGTCCAGACACCTACGGGTGGCAGCAGTCGAGAATTTTTCTCAATGGGCGAAAGCCTGAAGGAGCGACGCCGCGTGGGGGATGAAGGGCTTCGGCTCGTAAACCCCTGTCATTTGCGAACAAACCCCGTTGTATAATACATGGCGGGTTGATTGTAGCGAAAGAGGAAGGGACGGCTAACTCTGTGCCAGCAGCCGCGGTAATACAGAGGTCCCAAGCGTTGTTCGGATTCACTGGGCGTAAAGGGTGCGTAGGTGGCGGGGTAAGTTTGATGTGAAATCTCCGGGCTTAACCCGGAAATGGCATTGAATACTATCTTGCTCGAGGGTTGGAGGGGAGACTGGAATTCTCGGTGTAGCAGTGAAATGCGTAGATATCGAGAGGAACACCAGTGGCGAAGGCGAGTCTCTGGACAACTCCTGACACTGAGGCACGAAAGCTAGGGGAGCAAACAGGATTAGATACCCTGGTAGTCCTAGCCGTAAACGGTGCATATTTGCTGTAAAAGGAATCGACCCCTTTTGTGGCGAAGCTAACGCGTTAAATATGCCGCCTGGGAAGTACGGTCGCAAGATTAAAACTCAAAGAAATTGACGGGGGCCTGCACAAGCGGTGGAGTATGTGGCTTAATTCGATGCAACGCGAAGAACCTTACCTGGTCTTGACATGCGCGTAGTAGAATGATGAAAGTCAGACGAGATAGCAATATCAGCGCGCACAGGTGCTGCATGGCTGTCGTCAGCTCGTGTCGTGAGATGTTGGGTTAAGTCCCGCAACGAGCGCAACCCCTATGTTCTGTTGCCACCCCGGCGCAAGCCGGGAGCACTCTGGACAGACTGCCTCGCTTAAACGAGGAGGAAGGTGGGGATGACGTCAAGTCAGTATGGCCCTTACGACCAGGGCTGCACACGTACTACAATGCCCGGCACAAAGGGAAGCAAGACCGCAAGGTGGAGCAAATCCCCCAAAACCGGGCCCAGTTCAGATTGTCGTCTGCAACTCGACGGCATGAAGCTGGAATCGCTAGTAATGGCGCATCAGCTACGGCGCCGTGAATACGTTCCCAGGCCTTGTACACACCGCCCGTCACATCATGAAAGCCGTTTGTACCCGAAGTCGCTGTGCCAACCGCAAGGAGGCAGGCGCCGAAGGTGTGGATGGTGATTGGGATGAAGTCGTAACAAGGTAGCCGTAGGGGAACCTGCGGCTGGATCACCTCCTTTCTAAGGAGATAACTACGTGGACGGGGTCAAACCCGCTCCGCTAGGTCGGACGGCCCGCAAGGGCCGGATTGGCTCGGGCTTATCGCACAATTCAATTTTCAGGAGCGCGTTCTTTGGGAAATGGCGCGGACCGGGGCTCGTTTGTCCGGCGCGAGGGCGCGGGGCTGTAGCTCAGTTGGTAGAGCGTCTGCTTTGCAAGCAGAATGTCAGGAGTTCGACTCTCCTCAGCTCCACCAGGCTTGGCGGCGCGACAGGTCGGGCCTGTAGCTCAGTTGGTTAGAGCATGCGCTTGATAAGCGCAGGGTCACTGGTTCGAATCCAGTCAGGCCCACCATTTCCAGAGGCATGAGATTTTCCGGGCAGCGGCCCGGGGTTTTGTTCTTTGACAACCGTACACAGGATAGAAGATAGGGCAAATTACAATTCGCTGAGTTCCATTGGTTAATTCTCAATGGTGAACTTTGTGATCAAGCTACTAAGGGCTTACGGTGGATGCCTTGGTGCCAGAAGGCGAAGAAGGACGCAGCAAGCTGCGATAAGCCGCGGGGAGCCGCTGAACAGGCGTTAATCCGCGGATTTCCGAATGGGACAACCCAGCCGCTTTAAAAGGCGGCTAGCGCCGGATGAATTCATAGTCCGTCGCGGCCAAACGGGGTGAAGTGAAACATCTCAGTAACCCCAGGAAAAGAAAACGAAGTGATTCCGTCAGTAGTGGCGAGCGAAAGCGGAACAGTCCAAACCGGGAAAACTTGTTTTTCCGGGGTAGAGGGACCCCAATGTGGAAGGTGGAGGACGAGCTTAACGCTTTGGAAAAAGCGGCCGCAGAGCGTGAGAGCCGCGTGAGCGAAGTCCAAAGCCTCCTAGGGGTATCCCAAGTAACGCGGTGCAAGCGAAACTCCGCGCGAATCCGTCCCGACCATGGGATAAGACTAAATACTAGCTGGCAACCGATAGTGAACAAGTACCGCGAGGGAAAGGTGAAAAGAACCTCTGATAGAGGAGTGAAATAGAACTGAAACCGTCTGCCTACAATGTGTGGGAGCTTCGCAAGAAGTGACCGCTTGCCTTTTGCATAATGAGTCTGCGAGTTATTGTCAGCGGCCAGCCTAAGCCCCACCGGGGCGGAGGCGAAGCGAAAGCGAGTGCGAAATGCGCGACCAGTCGCTGGCAATAGACCCGAAGCGGAGGTGATCTACTCTTGAGCAGGTTGAAGCTGTGGTAACACACAGTGAAGGACCGAACTCGTGAATGTTGAAAAATTCTGAGATGACTTGAGAGTAGGAGCGAAAGACTAATCAAACCCCGTGATAGCTGGTTCTCTCCGAAATAGCTTGAGGGCTAGCGTCGGTCAAGTACTCCATGGAGGTAGAGCACTGGATGGCTTAGAGTCCCCACCAGGATATCAAAACCAATCAAACTCCGAATTCCTTGGATCCCAGTATACCGGCATTCAGACTGCGAGGGATAAGCTTCGTAGTCGAGAGGGCAACAGCCCAGACCGCCGGCTAAGGCGCCTAAATGTGATTAAGTGGAAAGGATGTGACGTTGCTTAGACAGTGAGGATGTTGGCTTAGAGGCAGCCATCATTTAAACAGTGCGTAATAGCTGACTCATCGAGCGATGTCGCGCCGAAAATGATTGGCGATCAAATTACATGCCGAAGCCGCGGATTCCGGGGCGGCACGCCGTCCCGGAGTGGTAGGAGAGCGTAATCAGCGCAGCGAAGCCGGACTGAAAGGGAAGGTGGAGCGCTGATTAGTGAGAATGCAGACATGAGTAGCGATAAACCAGATGAGAATTCTGGTCGCCGTAAACCCAAGGTTTCCTGGGCCAGGTTCGTCCTCCCAGGGTTAGTCGGGAGCTAAGGCGAGGCCGTAAGGCGTAGTCGATGCACAGCTGGTTAAATATTCCAGCACCGGCAAGGGTTAAGATGGAGGGGGTAGCAGAGAGAAAAGTGACAGGGTCATCGAAAGATCCAGCCTAGGCTTCGGCCGAAGCGCGTCACCGGACAATCTGCCGAGAAAAGCCCTCCTTTGTTCCCCTGGCCGCCCGTACCGCAAACCGACACAGGTGGGTGGGATGAGTATTCCAAGGCGCGCGAGAGAAACCTCTCTAAGGAACTCGGCAAAATAGCCCCGTAACTTCGGGAGAAGGGGTGTCCCCGCAAGGGGATCTCAGTAAATTGGGTTTAGCGACTGTTTAACAAAAACACAGCACTCTGCCAAGTTGTGAAAACAATGTATAGGGTGTGACACGTGACCAATGCGGAAAGATCAAGGCAACTTGTCAGCCGCAAGGCGAAGCTCGGAGCCAAAGTCCCCGTGAATGTCGGCCGTAACTATAACGGTCCTAAGGTAGCGAAATTCCTTGTCGGGTAAGTTCCGACCTGCACGAATCGTGTAACGACTGAACCGCTGTCTCGGAGAGGATCTCGGCGAAATTGTAACGGCGGTGAAGATGCCGCCTGCCCGCAGTAGGACGGAAAGACCCTATGCACCTTCACTGTAAGCTGGTATTGTGTTCTGATTAATAATGCTTAGCGTAGGTGGGAGACTTTGATGGCGTGGCTTCGGTTGCGCTTGAGTCGAAATGTGAAACACCACTCTTTGTTAATTAGGATTCTAACCTCGACCTGTCAACCAGGCGGGGGACAGTGCCTGCGGGTCAGTTTGACTGGGGCGGTTTCCTCCCAAACGGTAACGGAGGAGCGCTAAGGTACACTCAGCATGGTTTGCAACCATGCGTCGAGCGTATGGGTAGAAGTGTGCTTAACTGTGAGACCAACAAGTCGAGCAGATACGAAAGTAGGCCCAAATGATCCGATGGTTGAAAGTGGAATTGCCATCGCTCAACGGACAAAAGGTACGCTAGGGATAACAGGCTGATCGATTCCAAGAGTTCATATCGACGAATCGGTTTGGCACCTCGATGTCGGCTCATCGCATCCTGGGGCTGGAGAAGGTCCCAAGGGTCCGGCTGTTCGCCGGTTAAAGCGGTACGCGAGCTGGGTTCAGAACGTCGTGAGACAGTTCGGTCCTTATCCACTGTGGGCGCAGGAAACTTGAGGGGTTCATTCTCTAGTACGAGAGGACCGAGAATGACGCATTTCTGGTGTGGCGGTTGTTCCGTCAGGAGCAGCGCCGCGTAGCCATGTGCGGTCGAGATAAGCGCTGAAAGCATCTAAGTGCCAAGCTCCTCCCAAGATATTGTTTCCCGGACGCAAGTCCCTAAAGACCCCCGGCAGACCACCGGGTTGATAGGTTAGGCGTGCACGCGCTGCAAGGCGCTTAGCGGACTAATACTAATCGGTCGTGCGGCTTGATCGCTTTTTAACACAAGAAAAGCGACGACTCGCGAATTGATAGTGCCTCAAAATACATCCTGTGTGCGGTTGTCAGGGATCAAATTGATCTTTAACAATTTTATGGTGACCATAAAGCGGTGGTCCGACCCGATCCCATCCCGAACTCGGCCGTCAAACACCGCCTTGCCGATGGTAGTGCTCGTATAGCTTGCGCGAGAGTAGGTTGTCGCCATATCTTTCCTTAAAAAGCCGGACCATTTTGGTCCGGTTTTTTTTTGTACTTCTGGCGTGAGGGATTGCTAGCTTCCTTCCAGGTGGGTTCGCCCCGGAGCCCATTCTTCATTAGAACGGGGTTCTGTTTCGGGAGACGTCCGTTGTTCTAGGAATGGTCGCGTTCGAGGGTAGGAGCGTCTCGGGCCGAAACTCCTTGGCTTGTTTTCCTTCTTGTGGCCTCCGCGAGTTCGACTCTGTTCAGAATTCTGCTCATCGCTTGGAGGATTGATCCTGCAATTGAACTGCCGAAACTCGCCGATAGCAAAATCACCCAACTTCAGACTCGAAGAAGATTGAAGAATTTACAAGGGTCCGATGAGAAGCTCTCACTTGGAAAGGGATGGCATTCTAGACTGTCACCTCTCCGGGACTATGGACGGGCACGAAGGCTCTGGGAGGTTTGCGCATCGGAGTTAAACATTGATCGTTGAGGGAGCGTGCCGCGAGCGCGGCCGAACCTTCCCTACTAAATCGCGCCTGCCGCGACTAGAGGCAGAAGGAAATCCGGCTTAAAATACGGCGCAACCATCACGATGTCGGGCCGGAGCCGAGAAAACGTGTCATGTCAGAACATGGTCCGGCGGAATGGGGATCGGAAAGTCTCGGATGAAGGCGTTTGAGACCCTTGGGTAGAGGAATGGAGCAGATGTCAAGGGCGTCGCAGGATCAAGGTTTAAGGCGGACGGCTTCGAGTTCGCTTTTGGGTTTTCCACGCAGATGCGTCGTTTGGTGACGCGCGAGGCCTGCATTTAGTTGGGTTCGTTCCGCTTTTAGGGCTCGTCAGCCGAAGGAGACTAAAAGTTGCCGTGTTGAGGGGGATGATTTTGCGTTCATCTTTGGGCATGGGCGGGAAGCTATTACGGTTCCTGGCTCATGAGGGAGGCTGGCGGGTAGCTGATTTGAAGCATTTGGTTTCCCCGCGGCGCCGCATTTTGCGGCGCAGCTAAGATTAACTGTCGGAATTGAGCTTTGAAGGGAGAGGAAACCCCTGCAATTATGCCCAGGAGGTGGGGCTTCATGTGTTCGCCCATGAACTCAGCCTTCATCACGATCGCTGACGGCAAAGCACAATGACTCAACACGGGGTGCAGAGTTTGCCGAGCGATTCTCGACCACCCGATTCGAACAGTTCCATCGCGGCCTATGTCCGCGTGTTGGCGACCCAAAAACAGAGTGGATGATAAGCCAGTTTCAACCATTGCCAAAACCGTTAGCAGCGGTTTCATCAGGTCTGGCGTCCAATTGCGGCCACCTTTGGCAGCATTCGTTGTTGCTCCGCGGCCCGCCGACCCAGCAAAGATATTCTCCTTTATCGCGCCTTGGCTGCCGCCCCAATCTCGCTCGCACGTGTCTCTCCATACTGATCGGACCGAGGGATGAGCTACCATTGCAACGGTTATTTCGGCTGCTGGCGGCGTTGCTCAATCAGTCAGAGACCGCAGGGATATCCTCCTGCTTTCGCGCCTAGCCAGAAGCCAAGATCCCTCGTCGCCTTTTGTCGCCCATCCCTCGGTCCGATCAATACATCATGAAACCGCTTCGACGAACATCGGGACTGGAGGCATCTGGTTTTTGACCGATCGGAGACCGCTTCCTGCTTGGGCCGAGGTAAATCCCGCATTTTTGAGTGTTCTGTTAATCTCTGGCTGCGTGACTCCCTTGGTCAGAGGCCCCCGAGGGCGTCCTCTCTCCATCGCGTCTCACCAGGAATAAAATCACTCGCGGAATTCTACAACCATCGCGCGGTCCAAGTAGCAATCCAGTTAGGACGGGGAGGCGGCCTTTAAGCGATAGAGCAGGTTTAAACGGCGGGGTGGCAGGTTTATCTGCGTGGCTTGGGCCTGACGTTGAATCAATCCGGCCAATTCTAGTATTTGGCTTTGGCTGGGAGAAAGATGGAAGGAGGAGGCGAATTCGTGCTTCAGGGCGAACACGAGGATGGCGCAGGCGCCGGGACTAGTGGTGCGAGGCTCCGGGGTGAGGCTTGAGCCCCAAACTTGGAGGAACTTAAGTTCGAGCAGCAGGAGCATCCACGCATTGGGGGGCGTGGAACAGGTCACGCGGAGAAAGTCCGCGAACAGGAGGAAAAGATCGTTGACCGGAGTGTCCGTTTCTGTGTTTCGTTCAAGCAAATGAGCCGCGTAGGCAGCCAGAGAGAGTTTGTCCAGATCCGAGCGGAGGGCGGGCCGGGTGTCGAGAAGGTTGAGTTCCTTCAAGTAGCGGGGACCCGACTCGCGAGTCTGTTGGAAGGAAAAACTGGCCTCAAAGAAAAGGTCGAGTTTTCCGCGGAACGATGATTTTTGACTGCGCGCCCCTTTAGCCAGGGTCAAGATCCGTCCGGAACCTCGAGTGAGCCAATGGACGAGCAGGCTGGTTTCCGAAGATGGGCGGAGGCGAAGAATAATGCCGGTGTCGCTGGCTTCCACGCTGATGGGTGATGAAACTGGGGTGGGATCGGGCCGCTCTAACGAAGCCGGCTATGCAAGGTTTCCGGGGTGATGGAGCCCAAGCTAATTAGATATTTGATGCCGTCGGGCACGGAAATCTCCAATTTGGTGGTTTCCTCCTCGGGGACGCTGACCAAGAAGCCGGATGTCGGATTTGGCGTGGTGGGGATGAAAACGGTCAGGACAGGCTTTTTTAATATTTGGGTGAGGAATTGATCCTCGCCAGTGACGAAACCGATCGCGTGCGAATTTGGGTGGGGGAACCGCACCAGCACCACCCGGCTGAAGGAGGATTTGCTGGAGGGGGAGAAGGCTTGGTTGACCTGTTTGACGGTGGAATAGATCTTGTTGAGCAGCGGCACATGGAGCAAGGCTTGATCGGCCCATTGAAAAATCTTCCGGCCAAAATAATTGCGAGCCAGCCGACCGGCCAGACAGGTCAGCAACACGGCAAAGACAAAGGCGAGGAGGCTGAAATACCAATAGGGAGGGCCGTTGCCGGCCTCGCTATGGGTCAGTTGCGTGGGCAGAAAGAAGAGAAGCGTGTCGGTGATATTGGCCACGGTGCGCGAAATCCAGACCAGCAGGGCGACCGAGACCACCGCGGGGAGCAGCACGGCAAATCCGGCGAAGAAATCCGCGCGGTACCGATTGAAAGGGCTAGGTTTTTGCATTGGACGAATTTTTCTCGATGGCCCGCAAGTCGAAGCGTTTTTGGAGAAGGCGCAGCAGCTTGGATTCGTGCCGTTTCATCAGCCGGCGCGCCGAAAGGGATGTGTCATCAAATCCCATGAGATGGAGCATGCCGTGAACCGTGTACCTGGTGACTTCCTCCTGCCAAGAACGACGGAATCGCCGGCCTTGAACGAGCGCATCGGCGATGCAGATAAATATCTCCCCTTGGAGAGGCCCTTTTTCATCCTCCGCGGCGTAATCAAGGGTGATGACATCGGTTGAGCCGGTGTGGTTGAGAAAGCGGTGGTTAAGAGCCGCCATTTCAGGGGGATCGACCAAATGAATGGCAATGTCGCAGTCGCGCTGGAGAAGCAGGCGGGTGACCAGCTCCCTGGTGATTTGGCGGAGGAGGGGGAGTTGGATCGGTCTGGTTTTTTGCCGGTTGAGGAGTGAGAGGCGGTTCATTTCCTCGGTCCGCGG
>Ga0206898_10257_pt1 | contig 10839 bp, 8 predicted proteins | sample Alteio_BWOrgHeat_50_FD_153237 | JGI IMG/M metagenome (GOLD analysis project Ga0206898, IMG submission 153237) | Enriched cells from forest soil in Barre Woods Harvard Forest LTER site, Petersham, Massachusetts, United States -... | ecosystem: Environmental > Terrestrial > Soil > Temperate forest >...
TTGCCAAGTCTCCCAAATCAATTGATGAACTGAAAGCACTTCCTTTTGCCGGTAACGGTGTTACCGTAGGAGAGAAGCTGATTGAACAGATTGGTGTGATCGGTGAGAAACTGGAACTGTCTTCTTACGAAGTAGTAGAAGCAGGTAAAGTGGTTGCTTACAACCACCCCGGCAACAAACTGGCGACCATCGTAGGTTTCAATAAAGTGAACGAAGAAAACGTTTCTAAAGACGTAGCCATGCAGATTGCCGCAATGGCACCTGTAGCTGTCGATAAAGACGATGTTGATACCCGCATGCTGGAACGTGAACTGGATATTGCCCGTGAACAAGTACGTCAGGAAGGCAAGCCGGAAGACATGGTGGAGAAGATTGCACAAGGCAAGCTGAATAAGTTCTACAAAGAATCCACCCTGCTGAATCAGGAATATATCAAGGATGCAAAGAAAACCATCCGTCAGTTCCTGGCCGAGGCCGACAAAGAATTGAAAGTTACCGGATTCAAACGAATCGCATTAAGTTAAGTACTTCCCCCACCGCCTAGCGGTGGGGGATTTTTTTTGCCCGCCCCTGATCTCTGAACTTTGCCAGGGGCATTCTTATATCCAATTAAATCAAAAACCTATATGAAGTATAAACGGATACTCCTTAAACTGAGCGGCGAGGCCCTGATGGGTGAAAAGCAATTTGGTATTGATCCTGTCGTGCTCAACCAATACGCCGAAGAAGTAAAAGCGGTGGTTCGGGCTGGAGTGGAAGTGGCTATCGTCATTGGAGGTGGTAACATCTTCCGTGGAATACAGGCAGCAGAAGGGGGCATGGATCGCGTACAAGGTGACTATATGGGAATGCTCGCCACAGTCATCAACAGCATGGCACTACAGTCGGCCCTGGAGAAAATTGAAGTGGATACCCGCCTGCAGTCGGCCATTAAGATGGAACAGATCTGTGAAGTGTTTATACGCCGGAAAGCGGTCAGGCACCTGGAGAAAGGGCGTGTTGTTATTTTCGGTGCAGGCACAGGCAACCCTTATTTTACAACGGATACCGCTGCAACCCTCAGAGGCATTGAGATTGAAGCGGATGTTATTCTGAAAGGCACCCGGGTGGACGGGATTTATGATGTGGATCCCGAGAAAAATCCTAATGCGGTTAAATTCGAAACCTTGTCGTTTACCCAGGTCTACGAGAAAAAGTTAAGTGTGATGGACATGACCGCGTTTACCCTGTGCAGAGAGAACAACCTGCCCATCATCGTGTTCAACATGAACGAACCGGGCAACCTGATGAATGTGGTAAAAGGTGTGAAAGTGGGTACCCTGGTAGAGTTCTGATAGTTTGATTAGAAATAGTAAATTTGCTCTCATTACTAACGATACGTTTCCTAACAAGTAAAACTATGAGCGAAGAACTAAATTTTGCAATTGACGCAGCTAAGGAAGCAATGGAAAGCTCTATTGTACACCTGGAGGCAGGGCTTGCAAAAATCAGAGCCGGCCGTGCAAGCGCACAAATGCTGGACGGCATATTTGTTGACTATTATGGTGCCAACACGGCACTCAGCCAGGTAGCCAATGTAACCACTCCCGATGCACGTACCCTGGCCATTCAGCCATGGGAAAAGGGAATGCTCGAACCTATCACCAAAGCGATTCAAGCCGCCAACCTGGGTTTTAACCCGAACAACAACGGATCGGTGGTGATGATCAACATCCCTCCTCTGACGGAAGAACGCCGCAGAGACCTCGTGAAAAGAACCAAGGCCGAAGGAGAGCATGCAAAGGTAAGTTTGCGCAGTGCACGTAAAGATGCCAACGAGGAAATCAAAGCACTTCAGAAAAACGGTGTGCCTGAAGATGAGGCGAAAGGGGCTGTAGAAAAAATCCAGCAACTGACCGATGCCTACTCCGTGAAGATTGACAAACACCTGGAGCAGAAAGAAAAAGAAATCATGACCGTTTGACGGATTTTAAAGACGATTACAAAATCCTGTCCTCCCCGGGGGCAGGATTTTTATTTTCCGTATACTTTACGTCCAAACCTTGGTTCCTTCCGAGCAGTTCTGACAGATATCAATTTCTTTTCTGGAACGCAGAATGGCCGAACGGAACTGCTGGTAGGCAGGGCCCTGCCAGAGTTCGCGGAACGGAGTTGTTTTCAGATCCCCCATCCGGTGAGTCGCATCTTTGTCGAAACAACAAGGTACCACCAATCCGTCCCACGTTATCACGGGCGCCTGCCAGAGCTTCCAGCAGTGGTTTTCGAGGGTGTTCTTGATCTTCCAGGTTCCATCGGCCTGTTGTTTGTAACGGGAATAAATACTGTTTTCAGGAATGAGCGGACTGCCATGTGCATGATTGTAGATCTGAGCTGTTTTCAGGAGTAACTCATCCACACCGATTTCCGCAGCTAATTTCTTCACGGCTTCTACCTCGTGTTCATTGGGTTTGACAACCAGGAACTGGAAGACAAGGTGGGGTGTGCGGGAACCCAGCTGTTTTTTCCATTTCACCAGGTTGCGTGTGCCTTCCAGCACTTTCTCGATATTTCCCCCTATGCGGTAGGACTGATAGGTCTCCTGCGTCGTTCCGTCAAGGGAAATGATCAGCCGGTCCAGTCCCGACAGCACGGTAGCTTTCGCATTCTCATCTGAGAGGTAGTGTGCATTGGTGGAGGTGGTGGTAAATACTTTTTTGGCATGTGCCTCCCGCACCATGTCCAGAAACCGGGGGTGGAGGTAGGGCTCGCCTTGAAAATAAAAAGTGAGGTTCAGTAAATCAGGAGCAAGCTCATCAAGTGCTTTGCCGAACAAAGCCGGATCAAGCATGCCGGTATTACGCGTGAAAGACCTTAGTCCGCTGGGGCACTCGGGGCAGCGCAGGTTGCAGGAGGTTGTGGGTTCGATGGATACACTGATGGGCATCCCCCACTGAACCGCCTTGCCGCTTATTTTGGAAACATAGTAAGACCCCAGCACCTTGCTGGCATTGAAGAGCCGGCGCAGTGTCATTTTTTTTAAAAGTAAGCGGGTGTATCCACCGTGTGACAAAGCCGTGCAGGGGTTGGTTGTCTTGTAAAGATACCAACAATTTGCAAGAGGATTGAATCCGATTTGCATACATTTACAGGAATGATCCGCTTCCTTTACCTGTTTTTTCTCGCCCTTGGGTGCTGCCAATCTATGTATGCCCAGGTGACTGTCAGCGGTCGGGTGATTGATGCGGAAAGCAGGCAGCCAATAGCCTTCGTATCGGTAAGTGTACCGGATGCGAGTCAGGGTGTTTCCACGGATATTGACGGATGGTTTAATCTCCATTCGCCTCGCCCCATCCCACAGTTGCAATTTAATTGTGTGGGCTATGAAGTCCAGGTGCTGTCTGTTCCTACCAATGGAGAAATGCTGGTGAGGCTGAAGCCCAAGCAGGTTCAGCTGTCGGAAGTGAAAATTCTTCCGGGCATTAATCCGGCAGAACGAATCATACGTAAAGCTTCTGAAAACAGGATCGCCAACAACCCGGAAAAAAACTGTTCGTTTACCTATACCGCTTACAACAAGCTGTACATGACATCCGATTTTAAAGGAGATGTGGATAGCCTGAACAGTCTGGATACCGCACACCACAAAGAAAGCCGTGCTCAGAAATTGCTGGACAAGCAACACCTCTTTTTGATGGAGACGGTGAGTAAGCGCAAATACCTGCATCCCGGAAGAAACCACGAGGAGGTGATTGCTTCGCGCACGTCGGGAATGAAAACACCCCTCTTTGCAGCCCTCGGAAATGACATGCAACGTGTTTCATTTTATGACAATACAGTCAAGCTGTTCGATCGTACCTACCTGAACCCGCTCGTCAGTGGAGGTGCAGAGAAGTACCTGTTCCTGATCGAAGACACCTTGTATTCGGGTAGAGATAGCGTGTTTGTGATTTCGTTTCAGCCTCGGAAAAACACACGGTTTGATGCGTTGAAAGGGGTGCTTTATATCAGTACGAATCAGTATGCAATTGTCAATGTAAAAGCAGAGCCGGTAGTCACTGAAGGATTGTTCACCATCCGCATACAGCAGAAGTATGAATGGGTGGGCGGGGCCCGCTGGTTTCCATCCCAGCTGAATACGGATTTGTATTACAACGATTTTTCTGTGACCGACACCGCCCTCGTGGTTGGTGGAAAGAAAAAGAAGGACGGAAACAATGCAGGCAAGCTGAAAATGGTGAGCCGGAGTTATATCCGCGAGGTGGTGCTGGATCCACCCTTGAAGAAGAGTGAGTTTGGAAGCCTGGAGCTGGAGATTGCACCGGATGCTGCAGATAAGAGTGATGCCTTCATGGAAAGCTACCGTCCCGATTCGCTTACGCGCCGAGACAAAGAAACCTACCGGGTAATTGACAGCGCCGGGAAGGCAGCTGGTCTGGATTTGAAGTTGAAAGCGCTGTCGGCTCTCATCGACGGACAGCTGCCCTGGAAATACATCGCTTTCGACCTGAACCGCATCATCGATGTAAATAATTACGAGCAGGTGAGGCTGGGGCTGGGCGTCCATACCAGCCGGAAATTATCTTCCTGGTTCACCGTGGGAGGGTATGGAGCCTGGGGTTTTGCCGATAAGCAATGGAAGTATGGAGGAGATGTAAGCATTTTTCCTTATCCCAAAAATAGGGATTATGCATTGACTTATTCTTACTCGAATGATTTGGTGGAGACATCGGGCATCAGTTTTTTTAAAGAGTACAACGCCTTGACTGCGGAAACGTTCCGCACGAACCTCTTGTCGGTTTTCGATCATCAGGAAATGCATAAGGTAGCCGCCCGCTTCCGCCTGTTTCACTACTTTTTGTTCAACGCATACCTCTCCAACGAGCGGAGAACGGCTATCGGTGACTACCGCTATGGCTATACGTTTGACGACGGAGCAGGTAGCGTTACCTGGAACAGTTTTTTATTTACCGAAGCAGGCATTCAGCTGAAGTATGTATACCGGGAGAAATTCTCCGAAGTGCTGAACAACCGCATATCGGAAGGATCGGATTATCCCGTTGTGTTTCTGAACCTGTGCCAGGGTTTTACCAATCTTGCGCTGGGAGGAGCGTATGACTACAAGAAGGTCGAATTCAAGATTCACAAACGCTTCATTACTGCGAAAGCCGGTAAGCCGGAATTTCAGCTGATGGGAGGATATGTGGATGGAGCTGTTCCGGCAACCAAACTGTTTGCCGGCAGGGGATCGTTTGTCAACTATTCCATTACAGTGCCCAACTCCTTCGAGACGATGGGGCTGAATGAGTTTCTCTCCAGCCGTTATATCGCCCTTTTTTACACACATGATTTCGGGCGATTATTCCTGCGCAAAGAACGTTTTCAGCCTCAGGTATTATTCCTCAACAGGGTAGGGTTCGGCACGCTTGATAACCCCGAAAATCATTTTGGTGTAACCTATAAAACCATGGAGAAAGGCTATTACGAAACGGGGTTGTTGTTCAATAACCTGTTGCGTAAAGGTTACCTGGGAGCGGGTGCAGGGATCTATTACCGCTATGGGCCCTATGCATTTATTGACGAGACCAAGAATGTGGCTTTCAAATTCTCCATTTCATTCAATTTTTGACCTGAGAAATACTCTTGCCAGTCCGTTTTTTTATGGTAATTTCGAGCATTCAGCATCCTTTCGGTAATAACCTGGCCGAAGCGGCAGTCTCGAATCAACTATGTGGAAATCCATTGCCCGCATTATCTTACGTAACCGGATTAAGTTCTTAATCATACTCGGTCTGATCACCGTATTTTTAGGGTATCAGAGCCGTACGGCCGAGATTTCTTACGAATTCCCCAAACTCCTTCCCAGCGACGACACCACCTATGTGGAGTTCGACCGTTTTAAAAAACAATTTGGCCAGGACGGCACGGTCATGGTTATCGGAATTTCGGATACCAGCATCTGGCAATATGACAAATTCAGTGATTGGTATGACTTGACTTCCGACCTGCGCAAGGTGAAGGGAGTGGAAGAGGTGGTGTCGATAGCCCGTTTATATAACCTGAAGGCAGTAGACAGCACACATAAATTTGAATTGGCTCCCATCATCACTTCCAAGCCGAGAAATCAGGCCGAAGTAGACAGTATTCATCAGATCGTTTCCCGGCTTCCGTTCTTCGAAGGCTTTGCTTTTACAAAGCACATGGGTTCTACAGTCATGGCAGTGACCTTTGATAAAAAGGCGGTGAATACCAAAGAACGGTTTCGCATCGTGGATGACATCAAGAAGCTGACGGAAGTATTTTCCAAAAAGCATGGCATTGCGGTACACTACTCGGGACTGCCTTATATCCGTTCGGTGATTGCCCAGAAAATTTCGCATGAAATGTTTTTGTTTATGGCCCTGGCTGTGTTGGTGACAGCTATCATCCTGTTTCTCTTCTTCAAATCCTTTCAGCCGGTCATTTTTTCGCTTTTGGTGGTGTTTGTAGGCGTTATCTGGGGACTCGGGGGACTCGTGTTATTTGGCTATAAGATCACCGCGCTTACCGGGCTCATCCCACCTTTGATTATAGTCATCGGCGTTCCCAATTGCATCTTGTTGCTGAATAAATACCATACGGAATATGCCCGTCATGGAAACAAAGGGCTGGCCTTGCTCCGCATGGTGGAGAAGATCGGCATTTCCCTGTTCTTCGCCAATGTGACTACGTCCATTGGTTTTGCGGTTTTTTGTCTGACCAACAGCCGCATCATGGTTGAGTTCGGGTTGGTATCTTCCTTGAATGTGATGGCCACTTACCTGATTTCAATGATTCTGATCCCGATTGTGTTCAGCTATCTGCCTCCGCCTACCGTTAAACACACGAGTCACCTGGAGGCCAAGCGTGTTACGAAGATTCTCAGCAAGGTAGACTTTGCCGTGCATCACTACCGCCGGTTAATCTATGGTGGAGTTATCTTATTGATGGTTGTCAGTGTTTTTGGTATTGCCCGTATCAAAACACTGGGTTTCGTAGTGGATGACTTACCTGCTAAGGACCCGGTATATGCCGACCTGCATTATTTTGAAAAGAATTTCAACGGCGTGCTACCACTGGAGGTCTCTATTGATACCCGCAAAGAAAATGGCGTTTATGCAGACAATGCGGATATTCTTTACCGGATAGACCGTCTCCAGAAAATGCTGAGGACCTATCCTATTTTTTCAAAGCCACTTTCGGTGGTGGAGGGAGTGAAGTTTTCCAATCAGGCGTTGAACGATGGGAAGGCTAAATATTACCGCTTGCCCGGTGCCGAAGGCCTGGCCGATATCAAGAAATATTCCAGCTCGGCACGTGACAAGCAGGATCGCTTCAAGGCCTTTATCGATTCCACCAAACGGTTTACCCGCGTGAGCATACAGATGGCGGATATCGGTTCCATCAAATTAAAAAAACTGGTTGCAGAACTTCGTCCGCGCATTGATTCTGCCTTGAATTATGATGCTGCTGCAAATCACTGGCTGGACAAAGAAAAGCGTTGCGACTTTACACTCACGGGTACCTGTCTCATGTTCCTGAAAGGAAATGACTTCCTGGTTGGCAACCTCATTGAAAGCGTGGGTATTGCAATCATTCTGATCACCCTGGTGATGTTGTCTCTTTTTGTTTCTTTCCGGATGGTGATAATATCTGTGGTGCCGAGTCTGGTTCCCTTGGTTATCACTGCTGCCCTGATGGGTTTTTTCGATATCCACCTGAAGCCATCAACCATTTTGGTGTTCAGCATTGCATTCGGTATATCTTCCGACGGCACCATGTATTTTCTGACCAAATACCGGCAGGAGCTCGCACGTCACCGGTACAGCATTTCCAAGACGGTGTCATTCACTATACGGGAGACCGGAGTAAGCATGGTATATACAGCCATTATTCTGTTCAGCGGATTCGGTATTTTCATGGCATCCGATTTTGGAGGAACAGCAGCGTTGGGTATTCTGGTTTCCATCACGTTGTTGGTAGCCTATTGTTCGAATTTAATATTGCTGCCTTGTTTTCTGCTGTCACTGGAAAAACGGCTTACCGGAAAAGCTTTTATGGAAGAGCCCCTGGTGCAGTTGTACGATGAAGAAGAAGACATTCAGCAGGAAGACCTGCAGATCATGCATTCGCTCAATGGAACAGCCGGTAAGCTGGAGCCTCCGGTACAACCGGAAACTGAAACAGAATAGTGCAACGTGTCTAACGCATAAACAAATAAGAAACCAATGAAAGGAATAATCCTTGCCGGAGGATCCGGAACCCGATTGCACCCGCTTACCCTTGCGGTGAGTAAGCAGCTGATGCCGGTGTATAACAAACCGATGATTTATTATCCGTTGTCTGTGCTGATGATGGCCGGCGTGAATGAGATTCTGATCATCTCCACTCCTCATGACCTTCCAAGCTTTCAACGGTTGCTGGGTGACGGCAAGAACCTCGGCTGCTCTTTCTCGTATGCGATGCAGGAGGTTCCGAATGGGCTCGCTCAGGCTTTTGTGATTGGTGAGAAATTCATTGGGAAAGATAAAGTGGCTCTGATTCTGGGAGATAATATTTTTTACGGAGGAGGATTGGGTCGTCTGCTGCAACAGCATCAGAATCCCGAAGGTGGTGTTGTTTTCGCGTACCATGTATCCGACCCCGAACGGTATGGAGTGGTGGAGTTTGATAAAGCCGGTAAGGCTATTTCCATTGAAGAAAAACCCATGAAGCCCAAGTCGAACTATGCAGTACCGGGTCTGTATTTTTATGACAACAGCGTAGTGGAGGTGGCCAGGAATCTGAAACCTAGCCCACGCGGCGAATACGAAATTACCGACGTAAACAAACATTACCTCCAGGAAGGGAAACTGCAGGTTGGTATTTTGGACAGGGGTACAGCCTGGCTTGATACCGGAACATTCGATTCGCTGACACAAGCCAGTCAGTTTGTGCAGGTGATTGAAGAGCGTCAGGGATTAGGCATCGGTTGTATTGAAGAGGTGGCCTTCCGTATGGGTTACATCAATGCCGCGCAATTGAAAACCCTTGCCGAGCCTTTGTTGAAGAGTGGTTACGGCAAATACCTCATGAAATTAACTCAATAACGATTTATGAATCTACACAGCTATACACGCATATTGGTAACCGGCGGCGCCGGATTCATCCCCAGTTGTCTCGCCGAAAAACTTGCCCAGAACCCTGATAACTACGTGGTGCTGGTGGATAACCTGCAAACCGGTTCATTGGATAAGATTCCTGAATCCCGGTTCCGTAATATCCAGTTCATCAAATGTGATGTAAACGAGTTTCGTGACATCTCCAGTATTTTTTATTCTTATTCCTTCGACTACGTATTCCACTATGCGGCAACGGTAGGTGTGAAACGTACGCTGGATAACCCGGTCAGGGTGCTCAATGACATTTCCGGAATCAAATACATTCTCAGTCTGTCGAAAAACACAGGAGTGAAAAGAGTTTATTTTTCATCCTCTTCGGAAGTATACGGAGAGCCGGTGGAATACCCGCAAAACGAAGACACGACTCCCCTGAATTCCCGTCTCCCCTATGCCATTGTAAAGAATGTGGGGGAAGCTTATCTTAAATCGTATCAGAAAGAATTTAATCTGGACTATACCATTTTCAGGTTCTTCAATACCTTCGGACCCAAGCAGAGCAGGGATTTTGTTATTTCCCGCTTTCTGGCTGCGGCCATTCAAAACAAAGAGCTGACAATTTATGGTGACGGCAGTCAGACCAGGACATTCTGTTACATCGACGACAATATCATCGCCACTACCAATGCATTTTACGAAAACATGTTTGTGAATGATGTGGTGAATATTGGCGGTGAGATAGAGACATCTATCCTGGACCTTGCCAAGCTCATTGTCCGGATGACGAAATCCAAATCGGAGATCGTTCACCTGGATCCGTTGAAAGAAGGTGACATGACCCGGCGGCGGCCCGACACCAGCAAGATGAAACAGCTGCTGCACCGGGAATTGATATCTCTGGAAAACGGATTGGAGAAAATCCTGCTCGATCCTAAATTCATTATTTAATACGTATGGCGGCTTTGAAAGCATTTCAACAGCTGATCGAGGAAGGGATCACCCGGGTGCCTCTCCGCGGTTCTCCGGCAGAGCTTTATGAGCCATTGAATTATGTGCTGGGTCTGGGAGGAAAGCGTGTTCGTCCATTACTTACCCTGATTGGCTGCGACCTTTTCGACGGAAATGCAGAAGAGGCCGTTGATGCGGCCATCGCCATTGAGCTGTTTCATAATTTCTCCCTGGTGCATGACGACATCATGGACAATGCCCCGCTCAGGAGGAACAAAGAAACGGTACACCAGAAATGGAATGCAAGTACCGCTATACTGAGCGGTGATGCCATGCTCATCAAAGCCTACGAACAATTGGCGAAGACACCACCTCATTGTCTGGTTCCGGTTTTTCAACTCTTCAATCAAACCGCGCTGGAGGTATGTGAAGGCCAGCAGCTGGATATGAATTTTGAAAAACAATCCAGGGTAAGTATCCCGCAATACCTGCACATGATATCGTTGAAAACGGCCGTGTTGCTGGCTGCCAGCCTTCAGATTGGCGCCCTGATCGGAAAGGCACGTGCTGGCGATCAGGAGCGTATCTACCGCTTTGGAAAAAATATGGGCATTGCATTCCAGCTTCAGGACGACATCCTGGATGTGTATGGCAATCCGGAAGCGTTTGGGAAAATTACAGGCGGAGACATCCTCTCCAACAAAAAAACGTATTTGCTCCTGAAAGCAATGGAGCTGGCCGAACACATGCCCTACAGGAAAGAAGAATTGATGCAGTGGATACATGCTCCTCAATTTGT
>Ga0206898_10358_pt1 | contig 10828 bp, 9 predicted proteins | sample Alteio_BWOrgHeat_50_FD_153237 | JGI IMG/M metagenome (GOLD analysis project Ga0206898, IMG submission 153237) | Enriched cells from forest soil in Barre Woods Harvard Forest LTER site, Petersham, Massachusetts, United States -... | ecosystem: Environmental > Terrestrial > Soil > Temperate forest >...
GCCAGGTTAGCGAAGTAAAGTGCCTCTCTTGCGGAGAATGGAGCAAATCAACAAATAAAATGGACGAAACATGCCCTCACTGCCACCAATACCTAAACCCGGAACGCGTTCATTACACAGAAACAAACAGGATTAATGCAGAGTTAAACAAGAAGAACAGTTACCTGGTGATAAATGACCAGGACGACCCGCTGGTACAAATGTTTAAAGGATTTGTAAACTGGCTGCGCTGGACTACCTTCTACGGCATATCTGTGATGTTTTTTATTGTTGGTATCATTGTGATATTGTTTGGTTTGGCGTTTTTGTAAAATTGATCTTAAAAAGCTCAACCTTTATTAAAACAAGTTATTTCGAGACCTTCCCCGATATTGCCTGGTCTAGGTGTCCTTTGTGCTTCTTTGGTGATCTTTGCGTAAAAAATTGCTAAAAGTGTAAACCCACCTGTTTTTTAATTCACTAATAATCAGTTTATTAACTTATTGTAAATTAAAAAGTGGAAACTTTGTGTAAACCCTTACCCCGTCCGTTTACTATAATTTAAAATAGCCCAGCCATTAAAAAATATGGCGAAGCCGATTATGGCAAATATTTGTACCCTTATATCGGCCAGGCCGCTGCCTTTTAGCATCACCATGCGCATTACCTCAATAAAGTAGGATACCGGGTTAAATTTGGTGACCACCTGTGCCCAACCCGGCATACTTTCAATAGGGGTATACAGGCCGCTCATCAGGTTAAAAATCATCGTTACAAAAAACGATACCAGCATAGATTGCTGTTGCGTTTGCGCATAAGTGGATAGGAGCAACCCCAGCCCCAACACCGCTACCAGGTATATGGAAGCAAAAATATAGATGGTAAAATAGCTCCCCAGCGGTACAATGCCATAAACTACCCGCGCTATAATTAACCCTATGGTAAGCACGCTGATGGCCATCATCCAAAAAGGGATTAGCTTACCCAAAATAAATTGGTATTTTTTTATCGGGCTCACGTTAATCTGCTCAATGGTGCCCATCTCTTTTTCGCGTACAATGTTATTGGCCGCAAATGACGAACCAATCATAGTTACCAGCATCACCAATATACCCGGCACCATAAACACCTTGTAATTCATGTTGGGGTTATACCAATCGGAACTGGCAACGTCAATAGTAGGCTGCGGGTTGAGGCGCGGTTGCTGGATCCATTGCATCCGGATGTCCTGGTTGTAACCCTGTATAATTTGCTGAATATACGCGCCACCCAGGCCGGCTTTTACCCCATTAATAGCGTCCACAGCAATAAACAAGGTCGATTCATTGTCTTTCACCAGGTCGCGTTCAAAGTGGTTGGGAATTTCCAGTATCAAATCGGTTTTATCCGTTTCAATAGCTTTAAGCCCCTGTTTAAAGGATGGACTATAATCCTTCAACCTGAAATAACCCGACGCAATCACTTTTTCAACCAGTTTGCGGGAGTACTCGCTATGATCGTGATCAACCACGCCCAGGTTAATGTTTTTTATCTCGTAGTCAGCGGCAAGGGGCAATATCAGCAGCTGGACAATCGGCATGATAAACAGCACCCGGATGATCCCCGGATCGCGGAATATCTGCTTTAATTCTTTCTGAAGTAAAAACTTTAACATTCTCATGCCAGCCTGATCTTAAATTTATAAATACTTATGCCCAGCAGCGTAGCGGTCATACCTATTAGTATCAGCGTTTCTTTCCAGATGGATGTAAAGCCGAGCCCTTTGATCATCACATCCTTTACAATAATGTAATACCATTTGGATGGCACCACATTGGAAATCACCTGCAACGGGAGTGGCATATTTTCAATCGGAAACAAAAAACCGCTGAACAGCAACGTTGGCAAAAACAAACTCATTAGCGATACAAACATGGCCGTTTGTTGTGTTTTAGCGCTGTTGGAGATTAATATCCCTACCGAAAGCGAGGTAATGGTAAACAACGTGCTCTCTACCATCAGCAGCCACAAACTGCCCACAATGGGCACATCAAGCACATAAACGCTCAATAATAAAATGGTAATGATGTTAAGCAAGGAGACAAACAGATAGGGGATGGTCTTAGCGATAATGATCCTGAAGGGCTTTAATGGCGATACCAGTATAACTTCCATGGTGCCCATTTCTTTTTCGCGGACGATGGCGATAGAAGTCATCATAGCGCACACCAGCATCAATACCAAAGCCATTACACCCGGCACGAAGCTGTAGGCACCTTTAAGTTCAGGGTTGTAGAGCATGCGCACCTGCGCCTTTATGGTATAGGGCAATTTTTGGTTTTGGTTGATGGATTGCTGGTAATCGTTTATAATGGCTGTAGCGTAATTGGTGAGTGTATTGGCCGTGTTCGGGTCCGATGCATCGGCAATGAGTTGTACCTGCGCGGCGTTGCTGTGTAAAAGGTCGTTCCTGAAATTCTCCGGAAAAACAATCACCATCCTGATCTTCCCGGTGCGGAAGGTGGCATCGATATCCTTATAGGAATTAATATTTTTCACCAGGTTAAAATATCTGCTGGAGGCAATCTGGTGCGTTAGCTGCGTCGTGGCAATATCCCGCGACTGGTCAAAAATGGCAATGTTGGAGTTTTTTACCTCGTTGGTAAGCGCGAAGCCATAAATAATGATCTGTACCACCGGCATCCAGATCAGGATAAACAGCGTGCGCCTGTCCCTCCAGATATGGAGCCATTCCTTTTTAACAAAAATCAAAAATTGCTTCACTGTTTATGTTTTAATAACGATTAACGTTTTATTTCCCACCTACTTTGTCATCCCCCATTATGTCATCTCGACCGCAGGGAGAGATCTTATACGCCCAGTGTTTATGCTGTGCATTTCCGCCTTGCATCTCACTCTTGGCATTTCTGCCTTGCACTGTCCGCTAAGCAGGGTGTATAAGTTTTCTCACTTCGTTCGAAATGACATTTTTTTTATTTTCTTTAATCAATCCCCCGTGCGCACCGCTTTCCTGGCCAAGTGCAAAAACACTTCATCCATGGATGTTACACCAAAATTCTTCATCAAATTCGCAGGTGTATCCAGCGCATCAATGCGGCCATCCACCATTATCGAAACACGATTGCAATACTCCGCCTCGTCCATATAATGCGTGGTCACAAAAACGGTAATGCCCATGGCCGATGCTTCATATATCAGTCCCCAAAATTCCCTCCGTGTTACCGGGTCCACACCACCGGTAGGTTCATCCAAAAAAACGATGGCCGGTTCATGTACAATCGCTATCGAAAAAGCCAGTTTTTGCTTCCAGCCCAGTGGCAGGGCCCGCACCAGCGTTTTCTCCTGCCCCTGCAGGTGCAATTGTTTTATTAATGATGCTGTTTTTTCTTTTATCCGTTCATCACTCAGGCCATAAATACCGCCGTAAAAGCGGATGTTTTCGGTAATGGTAAGGTCCTCGTATAACGAAAACTTCTGGCTCATGTAGCCAATGTTTTTCTTGATGTTTTCGGTTTGTTTAAATACGTCAAACCCAGCCACCGTAGCAGCACCCGAGGTAGGCATCAGCAAACCGCAAAGCATGCGTATGGCTGTTGTTTTGCCGGCGCCGTTTGCTCCCAGGAAACCAAAGATCTCGCCCTTCTCCACATCAAAAGTAATTTTGTCCACGGCGGTAAAATCCCCGAACCGTTTGGTTAAATCTTTTGCTGTTATAACTTTTTCCTTTTGCATGTTAGTTGTTCATCAGCGCCATAAAGCAGTCTTCAATATTGGGTTCGATGGATTTTATTTCCACACCGGCATAATTTCCTTTTTGGGCGATGCTTTCCAGCCTTTGCCTGCTGTTTTCCTGTGTTTTAAAAACCACATGATGATATTGCCCAAAGGGATAGCAACTCTCAACTGTGGAATCCTCTTTTATCGCATTCATCAGCTTATACATTTCGTTGGCCCTGATGGCCCACAAAGGTTTTTTAAACTGACTGATAACGCCTTTTGGTGTATCAACCGATAGCAAACTGCCCTTTTGTATCAGCGCCACGCGGTCGCACAGGGTAGCCTCATCCATATAAGCCGTGGAAACCAGTATGGTAATGCCCTGGGTTTTTAACCGGTGCAGCATCTCCCAAAATTCCTTGCGCGACACGGCATCCACACCCGTGGTGGGTTCATCTAAAAATAATACCGATGGTTTGTGGATAAGGGCGCAACTTAAAGCCAGTTTCTGCTTCATCCCGCCGGACAAAGCGCCGGCTTTCCTGTCTTTAAAAGGTTCAATCTGCTGGTATATGTCCTTTATCAGGTCGTAATTTTCCTGTATCGATGTATTAAAAATGGTGGCGAAAAACTCCAGGTTTTCCTGTACCGAGAGGTCCTGGTATAACGAAAACTTTCCCGGCATATACCCGATGCGGTTACGGATCTGCTTATAATCTTTCACTACATCAAAGCCGTCGACATACGCATTGCCGCTTTCAGCCAGCAGGAGGGTAGTAAGAATGCGGAACAGCGATGTTTTCCCAGCACCGTCAGGGCCGATAATGCCGAATATCTCACCTTTATCCACGGTAAACGATATGCCGTTCAAGGCATCTACCATCGATTTTTTGGTGCGGTATTTTTGGACGATATTTTCAACTACTACCGGTTTCATCACCATTAATTAAATTTCACTTCGCCGTACATGCCTATCTTCAGCAAACCATCATTCTTTACCCGTATTTTTGCCGCATACACCAGGTTAGCCCGTTCATCCTTTGTTTGAATGGTTTTTGGGGTGAACTCTGCTTTGTCCGAAATAAAAGTGATTACGCCCGGGTAGGTTTTGTAGGTAGAAGCGGTGCTATCCACCAATACCTTTACATTTTGGTTCAGCTTAATTTGCGATAATTGGGTGCCGGTGATGTAAACCCGTAGCGTAATCACCGACAGGTCAGCTATTTTATACAATGCTTTGCCTGCGGCGGTTTCTTCGCCGGCCATGGCATATTTGGTAAGTACCGTCCCGCCAATGGGGTTGGTAATGTTAGCCCGCTTAAGCTGGTCCTCAATTTGAGCTACCGAGCTTTTTAGCGGTTTATACTCGCTTAAAATACTGCTGTTTTGTGTGCCTGTGGTTGTTTCCTGTACTTTTATTTGTTGCTGGGTAACGTTTATTTGCTTTTTCAGCACATCTATCTGGTTGTTCCAGTCGTCAAGCTGTTTGGTGGTGGCGGCATCTGCTTTTATCAGCCTCGCAGTGCGGTCGCGTTCGGTCATGGCATTATCCAATTGTGTTTTTTGTACCGATATCTGGTCCTGCAGCATTTTTATTTGCGGCCGCACATCCGTGGTTTTTTGCTTCAGTGCACCGATCGAAGCTTCAATTTGTGCTTTTTGTAATGCCAGCGGAATCGAGTCGATTTCGCCGACTACGCTGTCTTTTTTCAGGATGGAGCCTTCATCCAGGTTAAAGGCCATTATTTTGCCGGGCACCTCTGCCGATACGATCACCTCGTCGGCCTCAAAAGTCCCAGACGCGTCCGACGCGTTATTGTTTGAGTTGCAACCCGCAAACAGGGCAGGCAAAATGGCTATGTATAATAAAATCCGTGTTTTCATTTATATGGTAATAAGCGGGTTATCTGTTTATTGAATTTTGATGTTGCCAATGGTGTTTTGATAGCTGTATTGTTCCTGCAGCAATTGCATTTCGTGCAGGATGCGGTTTTGCCGCGCCTGGTCCTCTGCGTTTACTTCGGTGATATAGTCGTGCGCGCTCAGTACCCCGTTTTCAAGCTGCGCACTGGCTGCCGTTTTTACCGATTGCCGGATGCGGATAATTTCATCATCGGTTTTAACCAGGTCCTGGTATTTGCTTATTTGTGCGTTTTGCTGCTTCTGGGTCAGGCTGGTATTAAACAGGAAGGTCTCTTTTTGTATATCCAATGTTTTTTGGCCTATATTCATCAGTTGTCTTTGGTTTTTAAGCGTGTAGAGTGCTCCCAGGTTCCAGCTTAGCCTTAATCCGCCCTCGTAATACCAGGCGAAATTGTTATCCAGGAAATTTAAGCCCGGCCGCCCGTATCCGCCCTGCACAAACAAACCCAGTTTTGGCACCAATTGCGTTTTTAGCAGTTTGTATTGCAGGTCGTAAGTTTTTTTCTGATAATCGTAGGCCAGTAGTTCGGGCCGGGTAATGGCGTCAGTAATTAACGGGGCGGCCGGTTTTTCAAGTTTGGTATTATCATCCAGCGGAGTGTTTATAAATAGCCCCAGCATATCCAGGTAAGCTTTCCGGGCCGATGACAGTTCAATCCGGGCCTGATCGGTCTGTAATAGCTGCGCCTGCAATTCATCCACGCTGCTGCGAAAGGCGGTTCCGTTTGCTACAAGTGCTTTTGTTTTGTCGATACCGTTTTGCACATCCTGTTTCAACAGGTCGTTTTGCCGCAGTTGCTCATCTATTAACAGCGTCCCAAAAAATAGCTGATTTACGCGATCATACAATGCATATAATTCAACCTCGATGTTTTGCTGCTGTATTGCTTCGTTGGCTTGTGCAGTTTGCTTCTGGTTTCTGATCACGCCACCATCGTACACAGTTTGATCCAGTTCGCCGTAAATTTTATATTGCTCCTTGCTGTATTGCGGCAGCGAAAAACCTTTTATAGGGATAGTGAATGGGAGGGTGGTAACTGCCGATTGGTAATTTGCCGTCCCATTAACAGAAAAAGCAGGCAAATAACCCTTCGCGGCATTTGAAACCGAGTATTCCCGCGTTTTGGTGATTAAATCCTGTTGTTTTATCAGCGGGTAATTAGCGCGGGCCAGACGATAGCACTGGCCGATGGTTATGGCCGGAGATTGCGCCTTCGCAGTAGGTACAAAAATGCCGGCCAGCGATAGTATGAGCAGGCATATTAACCGGTTTTTATAGTTGTAATAGTGCATCAGCATATTGTTTTGTTAATTATGTATTCAATTTAACAGGTATCTTAATTGTGGATGATATCCGAAAGCCACATGGGTATTAACTTTTTGCGTTGTTCAATAATGCGTTTAAACTCGGCTTCATCAATAACCCCCGATTTGAATAACATTGGCCGCATCAAAAAAGGAAATACAATCATCCCCAGCATATTCATCACAATGTTTACGGGGTGAAATTGTATTTTACCATCAGGAACCAGTTGTCTCAATTGTTTAAAAAAGTGGGAATTCAAAAACATCCGGCCATTGTCGGTCATTACCGGCAATGTGGTTGAACCCGATAACAGTTCATTCACAATAAACAGCGGGAAATCGGGGTTAGCAAGTAGTAGCTCCAGGTAATGGTCCACTATGCTTTCAATTTTTTCAACCAGGGTAGTGGATTCATCATTGATGATCGGCCTTATTTTTTCAAAAAGCCCCTGTATAGTTTCCGTCATGATCAGGTGGAACAACTTTTCCTTACTGCGGAAATAATAGTTCACCAGGGCCAGGTTAATATTAGCCTCGGCGGCAATATCCCTCACTTTTGTGGCTGCATAACCGTTGCGGGTAAACACTACCCTTGCTGCTTCTTTTAGTCGTTCCTCGGTCGAGGTATCAATATCTGTCTTTTTAGGCATGCGATTAAATTTCACTGCAAACCTATGTTAAACAATTTATTTAAACAAGTGTTTAAAACAAAAAAATAATGATTGTAGTCACTTTTTCTTAATGGTGTGGATCTAAATAGACTTTGAAGTAAATAGCGCAAATACTTCCCCAAAATTGTACACACTTTTTCTCGGAATATCGGCTTAACTAACTTTAAATTAATAAAATAGGGTTGAAGGTTTTCGTCTTTCGCCGGCAACGAAGTGTATTTAAGCGGGGCAAATAAGGTATTTATATGGAGAAAGCCCTGTACAGAAACCCGGTTATTGATATTGGCACAGGCTTTGAAGTATATCGGGTGCTTATTATTAACTGGTAAATCATCGTTATGAAGGATAATCAAAACCGTAATGCTTCGGTGGGTAAAAACATCAGGACCTTGCGTATTCAATCGGGCATTAGTCTAAAGGAGGCGGCAAATAGTTTGGGTATTTCCACATCGTCATTATCCAAGATTGAAACCGGTGTTACCGATGCAAATTTGTCTCGCCTGGAACAAATTGCCGCCCTTTACCGTGTTGAACTGGTGCAGCTTTGGGATATCAATTTTAAAAATGATGTGCAGATGGATACCACCTTAATCAACGCTAAAAAGAAAGTCTTCGATCTTGAATCCGAAATATCTGTATTTCAACGCAAGGTAATTACCCTATACGAAAAGCTTCGGGAACAATCCAGCGATTATAAGTCTGTCCGCGTATAATTTTACTAGCACATTCCTTTCTTACTAATTAGCCGTACTTTAACATATCTTATCCATAACCTGCCATAAGTTCGAGGATTTTTAACAAATATTTCCCGAAAGTATTTTTAATATCGGCTACGAAGTGGATATTAGCATTCTCGTTTATAAACCGTTTACAATACTTTCGGATAATGAATAAAGTTAAAGCCCTCGTGTTGTTTGGTTTTATGTTGCTTGCTTTGCGCGTTGCTGCACAAAATAGCCCTGCGCAGGCTTACCACGAACCTTTTCGCCCTCAACTGCACTTTTCGCCTAAGGCCCATTGGATGAACGACCCCAATGGCATGGTTTATTATAACCAAACTTACCACTTGTTTTTTCAATATTATCCGGGCGATATTGTTTGGGGGCCAATGCATTGGGGCCATGCTGTAAGTACCGACCTGGTACATTGGAAAGAGTTGCCCATAGCCCTTTACCCGGATAGCCTGGGGTACATTTTTTCCGGAAGTGCGGTGGTTGATTATAAAAACACGTCCGGTTTCGGCAAAAACGGTAAAATACCATTGGTTGCCATATTTACCCACCACGATCCAAAAGGTGAGAAGGGGTGGAAAAATGATTTTCAGAACGAAAGCCTAGCCTACAGCCTTGATAACGGCAATACCTGGACAAAATACAGTGGTAACCCTGTTTTGAAAAACCCCGGCCTCAGGGATTTTCGCGATCCTAAAGTGATGTGGTACGAAAGTGAAGGAAAATGGATCATGACGTTGGCGACGTTCAATCATATCACCTTTTATTCATCATCCGATCTTAAAAGCTGGAAAAAAGAAAGCGAGTTTGGCGCCACCATTGGCGCACATGGCGGCGTTTGGGAATGTCCTGATTTGTTCCCGCTTAAATTACAGGATAAAACTTATTGGGTTTTATTGGTAAACCTGAATCCCGGCGGCCCCAACAAAGGCTCGGCAACGCAGTATTTTATCGGCCAGTTTAATGGCAATAAGTTTACGCCGGTTGATAACAATACCCGCTGGCTCGACTACGGCCCTGATGAATATGCCGGCGTTACCTGGAGCAATACGCCAAACCGGCGACTGTTTTTGGGCTGGATGAGCAACTGGCTTTACGCTACCAAAGTGCCCACCTCCACCTGGCGAAGCGCGACGACCCTAGCCCGCGAGTTAAATTTGGTAACATATAATGGCAGCCTTTTCGTAGCCTCAAACCCTGTAAGCGAATTAAGCAAACTAAACGCTGGAGGGGTTGTACGCGGCCCGCTGAAAATCAACGGCGAGTATGATTTAAGCGGCAAATTAGCAAAACCCACCGGGCAATATGTAGTGAAGCTGCAAACCGCAAAACAGCAAGATTTTAAAATAGAACTTAGCAACACGCAACATCAAAAACTTATAGTTGGGTATGACAAAGCAATGAACCAGTACTATATCGACCGGAGCACCGCTGGCATTGCTGATTTTACGGAAGGTTTTGCCCGTAAGTACTTTGCGCCACGCTTATCATCTAACGAGAATATCCAACTCACCTTAGTGGTCGACAAGGCATCAGTGGAGTTATTTGCCGACGGGGGAGCGACTGTAATGACCTGTATCTTCTTTCCTGCCGAGCCTTTAAATAAGGTATCTGTACTTGCTGATAAAAATTTGGAGTTGAAGTCATTATCCCTCACCGGACTAAACAGCATCTGGTAAACTGTTCTCTTCCGGAGGTTGGCTGAAAATTCCGGACTTGCCCGCTTAAAATAATATCAATATTTTTTACTTAACTCAATTTTGCAACAGGTTGATTTATAGGATATTATTTTTTATGCAATAGTCTTTTCCTTAAATTTTCATTATATAAAAATACTTGTCATGGTTACAATTAATAATCATGATTAATAATGCGCTTATATTTATCCTCAACCAAAAATACAGCCTTTTTATAATGACCCGAAAATTACTGCTATCACTATCCCTGATAATCCTCTTTATTGTTGCAAGGGCGCAAAATCATACGCCAAGGCAATTATTTCCGGGATTGTTTGAGGCCGTGCAGCTCTCCGATATATTCCCCGACAATAAAACTTTTGTTGATGCCACACCGCTACGCGATCCTGTACTGATCATGAAGGATTACAATCAACAAAAAGACAAACCAGGGTTTGATTTAAAACAATTTGTGGTAGCCAACTTTAATGTGCCAGGCCCGCCAAAAGGTATTTTTAAAAGCGATATAACTACCGGGATCCGCAAACACATAGATACCTTGTGGCAGGTGCTTTACCGCCGGCACGATACCGTATCAAAATACTCATCGTTGCTGCCCATGCCAAATGATTTCATTATACCCGGCGGCCGTTTCCGCGAGACCTATTACTGGGACTCCTACTTTACTATGCTGGGCTTGCAGGAAAGCCATAAAACCGAGATCATCCACAACATGATAGGCAATTTTGCTTACATGATTGATAAATACGGCTTTATACCCAATGGTACCCGTACCTATTATTTAACCCGGTCGCAGCCGCCATTT
>Ga0206898_10359_pt1 | contig 10817 bp, 6 predicted proteins | sample Alteio_BWOrgHeat_50_FD_153237 | JGI IMG/M metagenome (GOLD analysis project Ga0206898, IMG submission 153237) | Enriched cells from forest soil in Barre Woods Harvard Forest LTER site, Petersham, Massachusetts, United States -... | ecosystem: Environmental > Terrestrial > Soil > Temperate forest >...
TTACTTGCTTTATTCCGCAAACGGAGGGTACGGCATCGGTATGCGGGTATGATATTGAGAAGCAACCGCTTGAGGTAAAACGCAATATAGGCTACCTGCCTGAAAGCAACCCGCTTTATCTTGATATGTATGTAAAAGAATCGCTTGCTTTTATAGCAAATATTCATCAAATGCAATCACCCCAAAAGCGTATTGCCGAAATAATTGAGCAAACCGGTCTCGGACCGGAGCAGCATAAAAAAATAGGACAATTGTCAAAAGGTTACCGTCAGCGCGTGGGCCTGGCGCAGGCAATTTTACACGACCCGAAGGTGCTTATATTGGACGAGCCCACTTCCGGCCTTGATCCTAACCAGCTAATTGGCATCCGTCAACTGATCCTCGATCTTGGCAAAACAAAAACTGTTATTCTATCCACGCATATTATGCAGGAAGTTGAGGCTGTATGCGACAATGTGATCATCATTAACAAGGGTAAAATTGTTGCCGATGATACGCTCGCTGGTTTAAGGGATAAGAATAAGGGAAAAACACTTGAAAATATTTTTATAACGTTGACGAACCAGGTTTAAACATGATGCTCTGGCCGGGCGACCACAGCGAATAACTTTTCCACTAATGAAGCCAACCAGGTTATTTTTACAGCATTGTTGGATAATTTGACTTGTTTTCAAAGGCTGCTATCCAGTTCTCATTATCTGTTAACATTATGATGCTGATACGGTTTAATAACTCAGATTGCTTATTACAGCAACCGGCATCTTCCATGTCAACTGAAAGTGGGCCTTCACAATCCGATAAGCTTTTTTGCACCGATTGGGAGTGTTTTTTCAGAACCTCCCAATCCTGTAAATATAATATCCCTTCAATTGCGGCGTAGCTTGCCGGCAGCAGTATATTTAGAAAGACAGTAAGTTTAACAGGATAAAACTCGGCCCAACGAAAAAAGAAATAATTTGATGATGCTATAAAATGCAGTGTTATATTTATAAACAACGACCATTTTATAACTGACTTAATCCGTTCATACCGGTCCTGTTTTGTGCCTATCTCCTTTATTTTATTTTCATGATATTGTTTTTGATCTTCAACAAGGCCCTTTATTACGTAATTGGCATACCAATTTGATTTATATTTAGCATTACTTGAACTATCATTTATTTTTTTCACCGTCTCAGAAAGCGTGCTTTCATTCTTAGCGTTAAGTGAAGTAATATTGACAGGTGCATTGGAATGATAGTAACATCTAAGGATCCGGTACTTTTCGGCTTTTATCCGCTCTTTTAAATACTTGCCATGGAAGTTCCTTTTTTTAGCCCTGCTGATTAAAAAATACACAATGCCTACTGATAAGAACTCCAAACCCACTGCCAGCCAATGTAAAAACTCAATTTCGGAAGGGAATGCAGTGTTTACAGAAAATATTAAAACAGCTACCCAGCCTAAAAGCAAAGCGCTTCTCCATACCTTCTTATAGCTGTCCCTGAATTTAAGTGCTTTTTTGTTGGCCTGTCCGTACCCTCTTTCTATTTGCGAATTAAGCGGGTCCTCCCTGGCAGGTGACGTTTTAATATAAAAAACATCGCTTGTCCCTTTTTTTTCAGAATAGTAGCCTATCACCTCCGCTGTGCCGCCCCTGCCTTCAGGCATTAGTTCATCCCATACAAAAAGGGTTTCATCACAACTGTCGACAATGTATTTCCCAGCGGCAAAATATGCTTCGTTGCGTTCTTCAGATGTTAATGGGATTTTAGCAGTAATTGTACCTACAACCTTAGTATTATCGAGTATTGATTTTAAGGTTTTTAAATCGTCGTCGTTAAAATCCTTTTCATATTCCCGTCTTTCGAAAGGTAATACTACGTGCAGGGGCTGCTTAAATACTTCCGTAACCACTTTGGCAAAAATTGTATCGGCTCCTATAGCAAGGCCCGTGTACCCTATAAGTTGCGATGTATTATATTTTTTAAGAAGCGCACCTAAATGCTGTTTGATCTTTTCTGCAACAATTATCTCTTCACCTTTTTTGATATACCTTTTACCCGAGATGCCAACTTTTAAAATCATATGCTACAAATCAAAACCAGTTTATTTAGCCTCCAGGATGTTTATCATTTTCTGAATGCCATCATTTTTGATCCCACGACTCCTGAATTGTTTCAGGTCACCCAAAAAAGCATCTTTAAATGTGGGCAGATTGTTATTGTTATCAAACTCTTTATCTTTCAGTTTTAAATACATTGCCTTGGCCTTTTCAAATTGGCCTGTTAATAAATATACGTGCGGCATATTTTCCCGTGGATATAAATTTGCGGGATCAAGTTTTATGCTTTTGTTTAAGTAATCGAACGTGTTATCCGTAATATCAAAGAGTAAACAATTCCAGGCAAGGTCATTATAGCGATTGGACAGGTCAGTTTTAGCGGATACGGAATCTGTAGAATTTATTTTCAAATATGCCTTATCAAGCTCAATATGCATTTTGTTAATAATTATTAAAGCATTTTTTTTGTTACCGCCATCTTCAACACAAAAATTGAGATATAATTTAAGTTCATCATTGTTTGCCGTACCAACCAGGGCATTTAAATTATTTCTATTCTGCTCAAAATTAATCCTCGCCTTTCCTTCTTTGGCCTCGCTACTACCGGGGTTTAATTTAAGTACTTCGTTATACAAATTTTTGGCACCAATAAATTGTTTATCTTCAACTAGTAGTTTTGCGTTCTTTAAATAGAATTCAATTGCGTCTTTTTTAATCACATCGCTGTTAATAGCATCTTTTTTCAGGTTGGTATCATATAAAACAGAGAGCGCATCAAATAACCGCAGCTTTTCTGTTAAATTTTTTTCACCGTTTATCCGGTCTTTTAAATCTTTGTATTCATTTAAAACCGGGGCATTGATCCTTTCAGTTACCAATTCCTTAAACGAAGTGTTATTTTGCCAGGCTATGTCCTGTAGCCTGCTAAATTCATCAACTAAATCCTGTGGTATAATGGCATTCCTTGCTATCCGCCACCATTGTGCCTGATCTGCAATGCCTTTGTAAGGGTAGCCCTTTGCCCTGTCGAATATGTCTATAATAATGTTTTTCTGAAAGCCATTAAAATCTGCCGCATGGGTGTACTCTTTCCTTCCGTCACTTTGCGATTGGTCCCGCAATCTATAATAATTTGATTTTACAGTATCAGCGTGGCCACTTGTATTATATATTTTTATCAGATATTCGGTGCTTTGTTTTTCGCCGTTATAACTGGCCGAATCCAATGGTCCTATGGCATCCTCATACCTGCCTTTTTTGTACAGATATTCCCCGTATTGTTTATTTACCTCTGTAATATAATACCCTATGTTAACATCAAACGGGTATTTTTGGTAGACGGGCAAAAACAGCTTATTCATTTTATCATAACTATCCGCGGCTTTTTGATCGTAATCATATTTGATATCCAATTTTATGCTTTTGTTAAACAACAGCAAGAACCTGGCATAGTCTTCGGAAAACTTTGAATATCCATCCAAAATATTCGAACTTTCAAATCCATTAACAGCCCTGGAATAATAGGGAACGGCATCAATACTATCTTTTGGGTTCTTATAGGTTAGGTCCTGGTTCCCGATAAAATTATTTAAATAATAAATTATAATAGCTATTCGCTGTTGTTTTGCATAAAATGGTTTTAACCCGTCTAATACATTTGACATATATCCATACTTGGCAATCAATGCCCTATCTTTATACACTTCACCAAACCCTGTTACTATGGCATCATATGTGCTTTCAAAACCAATAATATCACTAAGTAATAGCTTGTTACCTTTTATGTATGAAATCCAGTCATCTAGTGCTTTGTTAGTGAAATCCCTTTTCCCTATAGTATCGTTTAGTTTTAAGCGAATATCTGCGATCTTCAAATATAACCGTGCCCTAAAAATAAGTTTTGAGTAGTCATTTGGATCGTTGGCAATAAATTTATTGAATTCTGTGATTGAACTATCTAATATTTTTTCGGCACCAGGATAATTCCTGTAATTAACCTGTTCCTGAACGCGGTCACCTACACAATAAAAAATGTTTGCCGTCGCAAACCCTTTATTGTCAATGCCATTAATGAAATTCGCTAATTGAGCGCTCAGGCCAAAATAGTTATCCTTTTCCTCCTTTGATAATAATGAATCGGGCATATTGTCCTTTACATTCCTAAGAAAAGTTGATAAGCTTTTAAGGTAATATTTGTTGTCTGGTTCTTTTAACACCGCCTTGTTGGCATATACAATTGCCCTGTTTGAATGGTTATAAATTTCTTCGCCATCCTTCAAATGACTTGAATAATATCCTTTCGCATTTTCAAATCCGGCCAGGCAGAAGTAAAATTTTGCTGACAACTGTTTGTCTGTTATAATATTTTCTGCTTTATTTATTATTTCTATCCCCGGTCTGTACTGATTATTATCTAAAAATTGCCAGGCATAATAATAGGCAGACCGTAAATACTTAAACATAAGGTCATCTTCAATATTCTTATTAAATTTTGTCAATGAGTCTATTGTCTTTGATGATCCGAAGAATATTTTTTTGCAATAGGATTCTCCATCAGAACATATTGAATCACGGAGTTTCGCTTCTAACGGATAGTTAAAATCTCCATCTCTGCCAGATTTGAATTTTATTTCCGGCTGTAACTTGCTTAATGAGTTCAGCGTGGCCCGGATTTCTGCCCATAACATCCTGCTGCTTTCCCTGGTTTTTATGATATCATTAGCAGGCTGGGCACTTGCAGCGTCGGTTGGTTGTTTGCCAACTATTAATGATGCTGTTGGAGGAAGCGTTCTGCGTGTCTTTAAGGTGTCTGCAAGCCTGTTAAGTTCTTCATTCGATTTTCCACTTTTTATTGCGTTTTGTATTGAAAGTAAATCCTTCTGTCTGCGTTTTTCAGTTGAGTCTGATTTATCCTCTGCTTCCTTTTGCTTTTTTTGTGCGGCTTGTAAATCATTAAACATCTTTTGGACCATTATTTTCGCCCTAATAGCAACACCTTGATTATGAATGGCTTTCTGTTTTTCTTTTCTTATTTCGGCAAACAATTTTTGGATTCGCTCGTCTACTTCTATTGCTCTCGTTTCGTCGCATGCTTTTGCGCTATTAAGTTTATTAATAGCATCAGGGTAATTCCCCTTTGAAGCCAAAGAGTCAGCCTGGGCCATTAATTTTTTATAATTACACTCCTGTGCCTTGCAAAAATTCACAGCAATGCATAACAAACAACATATGTAAAAAGCCCGTGTCACCTTATCTTTTTTTATTACAACTTTTTAATAGCGCAACGATATAAAGATGTTTTTTTCGTTTTTCCGCCTCCATCGTATCCGACAACTGGACCGTTTGGTTTTGGATCAAACTATCAGCCCTTTTAAGATCAGTTTCTGCGTACACATTATCGTTGCTTTTCATGAAAATCTCTGCTTTATTTATCCAATCCTGGGCCTTTAGGAAATTACTCTCGTATAAATTTCGTAACGCCTTTTTTTCTGCGGCGCTGGCTTCCCTTTTTTCTTTATCCGCTTGTCCTTTGAATACAAACGCCACAACTGCGATAACTAAACAAACCAGAGCCAAAACGGTTGCTACCCCAACACTAACGTTGGCCCGTTTATTTAACCGCTTTAATTCATCAGATCTTAGCTTTTCTTCTTCCAGTTCTTTTTCCAGGCGTAGCCTTTCAATTTCTAATTTTTTTTCCTGCAGCTGTTTTTCTTCATTTGCCTCCTCTGCCCTTCTCTTTTCTGCCACTTTGTTTATAGCGGCTATTAATGAATCGTGGCTGATCTCATACAAAATCCTTCCGCTTGCATCCCGTTCTTTCCGCAACAGGGAGCTTTGTTCCAAAATTGCCAGCTGGCCCGGCAGTATCTTAAGACTGTTTTGGATATAACCTTCGGTAAGCGAATTACGCCTGTCACCATCAATTAATGCATCTTCAATAAACGGCTGGATCTTTTCTCTTTCTTCTGCGGTAAAACTGTTTAACAACGCTTCATAATACCTCTGAAATATGTCGGTAATATTGCCTAATAAATCTTCAGTAATTACGCTGTTGCCTTTTTCGGCAACCAGGGTGTCTTCAACGTACTTGCAGACAATTTGTAATGTAGCCGCCTCAATTTTTTTATCCTGCACATTGGCAATGCTTTCCCGTATCTTTTCAACAGCGCCATCCGTGTATTCAAAGGGCGGCGTTTTAAATTTAGCATCGTCGATCTTTGCTGGTTGTGTAATAGCTGTTGCTGCATCGTCAACAGTAAGAGCGTCCAGCTCATAACAGTTTTGCAGGATGGAAGGGTGCCTGTCGGTAAGGGTATTCAATTGCGATAAACGATCGCCCCTGATGGAGAAAACTACCTTTATCTCTGGTTTCTCATAGAGAAACTTCTGGAGTTTGTCACTAATATTGCCATCATCCTCCAGCTCGTCAATTTTCTTCCGGTAACTTACAGGTATTGACCCATATAATAATTGGGATAGCTGTTCAGAAAAGTCTGCTATTTCCTCCTTAGGGTAAGTAAAGAGTTCCTCAAATTGATCGAAAAAAATGATAAACTTCGTTTTTTCGCTATTTAGCTGGTTTTGTTTTATCCAATACCATAAAGAACCCTCATTAGGTATAATATTGTAAAAATCTGATTTAGTATCTACTTTAACATCAAGCCGCTTTTTAATATTTTCCAAAGGCGACAAGCTTTCAGTTTTCTCTTTTTCGGAATAGTTGTTAAACCGGACCAAAAAATAAACATAAATTTTGCGCTCTTTTAGCAGTGGTATTATTCCGGCATTAATGAGCGAACTTTTCCCATAGCCGCTTTTTCCATATAATACAACATGCTGTTTCACGAAAATCAAGTCGTAAAACGCATCCCGGTCTTTCGTTCTTCCGAAAAAAAGTTCATTGTCTTTTTCAGAAAAAGGCTTTACTCCCGGGTACCTGTTCAATTTATGGATATCATTATCTGCCATCGGCCTCTTTCATCATTAAGGAAATATCCTTTAAAATAAGTTCGACACTTTCAGCAAGCTTGTTATTATCAATCTTTCTGCATTTTATTTCCTTTAGCGCATTTATAACTACAGGAAGCTTGTTACTATAGTCATTCCACATATTTCTTTCAGCAACCAGGTCGTCTATATTTCCTGTGTCAGCTTCTGAGATTTTTTTATTCGTTTCTTTGATCTGGTCCCTTGCGTACGTCAACGCTTCCGTGTTTAAGTTTTTAGCAAACAACGCGTCGTCAAGTGTGCACGGTAGTAGTTTTTTATTATTTTTTAATGTTGTGTCAATTTCTTTTATTACCCAGGGAGAGTATAGGCTCTTATTTGATATCATAGGGATAACGATATCAACTTTCTCTATAGTCCTGATAAAGTCGTTGATCTTTTGACCGCCGGGCATATTGCTTTCATCAATTATTATTTCAATATTATTTGAGATAAAAATTGGGACAATTGCCTCTACATCTGATGCATTCGCATGGCTATAGGATATAAATACTTTGGCTATACATGGAATTTTTTTCAGAATTTTTTGTTGATCACAATTGTCGTATATCAGGTTTAGAAAATCTATGGGGTCATTTTTCAGCAATTCCAGTTCCAGGCGGCGGCCTACAAAAAGACAAACATCATTATTGTTGCCATTTTTTAATATGCTGTAATTGACCCGTTTTTTGTAAGTGATCAATTTTAACAAAAGCTGTACATGCCATCGCTCAAAATGGACACCCAAAAAAATAAATGTGCTGGCCTTTTTTAAACTTTCTTCAATTACCTGGGGCAGTCCTTTTTTCCCCATTATGTTTGATAAGTAAGAGAACATATTATCAAAAGTGATAACAGCATCTTTTTCCTTAAAATCCCCCAGCAAATTGTAAATAAGCGGTTTGTCACGGGCAGGCTTTTCATTGATTTGTTTAAAAACCTCCTCAGTTGGATAATATCCATAATTAAAGGGCAATTTCTGTTCGGTAAATATCCTCTGCAATCGATCATCGGGCATTAAGGATATTATCAGGTGGTAAGGTATCAGCGATATTTTCTTCAAAGGTTCATCAAAAACGGTTTGTTTCTGATAAAACCTTTGCATCATTTTCAGCACAGTATACTCATTAATGCCGGGTTTTAATTGTAATAATTCTTCATTTAAAAAAACAAAGTGGGAATCATTATCGAAGATATCTTTGTATTGAGCCTCATTCAGAAAATCGTCACACATCACTTCAAAAAATGACTTGTTGCCAAAATCATACATATCCGGGCCAATTATTATTACACAATTTTCCTCCTTTATGTCATTAACAATTTCCTGTAGATAATCTTCCATTTAAATACTTGGCTATAAAGGTCTGGTATATAATAAAGTTAAGAAAAAAAATCTTATAAACCGCTAATAACATATCCATTTTTGTTTTTTAACACACAAAAAATCAATGACATAGGAAAATTTTAGTAAGATTTATGGTCTTTCAATGGCGTGTTCTGGCGGGCCTACAACTTGTGGTTGTAAATACTTCCATTTTTTGCTGCACAAAAAGAAATTCATGGCGCTAAGGGTTAACGCCAATTAATGAAAACTTTACTACAACACCCAATGCCATCGCTAATGTATTGCACACGTTGTTGGTAAACGTGGCACGACCGGGTCACCGCGTTGTATTTATCTATCCCTGTCATCCATGCCTAAAGGCACGTATTTAATTGGCGCAGGATAAATTATGGACGCAGGATATTAAACATGGCGCAGTGCACCAAGGAACCCTGATAAGTTTAAACTGTACAGGTATAAAAGATTTAAGCCGGTTTTACGGGTTCAAGCCCATGGCTTTTCATAATAGAAAGTATCTTTTGCATATCCGGCGGGCCTCCTGCATTGATCACAGCCGCAATTTCCCGAAAATAAGAAGGGCCGATTGATGCTGGCGATAGGGTGCAAAGCACGCGCGCCGGTTTATCATGCAGGTTGTTGAAACCGTGAACAACGCCCCTTTTTATAAAGCATTTATCGCCAGGGTTCATCTCCCTTGTTTCTGAGCCGATGGTTTGCGTAAGCGTACCTTCCAGCATATACGCAATTTCATCTACTGCAACATGAAAGTGCGGCGCAGGCACCTTTACATTGGGTGGCACAATCATTTCAAACTGTACCAGAGTGCCATCGGTATCATCGCCATCCATCAGGAAATTAAGTTCAAGCGTACCTATTCGAATTGTTTCTTTAAAAGAAGGGAACATAAGGAGGTTGATTTATTTAAATGTTAAACAAAACTAATTTTTTCCGGTATTAAATATGCGAATAAATATTTATTATACCAGCCCATACTATGACATGTATTTCTCCTCCTTTTGCAGTTCGCGGCGCATTCCTTCCATAAAGTCGGCAGGATGGAGTAAATAATCTTTGCGCATTATGGCGTGCAGACACACATATTGCATTATATTAATAATTGCTGCACCGGTAATTTCATATTTCTGGGCTATCTGCTGAAGGTTAGCTTCGGGATGCAACTTCATTTTTTCGGGCAGGGCTTTTGTCCAAAGCTGGAGGCGCTCGCCGGCATCCGGGGCCGGGAAATGTATCACCTGGTGAAAGCGGCGCAAAAAAGCTGCATCAATATTATTTTTAAAATTAGACGCCAATACCAGCAATCCCGAAAAATCTTCCATGCGCTGCAGTAAATAAGACACCTCCTGGTTGGCATATTTATCATGGGAGGATTGCACGCCGGTGCGCTTCCCAAACAGGGCATCCGCCTCGTCAAAAAACAAAATGCAATCTTTGTTTTCAGCCTTTAGAAATACCTTTTCGAGGTTTTTCTCCGTTTCGCCAATATATTTGGAGACTACCTGCGACAGGTCAATGCGATAAACATCTTTTTCAAACTGCTTGCCTATTAACGATGCCGTAAGGGTTTTACCGGTACCCGAAGGGCCATAAAACAACACTTTATAACCGGGTTTTAATTTCGGCGCCAGCAGTTTGTCCTCCATCAGTTCGTCATTGTGGGCAAGCCATGTGGCAATAATATCTATCTGGCGGCGTGTTTGCGGATGTATCACCAGGTCGTCCCATACCATCTGTGTATTTATAATCTTGGCGGGAAAATCAGGACCAAACCGCGGTTTTGTTTGTTTGTTGTACAAAAACAGCTCAACCCAATCGTTAGCAAGAATGATACGGCCGCTCATTTTTGGCTCACCTTCTTCTACATCTTCAAGCCAGAGGACCCGCTGCTTGTTAAAACAATGGTCTTCTGAAAAAAGCCTCTGTACGTTCATCCGCTGCCCCAGGTCATTACCGGCCAAAATAAAAACCGCAGTTTCCCCGGTTGGCAGCATTCCGCGGTGATTGCCTGACCGTGCGCCACCGATCTCGGGAAAATCACTGCCCTGTACAATAAATTGTTGCACTATTGAATCTAAAAAATTGGGTTGAATGTGCGATGAAAGCGCCAGCAACAAGATAATATATTCTTCTAAGCCGGGCTTATACTGATGCACAAAATGGTTAAAGGGTGAACCATCTTCATATAAGCTTAGTTGCGGGTAGATCATTTCGCCGTTGTTTTCTTTTTCAAAAAACAACTTCAACCGCTGAAGCATAACCTCCCGTAGAAAATTTAATGACCCGGTGATGTTTTGAGCGTTGTTTTGCAAGGCTTGTTTTATAAAGATGATTTATTTAAAGCTAACTATTTTTAAACATTTATTCTTAAAGACCTAAGCCGGCAATACGAAAATTTCATTTTTATGGCTTTTTTCCTGATGC
>Ga0206898_10331_pt1 | contig 10647 bp, 12 predicted proteins | sample Alteio_BWOrgHeat_50_FD_153237 | JGI IMG/M metagenome (GOLD analysis project Ga0206898, IMG submission 153237) | Enriched cells from forest soil in Barre Woods Harvard Forest LTER site, Petersham, Massachusetts, United States -... | ecosystem: Environmental > Terrestrial > Soil > Temperate forest >...
TGGCCGGTTTAGTACCGAAAGGCAAAACGCCTGCGTTATTTTTTAACAAAACCATACTTTCTGCAGCGGCCTGGCGGGCAATTTGCGCATGGGCTTTCAGGTTTCCCTGGTTGTTATAGGCGTAGCCCTTCGCTGTCAGCGTGTTTAGCTCCACCCGTAAAATGCCTTCTACGTTTTTGTTCAATACTTCTTCCGAAAGTTTACCGCTTTTTACAGCCTCTGTAATGGCTTTAACCTGTGCTGGTGTGCCGGGCATCAGCATGTTATTACCTGCGTTCATTTGCGCAACGGCATCTTTACCGCCAAACCAGTCGGTCATTACAAAGCCTTTGTAACCCCAGTCCTGGCGCAATATTTTTGTGATCAAATCGTAGCTTTCCGAAGTATAAGTTCCGTTAACCAGGTTATAGGAGCTCATTACCGCCCAGGGATTTGATTGTTTTATGGCGATTTCAAAGTTGCGCAGGTAAATTTCGCGCAGTGCGCGCTCGCTTACAATCGTATTCACCGAACTGCGGTTTGTTTCCTGGTTGTTTACCGCAAAGTGTTTAATGGTTGCCCCCACGCCCTGCGACTGGATACCGTTAATAATGGCCGCGGCTGTTGATCCCGACACCAGCGGGTCTTCGGAATAGTATTCAAAGTTTCTGCCGCCCAAAGGGTTGCGGTGAATATTGGCGCCCGGGCCCAGGATAAAGTCGATACCGTAGGCCTTAATTTCTTCGCCAAAAGCTACGCCAACATGCCTTACCAAAGCTGTATCCCAACTGGAAGCCAGCAATGTACCGACAGGCCAGGCGGTTGAAAACAAATTATCTGTTGAGTCTTTTGCACTCATTGCCCAGCGGTGGATGCCGGATGGGCCATCGGCCAGGCCTATTGAGGGTATGCCGTATTTTGGCAGCGGGATAGTATGCCCTGAGATAGCCGCAATTTTATCGGGTGTATTGTCATTGGAACTGATGGTAAAGCCCGGAAGTGAAAAACCCTTACCCACCACAACCTTAACTTTTTCTTCTAAAGTCATGGCTTTAACGATTGCCGGTATCGGGTCTTTACCGAACTGGGGAGCATTTTGTGCAAATACCATAGTGCCCGAAAGCAGCATAAAAGTACCCGTAAATACGTGTCGTAAACAATTGGAACGCATAAAAAACAATTTAAGTTTATGAATTGGATGGTGAAAAACTATCATTTATTAAAAAATAATAAATGAAGGTATGTAAAAGTTTTTATACTTTTATTAAAAATTAATAAATAAAGGTTTTTATTTTATTAAGATGACAGAATTAGAAACGTTACACGAATTTTTTTTGGAAGGCTACAGGGAATATCGCCCCAATCTGTCGCTTGACTGCGCCATATTCGGGTATCATGAGGGAGAATTAAAACTGCTGCTTGTTAAAAATAAAATAGTTACCCGCTGGTGCCTGCCGGGTGGATTTATCAAAAAAACCGAAAGCCTGGAGGAAGCCGCGGGACGTACAACTGCCGAACGCACAGGGCTGGATGGGTTATTCCTGAAACAATTTAAGGCTTTCAGCAAGCCGGGCCGTAATACTTCGCAGCCATGGCTTGATGAGGATAAATTATTCGACCTCACCGGTATAAGATTACCAAGCGATAACTGGTTATCAGGCGAGACTGTTTCCATCGGCTTTTATGCCATTACTGATATTGTAAATGCTACTCCTAAAGGCGATTATTTATCAACTGAATGCCGGTGGTTTCCCATTGATAACCTGCCAGATATGGCTTTTGACCATAACGAGATTGCTACGGAAGCCATATTTAGTATGCGGATAGATCTTTATCATTTCCCGATAGGAAAAAACCTTTTACAGCCTAAATTCACGCTGAAGGAGATCAAGACGCTTTATGAAGTATTATCAGGAAAGACATTGAACCCCACCAACTTTCCTAACAAGCTGATTTCGCTCGATATCATATCGAAACTTGATGAAAAACGAAAAATCGGCGCCCACCGTGCACCTACCTATTACCAGTTTAACGAGGAGGTTTATGAGAAGGCTTTAAAAGAAGGATTGGTGCTGGTGTGATAGTACCGATTAGCCCCCCCTTTTTACAAATGTTTTATTTTTTCATAACAGCTATAACAGCGTGTGCCGAATCGGGCATGCCCCGTACTTCTACATTGAATATAAATTGTTTGCTTTCGAAAATCTTTTTGCCTGTATGGAAAAGATCTGTAGGATCTTCCTTATTGATCAGTTTAAACCCATTTTGCGTGAGGTACGTTGGGATGGTTGTATTATAATCTTCTTTCCCCACAAAATTCAATTCGTTACCTTTAAGCGCAATAGCGCATTCCCGTTTATTGTTAATCCATGCCCCTTTCTCAGAATTGTATGCCCAGCCGTAGCTGATCTTATTAAGCTCGCTGTCTAAATTTTCCGGGCTTGCCGCTACTAACCGCATCAGGTCGGCGGGTTCCAGGTCCCGCTCCTCACTACCCTTAAAATTTCGGACACTGTTTGCATTGTCCAGCAGATCGATATTATGCGGGTTTGTTTTTGAATAGATGATGTGAACCTCTTCGCCTTTGTAAAAATCCTTAAACTCGCTGGCATCCACCGTCTTGCTCACTATTGTTTTCTTTCCTTCTTTTGTTTCAAACTCAACCACGATGGTCGACAGATCGGTAACCGGGGTGCCACCTATTAGTTTTTTTACCTGCGTCGAGCTGCCACCTATCACATGGCCTGTCACCTCTACCTGTGTTTGTTTCAGTTCGCTCTCCTGCGAAGCCGAAATCCGCGCGGAAAAAATAAGATGTAATATAAACACGGGTATCCACAAAACAGCTATGAAAGGATATCGTATCCGCGCCTTGCCAATCCGGCGAACGTAGTTTTCGTTCCAGGTTTTATAATGGCTAAAGGCTATTAAAATTAAAACAGAACATATTACGGAACCTCCCAGCGAAAAAATAAAAACCCGGTTTAACACTATTTGCCAGTATGGCAAAACAAACAACATAAAAACAAAAACGGCCAAAGCAAGGCTTACCCATACATAATAAAAAAGCTTGTTTTGTTTGGTGATTTTTTTTGCCTGCTCATCGGCAAATTCCAGCCTGGCTGTTTCGATAATAGCAGGGATGCTATCCGGGCTTGCGCCTTCCTGTTTTAAATAATAGGTGACGCTTTCGTCGTTTAAATCTTCGGCCATCAACTCCTTGGCGCGGCTTATAAAGTGATTTTTATCCATTCTGGTGTTTGTCTGCGGCTATCACTGGAATATCGGGCTCTATCGTAAAGAAAGTTCAGCGAACTAATTGAAATAGCACCACCAGCTTATATAGCCTTAGTAGTTAATTAAATTCTCCAGAAACACGGTAGTTTCAGCATTGCTGATAGATATGACGCTCCCTGTGCCGCTTGCGGGATACAGCGTACAGGAAAAAGTTATTTTAATTTTAAGCCCGGGATCGGAATTATATTGATCGCCTGTAACCGGGGTAACCGACACAACATTGGCTGCACCGCTTTGCGCCCCTATGCTGGAATATTCGTTCCCGTTGGCGTCCGTATAATGAATAACGATTGATTTGACACCTTTTGGATAGCTGGGGGTGCTTGCAAAGGACCAGGTACCCGTCTTCACAAAATTATTAAAAACAGTGTTCGCGTCGGCATCCAACGACTTATCAAAAGTTTTAAATTCGATACCAAACACCGGTTTTTCGGCCGGAAAGTATGTTAATTCAGCTGTAAGGCCTCCTGAAATATCGCCCGCGTCGTTAACCTCTGCAGCCGACGATCCCGCTGCCCAGCCCGGCTGGCTTGTAGCAGCCTCCCAATCCGTAGCCTTGCCATTTAACGAGCCTTTGAAATAATATTCGGAAGTGGCAGAACTAGTTTTTTTTGTCGAATCTTTCTTACAAGCCGAAAATAAGAACACCGGCAATGTTAAAATCAAGATGACTTTTATTGTTTTCATATCCCATTTAATAGGTGAGACCGAATATAGTGGTTTATAAGCCCGAAAACAAAATGCCATTAGTTTCTTTGAGTTCGTTTTGGATGGGTTGAAATAGATTTCGGGAATTATTAAAGGCGTGCTTTGGGGTATCAATTCTTTATAATTATTTTTGGATAACGAAGATCAAATCGCTAAATACCAGGCATGAACAACACCAATATACACGACGAGCGTATTGCAAAAATGATTTTTGCCTCCGTTTATCCGCTGCACCTAACTAAAGTGGAGAAGAAAGGCAGGACGAGAGAAGAGCTACACCAGGTTATAACGTGGCTAACGGGCTTCAATAATGAGAAGCTGGAAGAGTTGATTGCGGAAAAAGTAACTTTTGAAACCTTTTTTGGGCTGGCTTCGCTAAATGCCCATGCATCCCTCATAACAGGGGTAATCTGCGGGTATCGCGTAGAGGAAATTGAGAATACCTTAACGCAGCAGGTCCGGTATTTGGATAAATTGGTGGATGAATTGGCGAAGGGAAGAAAGATGGAGAAGATACTGCGGGGCGCGTAAGGTGTCAGGGGAACTTACTTATCCTCAAATTACCGAAAGAACAGCCAGCGTAGCATGATCTATCTTGCCGGACTACCAAACAACAGGTGCTATATCAGTCGCTGTAAAAAATGCTAACCACCTTTTTTTTGCTTTTTGAATAAGCAATACCGTAAGTGCTCTCGTAACCATGGCTATAACTAAATGCTACGGATGTCTGGTCGGCTTTAACAGCGGCCCAATTATCTTTGTCTGCTGGTTCCGGACTATCAAAATCCTCCTCAATTTTTTCGTCGGCTGAAATTGCCGGCGTAGCAAAGTTTTCATCATTTAAAAACGCGGCCATCCGGGTAGTGATTGTATCTTTTTGCTGTTTAAAGTTCAGCACATCGGCCTCATCGGCCAAAAGATCAGTAGCGGGAAATGTTTCTTTATAAATCTGTTGATTTTCAAAATTGTAAATGTTAAAAGCAATAATCCCGTCAACAACATTTTTACCGTAAAGCGTGATGGTGAATTTGTCCTTTTTTAAGGTATCCGAAAAAAAATGATCAACAGAATAGCTTAGTAATTTTTGGGTGGGATCGGCAATGATAGCTGCGGTATCTGCATCAACCGCAGTCGTTTTGGCTGCCATATGCCGGGAAACGATGGTATCCTGTTTTTTTGACGACGTTTGCTTATGATGACAGGATAAAAAACACAGCGAAAGTATTGCAATAAGCGAGACAGGTTTCATCAGTTTATTTTTATCGAGCTAAGATACTATAAACACCATTACCGCAAAAAATACTTCAGGCGTTTAATTCGGCCTTGCCAAAAGCACAAAACGCGCAATATCTTACCCAGGAAATCTCCCTTGAAACTACAAATACGAAAGCCACCATTGCCGGTGCGTGCGTTTATAATTACCATACCATTTACAGGGGAAATAAAATGCGGCCACAACAAACAGCCAAAAAAGGTAAACGGCCCATAAAGGAAAACCAAAGCCCTGTGCCTGCCACACAAAGGGATTTCCATCTGATTTGAACGGGAGTCCTTTCGATGCGATCAATACAATATTCATAACCCTGAGCAGGCATAAATGGCCGATAAAGTAGAAATAGGGCACATTACCATAGATTTCAAAAAAAGCGGTTACCCGGTTATTAATCTTTTCCGCAAGCGATAGCAGTACCATGACCGGCCCAAGCGTCATCAAGAAAAAGAGTAGCGAAGGCGGCTGTTTGGTTGCGTTAAGAAAAGACAGTAGAGTATGGGCCACATTCCGCTGAACCGACCAGGCGGCAGGGTCGCCATAATGGTTAACAAACCGCAGGAGGATAAACACCCCGATGAAAGATAAGCCACAAGTCATCAATGTTTTTTGCCGTTTTATAGCATCCGCCCCGGCTTGATACAGATTGCCAAAAACGTAACCCAGCAACAGCGCACCGGTCCACGGGAGTACCGAGTACAGTTCGGCAATTGTACGGTGGGCGCCCAACGGTATAACAGCCCCCCTGGCGGTTAGAAAAATGGTGCTCAAAGTAGCCGCAATTCCATTTCCAGGCAGAGGTAGGTAATCCAATACATTGTGTCCAAACAAAATGAGCAATGCTATTGCAGCAATTACTGTACGCGGCGCCCTGATCAGCAGCGCGAGGATGATCATCCCAAATCCAATAGCCCAAAGTACTTCCAGCACCAGCATGTGGTATTGCAAATCGAAGGTAAACAGGAAGCTGATGATTAGCATATCCGACAAGATGAGCCATAACCCTCTTTTGAGCAGGAAGATGCTAAGTTCCTTTTTTGTGCGGCGTTGCCCGGCCAGAAATGCCGATACCCCGCTGAGGAAAACAAACGTAGGCGCGCAGTAATGCGTGATCCACCGGGTGAAAAACAGGATAACCGTTGTGGTCTGCATATTCAGCGGCGAGGGCCCCGGGTAATGCAGGAAATCGCGCGAATGATCCAGCGTCATGATGACCATGATCAGGCCGCGAATAATGTCGATAGCATGAATGCGTTCTTTCATCGGATGGGTTCGGATTTGATTTGGCAAATTTCTTTACCTGATGCAATATACGAACAACCGCGGCTTCGCAAAAACCTGGTTAAACAACTTAGATAATGGGACACTTTTGGCTTTCGTCCTTTACCAAAACTACTGGGACTGATAACAAGCATTTTATAAATTATAAATAAAATGTGTAGTTTTCGCCAGCTGTCAGGCATTAATTAATGATCGAAACCTGCTTTTAACTTTTTTATAAGATTATTGTTATGAAAAATCCATGGACAAAGATTCCTGCAGAAGAATATGAACAACATATGTTGGAGGTGGGCCAGCTCCAACTAATCAATTCCACATTTAAAAATTATCTCCATTTATATAAGCCCCGGGATATAATTATTCTTGGCGCCACCACCGGAAATGGTTTTGAAAATATTGATGATAAAATAAATAGCATAACTGCAATAGATATCAATAATGACTATTTGATTGAATTAAAAAACAGGTTCCCCAATTTACAGCACCTTAGCACTATTTGCGGAGATATCCAGCATTTAAAAACAACCCGTTTGTCGTCCGACTTCATTTACGCAGCCCTGATTTTTGAGTATGTTAATTTAAACAAAACCATACTCAACATTAAAAGTTGGCTTAAAAGCCGGGGTAAACTAGTAACCGTTTTACAGATGCCAAATGAAAACATCTCCGCAGTTTCGCCAAGCCGGTTTAAATCCGTTGGGCAACTTAACGAAATAATGAAGCTTGTAAACATCCCTTATTTTGAAGAAGTTATGATTGAAAATAATTTCAGCAAAGAAGAGTCTAAAATCATCACGCTGCAAAGCGGTAAGCAATTTTATATTGGCGTGCATTCAAAGTGATCATCTATTTTAATAAACCTGGAACTCTTTGACCTGTCCTTTATTCAATAGACAATGGATATTTCAGGTAAAGCAATAACATATTTAGCCCGAGAAAAGGCAATTCTATGAGGGCAGATTTGACATCTTTGAATGATAACCGGAGGCATATCATAAATAAGATGGAAACAGCCATTACACTATTGCCCAATTTAAATAGTTGTGGGTGCAGGACAAAAAGAGCACTGGCTATGGTAACTGCGCCAAACAGCATTTGCCAAAATGGGCTCAGGTTGGCTTTTTCAAAAAGAGTTACTGTTTCCGGCTTTCCGCCTACAAAAGCCGCCCCTTGTTTAAAGCCCATAAAAACAACAAAAAGCATGATAAGTGATGTGATGACCCTGGTAAACATGACTTTAATATTAAAGGGTCGGTAGTTAAGGTTAAGCTTTACCACCGACCCAGGTTGCTATTTGATTAATTGGTTGCACCACCATTTACTAACAGATGCTGGCCGTTTACAAATGATGAAAGATCGCTCGCAAAAAATTCGGCTACGTTGGCTACATCAGCCACCTCCGCCAGGCGGCCCATCGGGCAACTATCCAGCAATTGTTGCCTTAGGCGTGGATAGGAATTAGCTTCGGCAAATATGCCGGAGTGATCAACAGCAAAAGGTATAATGGAGTTTACGGTAACACCACGGTGGCCGATTTCTTTTGAAAGAATATCTACCAGGTAGCGAGGGGTGGTTTTACTACCGCCATATACCGCCATGCCGGGTACGGGGAATGAAGTAGTAGATGAGGCAATATAAATGATCCGGCCGCTATCTTCTATTTGTTTAGCTGCTTGCTGCAAGGTAAAATATGTACCTTTGGTGTTTATGGCGAAGAGGCGGTCAAATTGCTCCTCGGTAAAATCTGTTACCGGCGTTTCCACCATTTCTATCCCTGCATTGGCCACAACAATATCAATTTTACCGAAGGCTTTTTTTGCTTCTGCAAAAAGTTTTTCTATTTCGGCTACCTTGCTTACGTCGGCCTGAACCGCAATTACTTTTGCGCCCATGGCTGTAATATTGCTTACTACTTCATCAGCTGATGCTTTATCGCGCGAGTAGTTGGTCACAATATTTGCACCTAATGCGGCATAGCGTTCTGCAATAGCTTTACCTAATCCCCTGGCTGAGCCGGTTATAATGGCTGTTTTATTATTTAATGAGTTCATGATTTGAAATTTTAAAATGATTATTGATTTTGTTTATTGTCATTAATTTGTTAGGCCATGGCGCCGTTTAACCCTATTGTTTGGCCACTTATCCATTTAGCGTCGTCGCTTGCCAGGAAGGCTACAACTTTGGCAATGTCTTGAGGTTCGCCTATCCGGTTAAAGGCATTAAGGGATGCCAGGCGATCAATTACTTCCTGCGGTTTTCCTTTGGTGAATAATTCGGTATTGGTTGGGCCGGGTAGCACGGCATTTACATTGATGCCTTTTGCTCCAACTTCTTTAGCAAATACGCGGGTTAATTGTTCCACCGCACCTTTCGAAGCGACATAGGTACTGTAAGCAGGCATCATTACCCTTGTGGTAGTTGAAGAAAAATTAATGATGCTGCCGCCGTTAGCTAATTTGGTTGCAGCTTCACGCAAGGTATTAAATGTGCCCCGAACATTGATATCAAACTGGCGGGTAAAGTCTTCGTCGGTGGTATCCTTCAATAGCTTGGTGATCATGATACCGGCATTATTGACCAGCACATCAATTCTACCAAAATGGGCAATAGCGGCATCAAACATGGCCGCAACATCGCCGGCCTTGCTTACATCAGCTTGCAGGGCAATCGCTTCGCCACCATTAGCTTTAATGCTGTTTACGGTTTCTTCAGCAGCTTCTTTGCCGCCCGCATAGTTTACAATAACTTTTGCACCGGCTTGTGCCAGCTGATGCGCAACTGCTGCTCCGATGCCTCTTGAGGCGCCTGTTACTAAAATTACTTTTTCATTAAGAGTTTTCATGATTCCTTTCTTTTTTATTTGTCGTGATTGACAATACAAAGGTCATGTTTGAGGTGCCGGCAGAATTGCAAGCTTTAAAGCAAGAGTTGCAATATCCTAAGATATGGGCGGCTTACCGTTCTTTCTGAACTGTACGGGAGAAATATCAGTGTGTTTTTTAAAATAATTGCTAAAATGTGCCAGCTCGGCAAAACCTAAACGATAGGCTATCTCTTTAATGGAGATCGATGAATTTTGCAACAGCGACTTCGCCTCGGAAATAGTTTTCTCGGTGATCCAGGTGCCAACCGGCTTACCTGTTTTGGTTTTAATAACAGTGCTTAAATAGTTAGGATGCAGGTTTTGCGCATCGGCATATTCCTGCACCCTAAAGGCCCGTTCCACTTTACCATCGCTCAAATCGCGGTAGTGTTTTTCCAGCAGACGCTTAAAATTTTTTACAATCAGCGAGCTGCGGTTTCCTTCATAAATGGGATTATAATCCAACCAAAAACACCCTTTAATTTTTAATAGAAGCACCACAAACAGGTTGGCAATAATACGGGTACGGTAAAGCGACTTACCTATATATTCTGCATGTATCTGGAGGTACAGCCTTTCAAACTCACTAAATAAATCGGGGTTCACTACCCGCCCCGGAAAGGTTTCTGCCAGTAGAAAAGGGAATTCCTCAAAAATATCAGCATGTACATTCTCTTTAAGGAAAGATTCACTCATTGTTATCAGGTATACCTCATCAATAGCGGTCCATTCGTACGAGCGGTAATGACCCGGATTAGTAAAATAAACTGTATTGGGCTGGAGCGATACCGTTTGCTCATCAACCGAATACACACCGAAACCATTTTTGATGAACACGAATACAAAGAAATTCAGCCGGTGAACCGGCGATTTAAAGGGAATGCGTTGATGCATCGCATCTTTCAGATTGAAGATCGTAAAATCAGTATATTCATCAATCAGATCAGTAGGCAAACCCATGTGTTTATATTGATCCAGTAGATTATTGAATACTTTGTTACCTTCTTCCATGTATTAGATTTAAGCCCGGCCAGATTATAACCAGGTCTCTTTTTAAATTAAAGGTATAAAAAAACACGAATGATTCTCCCACCGGCTTCTACATAGCTATCACCTGGTTTTCGCCTGGCTTAGCAGGCCGGATAGCGCGCCAGTTTCAGTGTTTGGTGTAAGCTGTCGAGTTTCCAAACTTCGGACGACTATGTTTGTAGTCTGAGATTACATTAAATGGAGATAATTTTTAAATGTG
>Ga0206898_10360_pt1 | contig 10606 bp, 8 predicted proteins | sample Alteio_BWOrgHeat_50_FD_153237 | JGI IMG/M metagenome (GOLD analysis project Ga0206898, IMG submission 153237) | Enriched cells from forest soil in Barre Woods Harvard Forest LTER site, Petersham, Massachusetts, United States -... | ecosystem: Environmental > Terrestrial > Soil > Temperate forest >...
AGTAATTGGTACAGTGGAGGTTTATTCGCGAAATGTTAGTATATGCGCACCCGGCCGTAAATACGCCGAACCGCCAATTTTTATTTGGGACAGCGTTTAAGTTAACAAATGATATATCTTAATTATCAAATGATACACCCGCACAGCTCGTAAGCCGTTATATTTGAAGCTTATGAAGATTAATTTTAAGCTGATGAAAGTAAGCGCATTGTGCATCGTGGTTGCGTTATTTATATCCGAAAACCTGTATGCCCAGGTACCGCAAATTATACAAAAGAATGGCCGCCATACTTTGCTGGTTGATGGTGAACCCTTCCTGATCCTGGGCGGACAAGCGCGCAACTCAAGCGCCTGGCCGGGTATGTTACCGCAGGTTTGGCTCTCTGCCGAAAAAATGCATGTTAATACGCTGGAGGTACCTATCTATTGGGAACAGGTTGAAGCGCAGCCCGGTCATTTTGATTTTTCGATAGTAGATGCACTGCTTTCGCAAGCTCGACAACACCGTATAAGGCTTGTACTGCTTTGGTTTGGCACCTGGAAAAATGGCAGCAACCATTATATGCCAGATTGGATGAAACGCGATGCAGCAAAGTATCCAAACATCACCGGCAAAAATGGGCCGGCCATCGATTCACCCTCGCCCCATAGTGTAGCTACGTTGGAGGCCGATGTAAAGGCATTTTCTACCGTAATGCGGCACTTAAAAGCCGCCGATCCGCAGCATACCGTTATTATGGTGCAGGTTGAAAATGAATCTGGTTCGTGGGGAAGCGTGCGCGATTATTCGCCATCGGCGCAAAAACTGTTCGAAGGGCAGGTGCCTGCCGAATTGCTAAAACCGGAACTACTAAAAGCACTAAACCAGCCTGTGGTTACCGGAGGCACCTGGCACGAGGTTTTTGGCGACAGGGCCGATGAATATTTCCAGGCCTGGTCGGTTGCGCGATATATTGGCAAAGTGGCAGCGGCAGGCAAGGCCGAATATGCATTGCCCCTGTATGTTAACGCCGCGCTGCGCGATCCTTTAACCAACCCAACAGCCAACAATTACGAAAGCGGCGGTCCGACTGATAATGTGATCCCGATTTGGAAGGCTGCGGCACCGGCTATTGACCTGGTAGCACCGGATGTTTATTTTTCGGGCAGCGAACGGGTGCTGAAAGTATTGGATTTATATAACCGTGCCGATAACGCCCTTTTTGTGCCTGAGGCTGATTTTAGCCCGCTCCACGCAAAATATATGTACGAGGTAATTGCCCGTGGTGGTATCGGTTTCTCGCCTTTTGGTATTGATGACAACGGTGAGGGAGAAACGCTGAAAGAAACTGAACAGCGCCTGGCGCCATTTGCGCAGGAATATGCCATGGCAGCGCCCATGATGCGCGACCTGGCCCAATGGGATTTTGACGGGAAGATAAAAACAGTTACCGAGCGCGAAGACCATGCCCAACAAACTCTTGACCTGGGCGACTGGCAGGTAAAAGTATGGTTCGGCGGTGATGGACGGGGTAATGCGGCCCCGGTTTATGGACAGCCAACCGGTAAAGTGATGTTTGTACAACTCAGCCCCAATACGTTTATAGCCACCGGCACCGGCTGCCATATTACTTTTAGCCCAACAGGCGCCAATACAGGCCGGCCCTGGCAATACCTGAAAGTTGAAGAAGGCCATTACGAAAACGGCATCTTCAAAGTGCTGCGCATCCAAAACGGAGACGAAACCGATTGGGGCGGTCCCGGTTTCGGTACAAAACCAACGGTGTTAAGGATTTCGTTGGTGGCGAGGTAAGGATTTATAAAAAATGTCGTGCTGAACTTGTTTCAGCATCCCACTAACAGAGCCGGGGACAGGTAAACCAACATGCACTTCTGCATGTCCGCAGGTTACCTGTCCGCGTGCGACCTGTCTGTGGGATCCCGAAATAAATTCGGGATGACATCCGTTTTTTAAACTATACTATCACGAAAAGGCTTCTTGCAATTGTGTGCTTTTATTATTTATCTTTATATTAATTGCAACGTGAGTACTTGAGCTTCTGAAATCGGTTAACAACATCTTAAAACCTTACCGTTAGCTCGTCTTTGTTGCCTATCATTAAAAACTAAACCCAAACCGACATGCCACCTGAACTTACAAAACTGCTCGCCTACCTGAATGCTTCTGTTGCGGATTTTGCGCCCGTTGAAGCCAAATATTTTGCCCGTTTAAAAGAGTTGCTAGTGTTCCATAACATTATATCGGACACACAAGAAGTTGACCGCACTAATTTCAGCGAGTTTGTAAAACAATTTCAGGGCACGATAATGAATGATCCCAGCCCGGATGGAATCCCGGGTGCCAATACATTGTGGGCAATGCAAAAAGATTGGGCGGGCACGCGGGGGATAACGCTGGTAAAATCAGGCATTCCTAATGATCCTTATAAAGGTGCGCCGCTGCCTTTTATTTTGCGATCGGATGTGGCCGTTTTTTATCGCAGTTTTTATGATGAAGTTCATGCTAACGGCGGCGTGGTTACTTCGGATGGTGCGTTGAGGCCTTTGTCGGATGTTGTTGGTCCGGGTCGTTCGGCTACATCCATGCATTATACGGGGATTGCGTTTGATTTAAATATAGCCTCGGGCATGGGCAATCCATCGGCCGATCCATACATTATTGAACGCGTAGGAACCCGGCACTGGCAGGTTTGGAACCGGGTTGCAGATCCCAACGGTGATGAGAAGGCGCTGGATGCTATCGTCTACAATAAAAACAATAACACCATTAGCACGGCCCAGGTGAATGCGCAGGTAATCGACTTTAGCGGCATCGCCAAAAAAAACGGTCTTTCGGACATTGGCAACCGTAGCTGTTTTCCTGACCAATACATTTGCGCCGAATGGTGGCATCTCCAATGCGAAGAAGTGCTGGTACCCTATATCAGCCAGTTTGGCGCCGAGCTGTTAACCGTTTACAGCGAGGCCAAATTGATAGCCAATGCACCTATCTGGGCATCCAAACAAAAAATATATAAAAGGGACTGGAATTGATGAGAGCCGATCCCTGTCGCACTATTCGCTTCTTAAACTTTTAACCGGGTTGGCAGTCGCTGCTTTTATGGCCTGGTAGCTAATGGTAAGCAGGGCAATGGCAAACGCCATTACAGCCGCCATTATGAATACCCACCAGCTGATATCAATGCGGTAAACAAATTGCTGCAGCCATTTATGCATAAACCACCAGGCTATGGGCGATGCTATAACCAATGCTATGGTAACCAGCCTTACAAAGTCTTTTACAAACATTTGCACAATACCCTGTACGCTGGCCCCCAAAACTTTGCGGATGCCTATTTCTTTGGTGCTTTGTTCGGCTATAAAAGTTGCCAGGCCAAATAAACCCAGGCAGGCTATCAGGATGGCTAATACCGAAAATGTCATCGCTATTTTGCCCACGCGCTGTTCGGATTGGTACATTTCGTTAAATGAATCATCTAAAAAGCGGTAGCTAAACGGCAGACCCGGCGCCAGGGCTTTCCACTTGCTTTCGATATTGCTTACAAGCGCTGGCACATTGGTTGTGCTTACTTTAAACGATTGCAGACCACTGCCTTTTCCCAGGAAAAAGCTAAGCGGCCCTATGTTTTGCCGCAACGATTCGTAGTTAAAGTTTTTTACTACGCCGATTATTTCATGCACAATTATCTTTTTATTATTATTGTTATTATCGGGCTCGTATATCTTTTGGCCAATAGGGTTTTGATAACCTAATAGTCGCGCAGTGGTTTCGTTGATGATGACCGCAGCGGAATCGCTGGGAAAATCTTTAGAAAAATTTCTGCCGGCAACTATCTGCATGCCCAGGGTTTTTATATAGTCATAATCAATATACCAGTTCTGGATATCAATACCCTCTTTAACATCCATCGCCGGGCCCTTAAAATAGCTGTTATCGCTCCTGGATGAATTGTCTACCGGCAAATACGAACTTTTGGTGCCGGAGGAAACACCGCTCATTTGCAATACCTCGTTTCTGAAAGCATCGGCATTATTTTTAAGCGCATAGGTACCATTGACAATTAATACCTGGTCTTTTTTAAAACCCAGGTCCTTACTCTGTATAAAATTAAGCTGTCTGTAAATAACGATAGTGCCGATGATGAGTAAAATGGAGGTAGTAAACTGGAAAACAACCAATACGCTGCGTACCCCACCCTTGGTTTTGCCTGAGGCTAATTTGCCCTTTAACACTTCGATAGGCCTGAAACCCGACAGGAAAAACGCCGGATAACTACCGGCTGCCAGGCCTACAGCAAAGGGTAAAATAATTAGTAAAGGCAATATGATGGGCGAGAAAAGACTGCCCATGTTCATGGTTTTGGCAGCCATATCATTAAATAAAGGGAGCACCAGCCAGGCGATGGTAATAGCGATGAGCTGGGAGAGAAACACCATTAAGGTAGATTCGCTCAGGAACTGGGCTATCAATTCCTTTCGTTCGGTGCCGAGCACTTTCCTGATGCCTACTTCTTTTGCACGGTTAGCTGAGCGGGCAGTAGTTAAATTCATGAAATTTATGCAGGCGATAGCTAAAATAAACAGCGCCACAATGGCAAAAATATACACAAACTGGATGTTGCCATTGCGCCCCAGTTCGAATGATAAATCGGAATACAAATGGATTTTGGTGAGCGGCGTAAGCGAATACTCCAGTTTGTTGCCCGCTTTTTTAAAGTCGTCAAAGTTGGTGATCTTTATAAACTGCTGCACATAAGGGATCACATACTTTAAAATATAGGTATCGAAGTTTTTTTCGAAAGCTTTATAGTCGGTACCCTTGGTGAGCACCAGGTAAGTATGGAAGTTATGACTGCTCATCTGTCCCCATTTGTAATCCACGTTGCGCATAGAAAACAGGAAATCGTAGTTAAAGTGCGAATTATGCGGCATGTCTTTAATAACGGCCGTTACTTTATACAGCGTTTTGCCGTTGTCGTTCGTTTCCACCACCTTGCCGAGCGCGTCGGTAGTGCCAAAGTATTTTTTTGCGGTAGATTCGGTTATAACCACCGTATTGGCCATATTTAAAGCCGTTTGGGTATCACCGGCAATGGCCGGAAACGTAAATACACGGAAAAAGGTAGAGTCGACGTGTGCCACGTTGGGCTCGTTGATAAAGTTGTTACCCTTCCTAACGAGTTTGGAACCATTGCTGTTGTAAATGCGGGTGTATTGTTCAACCTGGGGGTAGTCTTTTTTTAGCAATTGACCCATCATGTCTGATGACAGCGCGCCGTTTAAATCGCCGCCGCCAAACCGTATGCTGCAATTAACCCTGTAAATTTGGTCGGCTTTGGTGTTAAAGCGGTCGTAGCTCAATTCGTCCAACACATATAGCGCAATCAGCAAAAAGCAACATAGGCCTATGGCCAGGCCAACTATGTTGATGATTGAAAATGTTTTGTTCCTGAGCAGGTTTCTCCAGGCTATTTTGAAATAGTTTTTTATCATGGCCGGTCGGGTTATGGGTTTATAAACGCTCCATAAATTCTGACGCAGTTTTTAATACAATGGTTACAGGAAATATCGAATTATTTTGAAAGGAAGCTATTCAAATCGGGCCGAATTATCAATTAAACGATTGCCTGAACTGCAATGGTGAAAGGTCGGTTTTTGTTTTGAACAGCTTGCTGAAAGATTGCGGATGTTCGAAGCCTAACTGATACGCAATTTCGCTGACGGATAATCCGGTGGTGGATAATTTTTCTTTTGCTTTGTCGATAAGCTTTTGGTGGATGTGTTGTTGGGTGCTTTGACCGGTGAGTACTTTTAATAAGCCGCTTAAATAGCCGGGCGATACGTTTAAATGTTCCGCAAGATAAGTTACGCTGGGGAGTCCGCTTTTGGCTATTTGGTCACCGTCAAACCAGGTTGCGAGCAAGTCTTCCAGTCGGCCAAGTATCTGGTGATTGCTTATTTTACGGGTGATAAACTGGCGTTCGTAAAATCGTTTGGCATAGGTGAGCAATAGTTCCAGCTGGGCAATCATTACATCCTGACTAAACTTATCGATCCTCGACTGATATTCCTGCTCAATGCTATGCATCATGGCAATAATGGTCATTTCCTCCTTTTCCGAAACAAACAAGGCTTCATGCACCGAATAATCAAAAAACTCGTATTGTTTAATGGTTTTAGCCAAAGGCGTATGCCACAAAAAGTCGGGATGAACAAGCAAGAGCCACCCTACTCGTTTTAAAGTCGATTCCTTCCCCATCTCGATGCCAAAAACCTGCCCGGGCGAAATAAAGAACATGATGCCTTCGTCGAAATCGTATTGCTGCTGTCCATATTTTATTTTGGCATTAAAATCCCTTTTGAGCGAGATAGAATAAAAATCAAACACCATGGTAAGGGGGGCATCGCCGGTAGCACGCGTGATGTTTTCTAAATTGATCACGCTGATTAACGGATGCTCCGGTTTGGGAAGCCCCATCACCTGGTGATATTCGCTTATCGTTTTTATCCTTAAAGGCTGCATAATTTATTAAAACACTAATTTTCACGAATTAGTTCGAATTACACGAATAAAATCGTGCTTAACATGTCGTTTACATCACCATTGACCGATGGGGGTTTTTAAAACGAAGATGTTAAAAGCCACGAAAGCTGTTTTTGCCCTCTTTTTTTGCTTGCAAAAGAGAGGGCAGAACGAGCGAAGCGATGTTCGGGTGAGTCAACTCCGGCGGACATTTGCGCCAATGCATGGCGCATAGTTGACTCACCCCGACTTTGCTTCGCTCGTCGCCCCTCTCTACCGCGCGGCGGTAAAGAGGGGAAAACATTATTATTTTTATTCTTTCGAACATCACAGGTTCTAAGCCCGTCGCTGTGGCCGATCATCAGCGCATGTTAGTTAATTTACGATTGATTATAAACCGCTGCAAATTCCTTTGCAAAATCGGTGAGTTTTACTTTTCCCAGGATTGGCCTGTGTTTATAATAATCTTCATACAAAATCCCGTTGCGCCTCCCGGCATTCATTTCAACCAGGCCTTTGGCAATTGCCGGGTTCATGCCTGCGGCTACCATGCCGTTTTCCAGCTGATCATCGGCTATTACGGTCCATTGCAGGTCGGGTTTGCCGATGGCGCCGCCTAAAATGTGCGCTACCTGGTTACAGGTAAGTTCGTCACTGGCTATGTATTCAATTTTGCGGCCTGTAAGTGGCGTTACAATTTCCCGGGCAATGGCGGCGGCAATATCTACGGGTGAAACCCATGGCTCCTTAAGGTCGCCGCCATAATTGGTTACAATGGCGCCCTGGGTTTTTATGGTGTTTATAAAACTTAATAAATTGTAATAAAACCCAACCGGGCGCATAATGCTCAGGCCAACATCAGCCGGTAGCTCGTTTAAAATTTGCTCCACATTGTAATGGAATGCGAGGATGCCGTTGCCTTTATTGGTATGGGCGCCTATGCTGCTTAAATGAACCACCCGTTTTACGCCCGAGTCCCGAACAGCCTGTACAAAGTTATGGGCCAGTTTGCGGGTGAATTCCATTAGATTGAAATTGGGATCGAAGAAGCCAGTTGGCGGCTCCATCAGGTAAACGGCATCGGCCCCGGTAAAAGTCGACGTTAAAAAGTCAACGTCTTCCACCGTACCGATGGCTGCTTTAGCACCGAGCGCTTCGATAGCTGATTGCCTGTCCGCTTTGCTGCTGATAACGGTTACTTCGTGCCCTTTTTGCACCAACTCTTCGGTTAGCGGCTTGCTGATATGTCCTAACGAACCTGTTACTATGATTTTCATGATATCTGTTTTTTTGATATCACAAAAATGAGTAATACAGGTAGGGGAAATTTAGCCGAATCTGCTGTTGTTGTAGTTGAAACCGTGAAGAATTGGATGATTTATTTTCCGCCGTGCTTTTTCTCCAGCAGTTCTAAAATTTTATCCAGTTTTTCTATTTCGATGGCATCCAGGCGCGTCATCAGTTCTTCAATTTCTTTTTTTGCTGCCACGTTGGTGCGGTAGTCGCTGTCGGCCTGAGCACGGTCGCGTTCGCTTTGGCGGTTTTGGGCCATCATGATGATAGGCGCGGCATAGGCTGCCTGGGTTGAGAAAAGCAGGTTGAGCAAAATGAACGGATATGCGTCCCAATGGTGTATAAATGCAATAGCATTTAGTATCATCCACAAAGCAACAATCAGGGTTTGTATGATAATAAACCGCCAGGAGCCCATTCCATTAGCTACCGAATCAGCAAGGCGCTGACCAAACGTGGATGAATGTTTGTGGGTATCGTGCCAGGTTTTTGGCTCAGGTTTTTGTTCGTCTTTTTTCATAAATGGTTTAACTTTCTTCGGCGGCTACTACCGCTATTTTCTTTTTCTTTTTAAACAGTTTTTTGGCCAGTGAGTTTTGTTTCTTTTCTTCATCACCCAAAATAATTCCCCACGGTTTCAGGCTTTCAACCCTGTCGAATATAATTTTTAACACCGCAATAACGGGGATAGAAAGGAACATACCTGGTATGCCCCAGATCATTTCGCCAACAACCACACCCAATACGGTTACCAATGCATTAATCTTTACCTTTGAACCAACGATAACGGGCAACAACACATTGCTGTCGATGAGGTGCGTGACCAACAGTGTTATCATTACCCAAATAACCTTAGTGCTATCAGGCGAGGTGCCAAGGGTAACGACGGCGCTGATAATCAGTGCGGTAAAGATGCCTACATAAGGAATGATGTTGAACAAGCCTGTAATTATGCCCAGCAGTATGGCATACCTTACGCCCATAAACGAAAATGTAATGCTTACCCCCGCTGCAATAATTGCCATCTCAATAAGCAAGCCTGTAATGTATTTGCGAATAATGCGCTGCACCTGTTCAATAACTTCATGTACGGTGGCTTTATTTTCAGCAAGGAATACGGACTCCAGGAACGTCATGATCAGTCGGCGGTATAGCAGGAAAAAGAAGGTATAGATAAACGTAAAGATGAGGAACAGCAGTATGGAGGATAACGATAATACGGTAGCACCTACCACGGCAGTATCCGACGATAATACCTGGTTTTTGGCCGAATCGACCACCCGAAGCTGTTTGCCGCGTGTAACATGAAACGTATCCTGTACCCAGCCGCGGAAATCCCACATGGTTTTACTGATCTGCGCCTGAAATTGCGGCCATTCTTTAGCCAGGTCGGCAATTTGCGCCCCGATGATATAAATTAGTGCACCGACTAAAGTAAGCAGCAGGATTACCGCCGACATACAGGCCACACTTTTGGGCAGGCGCAACTTGTTCTCGAGAAATGCTGCGAGCGGCAACAGCAATATGGAGAACAGGCAGGAAAAAATAAGCGGCGATAAAATTTCTTTGGCGACAATAACCAGGTAGCCAATAGCAAAAAGGCTGAACAGTACGCAGGCAAGCTTAATATAAAACGGGAGTGATGGAAAAGTCTTTAAATCCATAGTTTGTAAAGGCAAATAGATTAAACCGGACTTTAACGTATTGCGCTCATCTAACAAAACGGCTTGCAATTGGTTTGGTTCAGCTTAAAATATTACTCCCGAAGCTACAAATTACATTTAATAAAATGGAATAATTGGCGGGGAAAACATAGAGAAGAATATAACGCAAAGACCCTTACGCTCACCCCTCGAGAGCCTCAGGGTGGCATCCCCTTTTTCGTACGTTTACAACCAATGAAACGCTGTGTAGGGGGTGTAATGGTGAGGCTCTCGAACCATAGTGCGCCGGGCTAACGAATGCTTCGGCGGTGCAAGAACCTCAGCATCTAAAATATTCTACTTCACTATTATACCTCTCCCAAGTACCCACTCCACCTGTTTCCTGAGCGATTGTTTACTGGCAGCGTTTACATTTACCAAACAGAACGGATGTTGCCCCTTTGCCGCTGCCCATCGCCATTGTAGCTGGTTTACGGTTTTGATGGAGCCGTTATCAAACCACCAGGCAGCGTAAATTTTATCGCGGCCTTTTTCGAGTGTGCCGGTATATATTTCGGTGCCTTTTATTTTTTCCTTTTGGATGGTAGTAAACTCGTAGCCGCTGCCTGTCCAGCAAATCATGGGGTCGTGTTCGGGGGCGTAAAAAACGGTTGGTTTAAGGTAGATGAGGGCATCTTTATTATAAAACCGGGTGATGCCGCTGGTCATTTCATATTTGGTAAATCCGGGCAGGTCGATGCTTTTACCTTTATGTGCCAGGGTGTCGGCGTCCCTTACATTCAGCATAATAAAAAGCAGGATGGCGGCAAATAAAGCGTGCACTGCGGGATGGGTAACACAGTTTAGGCGCTTTTTTACCTCCGGCTGTTGCGCCGCCATTGTTTTGCCAAAGCGATTCAGCAAGGGTTTTACACCAGCACACAGAGGGACAATTACATAGATAGCCAGGCAAACTATCCCCGCAAAATCATGAAAAAAGGTGCCCGGCATAATTTTGAAACCAACCAGCACCAGGATGCGGAAAAAGTTACAGGCGATATTTAAGCCAATCGTCGCCAGGAAAAAACCAGCCAGGTAAATAAATGGCAGGCGACGACCTGTTTGCCGCTGAAAGTGCATCAGGATA
>Ga0206898_10361_pt1 | contig 10603 bp, 7 predicted proteins | sample Alteio_BWOrgHeat_50_FD_153237 | JGI IMG/M metagenome (GOLD analysis project Ga0206898, IMG submission 153237) | Enriched cells from forest soil in Barre Woods Harvard Forest LTER site, Petersham, Massachusetts, United States -... | ecosystem: Environmental > Terrestrial > Soil > Temperate forest >...
GTTTGCACCGATGGTTGATATAGCCCGCGACCCACGCTGGGGCAGGGTAATGGAAGGTGCGGGAGAAGATCCATATTTAGGTTCGTTGATAGCCACAGCCCGTGTTCACGGTTTTCAGGGTAAGGGTTTAGGTAATTTAGATGCCGTTATAGCCTGCGCAAAGCACTATACCGCTTACGGCGCCGCCATCGGCGGGCGTGATTATAACAGTGTAGATATGAGTTTACGCAGCCTTTGGGAAGTTTACCTCCCTCCGTTTAAAGCGGCACTGGATGCAGGCGTCGGCACCTTTATGAACTCATTTAACGATCTTAACGGTATCCCAGCAACCGGCAACCGCTATTTGCAGCGCGATATTTTAAAGGGTAAATGGGGCTTTAAGGGCTTTGTGGTGAGCGACTGGGGTTCGATTGGTGAAATGATAAATCACGGTTACGTAAAAGACAATTATGAAGCTGCAGAAGTTGCCATAAATGCCGGTAACGATATGGATATGGAAAGCCGGAGCTATATCCATAATCTTGCCAAATTGGTAGCAGATAAAAAAGTGTCTGTCACAACCATTGACGAAGCGGTAAGGCGCATCCTCACAAAAAAATACGAGCTGGGTTTATTTGATGACCCCTATCGTTTTAGTAATGCCGACCGCGAAAAGACAACCTTAAATAAGCCTGAGCATATTGAAGCTGCTAGGGATGTTGCACGCAAAAGTATAGTCCTGCTAAAAAACGAGCATAATGTTCTTCCTTTATCAAAAAGCCTGAATTCCATTGCCGTTATCGGCCCGTTGGCTAAACTGAAGAAGGAAATGAAGGGTTTTTGGGCGTTAGATGTTGGCGACACCAGCCAGATAGTTTCGCTTTACGAAGGGATGCAGCAGCAGGCGGGTAGAACAAAATTACTGTATGCTAAAGGTTGTGAAATCACTGATACAAGTCGTGCGGGTTTTGATGAGGCTTATAAAACCGCCATGCAGGCAGATGTGGTTGTTATGGCCATGGGCGAACGGTTTGACATGACTGGCGAGGCTAAAAGCCGTTCAAATATCCACTTGCCCGGCGTGCAGGAAGAATTGATAAAAGCTATAATGGCGACCGGGAAACCTGTAGTTGTGCTGCTGATGGCTGGTCGGCCGATGGTATTTAACTGGACAGCCGATCATGTACCAGCAATTTTATATACCTGGTGGCTGGGTAACCAGGCAGGCAACGCTATAACCGATGTATTATATGGCAGCTACAACCCTGGCGCAAAGCTGCCCATAACTTTCCCACGAACCGAAGGACAGATCCCCATCTATTACAACCATTTTAATACAGGCAGACCCGCAAGGAACGACAGCGACGTAAATTATACCTCTGCCTATATCGATCTGCAAAATAGCCCTAAATATGCTTTTGGGCATGGGTTAAGTTATACCACTTTTAGCTACAGCAACCTAAGACTTAGCAAAAAGTCAATGACCAACAACGAAACTATAACCGTTTCATACGATCTACAAAATACAGGCAAATATGCCGGTGAAGAAGTGGCACAACTATACCTGCGTGATATGGTGTCGCAGCCGGTAAGGCCCATAAAGGAATTAAAAGGATTTCAAAAAGTGATGCTGCAACCCGGTGAAACAAAAACCATTACATTTACCATAGATAAAGAAAAACTGGCTTTCTACAATGACAAGCTGGAACGCATTACCCAGCCAGGAGAATTTAAACTAATGATAGGCAGCGCATCTGATGATATCAGGTTAGAAGGAAGTTTCTTTTTAAGTCATTAGGTCATTGGGTCATTGGAGTCATTGGATCATTTTAAATATTTAGAAAAATATGAGTAATAGAATTGAAGATATCGAGATTTATAATTTGTCGGAAGAATTTGCTGACAAGATATGGTTCCTGGTTGTCAAATGGGATTTTTTTGCTAAGGATACTATCGGAAAACAACTGGTAAGGTATTCGGATTCTATAGGCGCAAACATTGCCGAAGGTTTTGGGAGGTATCATTATAAAGAAAATAAAAACTTCTGTTTCTTTAGCCGGGGTTCAATAATCGAAACAAAAGGCTGGTTACGAAAAGCAAAAACAAGAAGTTTAATAGATGAAGAAACCTATCAATCTTTATTCCAGCAATTAGAAGCCATTCATTTAAAACTTAATATCTACCTTAAATTCATTGGTAAAGGACGCGCCGATACTTGATAACCGACATATCAATGCCCCAATAACCTAATGACCTAATGACTTCAATGACCCAATGACCAATTAACATGAACAAATTCATTTGCGAAGATTATAACGAAATGAGCAGGGTGGTTGCCGACCTTGTTATTGAGCAGGTAAAAAGCAAGCATAATTCCGTCATCTGTTTTCCATCCGGCGAATCACCGGCGGGCATGTTTAAAAACCTGGTAACAGACGCCCACGAAGGTAAGGTTGACTTTAGCAAATGTTATTTTGTTGGGCTTGATGAATGGGTGGGTATGGGCAAGGACGACGAAGGAAGCTGCACAAACTTTTTGTATGAACATTTTTTTACACCGGCGCGGATCGATCCGGCCCGCATAATGCTTTTTGATGCGCGCGCTGCAGATCTGGATGCCTCCTGCAAGGCTATGGATGATTTTATAAAGTTACGTGGCCCGCTTGATATGATGCTGGTAGGTATCGGCATGAATGGCCACATAGGTCTTAATGAACCGGGCACCAGTTTTAATTTATATTCCCATCATTCGCCATTGGCGCCATTGACTGTTAGTGTCGGCCAAAAATATTTTAAGCAGCAAACGCCGCTGCATGAAGGGATAACACTTGGCCTGAAATATCTGCGTGAAGCGAAAATACCAATACTAATAGCCGCGGGGGCCAGGAAGGCTGATATAGTTGCCAAAGCTTTGCAAGGTGAGGTAACTAACCAAGTACCAGCGTCCATCTTTCAAACACTGCCCCAGTCGTGTGTTATTTTGGATGAAGGGGCGGCTCAGGGGTTGGTTTATTAGTTCATTGGTTCATTGGAAGTAACCCATTACTTGACTTTAATGTTTCGTGATCGCTACTTTTTTTTCAGGTAGGTGAAATCATACGCCGTGGTCCATGTCTTGCCTTCATCGGCAGAAGTCTCATTAAACTGCCGTACTTCGTCAGGCCCGATCTTATAAAATATAAAACGTCCAATTAATTTATGCCCCTTGGAGTCTTTCGTTTCAAATGTAAAGCGCATCGCGCCCTCTTTAAATTCACCATTTACAAAGTCTTGAGAATCACCGGAACCTATCCAATTCTGGCGCCATTTATTGGTTGCAGGGTCAATAAAGTTAAGGCTTTTGCCGCTATAGAATGAGCCTGCCGACGTCCAGTTTTCTAATATCGCACAACCGCCTGAAACCATTTGTATCACACTGTGACCGGCAAGTTGCTTTGTGCCTGTTACGTAGGCGTCCCATTCCCCAATCCAGAAATCAAATTGCCGGGCCTGTACGTTAGCCATACACGGATAAGCAGCGTTGTAGGCTTTGGTTCGCAGTTCCTTAAAACGGGCCTCATTTCTGATGATACTAAAATCCTTCAGGCTATCCAGTTCAGGATACTGGTTATACCCCGCCGTTACAGCACTGTCAAGGTTGGATAACGCATCATTCTTTTTATCCTTTATGGCATTTATCCGGGTCATGCGGGAATAGACGGAAGCTTTAACTAAGTAATTTCCATGATTACTTTGAATCGCCTTTTGATAGGCATTCATAGCTTTATCAAGATCCCCAATATTAAAATACGAAAAACCAAGCCTGTTCCAGGCGACGCTATTTGTCGATGTATCCCTCAAAATTTGCGCGTATAGTACACTTGCCTGCCCGTATTGCTTTGCGATATAAAGAGAATCTGCTTTTTTTAATCTCTCAGCACCGTTTTGCGCCTTAACAGCGGTGCAAAAAGCAAAAACTACAGCGGTTAAAAGTAATAGTACTTTTTTTGATCGGATGTTCATCATGTTTGCGGTTAATAGTTAATTACTGAATGGAGTTATAGATCTGTAATCAGCAATATTAACCATTGGCAATCGAACCGTTATCACCCGTAACAGGGGATTTTTGACAATTGAAACCTGTGTCCGTCCGGCTGCAGGTGCTTATATCTTTAAAAAATACGCCCCCCTGAAAAACTAAAAAGCTACGTCATTTCGAAGAGAGAAAACTTTTACGCCAGGCATAACGAACTATGCATGACTGTAATGTCTGATGTATAAGTTTTCTCCTCGTACCTCGTCGAAATGACAGGTTTGTAAAGTAAAGAACTAAAAAACTATGTCATTTCGAAGAGAGAAAACTTCTACGCCAAGCAGAACGAACTATGCACGGCTGTAATGCTAAATGTATAAGTTTTCTCCTCGTACCTCGTCGAAATGACGGGGTGTAAATAAAAGGGAGTGCGTCCGTCTGTCCATATCATGTTCCGCCCCCTAAGTCGGACGGACAAAACAACCCAATCCAACCCATTCCAACTTATTCTAACCTAACCACCAACCAATTTCACTAACTTTACCACAACCAATTATATAATTTCATGTCTGCAACTAATAATACCTACGATGCAATTGTTATCGGCTCTGGCATCAGCGGTGGCTGGGCTGCCAAGGAACTTTGCGAACAGGGCCTAAAAACCCTTGTATTGGAACGCGGCCGCAACGTAGAGCATAACAAAGATTATCCTACGGCCACAATGGACCCGTGGCAGTTTAAGCACCGTGGTGAAATGACGAGGGAATTTTTAAAGGAAAACCCCCTCATCAGCAAAGCTGCGGGATATGGCGAAAGCTGCGCGCACTTTTTTGTTAAGGATAAAGACCATCCCTACATACAGGAAAAGCCTTTCGACTGGATCCGTGGCTACCAGGTTGGCGGTAAATCGCTCACCTGGGGACGCGCCTGCCAGCGCTGGAGCGAGTTTGAGTTCACTAACCCCGCCCGTTTTGGTTATGGCATTGAATGGCCCATTGGTTATGCCGATGTAGCGCCATGGTATTCGCATGTAGAGAAGTTTATAGGCGTTTGTGGTAATAAAGATGGCATCGAATCCATGCCTGATGGCGAGTTTCTGCCGCCGTTTGATATGAATTGTGTGCAGGAGGCCATCAGCCAAAAAATAAAGGAAAACTATCCTGACCGGCACCTCGTGCATGCCCGCTGGGCGCATCTTACCAAACCCAACCAAATTCACCTTGACCAGGGCCGCGCTAAATGCCAGGCACGCAACATGTGTATGCGCGGCTGTCCTTTTGGCGGCTACTTCAGTTCAGTAAGCTCGACGCTGCCCTGGGCAAAAAGAACAGGTAATCTTACGGTTAGGCCTTTTTCGGTAGTTCACTCTATTATTTACGATGAGCAAAAAGGGAAAGCAACCGGCGTTAAGGTAATTGATACCAATACAAAAGAAGTAATTGATTATACCGCACGGATTATATTTTTAAACGCCTCGGCCCTGAACAGCAACCTGGTGTTGCTCAATTCCACATCAAACCGCTTCCCAAATGGATTGGGTAACGATAATGGTCTGCTGGGCAAATACGTGGCCTTCCAAAATTACCGCGCTTCGATAACTGCCAGCATGGATGGCTTTTTGGATAAATACTATTTCGGGCGTAACCCGACGGAACTTATACTGGCCAATTACCGCAACCTGCACAAGCGCGAAACGGACTACTTTGGGGGCTTTACTACTTTTATGGGAGCTTATCGTCCTAATCATCCTAATGAAATAAATGGCGATGAAATTGGCGGCGCTTATAAAGATGCCCTGACCGAACCCGGCGGCTGGCGCCTGTACATGTATATGCAGGGCGAAACAGTACCGAAAGCAACAAACCATGTGAGGTTAAGTAAAGATCAAAAAGACCAATGGGGAATCCCATTACTCATTACCTCTGTTGAGTATGACGATAATGACGAGAGGATGATTCAGGATTTTTTAAAGGAAAGCCGCGAAATGCTTGAGAAAGCGGGCTGCAAAAACATTCAAACCTATGAAAACAAGCAAGCCCCGGGGCTGGATATTCACGAAATGGGTGGCTGCAGGATGGGCAAAGACCCCGCAAGCTCATTGCTTAATGAATGGAACCAGCTTCATCACTGCAAAAATGTTTTTGTTACCGATGGCGCTTGTATGACGAGTACGGGCAACCAAAGTCCTTCCATATTATACATGGCGCTTACTGCCCGGGCCGCTACTTATGCGGCAGGGGAGATGAAGAAAGGGGAGCTTTAATCATTAAGTCATTAAGTCATTAAGTCACTGGGTCATTAAGTCATTGCGGCCTTAAGTCATGGGGGCATTTTAGTCGTCATCAATTAACTTGGTTAAATGATTTTCAACCTTATAAAATCATGGTAATCCTCAAATTCTATTAATCATAGTTCAGACAATAAATAGACAAAAAAATGTCTCGCAGAGGCTGTTAAAACAACAATTATTCATTAAACTTGTTGATAATTCTATCTATCAAAAACGGGCGTGATGCTACCCGATCCCCAAAAGGAAGCATTATACTTAATGAAAACAAAAGAACTGATCAGCACTGTAAGCGCATTATTTGCAGGCAGCAAAGGTTTGCTTGCTATGGACGAAAGTACCGCAACCTGCAATAAACGCTTTGAGGAAGCCGGTATCCCCCAAACTATCGAATATCGCCGCGCCTACCGCGAATTGATTGTAACCACCCCCAATTTCGGCAAGTGTATCAGCGGCGCTATTTTGTACGATGAAACCATTTATCAGGCCACCAAAGATGGCGTTCTATTTATTGATATCCTCAAAAAGGCCGGCATAGTCCCCGGCATAAAAGTTGACGAAGGAACGATTGATCTCGCAGGCTTCTCTGGTGAAAAAATTACGGTAGGTTTGGATGGGTTGCCGCAGCGTCTTGCTAAATATTACGATTTGGGCGCGCGCTTTGCCAAATGGCGCGGTGTGATTACCATTAATTCAACTACTCCGACGCAGGGCTGTATTGAAGCCAACGCGCATGCACTTGCCCGCTACGCTGCCATGTGCCAGGAAGCCGGAATTGTGCCCATAGTTGAACCTGAAGTATTGATGGATGGTACCCATAGCTTAAAAAGATGTTTTGATGTTACCGATAAGGTACTGCACGTACTTTTTGAACAATTGTACGCTCAAAACGTAAACCTTAAAGCAGTTATCCTAAAACCCAATATGATATTGCCGGGATTGAGCAGCAGCAGGCAAGCCAGCATTGACACCGTTGCAGAGGCTACTGTTACCTGCCTGCTGCAATCAGTACCAGCTGCTGTTCCAGGCATAGCTTTTTTATCCGGCGGACAATCACCCCGGCAGGCCACTGCCCATCTAAATGCCATGCATGTAAAATATAAAGGCAAACTCCCCTGGGCGCTTACTTTCTCATTTGCCAGGGCCATACAGCAGCCTGCTTTAGAAATATGGAAGGGTAAAGACGAAAACGTAAAAGAAGCCCAGCAGATGCTTTACCACCGTGCCAGTTTGGACGATGCCGCAAGGAGAGGAGAGTATACGGCGGAGATGGAGAAGGTTAGTCATTAGTCATTGAGTCATTAGGTCAATGAGTCATTGATTAGGTTTTTCAGAGACGACAATTAATGACCTAATGACCTAATGACCAATGACATTTTTCGACAAACTTTCCGCCACTGCTTTGTGTTACTAATGGTAATCATGGAGCAAATAGCACTTTACCCCTTAAAATTCGAGCCAATATACCAGTACCGCATCTGGGGCGGACGAAGGCTGGGCAATTTATTATTGAAACCGTTGCCAGCTAATGATCCGGTAGGCGAAGCATGGATACTAAGCGACCGGGACGACCATCCAAGTAAAATAACAAATGGCAAACTGAAAGGCCAAACAATCAGCGATATATTTAACCATTCATACGAACAGTTGATGGGGAAACAATCAGCAAAGTTTGAGCGGTTTCCCCTATTACTTAAGTTTTTGGATTGTCAGCAGGTACTCTCGGTACAGGTGCACCCATCCGATCAGCAAAAAGAGTTCATACCAAAAGGTGATAGCGGTAAAACGGAATCATGGGTAGTATTGGAAACCGGAAAGGACAGTGTTATCTATGCAGGGCTAAAGCCGGGTACTACCGAAGAAAAAATAAGGGCATCCCTGGAAAAACATACAGTAGCCGATAACCTGGCCCATTTTAAACCAAAATTAGGCGACTGTGTACTTATAAAAGCGGGAGCTGTGCATACGCTCGGTGACGTTGTGGTATTTGAAGTACAGGAAAATAGTGATGTTACCTTCCGGCTTTATGATTGGGACAGGGTAGATAAAAAGACCGGCAAGCCCCGCGACCTGCAGGTGGAAGAGGCAATAGCCTGCATTGATTTTACAAAAACGAACATTACGCCGGTTGACCCCGTTATGGAAACCGGGAATCAGGTTATAGCTGAATTACTGGTTGATGATGTGCATTTTAAAATGCGAAGACTTATCGCAAAAGCCCCATTTGCGGTCGGCACAGATGGAAAGCCCTGTATACTTGTCTGTACAGAAGGAGAAGGCGAATTGGTAACGCATAATGACTTTTATTCGCTAAAAAGGGGCGAGGTGATGTTGTTGCCTGCGATAGTTGGCGTATGCCCTTTTGCAGCAAAAGATAAAGTTACAGTCTTAGAAATAACTATTCCGGATCGGTAGTCATTGGGTCATTAGGTCATTGGTTGATTTGTTATCAATAACATTATGAATAATCTCAATTACTGTATTATATAAAATCTATGTTCGCCTTGAACTCTTCAATGACTAATGAAATAATGACTCAATGACTAACACAAAGAAATTAATAGTATTCGACCTGGATGGAACGCTTGCTGAAAGTAAGGCCGCCATTGATAAGGAAATGGCAACGAGGCTTGGGGCGCTTTTAACAGTTGCTAAAGTAGCAGTCATCTCTGGTGGCGATTGGCCCCAGTTTGAGAAACAGGTGCTTGCCAATTTGCCGAAAGGCTCCAAATTGAAAAACCTGTCTATCTTGCCAACCTGCGGTACCAAGTTTTATCAGTACAAATCCGGTTGGAAACTGCTATATGCTGAAAATTTTACAGAAGCCCAAAAAGAGAAGATCATTACTTCGCTTAATAAGGCCATTGATGCATCAGGCTTTAAAGCCAAAAAGACCTGGGGCGAAACTATTGAAGACAGGGGCAGCCAGGTTACATACTCCGCGTTAGGGCAAAAAGCCCCGCTTGACGAAAAGAAGAAATGGGACCCTGATTTTGCTAAACGCGATAAAATAAAAAAACGCCTGGACAAGCTTATTCCCGAGTTTGCTGTAAATCTGGGCGGCGCAACATCGATAGATGTAACCAAACACGGTATTGATAAAAAGTATGGCATCCACAAGCTTCGTGATGTACTTGATATAAAGATCAGCGAAATGATATTCATTGGTGATGCGATATTTCCGGGAGGGAATGATTACCCGGCTAAACAAGCCGGTGCATTTTCCGTCCGCGTAAGCGATCCAAACGAAACAAAAAGGGTTGTTGAGGGCATTATAGGCTGCCTTGATAACGGGAAATATAAAAAGGGTTTTTGATAAAATTAAAGGGTAAAGAAATAAACAAGGATGATCGAGGTAAAAAAGGAAGGAGTTGTACTCCAGCAAACTGCGTTGAGTTTTGAAAATGATGGCGTGTTGAACCCGGCTGTGATCAAAGAGGGGGATATCATACATCTTTTTTACCGGGCGGTGCGTAAAGGGAATTACTCCAGTATTGGATATTGCCAGTTGGGTTCGCCGTTAACCGTCAAAGAACGATGGGATAAGCCAATTTTATACCCCGAGTTTGACTATGAATCACATGGCATGGAAGACCCGCGACTAGTAAAGATTGACGACGCATATTACCTGACCTATATTGCTTTTGATGGTAAAAATGCTCTCGGTGCAGTTGCTACCTCAACTGACCTTCGGCATTTTGAAAGGTGCGGGATAATTGTTCCTAAAATAACTTATCATGATTTTGATCTTTTTACCCGGAATAAGCCTCGGCTTAACAAGAAATATCTTTCCTATAACCCTGGCGCGAATATACTGATGGATAAGGACCTCGTTTTTTTCCCCAGAAGAATCAATGGAAAATTAACCTTTTTGCACCGCATAAAGCCGGATATACAGGTAGCCGCAGTAAATGAGCTTTCGGAACTGAACGAAAACTATTGGAAGGATTATTTCATCCATTTTAACCAACATATTCTGCTAAGCTCAAAATACGCGCATGAAGCGGAATATGTAGGCAGCGGATGCCCCCCGGTTGAAACTGAACATGGGTGGCTTTTGATCTATCACGGCGTAAAAACCGCCGAGAAAGGTTACGAGTATTCTTGCTGCGCTGCTTTACTTGATATTGATGATCCCAAAAAAGAGATTGCACGCCTGTCCTATCCCTTATTTAAGCCCGAAGAAGATTACGAATTGAAAGGAGATGTGGATGACGTTTGTTTTCCCACCGGCGCCGTTATCATTGATGACGCCTTATACATTTACTACGGTGCGGCCGATGAACTGATTGCTTGCGCCTCGGTGAGTTTGTCGGGGTTAATAA
>Ga0206898_10362_pt1 | contig 10506 bp, 10 predicted proteins | sample Alteio_BWOrgHeat_50_FD_153237 | JGI IMG/M metagenome (GOLD analysis project Ga0206898, IMG submission 153237) | Enriched cells from forest soil in Barre Woods Harvard Forest LTER site, Petersham, Massachusetts, United States -... | ecosystem: Environmental > Terrestrial > Soil > Temperate forest >...
TGGCTTTTAAGTTCGAGTGGTGAAAGCGGTTTATTTGCGGCACATTTTGGCATGGGCCTGTCTTTCGCGCATTTCATAAATCCTATCGGTGGCCCCCAGGCCATCGCGGCTTATAGGGAACGTTTCCAACCATCCGAAGATATGCCTGAACAGCAGGCAAACATGGCCATATTTGTTTTTTGTTCAGAAGATGAAGAGAAAATAAGACGGCACCAGGCAGTGATGGACCATCGTTTTAACCAGTTTGAAAAAGGTGCGGGTATTGTTCCTATCGGCTATGAAGATATAAAGAACGTTGTTTATTCCCAGGGCGAGATGGACCGTATAATGTATAACCGCAAACGGGTAATAACCGGCAACCCAGAGCAAATGAAGGCTAAACTTACCCAACTTGCTGCCAATTATGCCGTTGACGAAATAATTGCTGTGACCATTGCAGAGGATTTTGAAGACAGGCTTACATCGTACAGGCTGCTGGCCGAAATATTTGCGATTGGCGAATAAAGGTTGGAGATCAGGGATTAGGTGTTTGAAAAAAGCTTCAGAAAATAGTTGGGAATTGTTCTGATGTTAAGCCGTTAGCTTTTGCCTCGGCAGTCGCTTTCTTCATGATTGCAAAAAGCTGTTCATTGGCGGGTTTCCCGCTAAAAAAATCGCTAAGCCAGGCATTAATATATATTTCAGCTTTCCTTTTGACAGCGATATCTGCGTTTTCAAAAGCTTGGGCAATATACGGAGGAACCGGAATAGATATATTTTCCATTTTTATTAAATCACTATTCAAATATAACAAATATCCCATACTGGTAAAACAGGCACCCATTATCTCAAGCCCCCTCTTTTTTTGTTTTTTACTTCCCAAATCATTTTATTGTATCTTTGACGAGATTATAAAACAATTCCTTCATTTTTACATCGTATCTAAGTGATTATATTAATATTCTTTCTTGCCCATTGGTTCCTTTCTTTATTTTTTCAAACATTTTTTTTGCATCGCTATGCTTCTCATAAAATGTTTAGCACTAATAAATTTAACGAACGGATGTTTCACCTGTTGACATTTATTTGCCAGGGTTCCTCATTTTTAAACCCGAGGGCGTATGCCATTATGCACCGCGAACATCATGCATTCAGTGATACCGAGAAGGACCCACATTCGCCTTATTTTTTTACAGATGTTTTCCAGATGATGTGGCGTACCGCACAGAGCTATAAACTTTACGAAAAACGCCTGAAAGAACCAGATGCGCAATTCAAAGGCAACTACCCGGAATGGCGTTTGCTCGACTACTGGGGGTCAACCTTTGCCTCGCGTATTTTGTTTGGCTGTTTTTATGTGGCTTTCTACATCTTTTTTGCTACGCATTGGTGGATGTTCTTGCTGCTGCCTATCCATTTTATGATGGGGCCAGTTCAGGGGGCAATAGTTAACTGGTGCGGCCATAAGTATGGCTATGCGAATTTTAACAACGGTGATAAATCAAAAAACACAACACCGTTTGATTTTTTCATGCTGGGCGAATTGTTCCAGAACAATCACCACAAACGTCCCAACAATGCCAATTTCGCAGCAAGATGGTTCGAGTTCGACCCGGTTTATCCAATTATGAAGTTTATGCATTGGATACATCTGATCAAGCTTCGGGAAGCATACTTGTAATTAGATAAAAGGTGAAAGGTTTTAAGAATAAAAAAAGTAAACCTTTCACCTTTCACCTTTCAGTTTTCACCTCTCCTTTATAATCCACAATACTTAGCCGTTCATCACAAAAGCTATATTCATGTTCCTGGTTTGAGCAAATAATGGTCAACCTGTTTTGGGCGAATTTTTGCACAAGGCTTAAATACCAATCAACACCCTGGGTATCTAAGTTTGACGTAGGTTCATCAAGCATTAGCATTGGTGTTTCAGCACAGAAGGCAAGCGCCAGTTTAAGGCGCTGTTTCATGCCGGATGAAAAGTATTTAATGAGTTTGTTTTTGCTGCCAGGCATCGCGAGCAGCTCGATCACTTCATTTTTATCAATGCCGGATTTGTAAGCTTTGAATTTGAAATGAAAATCGATCATTTCACTTAATGTAAAATCTTCTATCAATTCAAGATAAGGGGCAGCGAGGCTAAGATGCTGGTAAACTTTATCTATTTCAACCGCATTATTTTCAGAAAAGTAATTGATCGTTCCCGCCGAAGGCGCTAGGCTGCCATTCAGCACCTGCAATAAAGTTGACTTCCCCGAACCGTTAGGCCCAAGGATAGCATAAATTTTGTCGTTTTGAAAAGTATGGTCAACCCCCCTGAATATCCACTCGCGATTAAAACGGCGGCCAATGTTTTGGAGGATAATTTTATAACTCATGTTTGTTATTGATTGCCCACACCCGAAAAGGGGTGTGAACAGTAGTTTATGGCCTTAAAAGCCCTAAAAGCATTAAATTTGCGCCTTGATATGCTGGCCGAAAATAGTGGTTTATGAACACTAAACCAAACTATGCGCCGACAACGAATGGTAACGAAATAACGGTCGGAACTTTCAGCCTGTTTAAATGAAGCAAAAGATAGCTGTCACGACCTTATAGTTACCCCAACAACATTCTTCAAATAATTATCCATCAAAATCATGTCAACCTTATCGTTAATAAATCCAATGTGCATATCTGGCCTTACAATAAGTGATTTAGCTTGATTTTTACCGATCTCAAACTCTTCAAATATGTGCTGGTTTCTTAGTGTAGGCGGGAGATAAAAGAAATTTAATATAACCGCATAGTTTTGTGTTATCCATTTGGCGATTGTGAAGAGGTCCGGTTCTGATAGCTTGCCTAAAATTATCAGCGTAAAGCCTGGTTTGGAACACCATTCGTGCAGGTCGGTCCCTTCCTGTTTTTTTTCATCAAATACTTTAAGATAGGGCAGCCTGTCGCCTGCTTTTATTTTGTGGGATTGGCTGATATGCAGGTTGATGGTGCTGTCCCTGTAATCGATGCCAATTTGTGATACTTGTTTAAAAAACACCTCTCTTAAAGATTTTTTGCTCCACACAAATTTTAGCATGCCCGGCATTATCCATATTTTAAACAAGCGGGTATACCATTCGTCCGACATTATAATAGTGAATATCCTGTCGGTGGTACTTAATAACCTTTTCGCTACCGGCATCCGTTCAGCCGCATAACTGTTTAAAACGGCCCCGTTAAGCCGGCCATTCACTACCATCGCAAGTTTCCACGCCAAATTATAAGCATCCTGTAACCCTGTATTCATACCCTGTCCGCCGACAGGCGAGTGAATGTGCGCGGCGTCGCCAATTAAAAAGCAATGCTGCTCACTAAACTTATCGGCCATGCGATGGTGCAATTTGTAAATAGTAAACCAATAAGTGTGTTTTACCTTTATTGATGATTGGGTAACATCGTTTAAAAAAGGGAGTACGTCCTCTATAGTAAGACTTTCTTTTTTACCCAAGCCATCGGGTAAGTTACCTATTGCACGGTAACGGTTTGTTTCAGGCATGGGAAAGAACCCGGCGAAGCCTTTTTTACCAAGATATAAATTTACAAAGCCATTGTTTAACGCATCATTATCCAACTCAACGTCAGCTAAATAAAATTCATGCCCGTAGGTATCGCCATTAAAGGGGATTTGCAATTGTTTGCGTACCGCGCTATGCGCCCCATCAGCGCCTACCACCCAGTTGCAGCTGATATTTATGATTTGACCGTTATTTTGCAGCTGTGCTTCTGCTTGCTTTTTGTTTTGTGCCAGGGTTATTAAATTGGTTTCCCAATATACAGGGCAGCAGTTTTGGGTTAAAAAATCAAGCAGCAGGCGTTCGTTCTTACTTTGCTGGTATAAATGAATAAATGGAAATGGTGTTTGTCCCTCGCCCACATCTTTCAATGACAGTTTGGCCACTTCCGCCCCTCCTTCTTGAAGTGATGCCCCGTCGGCGTGCTTGCCCCCATCAAGTATCCGGGCTATCACGCCCATCTGCCTGTATATTTCTAAAGACCGTGCCTGTACTGCCAACGCCTTTGATTCATCGGTTGGCCCTTGCTTGCTATCGATAATAAGCGGCTGAACGCCATACCTTAATAATTGCGCCGCCATCATAAGTCCCGAGGGCCCTGCGCCAACTATTAACACCTTGGTATGCGTTTCATTAAGGACCATTTATCCGCGTTTGAAGATCAAAAAGATCGTGGGGCGCTTATGCAGTTCGGGGACTTTCTTTTGCCATTCGGCGATAGTTTTAGTTTGAACAAGCTCGGTGGCCGACGTAAGGTCGCAGGCGATGCAGAGCCTGGTTTTGGGATGGGCTGTCTTTAATATCTCTTCCAGCAAGGGATTGTTGCGAAAGGGCGTTTCGATAAATATCTGTGTTTGGTTATTTTGTTCAGCATGGCCCTCCAGTTGCCTTATCTTTTTACTGCGGTCAGCTTTATCAATAGGCAGGTACCCGTGAAAAGTGAAGCTTTGACCGTTAAACCCTGAAGCCATCAATGCCAGCAAAATAGAACTCGGGCCAACTAACGGCACTACTTTGATACCCATTCGATGTGCCTTCTCCACAATCTCCGCTCCGGGATCAGCAATTCCGGGACAGCCCGCTTCGCTCATCAGGCCTACGTCTTTTCCGGCCTGCAGCCCTTTAAAAAACTCGCCAGTCCCGGTTTCGCGGTTATGTTTGCCGTAGTCGTGGATCAGCAACTCGCTCTGCGGCGTTTTCAGGCCAGCCACTTTTAGAAACCTGCGGGCTGTTTTTTCGTTCTCAACAATATATTCTTTAATACTGTTTACGGTTTCGGTGAGATATGGTGTAAACGATTTGGCCGCCGCATCATCTGCAAGCGGTACGGGTATCAGGTAAAGCGTTCCTAAAGGCATCTTGCAAAATTGCTGTTTTTTGTTTAATTTAAGCTGTTGAAAGCCAATCAAAAAAAATGAAAGAATTAAGTAAAAACTGGTTTATCGAAGGTTCTATTGATTTTGAGTATAAAAAGTATATCCTGCTTGACTATCTGCAGGAAATAAACCGCCATTTCGATAAAAGCAGGCTCTATCCAAACCTTACCGATCTGATCTTTCATTTCAACAATCTTTTGTATTTCAAAAAAAATAAAAGCATGCTGGAACAGGCCTTTCCGCAGCGTTTAACCCAGGCCGATATTGACGCAGTAAAACTAACTTACCAGAAAATTGTGAACGACGACAACTCTATGAAAGAAATAGAATTGATCATCTCTTTTGCGCTACAGAAAATGGGCCCGTCGATACAAATTGGCAAAGAGATTTACGATTTTGTAGAAAATAGTCTCAATATTTTCCCTGTGGGCATTGTGCCCCTTATGCCTTATCATGGTTATTTTTCCCTTAGAAATGGAAAACAAAGAACGCATGGCATATATGAATATCGTATGACCATATTCGAAAATAAGGATGATAAATACCGTGGGATAAACATTAGTTTTTTAGACACATACGAAGAAAGCATAACCAAAACACCCGAAGCCATAAAACTTGATCTGATCCGTAGAAATAAATATATGCCCAACCCGGCAGTTTACTATGTGCAAAGCGATATCTCTTTCCCGCTAGAACAAACCCTGCTTCCGGTAGCTAAAAGGAGTTTGGTAAAGTATATATCGAATGCAGCGTAAGTAGAATGTCGGAGATCATACGTCGGAAGTCAGACATCTGAGTTATTTGCCATATTTTTTCATATTATCAACAGCTGCTGTGTTGCCTAATTCGATGGCCTTTTTCCAGTCTGAACGGGCTTCGCTTCTCTTGCCTAAGCGATAGCTGATCTCCGCGCGGCTGTTATACACTTCGGCGTATTGCGGATTTATTTTTATTGCCCGGTCGAAATCAAGCATGGCATTGCCATAATTATAAAGCTTTTCTTCACATACCCCGGCCAGATATAAAGCGCAGGCGTTGTCGGGGGCCAGCGTTATTACTTTATTAAAATCGTCGATAGCCCGAATGAAATTTTTCAGGTCCATGTTTGCAGCGCCCCGCCAAAGATAAGCGTCGGTGTATCCGGGATTCGACTCGATTATCTTTGTATAGTCGGCAAAAGCAGCTTCAAAATCTTCTGTTTTACTTTCTGCAATGCCCCTGCTATAATAAGCCTTTAAAAAATCAGGCGATAATCCTATCGCTTCGTTAAAATCGCTAATGGCGCCTTTGTAATCCTGTTGCTTGTATGCTAGCAGCCCACGATCATAATAAGCAACCATATACCCGGGTTTTAATGAAATGGCATGGGTAAAGTCATCTATCGCACCGTCAAAGTCAGACAGGTCGCTTTTTATTTTCGCCTTGTCATAGTAAACTTCCGCGTATGGAGAATATAATATAATTGCTTTCGCATAGTCGGCCATCGCACCTTTGTAATCGTGGAGCTGTGCTTTTGCTTCTCCTCTGTTTTTGAATGCAAAAACATACCTCCCATTTAATAAAATGGTCTGTGTATAATCAGCTATTGCCCCTTCGTAATCGTTGAGCCCAACTTTGGCATTGCCCCTGTTAAAATAAGCTTGTGTATATTTAGGGTTTAATATTATCGCCTGGTCAAGGTCATTGATGGCCCCGTTATAATCTTTTGCAATAATTTTGGCGCGTCCCCTGTTGTTATAAGCAATATAATTTCCCGGATCTGATATAATTGCTTTTGTATATTCATCATTGCCCCCCTCAATATCGCGGGATTTATTTTTTGCTGTTTCCCGGTTGTCGTAAACCAAAGCTGAGGTATCGTCTAATTGGATTACGTGGTTAAAATCCCCGGGTGCGCCGTTAAAATCAGGAAGTTTAAGCAATGCAGACGCTGTTTCATATCGCGGGTTTATAGCCAATCTATCTTCGAAACTTTCAGGTGCATTTTTAGAGACGAGCCTATATTCTTTATTTTTAGCCTGTTTTGCCCCGGTATCCACGCAGTGGTTACTGTTGTACGCAAATGTAAAGGCCGGAAAACATACCGCAATAAAAGAATATAACCTTATCATATAACAATAAAGGGTTGGCAATACTTAAACCCGGGTATTAACCGGGCTTAAGCATTTTTTCATCAATAATTTATCGGTACATATTAAACATGTAACGTGCCAAATCTTAAATTTAATTTTGGGGCAATATTTTTAAGACCGCCGTTATTGACTGCGAGATAATTTATTTTTTAAGCAATTGTTTCGTTGCGTATTGCGAACTTCTTTGAATGCTATGCGGTAAAAATTTCCCCAAAGCGAAGCAGCCTATTTGAGTATTAGCACAGGCCGGGTTGCATTTAGTGCCAGCGCATTGGTAATACTTCGATGGGTTAGGTTATAAAAGAAGCTATATTTGCCGGGAAGGGCGATAATAAGCTGTACATCATGCCTGCCGGCAAAGTCAAGGATGCCGTGGACTGTTTCCTTATCTTCGGAGTAATACACTTTGTATTCAAAGCCTTCAAGCATATCTGCCAGGCCAGTTGCCAATTGTTCGTTACTTTCCGTCTGTTTGTGTTTAGGGTTTACATTTAACACCATTAATCCCGGGCGAATCCATTTTTGGCGCTCTTTAAATCCCTGGAGCGCGCTTAACCGTGAAATGGCACCAAAATCGCAGGGGACAAGCGCCAGTTCAATTTTTTTATATTTTACGTTATCCGGTATAATCATAACCGGGATTGTGCTTGTTTTGGTAACCGCGATGATCTGCTCGCCCAAATGACTGTCATCCTGGTACGAAGTCTTGTCGCTGCCTATCATTAACACATTAGGTTGTTTTTCCGCAATTAATTCGTGAACAGCGCGCAGCACAGGCAGTTCGCTGAAAGCTGTTTCGATTTCAACGCAATGGTTACATTTTTTAAGAAGATGGTCTCCCATTACCTTTAGTTGGGCGCCCAGTTTAGCTTTTTCAGCAGCAATATCGTCGGCGCTCAATTGCACAAAATCGGGTGATGGCAGCAATTGCGCATAAACAGATACATAATAACATTTTAAAAGAATAACGCGTTCTACGCCATTGGCCACGCAAAAATCGGCCGCATACTTCAATACGTTCTCAGTTGCGTCCGAAAGATCAACGGGTATAAGTATCGTCCTCATGTAATTATTTTCGGTTTAATTGGTATCGCGTTAAGCAATGTACGTGTTTCAACAGACAATAGCGGGGTTTGTTCTGTTAAATAACTGCTTTACCCAAATTTAATAAAAGTATTTGGAGAATTATAAGGTAATAATAAAGAAGCGAACCACTAATCCTTATACGTTTACGACAATTTTTCCGACTGTCCTGCCTGTCTCCATTTCCAAATGCGCGCTGCCCATTTGATTAAACGGAAATACTTTATATATATGCGATTTCAGAATGCCTTTTTCTAAAAGGCCGGCAATCGCCTGCATATCTTCGCCGTTTGATTTTACGAGCGCATAGTGTACATCAACATCTTTTTTCCGGGCTTTCTCTTTTAAATCATTGCTTATCATCGGCAGCAAGCTGATTATTTTACCGCCGGGCTTAACCACCTTTAACGACCGGTACAGACTATCAAATGCGAATGCGTCCACCACTAGATCTAAGTCTTTTACCAAATCCTCGAAATATTGGCGGTCATACCCTATGTGGCGATCAGCACCGATATCGAGTACAAAATCCCTGTTTTTGGTGGACGAAACACCAATTACATAAGCGCCCAAATGTTTAGCAATCTGCACTGCATAATGGCCGACACCGCCCGAAGCGGCCTGTATAAGTATTTTGTGCCCCTTTGCAACGCCCGCATAATGCTTCAGCAACTGCCATGCAGTTAGCGCTGCTAAAGTTGCCGCCGCTGCTTCCTCATGCGTAATACTCTGGGGCTTAATGGCGATGTGTTCTTCCGGTGCAGCAACGTATTCTGCATAACCTTTGCCATGGCCGAGGAAGTTTATCATGCCAAAAACCTCATCGCCGACTTTAAATTTTGTTACATCCGTTCCCACTGCTACAATTTCGCCAGAAATGTCCCACCCTAAAATTAAGGGCCGATAATCTTTCAAATGACCAGCCATAGCCGAGCCGGCGCGCGTCCTTACATCAACCGGGTTTATGCCAATCGCCTTCACTTTAATCAGCACTTCGTTTCTGAGAATAAACGGCATTGGTAGTTCGGCCGTTATTAATTTATCAACGCCGCCAAAATCGATCAGTATTATAGATTTCATTCTTCAATCAAAAAAAGCCAGGGCTACACCATGCGGTGTGCCCTAACTTTACATAAATAAATCCTTCAGGCCCTATTGCACTTTCTTTAAAACGAACGACATCACGCCGTCACCGTTCATGCCCGGCATCGACAAGGTAATGGTGTCGTCCTTTACTTTACCTGTAACTTTTATGTCATTACCCATCATTGCCATGCTGAATGACAGATCGCCACCCTTAATAACCCCGTTTTGCAGGGTAATAGGGTTACCATCCGGGCCGGAAGTTGTGCCTGTTAATTTTTCACCATCAACTTTAAAGTTGTAGGTAACATCAAACTGGTCCATTACTTTGCCGGCCCATTTACCTGTGATGTCCTGGGCGTGGCAAAAGGCGATAAACGCTATTACCAAAAATGCGGTTGTTACTGTTTTTTTTGATCATTGTACTTAAGTTTAGCTGGTTAAAGAATTGGTTAATTAATTTTTATTCTGTTTTGATTACTCGTACCGTAGTGCTTCGATAGGATCGAGCCGCGAAGCCTTCAAAGCGGGGTAATAGCCAAAGAAAACCCCGATAGCAAAGCAGACCGTAAATGAAACGATGATGGATGATTCATCAACAACCGGTGGCCAGTTGAGCGCGTGGGAGATCAAGAAAGCCAATCCCTCCCCGATCAAAATGCCGATAACGCCTCCCGCAACGCTTACGAAAAATAGCCTCCGTCAAAAATTGACTGAGGATATCAATGCCGCGCGCTCCGATAGACATGCGCAGGCCGATCTCTTTGGTTCTTTCCGTTACAGATACATACATGATGTTCATGATGCCAATCCCGCCGATCACAAGGGAGATCCCTGCGATAGCGGTAAGCAGTGCTGTCAATAGCCCGGTTACATTTCCAAGGGTTTTGATAAGTTCGGCCTGTGTACGGATCACGAAATCATCATCGACCTCGGGCCTGAGCCGATGCGATGTGCGCAAGATCTTTGACAACTCGTCGGAAGCCGGCATCGACAGGGCTTCGGACTTAGCCGAGGCGAAAATAGTACCGAAATAAATAGAAGCCGTAATACGCTTTTGTACCGTGGTATAGGGTGCGAGGATAATATCATCCTGATCCTGACCAAATGTATTTTGCCCTTTTTTGGCTAGAACGCCAATAACCTGGAACGGGATCTTATTAAAACGAATGGTTTTACCAATGGGACTTACGCCTTTTGGGAAAATGTTGTCAACAACAGTCTGACCTAAAAGGCAAACTTTGGCATAGGTTTTAACATCGTGTTCTGAGAATGGGATGCCATCAGCTACAGACATGCTTTTAA
>Ga0206898_10363_pt1 | contig 10505 bp, 12 predicted proteins | sample Alteio_BWOrgHeat_50_FD_153237 | JGI IMG/M metagenome (GOLD analysis project Ga0206898, IMG submission 153237) | Enriched cells from forest soil in Barre Woods Harvard Forest LTER site, Petersham, Massachusetts, United States -... | ecosystem: Environmental > Terrestrial > Soil > Temperate forest >...
TTTTAACGCCTTTTTGGCGATTTTCGCAGCATTTTCATAACCTATATGCGGGTTCAGTGCTGTAACCAGCATTAATGAATTTTCAAGGTGTTTTTTAATGCCATCGTAATTTGGTTCAATGCCTGCAGCACAATGATCGTTAAATGAAGTACAGGCATCGCCAATTAAACGTGCAGATTGCAAAAAGTTGGCCGCCATAACCGGTTTAAATACGTTCAATTCGTAGTGTCCATTTGCTCCCCCGATAGAAATGGCGACATCGTTGCCCATTACCTGGGCCGCTACCATAGTAACAGCTTCGTTTTGGGTAGGATTTACTTTACCCGGCATAATAGATGATCCAGGCTCATTGTCGGGTATATGGATCTCTCCGATACCCGAGCGCGGACCGGAGGCCAGCATCCTGATATCATTGGCAATTTTCATTAATGATACTGCTATTTGCTTTAAGGCGCCATGGGTTTCTACAATGGCGTCGTGTGCGGCAAGCGCTTCAAATTTATTCTCAGCGGTGCGGAACGGCAAGCCTGTAAATTCAGCAATATATCCGGCCACTTTTACATCATATCCTTTTGGGGGTGTTGATGCCCGTACCAACTGCGGTACCGCCAAGCGCCAGTTCTGAAAGGTGTTCGAGTGTGTTTTTTAATGCTTTCAATCCATGGTCAAGCTGGGATACGTAGCCTGAAAACTCCTGCCCCAAAGTTAGTGGGGTTGCGTCCATCAAGTGCGTACGTCCAATTTTAACAACGCTTTTAAAAGCTTCGGATTTTGTTTTTAAAGTATCCCGTAGTTTTTCAATTCCCGGAATGGTCACATCTATCACCATTTTATAAGCAGCGATGTGCATTGCCGTGGGGTAAGTGTCGTTTGAGGATTGTGATTTGTTCACATCATCGTTGGGATGGATAAACGTTTTGCCTTCGCCCAGTTTGTTGCCTGCTAATACATGCGCACGGTTAGCAACCACCTCGTTCACGTTCATATTTGATTGTGTACCCGAACCTGTTTGCCAAATCACCAGCGGAAATTCGCCGGCTAATTTGCCTGCAAGAATTTCATCGCAAACCTGCGCTATCTGGTCGCGTTTTTCAGCCGGTAAAACACCGCAATCGGTATTTGTATAAGCAGCAGCTTTCTTCAGGTATGCAAAGGCGGCAATAATTTCCTTTGGCATAGAAGCCTCGGGACCTATTTTAAAGTTATTGCGTGACCGTTCGGTTTGTGCTCCCCAGTATTTATCGGCGGGTACCTGTACCTCGCCCATGGTGTCGTGTTCGGTTCTGAAACTCATGGAATATGTATTTTTTGCTGGGCAAAGTTATGGTTTTCTTTTTAGTCCGAAAGATATCCCGACACATATAAGATTTGCGTAGTTTTCAAAACGTCAACCCCAATGTTTGTGTCTCCATCATGGCTGTTCGGAAGGTCCAAACAAACCGGATAATTGCAAACAACAGGCCAAATACGCAGTTTTCCATTGCTGCAAAGCGTGTTCACGTTCACCGCGTTCACGACACAATTTTGTGTGAATGTTCTCATTAATAGGCATTTGAGATTTTACACTAAGCCAAAAAACACCCCCTTCATGGTGACAAAATGGTGTCACCACTTCTTTTAATAACGGCTTTATATTTGCGGCTTTTGCAAGTGGTGATATATCCCGCCAAAGTTGACCTTCCGGACCCCCACGGTGTCTCCACAGCCGTTCCAGGCAAGGCGGTCAGCGAGGACATAGATGACGGGTAGGAAAAAGGTTCTTATCAATCATTAGTTTTTAGATTTAATAAACGTGAGGCTTCTTTTTGAGTAGAAATTGACAATTGAGCAAATTCCGATGAGGATATCGTCTCTTTCGGATTGGTCTTTACCATAAATATCCTCCCGTCATTAAAATAATATCTTTTCTCTTTTATAGAGGCTACTTTTACACTTCCTTTATCTACATATATAGATACGTTATAACGATACTCAGCATTATAATAAAAGATCAACTTTTTGTCGTAAAAATAGAACTCACATAAAGCTTTGCCCGTTTCTCCATAATAAATTACTTGTAGCTTTTTGATTTCTTTTCCCCGAGAAAACTCTGCCACTTCGTTTCCTTCAGTTGTTTCGGCTGTATCTGTTTTTATGATCTTTTTATAAGATTTTAAATTGTTATTAATCTTAGTGTACTGAGCTTTTACGAGGTTAATTTTTGCTGTATCGGCTTGTTGACCCTGTGCAAAAAACGAATACATAAATAGCACAATAAACACCCCAAGTGTTTTGTATAATACTTTCATAATTATTAGTCACGCAATTTGTGCTTTTTAAAACGTTCAACTAAAGCTGTTATTAATTTAAACGGAAAAATGTTTGTAAGCAAATACCGTTGAAAGCATCGCAACAAAAAAAAACGCATCGCAACAATAATTGTTTATGATCAAAGGCTTTGTAGTTAAATAGGCAAATAATTGTCACAATACCTAATAATACGTAGTCAAAAATAAAATATGGCCGCTAGCCAGCCCAGTTTAAAAAACAAAAACTTAAGGCAACAATTGTTGCACTATATGCAAGGCCCGCTATAATCCTGTTTATTAGTGATATTGAAAGTGCCGCGAATAGCCAAAATGATAAATAGAAATAAATCATTGCAAGCAAAGACCCACTGAGCAATACAGCCCATTTGGAAGACGGCACTTTAAAAAATGTGCAGATTCCGGCCGCTAAAAAAATGATTAATGGTATAAACTCAATTAGTTGTTTTTTCCTCATATCTTTTAAATAGTGTGGCACTTCAAAACCTCAAAGCGCCCTTTTTGTATTCGCCACCCAATTATCCAATGCTGTCACCTTGCCGTCGTTATCTTTAAACCACTGCAGGTTTTCCTCACGATATACGCTGATGCTGATAAACCGCACAAATGCAGGCATGTTATCCGATGCCGCTAAGCTTTTAAAATAATCCGATAAATAACTTTTATAAAAAGGGTCTTCTTTTTTACCTCCAAAACTTTCTGAGATCTCAAAAACATTTTTTAGCTGTAAAGTAAGTGAATCTACTTTTGTTAAACCTTTCTTGTCGGACGTAGCTGCCAATACCGAAATTGGCATCATGAGATTCGGGCCGCCGGTGTCATTTGGGTCAATGCTTATTGTTACACTTTTTTCGCCGGTCTGTTTTATCCCATAGTTCAGGATCTTCTGAATATATCGGTTTGCCTCTTCTGAACGCTTAGTCTGGGGTTCTATCAATAAAAAGCTGCACCAGGCCAACAGAGAAACGCCTCGTTTACCCTCGGCATAGGTCGTCATAGCATACACCCTTTGACTGCTGGCATGTTTAGGATCCATTTTTATAGCCGTGATAGCGTATTTCTCAGATTCATCATACTTAGCCATTTTGTAATAGGTGATGGCTGTATTGAAATATAACCGCTGGTAGTTGGGATTAGCCTTTATTCCTTTTGCGTAGTACGCTATGGCTTTTTCAGGCTGCTTGTTATCGTCGTAAATACTGCCCAGCATGTCGTAAGCACCTGCCGATTTTGCATCTAATTTCAGCAGCTTTTCGAGATAAGGAATGGCCTCGTTCTCCTTGCCCGAAGAAAACAAGGTATATGCGATTTCGTAATAAGCACTCTGGAAAGTCGAGTCGATTTTTAATGCTTCATTATACTTGGAGATGGCTTCGGCGTATTTACCCGCGTCGTTCAATTCTACGCCCTGTTTAACCAGCGATTTCGGATCATTTGCTTCTTGCGCAATAGCACCAAACGAGTACGTAGTTATTACTAGTGATAAAAGGATTTTGGATAAGGTTTTCATGCTTAAAAATAATAAAAAATCTCATTTCAAAACTTCTGTCAATCACTTTTATCCAGGTATCCTATTCGGTCATTTGTTGTAGATTGCAAGACATTGTATGTTTATAGTAAATACGCTTCAAATGTTCATCATGACAGGCATAACGCCATGTGGTAAATTTTTTGAACCGCTCAGGATAGCCCCATCTCCTGTCGTCACCGTCAGAGCGGGGTGGTCGGCCTCATTTTCCCCCAACAAAGCCATCATCAATACTTGAATAATAGTATTGATGCCGCTTTAACAGCGTGAAAGAAATTCAACTTAATAATATAACTTTTTGGTTAGCGATGGTTAATAGGGGTGTCGTTCTTAGGATAACCTTCCTCATCCAGGTCATCACGGTCATCTTCGGGGGTATGGCCTAACACCCTATCTGTGGGGTCAAGTTCAACAATTTCTCCATCGTCAATATGCATCCCCAATTTGTTAACATCGGTCTCCAGCGACTCTTTTGGAATATATTCGTCAACCGCATCAAAAGGATTTGCCTCATCGTAAGTTGAATTCATGTCCTCGCCGTTTTTTACTGACGTATTATAGGGATCGGGATGAACGTAATCAGGATCGTCGCTCTTTACATCATACTCAAAGCTGTCATCCTCCGCGTTAAAACTGAGGTCTTCCTGATCAATGGTTTCGCCCAGGTCATCTTTTAAAGTCCTGTCCCTGTCTTCATTTTCGTCGTCAAAGCCGGGATAAAAAGTCTCTTTTTTCATAGCTTGGTAGTTTTAATAGTTAATGACCTAAAAAATGGCGCCAATTGTAGCAAATAGAGTTGGCTGAGAATAGTTATAATTGGCTAATAGTGGGTAAAAATAAACAAAGTAGTATTATTTCACAATTCGCCTAATAAATTTAACCCAAACTGATCAAAGCGTTATCCTTTATTCAGAACTCACTAATAAGGGATTTGTTTTCTATAAGAAGTAATACCTCCGCCGATGGCAAATTTTACACCGACAGTAAATTGAGAATATGCATCATTCCTGTGACCGGCTTTAAAGCCATCCAACTCGTCCCCGAATACATAATTGTATTGATAACCAAGATCAACCTTAAAACTTGGTTGGCCATACGTATTAAAAAGTTTAAATTCATAGCCAATCCTTAATGGAAGAAAGGGTTCCTGGCTGTTAGTCTCTCCGCCGGTGTAATATCCCGGCACCTGCAGAGAGTTTCTGTTTATTGTTGTAATATGGTTTATCACAAAGCCTATCCCCGCTGATATATAAAAGTTTTTGGCCGCATTTAAAAGTGGGTTCCGGGAATAATCAATGATTTCTCCCATTTGCAGCTGCCCCCTGAAGATGTAGGAACTGAAATCATTTGTGAATTGCCGTCCCGATTTTGTTGTCAATGAATCTCCTCCTTCCAGCCTTCCCAACTGGACCTCCAGGACGAAGTTGGTGTACGGGGTTTGGTTATAAGTAAAATTAAAATGGATGGACTCTGTGGTTTTTATTGTTTCAGCATCGCCGTAAACACTGTTGAACCCTGCCGCAACACCTATGTCATACTGTGAAAAGTTATAGCCTAACTGCGCCTTTGCTATAAATGTGGTACAACAAACAAGTAAAGTTATAATGATTGTTTTTGTGATATGTTTTATCATAATCAGATGGTGGCGCTTAAGTTTAAAACGGTTCGGTAACTATATATTTTATAAAAATAGCATCTAAGTTTATAAAAACAAGGTGGCTGCTAAATAAATGTTGAGTGGTTGAGTTATTCATCCATTCATTTTATAATTGATTTGTAGATAAACGCACGTTGGAAACTAACAAAAATAATACCGTGATTAATGATTCCCGGTAATAATGGACCAATAAACTAATAAACCAATTTTATATATTTGGGGCCAGTAAAAAAATCGTATCAAAGATGTCAAAAATTAAAGTAGAAAATCCGGTGGTTGAACTGGATGGGGATGAAATGACCCGTATTATCTGGAAATTTATCAAAGACAAGCTGATATTTCCATACCTGGATATCGATATTAAATATTATGACCTCGGAATTGAGTATCGTGATGAAACCAACGACCAGGTAACTATAGATGCCGCAAATGCTATAAAAAAATATGGGGTAGGCATCAAATGTGCTACAATTACGCCCGACGAACAGCGTGTGGAAGAATTTGGCTTAAAGCAAATGTGGAAATCGCCAAATGGCACTATCCGTAATATACTGGATGGCACTGTTTTCCGCGAGCCTATTGTTATGTCGAATGTTCCGCGTCTGGTGCCAAACTGGACTGCGCCTATTTGCATAGGCCGTCATGCATTTGGTGACCAATATCGTGCTACAGATTTTGTTACTAAAGGAAAAGGTAAGCTAACCATAACTTTTACTCCGGAAGACGGCGGAGCAGAGCAGTCATTTGAAGTTTTCAATTTCAAAGGTGATGGCGTTGCGCTGGCTATGTATAATACCGATGAGTCAATCAAAGGATTTGCGCGTGCCTGCTTTAACCAGGCATTGCTGAAAAAATGGCCTTTATACTTATCGACTAAAAACACCATTCTTAAAAAATATGATGGGCGTTTCAAAGATATCTTCCAGGAGATTTATGAAAATGAATTTAAACTGGAATTTGAAGCTAACCAGCTTACTTATGAGCATCGTTTAATTGATGACATGGTAGCCTCTGCTTTAAAATGGCATGGTAACTTTGTATGGGCATGTAAAAACTATGATGGTGACGTGCAATCAGACACCGTTGCCCAGGGATTTGGTTCATTAGGGTTAATGACTTCAACCCTGGTTACCCCGGATGGTACTGTTATGGAGGCCGAAGCTGCGCATGGCACAGTTACCCGCCACTACCGCGAACACCAGGCAGGCAAACCAACGTCAACTAACCCTATTGCATCAATTTTTGCATGGACCCGTGGTTTAGAATTCCGCGGTTTACTTGACAATAACCAGGAGCTGATCAAATTCTGCAAGACTTTGGAAGAAGTTTGTATTGAAACCGTTGAAAGCGGCAAAATGACCAAAGATTTAGCTATAACTATTAAACCAAAAGTTGAGCATGGCAAAGACTTTTTGTACACCGAAGAGTTTTTAGCTGCTATTGATGAGAATTTAAAGAAGAAGTTGGGGTAATTAACACCGCTTCGGTTAATTAAAAGTCCGCGTAGATGCTATGCGGACTTTTTTGTTGAACGTTTTTCAATGAATCAAAACGAGAGCGGAAACATTCTGTAAGTTTTGGCTATATTTGGATATGAAATTTACGGCGATAATTGAGAAAGGTGAAAACGACTGGTATGTCGGCCAAATTGAAGAGGTGCCAGCTGCAATTTCTCAGGGCAAAACAATAGAAGAACTGAAAGATAATCTGTTGGATGCGCTTAGATTAATATTGGACACCAATAAGGAAATTACCGAAAAGGAATATTCAGGTAAACAAGTAATCATCGAAGAACTTGAGCTAACCTGATGAAGCGATCTGCCTTAATCAAGCACGTTGAAAAAAATGGTTGTTATCTTTTGCGTGAAGGCGGTAATCATGCCATTTATATTAATCCTAAAAATCAAAAACAAACTGCTATCGGACGGCACCAGGAACTGGACAATTTACTTTGCAAAAAGATCTGTAAGCAACTAGAAATTCCTTTTCTTCCATAAATTATAACACTCCAAACATCCGCATTATGTCACCACTATATCCACTAACATTCAAAACCATTTTTAAAGACAAGATCTGGGGCGGCCAGAAAATAAAAACTTACCTGCACAAAGATTTTGGCGCATTGCCTAATTGCGGCGAGACCTGGGAGATCTCGGGGGTAAAATCCGACGTTTCGGTAGTGGCCAATGGTGAATTAGCAGGCCAATCGCTGGCTGAACTTTTGGAAAAATATAAAGGCGACCTTGTGGGCGAAAAGGTATATGCGCACTTTGGTAATATTTTTCCGCTGCTGGTAAAGTTTATTGATGCAAATGAAGACCTCTCTATCCAGGTGCACCCCGATGATGAACTGGCAAAAAAACGCCACAACTCATTCGGTAAAACAGAGATGTGGTATGTTATTGAGGCCGATCCCGGCTCGACATTGATAGCGGGCTTTAATAAGGAACTTACCGAGCAGGAATACCTGGATAAGTTCAATAGCGGCCACTTAACAGATGTACTGAATAAGGAAGATGTAAAAGCCGGTGATGTTTTCTTTTTACCTGCCGGTAGAGTACATACCATTGGTAAAGGACTATTGATCGCCGAAATACAGCAAACATCAGACATAACCTACCGCATCTACGATTTTGACCGTGTTGATGACAAAGGCAATAAGCGTGAGCTTCACACGGAAGAAGCCCTGGCTGCTATTGACTACAAACACTATCCCGAATATAAAACGAAATATGATTCCCAAAAGGATGAGCCTGTTAAATTGGTAAGTTGTCCATATTTTACAACTAACCTGCTTGAATTTACACATAGCATAGCCAAAGATTATACCGGCCTCGATTCGTTTGTAATCTATGTTTGTATAGAGGGAGTGTTGACTGTTAAATCTAATGGCAAGGATTACCCGGTAAAAATGGGCGATTGCATACTGCTGCCAAAAAGCCTGGATAAGGTTGAATTAGTTACCTCATCCGGCTTTAAGGTGCTTGAGAGTTATATTGAGTGAGGAATTAGAGATCAGAGATTAGTTAATAGTGTGATAATTTCAACTAGCCTATAATCTCCAATCGCTTTAAACTAATCTTATAGTGAACTTCGTTCCCATATTAACGATACTTTCTATTTTAATTGAACCGCCAAGCGATTCTATCTGGTTACGTGTAATGAATAGACCAATACCTTTGGCGTCGGAATTTTGATGGAACGTTTTATACATGCCGAAAACTTTATCGCCGTAACGCTCCATATCAATACCAATACCATTATCTTCAAAGATCATATAGATATGGTTGTTCTCCTTCATGGTGCAGCAATTGATAACCGGCTGCTTATCGGGGTTCCGGTATTTTAACGCGTTGGTCAATAAATTTTGCAGGATACTTTCAAGGTAAGCCGGGATGTAGCTTACTGTAGGGCACTTGGTGAAATTATAATTGATCTTAGCATTAGCGCTTTCCACGTTGCTTTGCAATGCAGAAATAACCGATTTAAATACGTCCTCAAACTCAAGGTCTTTTCTTTCCTTGTCAATCTCGGTATGGATCTTTACTATCTCATTCAGGTGATCGATAGTTGTGCTCAGGCTGTTGCTGATAGATTTTATATGGGCAAATACCTCAGTACGGTCATCAGGTGAATCACTTTCTTCAAATAATTTCACCATGAACTTCAAATTACCGGAGTGCGAGCGCAGGTTATGGGATACGATGTAAGCGAAGTTTTGCAGTCGGGTATTTTGGTCATTTAACGAGCTTACAGACGACTGCAGACCGAGGCTTTTCTTCTTTACCTGGTCAATATCCTGGAAAACACCCCTCACTTTGGTGCATTTCCCAAAATCATCAATAATCGGCAGCCCTTTGGCCCTGACCCAAATCACGTTGTCTTTCGCAGTCCTAAGCAGCAATTCGGTGTCAAATGGCCGACAAAATTTAATGGCATTGTCTATCGCTTCATCTAAAAGCGGGCGATACTGGGGCTCAAAAAAACTCACGGCTTCTTCAACACTCAACTTTACATCATCATTCAGCTCATAGATATCAAAGGCACCCTTTGATAATGACAAACGCAATGACGGCACATCGATCTCAAAGCCGCTCACTTTAGCGATAGTTCCGGTTTCGCTAAAAAGAAAATCGTTTTGGGCCGCTTGCAACCCTAATAGCTTTGACTTATGAATATTGATCAACGTTCCGGTGCACCGGGGGCCGCTTTCATCTTCCCAATTGTTTAACGTAATCTCAAACCATTGATAGCCATTGCTTTTAGTTAAAAGCCTTATATGGGCTGTGTTGGCGTGGTCATGTGAGGTGGTGTGAACAGCTTTTAAATATACCGGCTTATCCAGGTGGTAAAGCAGGTGTTCAAGAAAAAAATTATAGGAGCATTCTATTTCCCCGGGCTTGAAACCTAACAACGCGTAAAAGCCAGCCGACCATTTAACACCCTTTGTAGTGATGTTAAATTCGAAGACCCCTACACTTATGTGATCGATTATCTGAGCCAGATGGGACGCATCATCACTGTAAAAATTCCCTTCCGAAATACTCATATAAGAAAACGCATCATAGTTAGTTTAACCAAAGTCCCGGGTTGCAAATAAAGAAATGAGTGCCGACGAAGTTATCGATCTGTTAAAGGAGAAATCTAACCCGGCGCACCTCGCCGGGATGAAACGTTTTGCTATCGAAAATAACAACGCGTTGGGTATTCCCGTCCCCGAATTGAGGAAGCTTGCGCGGGTTATTAAGAAGGACCACGACCTTGCTTTGGAATTGTGGAAAACTGGTTTACATGAAGCCCGGCTGCTTGCTACGATGATCGGTGACCCGGCCATGGTAACCCCGGAACAGATAGATAGCTGGGTAAAGGATTTTAATTCATGGGACATCTGCGATCAGGCTTGCGGCAATTTGTTTGACTATACCCCCTTTGCAATTGAAAAGGCGATTGAGTTTAGCGCCCATGAAGGTGAATTTGTAAAGCGTGCCGGTTTCGTACTTATAGCCGAACATGC
>Ga0206898_10304_pt2 | contig 10500 bp, 7 predicted proteins | sample Alteio_BWOrgHeat_50_FD_153237 | JGI IMG/M metagenome (GOLD analysis project Ga0206898, IMG submission 153237) | Enriched cells from forest soil in Barre Woods Harvard Forest LTER site, Petersham, Massachusetts, United States -... | ecosystem: Environmental > Terrestrial > Soil > Temperate forest >...
GCGCATGAGCATAAAGGCTCCGCTGAGGATGTCTACTTCGTGTATCGCATTCTTATCGAGATATCCCAGGTGATAGCGTCCGAAAAGCTTAGATCGGGGAAAGAGACGTGCCAGACCAAACATCTTGAAAAATGCAACGAGGGGAGTAGGAAGTCCCCGCTTGGATTCGGGCAGGAAGTTACCCTTGCCGTCGAGCATTTGTACACCCAGTCCCCCTGCCTCCGGATGTTCATCCATAAAGGCAAGCACCTTTTCAAAGGTGTCTTCTTCCACCACCGTATCGGGGTTTAACAGGAGGAAGTATTCTCCTTGTGCCACGCGCATGGCCTGGTTGTTGGCATAAGAGAAACCGGAATTTTTTTTGTTGGCAATCAGCTTGACTTCGGGAAACTTCGTGTGGATCATCTGCAAGGATCCGTCTACAGAGTTATTGTCCACCACATATATTTCTGCTGAAATATTCTTCACCGCCTTGCGTACCGAATGCAAGCATTGTTCCAGAAAATGCTCCACATTGTAATTGACAATGATGACGGAAAGTTTCATTTAGCAGCTGCAGCGGGTAGGAGTGGGGCCTGTCATTTGTGGCTTAAAGAGTTTTCGTAAGGGGTACGGTTCAGGATGGAACGGCCCAGGGTAATCTCATCGGCATACTCCAGCTCATCTCCTACAGATATTCCTCGTGCAATGGTGGAGATACGAACCGTCTGGTCCTTCAGTCGTTTGTAGATATAAAAATTGGTGGTGTCGCCTTCCATGGTAGTGCTCAGGGCCATGATCACTTCGTTTACTCCGCCTTCCTGTATTTTCTTTACGAGGCTTTCAATGGTCAAATCACCCGGACCGATACCGTCCATCGGCGAAATGATACCTCCAAGCACGTGGTATACTCCGCGGTATTGGCCGGTGTTTTCAATAGCCATCACATCCCGTATATCTTCCACCACACAAATGGTGGCATGATCGCGGTTGGTGTTGGAGCAGATCTCACATACTTCGTTGTCGGATACGTTGTGGCAGTCGCGGCAATATTTCAATTCATTCCTCAGGCGGATAAAGGCATCCCCAAAGGCTTGTACCTCCTGTTGATTCTTTTTAAGCAGGTGCAATACAAAACGCAAGGCCGTTTTACGACCTACTCCAGGCAGTCTGGAGAATTCAGACACCGCATCATCAATGAGTCGGGAAGAGAAGTTCATTTCTCAAAAATACGAAATTCCGCTGGTCGGGACATTATGTCCCGACCAGCGGGCCTATTTTAAACGATTTCTCCGTAATTTCGGGCCAAAATACAGTCATGCGCTTTTCTTTTTCCCTGATCATACTCTCCGCCTGCTTACTGCTGCTTTCCTGCGGAAACACGCCTACTCATGCACCCGAAACAGCTCAGGCGGCTTCCTCACCTTCCTACTCTTCCCCCACCACGGCCAAAGACGATTCTTTTCCGGTTGGTGTGGTGATTCCGAAGGTCATCTGCCAGGCTGATCCGTCCCAGAGCTATGCTTTATACCTGCCCAAGAGCTACCGGAAAGGGAAAAAATACCCTGTCCTCTTTTTCTTTGATTCCCATGCGGCTGGCAGTCTCCCTTTAACGAAATACGATGTGCTGGCCGACCGTTATGGGTTTATCATCGCATGCTCCAACAACTCCAAAAACAGCCTGGATGTTAATACCATTATCCGCATTACCTCAACGTTTCTGGATGATGTGACAGGGCGTCTGCCAGTGGACCCGGCGAATATGTTTGTTGGAGGGTTTTCGGGTGGGGCAAGGGTAGCTATCGGAGTTGTTTTACAGGATCCTCGCATTCACGGCGTCATAGCCAATTCCGCCGGCTTTGATCCGTCGCGGGAGCCTTTGCGTAAGGATGTGTGTTTCGTGGGACTGGTAGGCAGCGAAGACTTCAACCTCACCGAGATGAAGAATACCCAGTTGGCACTCAACAGCGCGGGAGTAACCAACGACCTGCTCATCTTTAACGGTAAACACGAATGGGCTCCTGCAGCCGATATGGACAAGGCTTTTCTGCTCTTTACGCTGGAAGGCATACGGGCCAAACGCATGGCGCGTAATGACAGCATTGTAAATGCTTCCTTTGCTGCCGATGAGCGGGAAGCCAACAAGCTGCTTGCCGGTAAGGGAGATGTGCTTACGCGGTATGCGGCATGTCACCTGATGAACGTGTATTACACCGGCATTAAACCGGTAGAGAAATATGCCAGGCTCGAACAAAGCTTCACCGGCCCGTCTTATACTGCAGCACGTCAGCAGGAAGAAGTGATGGCCCAGAAAGAACAAAACGAACAGCAGAACTATGCACGGGAGTTTCAGGAAAAAGACATTCCCTGGTGGACTGCCGAGATCAACCGCCTCAACAAGGAATGTAACACCACTCCGGATAAAGAAAAGCGAAGTTATGACAAACGTACATTGGCGTATTTGAGTCTGGTAGCCTTTATGAATGCTAATGCCGCATTGAAACAAGATGCGCTTTCCCAGGCTGAAGCTTACCTAACCTTATATAAACTCATCGATCCACCCAATTCGGAATGGGCCTATCTCTTTGCCTGCGTTGCCATGCGCAAGAACGACCCCGCTTCCGCCACATCCTACCTCGATCAGGCCGTAAAGCTTGGCTTTACCGACCTGGACAGGGCCAGGAATCAACCCGAGTTTCAACCTCTCGTGAATGATCCCAAATTCAACGAGGTGCTGGCGAAGATTAAAGCTTAATACTCCGTTACTCTCCTTCTAAACTGCATTCCCGGTTTAATCCCTTGTTAATTGTATGTGAATATGTGACTATTTCGGTGCAATATTTTATAAAAGATACTATAAAACAAATATTGTACTAGATTTGCCTCGCTGCACTTCCTTTCTACTGATTCTCTTACCTGGAAGAAGCGCTTAACACAAACCGATCACCGGCTTGTGTTTATGTAATGGAGTAAGCTGAAAATCCATAACAGAGTAGGCATACCTCAAAAAACACAAACCATGGCCTGGAATGCACCTAAAACAATGAAATGCGGTGAAGAACTGTCGTTTCGTTTTGTAGAATCCATCAACAGCGAAGCCAAAGCTTTTACCAAATGGAACATGTCTGATGCAAAAGAACATGCAAAAGATCAGGTAGTGAATCAATACCTCGATCAGTTCAAAAAAGACGTGACCGATGCAGCAAACAAATGGAAAGATGAAGTGACTTGCGGAGGAAAATCAGAAAAATGCCAGGATGAAGAGTGCAGTAAGTCGGTATCACTCGGTACCGATATCAGTGAAGTGACCTATGAGACCAACTTTTTTTATGAATTTACCGGAAAGAACAAAGAAGACGGAAAAGTGATTTGTCAGCTGAAGGTATACAGCGGTGTGGTGTCAGCGCTTTGCAGCTGCAGTAAGCGCGTTCCGTATATGCATATTGAATAAGGTTTGGGCGTGCCCCTGAAGCGTCGCGCTTGGAATGATTTCTCCAATTGAATAGTTGTCTGCGCTCCTGCTTCAGGGTCGGGCTTTCGGCACTCGCTCTTTGCTGCCAACGCGGAGGCTAGGCTGCAAAGGAGCTCAAACAAAAATGCCTCAATCCCTCACGCAAAAAAATAGTTAACTCTCTGAGATTGAAAATTTGTTTGGAAAGATGATTGTCTTCCGATGACTTCTTTTTTTTCAGTTGAAGCTTGGCTACTTGTTTTTCGGCACCTGCTTGTCGAGGAATTTCGAGCCGGTCTTGTCCCACTTGGTCAAGAGGTCTTTGCGCTTCTTGTTGAGGTCGGCAAGTGTCTTGGCGTATTCGGTGCTTACCTTTTTGAATTCTGTTTCTTCCTTTTTCATCTGCGTATCGTCGGCCTTGGTTTTGTTGGCTGGGGCTTTGGCTTTATAGGCTTGCTGCAGTTTATCGAATTGCTCTTTTTTTACAGGGTAATTGATCAGAATGGAAGCGTCTTTGGAAGCTTCCGTTTTGTAGAAGACGAGTACATCTTTGCACATGGCTTTTAACGTCGCGTCGTTCTTAAATGGTTTAAGCGAATCGGCTTTGCGGATACCCTCGGTGGCGCATTTCAGCAGGGCGCTGAGGTTTTGTTGTAAGGCATTGTCGTCTTTACGAATAAGCGCCTCCAGCATATACATTTCCTGTTTGTAAGATCTGAAAAAAATGAGGTAACACTTGTTGTAATATTTAAATACTTCTCCTGCTGTCGCTAGCTTCTTGCCTTTCAGGTCTTTCGATTCAGTGAGATTAATGCCATGCGCAGCAGCAAACTGATGTTCTTGCAAGTCAATCATATTGCCTGCCACATCCAGTTTCTGGTTGGCAATTTCTTTGGCTTTCAGATAAGCATCCATCGCATCGTAGGAATCTTCCGCAACAGCTGCCATGTCAACTATTTTAGAAAAGTCATCGGTCATCACCCGATAGGTCAGTGTGAGGTAAGATACAACAGAGTCTCGGTAAGTACCGTCTCCGTTGAAATCACTCATTCGGCTTACTTTGTTTTTTGCCTTGTCAATGGTTTTGAGGAGCTTTTTTCTGCGTTTCTTTATTTTCTTTGCCTGGTCACTGTGCGCCACAGTGGAGGCATAATCCCACATGGAAGAAGAGATTTTGTTGAACTGTTTGCTGATCTGATCCATGTAAGCGCCTGCCGCTTTGGAATTCTGTGCAACTCCAGTTACAGGCATGCTACAGGCAGCAGCGAGCAGAAGAATGAAGGAGAATAAAAAGAAGTGTTTCAATGCTGTCGGGGATTATCGGAGCAGCTTGATAAACCCTTTTTTGACTATGATCTTGCCATTGACCCAGGTTTCGGCAGAAGCGGTCCAGGCATAGGTTTCCACGTTTTGGAGTACGCCTTTGTAGTACCCGTCCCAGCCGGTATTGATGTCGGTGGTGCTGAAGACGAGCTCTCCCCAGCGGTTGTAGATGTCGAATTCTATCAGGCTCTTGATACCCCATCCTCTTACAAATACAATGTCGTTCACACCGTCTCCATTCGGAGTAAATGCGGTAGGTACATCGATGGATGTTTCGGGAAGGATCTTGACCTCATATGTAGACGAACTCGTAAAACAACCTTTCTTGTCACTTACTGTAAGCGTATAGGTAGTTGTCACCAGCGGGTCGGCATGTGGGTTGGGGCAGGTCTTGCAGCTGAGGGAGTCTGTAGGAGTCCAGGTGTAGGTATAGAGGTTAGACGGACTTATCAGGAATGACAGCGGAGTATTTTGTCCGATGATGATTGCCGTATCAAACACCACCTGAGGGATGGGTTGAAACACAAACAAGGTAATGGCAGTATCGTTCTTACAACCGTTCGAGTCGAGTGTGGTCACCGTGTAGGTGGTGGTGGAAGGTGGAGTTGCTATCGGATTAGGAATATTGGTTGCGCTGAGTCCGGTTGCCGGTGTCCAGGAGTAGGTGCTTCCTTCTCCGGAAGAGGTGAGCTGGAACGGTTTATTGACGCACGTATCGCCCCCATGAGCCAGAATCTTTGGAGTGGGATTAATTATCATCAGCTTACTTAAAGTATCTACACAAGTAGTTACAGCATCTACAATATCCAGTGTTACCCAGTACTTCCCTCCGGCGGCATAGAGGTGAGTAGGGCTGTTTGCCGTGCTGGTGCCTCCGTCTCCGAAGGACCATTTATAAGACGTGGCACTGATGGAGGTATTGGTGAACACATCGGTTATGCCTTGGCAATGTACCGTATCCAGGGCAGTAAGCTCGTTGTTGCGCTTGAACGCTGCTATCACCTGATGGATATTGATCTGGTGCTGCACGGCAGTCTTACAGCTCAGTCCGCTGCCCCAGAAGAAGAGCGTGACATTGGCTGTACCACCGGCAGGGTGAAAGTTGAACAAGTGATTGATCGGAGAAATACCGATGGTATCGTGCCCGTCACCGAAATACCAATGGTAGCTGAAGAAGTCGGACGTGTCGGAAGGAATGATGCTGAACGTCACCTGATCCCCTTTACAGATAAGCGTAGGGCTCAATGCGAAGTCGGCCTTGGGCTGTTGAATCACATACGTCTTCGTAACCGAATCTTTACAGCCGAAGCTGGTCGTCTCTAACAATGTAACGGAGTACGTGCCGGGTAATTGGTATGGAGTTGATACGCTGGCACTCGGTACTACCGGTCCGCCGCTGCCCAGGTTCCATTTACGCGATCCGAAGATGGACACGGTGCTCGAGTCGGTGAACTGCCCTACTACAGGAGCACAGCGGTTTTTGGCAGAGTCGAGGTTGGAGGTAAAGTAGGCATGCGGGTAGTTTTGTACCGAGATGTAATTGTTGTGCGTAAATGTTTTCATGCAGCCTATACTGTCTGTCACCGTCAGCGTAACGGTGTAGACTCCGCTGGCCGTGTATTTATGCCAGGGAGAAGTGGATGTGGATGTTCCCAGATCACCGAAGTTCCAGGAATAGCCGTTCTGCACCAGCACTTGTGGAATAAAATGAACGCTGTCTCCCGTGCATTTCTGAGTAGTAGTGGCGTTGAAATTGGCGATAGGCTGGGAAGGAGCGATGGTCATCGTGTCCGTCTTGATACATCCCAGAATATTGGTAGCGGTTAGCGTCACCAGGTATTTGGTTTGGCTAAAGGTATAGGTATGACTCGGTGTGGTACCGCTGCCTGCCGGGCTGCTGTCACCAAACGACCAGTTCCAGCTGGTGAGTGTGGTGTCGGATAGGCTGTGATCGGTAAAGTTGACGGTCCAGGGGATACATCCGAACTTGTGGTCGGGTGTGAAGAGGGCCGTCACATCACTCAGCTTGATTTTTTTGGAAACAGCCGTGTCGCGGCAACCGTTGATGTCGATGACAATCAGCTTAATATGGTAAAATCCTGATCCGCTGAAAGCATGAGAGGCAACCGGTGAGGAAGAAATGCTTGGAGCGGTATTGTCTCCCCACAGCCATACGTAGCCGTTGGTAGCCGCCGTGTTTACATCTACTGATCCGGATGCATCAAACGGTTTGGCTGTCTTAATACAAAAAGCCGTATCGTTCGTCATCGATGCTTTGATGTGTTTGTCGTAAACCATCAGCTGGAAGGTGTCATTCGGGCAGCCGCTGCTGTTGCTGTGTGCAATGAGAGAAGTCTGGTAGTTACCGGTTGCGGCATACGTATGCGTGATGGTGGCCAGGGTAGAGGCAGGGATGACGGTGCCATCGCCGAAGTTCCAGGTCCAGTTGTCGGCTGCTTTCAGGTCGGCATTGAAGGTGAATAGGTCGGGAGCGTTACAGGTCATCTGCGAGCTGTATTTGGCTATGGGGCCCAAAACAGTAATCGCATTGGGCTTCACAATCGAATCGCAGCATCCGCGAGAACAGGTAACCAGCGTAATGTTTTGTGCTCCGGTGGTGTTGGAGAATGAATAGGACGGGCTGGGGTCGGTATAACAAGACGACATGAAGTACTGCCCGTCGGTTGCGTAATGCCAGGTGTCTATAGGACTGTTAGCCGCAGCGGTACTGTGGTCGGTAAACTGAACTGGCGTATGCGGGCAGACAGTAGTCGGCGATACCGAGAAATTAGGTGTGGGTGGAGCGCCTACATAAATGACGATGACATAGGAAGTATCAGCACAACCGTGACTGTTGATGATAATGAGGCTGGCCTGGTAAATACCCGGAGTGGTATACGTATGCGAAACGACTGCAGAGGAGTTGGCGGTGACATTGGGTGTTCCGTCACCCCAGATATAGGTCCAGTGAACAATCGGTTCATGAGAAACGCTGGAGTCCGAAAAAGCTACGGTAAGCGGTGCACAACCTCTCGACTTGTCGGGCTGTATGCGTGCGGTGGGAAGGAAGATGGTGTCGGTCAGTTGTTTGATGAGCGTAGCCGTACAGCCTGCCCGCGTGGTAAGTGTGAGGGTTACATTGAGGAGTATATCACGGGTATCAACCGTGAAACGGTTCGTATCGAGGTTGGTTACTGTGAGGGAGGGGTTGTGAAGCGCAGAGGTGGCGGCACTCAATTGGTATTTACTGGTGGTTGGAGTGAAGAGCCAGGCATAAGTAGTTCCTCCAACTGCTCCCGTTGAGGTGCTGAGGAAGTTAATCACTTCCGGTGTAGAACACGAATAGGATGGGGACAAACTGAATAGTGGTTTAGGGTCTTCCACAAAAATGGTTTCTGTGGTGTCTTTGAAACAAGCGCCCTGTACCACATGCAGCTTTACCTGGTAAGTACCACCGGCGGCATAGGTATGTGTGGATGAAGAACCCGACTGCCCGTCACCGTACGTCCAGGTAAGCACACCGGGGGATGAACCGGCCGGATTGAACGTGACTGTCTTACATACCGAGTCGTTTACATGAAACGTAGAGATGGGGTTGCCAATGAAGACGTTTTGAACGAAGGAGTTGGAGCAGCCATTATTGTCAGTAACTGTCAGCGTCACCGGAAAATTTCCGGTTGCAGTATAAGTTTCAGCCCCTGGAGTCACCACCGTGGAGGTATTGCCGTTCGAGAAAGTCCAACTATAGGTAAGGCTTGTTCCTGTAGTTGAGTTGCTGGTTGAGCCAGAACCGTTGAATGTAGGAGTAAATGGAGCTGTGCAGCTGATCGTGGAAGCGGGAACAGTCTGGATGACAGGCACCGGCTTTTTGGACGTGGTTACAAATTTAGGAAGCTTGACTGATGCGGTACAACCGTTTTGATCGGTCACCTGTAGTTGCACATCAAACTGTCCGGGTAATGTATATGTATAAGTAGGGGTGCCCTGGTTGCTCAGTCCCCCGTCTCCAAACGTCCAGGAGTACGTAACAATGCTTGTTCCTCCGCCTCCGGTTGACTGGTTGTTGAATGTTACGGGCAACGGGTAACATCCTTTGGTAGGAGGATTGGCGGTAAACAATGCCGTAGGGTTGCTGTAAACTTTAATGGTATCGAACATGCTTACCGGCGAGCCGCCTACCGTGGCGGTATAATGGACTATATAAGTACCGGGGTTTACAAAGGTATTACTCGGGTTGGCTACCGGAGAAGAGTTGCCGTCTTTAAAGTCCCACAGGATATTGCTTGCTCCTGGCATGCCCGTGAAGCTTACAGCCAGAGGAGGGCAGCCCGAAGAAGGTGTGCCCGAAATCTGTGCATGCAAGGAAGAATATCCTGCAATAAATAGGATAACTAAAAATAACCCGACTTTGTTAATCATTTAGATTCAGCAGGAGATAAAGTGAGTAGGATATCAGCCACTAAAAATAAATGAAATAGTTGATACGCGTATTATAAAATAAATTAATTTTAGGAAAAATCCAACTAAATGCTTTTCAGGTTCGCTGCTACGCTACTCCTTTGTGTTTCTTTTCTATCCATGAGCAGTCAGCAGTTTGTTTGCGGCACAATTGTTCCGCCTAACGCGCAGCAGCTGGAACGCTTGCATGCAGTGAACAACACCACTACTTATCAAAGCATCAGCACCTGCCTGCATAAAACCGTTTCCATTCATGTCATTATCATTACCGATAGTTTGAACGCATCGGGAATGACTCCAACCACTGTTAGTACAGCCCTGGCCAGTTTAAACAACTGGTACGCTCCTGTTTGTTTGTCTTTTCAAGTATGTTCCACGGATACTGTTCATGCTTTCCGGTACAACAGGTGGAACAGAACCACCATGGAGGCCGAAGTACAGGTATTGTATGGTAAAGAAAATGTAATCAACCTGGTGCTGGTGAGTCAGATTCTTATTCCTGCCGGAGCTGCCGGTTATGCTCCACTCGGTATTTCCATGCCTGCTGCACCACGAAGAGACATCATCGTTATTCAAAAGAGCGGACTGTTAAGTGTGCTGCCTCACGAAATGGGGCATTACTTCGGTCTCTACCACACCTTCGAAACAAGTCTGGGGGTGGAGCTTGTCAACGAATCGAATTGCGCCACTACGGGTGATTTGCTTTGCGATACGCCTGCTGCCATCAATCCAGCTCCCATCACTTCCCCTTGCACGTGGACGGGTACCACTGCCGATGCAAACGGAGATATGTACACTCCGAATTTGGGTAACATCATGTCATATGACCTGTCCAGCTGCCCGCATAACTTAACAATAGGCCAGTATAACCGTGTTATCTTTTCGTTTCTGAACTATCGCAACTACCTGTATTGATGAAGAAAAGCTACGCACTTTCCAGTATGGTGTTGTTAAGTCTTGCCGGATTCACTGGCAAGGCGCAAGACGTGCATTTCTCCCAGTTCTTCAATGCCCCCCTGACTGTTTCCCCATCTAACACCGGAAACTACCTGGGCGACTGGAGGGTGATGGCCAACTACCGTTCCCAGTGGAGTCAGATAGGTAAGGCTTATCTCACACAGAGTCTGGGCTTTGACAAACAGTTGTTTATTGCCAATCAAAACTTCAGTGCCGGCATTTTTTTAATCAACGATGCTTCTGCCGTTACACTTAAAGTGCAGAAGATTCAGTTATCTGCTGCCTACCACAAAACCATTTCCATACACAGCTTCCATGCAGGCATCCAGGCA
>Ga0206898_10364_pt1 | contig 10470 bp, 7 predicted proteins | sample Alteio_BWOrgHeat_50_FD_153237 | JGI IMG/M metagenome (GOLD analysis project Ga0206898, IMG submission 153237) | Enriched cells from forest soil in Barre Woods Harvard Forest LTER site, Petersham, Massachusetts, United States -... | ecosystem: Environmental > Terrestrial > Soil > Temperate forest >...
AACCCAATGGGTACAGAACTATCTGAAAACTATGTTTTTAGTAAATCAAACAATTTGGTGTTTATATACAGCGTTTCTTTCCAGACCTGCTTTGATTGAAGCACCCGTTAGATAATCGGCAAATTTAATTCCTTCACTATCATGGCAGAAAACGCCGTAATTTATCACAAGAGACATCCTGGCTGTAAGCTTAGAGTTATCTCTCCCGCCTCCTTAAATGGAGGCAAAGTAATCATCTGTGAAATCCTTATTGGTAGTCAGGCCAATTTGATCATCCAGGATTCTCCGGTGAACTTTTATCCTGCTTAGGGGCGAACAACTCCTAAAACGAGCCTACCGTAACTGGTAGGCTTTTTTGCTTTATTCCTATAATTTTGCGTTTTTTGAGCTATATTGGAATGAGAAATCACCTTTTGGATGCAAAAAAACATGGAAACCGTAATTAAATATAAAATCTTCGTAGATTCTACAAATCCCTCTCGAATGGCAATTGTAGAACAATATAAAAGAGGGAAGCTACCTTCTTTGCCTACAGGTGCCTCTTGGGTCAATCCCAAAGTAATTAATGTGAAGCCTAATGGGACTTCCCCTTACGGAGATCCCAACGTCATCCTGGCGGCAATTGAGAAGGATGGCTATTATATGGTGTAAGATCGCCTTCTGGTAAAATTTACATTCACTTTTCCAAACTCCACCCCATTTTTATAACTCAAACCTGCCCCTTGTAACTTAAATCGGAGTGCTTTTTCTCTTGAAATAAGCTTTCCTGTAGTACCGGAAACTTAAACCTGACTTCAAATACTCTGGAACTTAAAGTGGGGTGACAGCGTTCTAAGAGCATCATGCTATTTTTCCACACAATCATGCTATCTATTTAGAGAATCATACTATTTTCCTGGAGAATCATAGTGTCTTCCACTCGAAAACTGTCACGATTCTACTTCCAAAGCAATTGTGGGGAAGAAAAATTGAATGGTTCGACCCCTTCGGGGTTATTAAAGACCATAAAAAAAACCGTCCCAACGCTAAGTTGAGACGGCTTTCAGCTTAATTCAGAAAATTATTGAATAATAATCTTCTTGACTGTTTTGTTATTCTGACTGTCAGTGATATTTACAAAATAAACACCTTTCGACAAGTGAGAGAGGTCGTAGGTAAGTACGCCATTCACGATATTATTTTCAGTTTTCACAAATACGGTTTGTCCTATTGTATTGATAACCGTAAAGTTCAAGTTTGTAGGTGCAGCCAGACTGATGGCAAAATTAAACACCCCACTGCTTGGGTTCGGGAACATGTTGATATTACCACCCAGCTCATTGTGCTCAATACCTGTAACAGATACCGGACAAACGATTGGAATCACCGCCATCGTGAAATTGGCACCTGCAGCGGATGAGAACGTTGTCCAGGCACCGCTATAATCTACCCAGGCAGTACCGGCGGTATTGTGATTTTTCGCTCCGGAGAATACGGCGATGGTATCACCACTGGTTGCTCCCACTGTTAATGTCAGGAAGAAATTAGAAGACAGGGCAACCGGTGAGGCGAAGGAGGCCACGTAGGGAGCAATAATCGGTGTGGAGTATGCCAGGCCAGGATTACCCGCATAATCTACATGGGTAACCGAAGTCACCGCACTGATGTTGGCAAACGTTATGGCTTTCGTGGCAGCAGCAGTAGCGGCCGGGTTGGTGGAGCTATTGACCATGGTGAGTGTCGTAGCAGTATGAGCGGCTACACCGTGTGTTCCGATAGTGGCTGTCTTACGATAAAACAACACGATGGCACCGGTAACCTGCAGGTTTCCATTCGGGAAGTCGGTAGTAGCATATGCCTCAGACAATCCTGTAAAGGCGTAGTTGTTGTTCCCCATGAAGTAACCGGTAGTTGCTTTATAGATGGAGAGGGTATCGGTACTTCCCAAATGCGAAACGGTGTCACAGGTTGAAATCGTACAGGCACCCACAGTTACCACATGCGATACGCTGTTATTCCCTGCTGTATTTGAAACAGTTTCGGTTACCGTATAGGTACCTGCTGTAGGAAAGGTAATGGTGGTTGACGGGTTACTGTTCGGAGAGATCGTCACATTGGTGGCAGGAACGACACTCCAGGTCCAGCTAGTAGGAGGTCCGGTGGAATTGTCTGTAAACGCAGCACCTTGTGTGGAACAGAGTGAGGAAGGGTAAGTAAAGGCTGCAACAGGTGTTACCACGGTAGTGTTACACAGATTAACAGAAGAAGCTGTTAAGCCGCTGCGGTTAGGGGACTGTGCCAATGCAGTATGCATACGGGTAACCTGGTCGGTGGTAAACATCCACATGGCAGCATCACCGCTGTAATCCATAAAGTTCATAAACATTTCACCGTCACCATTGTCGGTACAAGTGCCTTTAGGATCCACATAGGGATATGCGGTAGGCCAATTCACATAGTTGGCTTCATAGGCAGGAGGGGTATCGTTACAATAGTCGGTTGCACAGGTACCATCTCCCCAGGTATGACGGAGACCAAAATAGTGACCGGATTCATGGGTAAGTGTACGACCATAGTTATAAGGAGAGGAAACGTTTCCGGTGTTACCGATAGACGTGTAATTCACCCAGCATCCGGAAGTGGTGTTAGTCTCATTCGAGGAGCCTCCTCCGCTTAGTCCGGTTAAGGTAGTTCCTGCCGGGAAAGAAGAATATCCCAATAAGCCAGAAGTACTTCCATCACTGGTCCATACGTTAAAGTATTTGCTTGGATCCCAGATGGTTTTGGGTTTAATGGTGTTATCGAACAAGGTTTGCAAGTTGGTGGATGTCGAAGGGTCTGTCGCTCCGGAGATGCTTTCCCAGGTAACACGGTCGATACCGGGTTCGGCCAAAACGGTTCCGGAAGGGTTCTTCGTTGCCAGGCAGAACGAAATGCCTGAATTGGCAATCACCGTTCCGGCATTATCCGGAGAAGGAAGGCTGTTGGCAACTGCATAGTCATAGAAGGGAGCATGACCGCCGCTTCCCATGCTGGCGTATTGGTTACTGTTGTAACCCACACCCGAATAGTCTGCATTCAGAATAGGGATCTGGGAATTGACCTGGGCCTGGGAGATGTTATGACCAGTACCTACCGCTTCACCCGACGTGTAGATTATATGGAATACAATCGGAATGGTATACGTCGTCGCAGCAGAAGCTCTTCCGGCTGCCACTTCCTTTTTGTATTCCTCTACTTTTTTGTTGAACCATTCATCCCATTCTTTGCTGGGAGGTTTGGTACCGCAACGGTTGTATTGGATTTGTCCCGCAGTGTTTGGGGTGGATGGGGTGGCAGGAACCACCGCTTCATTTGACTTCACCGGTGTGGCCAGTGGAGCATTTTGTGCAATAGCGCCTATACTAATCAAAGCAATAGCTGCGCCGCTGATTAAAATTTTCTTCATGTTGGTTTTTGGAGTTGTATGCGGCATAAAAATAAGGAAAAAAAAACCAATTCAACCCTGTTTTTTATTAGAATTAATCCCCTCCAGATGAGTAATGTATTGAATTACAACAATTTCCGAACAACTCCCCATTTCGGGACAGTTTATTAAACAAACTTGATACGATACATTGTCCTTGCTTAACTGGACAACCTCCAATCCTAACTATACATTGTCCAGTCTTAATTGGACATCCTTCAATCTTAACTATACATTGTCCTTTCTTAATCGAACATCCTCCAAGCATAACTATACATTGTCCAGGCTTAACCGGACATCCTCCACTCATAACTATACAGTGTCCAATCTTAACCGGACATCCTCCAATCATAACTATACATTGTCCAGGCTTAATTGGACATCCTCCAATCATAACTATACATTGTCCAGTCTTAATTGGACATCCTCCAAGCATAACTATACATTGTCCAATCTTAACCGGACATCCTCCAAGCATAACTATACATTGTCCAGTCTTAATTGGACATCCTCCAATCATAACTATACATTGTCCAGGCCTAACCGGACATCCTACACTCCTAACTATATATTATCTCACGCCATTTCGCTAATGTGTCGGGAAAAAGCCTATTGATTTTTATTATCTTTCCCACCGTGCAACTGTTATCTCAACCGAAGGTGTGGTGTATATGAGGAAACGTATTCTGAGTTACCTGCCTCTTCTTGTCTTTCTGGTACTTGCCTGTTCTTTCTTCTGGCCCCTAGCCCTGATGCAGGACAGCCTGAAATGGGATGCACTGGATGCTTTCTTACCCTGGAGAAGAGCCGTGACGGAAAGCCTCCGGGCAGGACACCTCCCCCTCTGGAACCCTTTCCAGTATCTCGGCTTCCCGCTGCATTCCGATCCCGAATGTGGTGCCTGGTATCCGATGGTATGGATCATTGCCCTTTTCAGGAATTATGATTTCTATACGCAGAACCTGGAGTTTTGCTTCCATATTTTTATTGCCGGATATGGCACATTTGTGCTTGCGCGTAGCTTGGGGCAACACATCGCAGCTGCCTTCGTTGCCGGAATCTGTTATATGAGCTGCGGCTTTTTTGTTGGCAATGCCCAGAACTTTATTTTTCTGATCGGGCCGGCCTGGTTTCCCCTGGCTCTTTTTTATCTGCGTCGGGCATTGATCCTGCGTTCGAGGGCGGCGGCTTTAAAAACGGGACTCGTTTTCTATCTCATACTGAGCGGATCGTACCCCGGGGCAAGCATCATCGCGCTATACGGTTTGGCGGGCTATGCGCTTTATTTCTGGATCACCCGTTTTCGAATCGTTCCTGCGTTCAATAAGCAATATGGCAAAATGCTGCTTTGGATCGCCCTGCCCGCACTGGCATTTTCAGCGGTGGTATGGGTTTCTGTGTATGAAGCCCTACCCTATTTCAGCCGGGCCGGGGGGATCTCGTATGAACTGGTGAGCGAAAATTCTTTTTCCCCTAAAGCCTTTATTTCCTTCCTGCTTCCGTTCGCAACATCGGGACTGGAAGCGTATGACTGGGGTTCGGGCAACTGCATGATCAATGCATACATGGGATTGATTCCTCTCCTCTTGATCTTCGAATGGGCGATATCAGGAGGGAAAACCAAAAAGGAATGGTTGCTGCTCATTACAGCGATACTGCTGATGGGGCTGGCAATGGGACCGGCATTGCCCCTGCGCTATTGGCTTTTTCGTTTTGTTCCGGGCATGGATCTGTTCCGACATACCTCCATTTTCAGGGTGTTTGCATTGCTGGCTTTTATGCTCTTGGGTGGTTTTCGTTTGTCTCGCATGCTGGAACAGAAAGACTATCATTTCCGTAACCTGAAAATCTGTCTGGCCCTCCTGCTGCTTGTTTTTGTCATTATCCTTATTGCATCCTTTCCACCTGATCTCTCCGAGCTCTATTCTTCTTTCTGGGAGGAATATATGCAACCGACCGGCTTTTGGAACCTGGATGTTTCCAGCTGCATTTTCATCCAGTCTCAGGTACAAGTGGTGATCATCCTTATGTTGCTGGTTTGTCTGTTTGTTGTTAAAAAGCCTTTACGTATCCTCCCGTTTGTTGTGGCTATAGATATGTTTCTCGCAGTACAACTGAACATGCCGTCGACCGTAACATTTGCGCTTGCTCAAAATCCTTTGGCCGAAAGAGAACAACAGCTATTGGATGCAACAGATGGAGAACGGCCCTACAACAATCAACACATTTCAGACAATGAACCGGGGAAACTGGGTGTTCACGTGGAGGGATTATGGAGAAACCTGAATATATTTTGCAAACAACCCTATTATAAAGGCTATAATTCCTTCCAGTTTACTTCTTTCAACACGTATGAGAACTCCCGCTTTTTCTCTACTGGAATGAAAAATAAATTAGTCTACCTCTCTGACACCTGCTACCCGATAAAACTTATGGAGGATAGTGTAGCTGTTGCCTATCATCCTCAGAACCTGTATGCCGCCCATGCAATGATACAGCATCACCTTGTTCCTTTATATTATGGAAAAGGAAATGTAGGCAGTGCCCCGCCGGAAGTCACCATTCGGGAGAATGAAATAGACGCTGTTGTTGAACTCAAAAACGAGGGACTGTTGACCCTGCTCCAGAATTACCATAAAAACTGGAAGGTTACCGTGGATGATCAGGACAGAACGGCTGACCTGTTTGTGACGAACCATACCTTGATGAGTCTGGCCCTGGATAAAGGACAGCACTGTGTGCGTTTTATTTATACTCCCTTGAAAACACTGATTGCCTTCTGGATATCGGTACTTGCTGCTGGAGTCTCCTTGTTGGCTCTGTTGTGGATTTCTTATAGAAAAAGGCACTTCTAAATTCCTTGCATTTACACGGCCTCCTTCCTGTTTTGTTTTTGATAATTATATTTTGTTTTCAATAAGTAAGTCATGACCTTTGTTTAAGGATATAATCACAAAAAATAAATTATGACTCTTCCAAGCAAAGTTCTATTTTCCTTACTCTTCATCACCACCCTCTCTTTCAGCCAAGCCATTCCCTACGGCAATAACCCTGCCGCAGGCAGCTACCATTCGATCAACGGGATACAACTTTATAGCGAAGCCTACGGACAAGGCAAGCCCTTCGTTATTTTACATGGCAACGGAGGATCGATACACAGCCATTGGAGGGAAATCGAATACTATTCCAAATACTTTCGGGTGATCGCTGTCGACAGCCGTGGACATGGAAAATCGGTGGATACCAGCCAAACACTCCACTACGAGCAGATGGCCCTGGACATCAAGGTGCTGCTGGATACGCTGAAAATCGACAGCGCCTATATCTACGGACAAAGTGACGGAGGTATCCTGGGACTCATCATCGCCTGTCGTTACCCCTCCAAAGTATCCAAACTGGCCACCTTTGGAGCGAACATATTTCCAGGACCCACAGCCGTATACAAAGAGCTGGATGACATGGTGCTGGAAACATTAAAGACAACCACCGACCGGCGCACCAAAAGACTATACGAATTGCTGGCCTATGAACCCAACATTACCCTGGAAGACCTGCAAAAGATCAGCTGCCCGGTGCTGCTGATGTGTGGCGACAGGGATGTTATCCGGCCCGAGCATACCCAACTGATCTTTCAGAACATTAAAAACGCAAACCAGGCTACCTTGCCCGGTTGTACCCACTTCGGGGCAAGAGAAAAGCCGGAGCTCTTCAATAGCATGTTATTGCCGTTTCTACAAGGACCCTTCAACAAAAAATCCTCTGTGGAGCTTTTCACCGGCAAACATTAAACGGGTGACATGGAAGCGAAGACTTTTCAACTTACTTTTCGTACGGAAGATATTCGGGAGATTTATCAGGTATTTTACGATTACAAAACGGTTAATCGTAAAAACCTCCCTCTGCTTGCTGTCATACCCGCCTCTGCCCTGCTCCTTGGGCTTGTCCTGACATCCGGAATGGATCCGAAGAATGGGATTTACCCCCTCTTATTGGTTATTTTATCTATAGGAATTGGAGGGCCATTATTTTATCTCCTTCAAGCAGCTGGAAAAGTGAAGCAGGTCACTAACGGATCGGACAAATTCATGGAATCGGCGCTGAAACATCCTGCCTGTACGCTTACATTTGAATTCAACACGTTCAATATGCTCCGGGATGGAGAAATATTTACCTTCAGTACTGGTAACCTGAAAGACACCAAACGAACAGAACACTTTCTATTCCTGGTGAGAACAGATGGGTTTCGACTGTTTCTGCCAAAGAAAGCTTTTGAGGATGGGCAGTTCGAAATCTTCATGAAGCACTTTGATGAAATGATTGCGAATGCCCCAATAAAATAAAACATCCTGTATTCATTCCAATCGTTTATGTTCACAAAGCATTACTCACTCCACACACCTCTCCAATCCGAAGAAGCTCGCAAAAAGCTTGGTCAGCACCTGGATGCCAACAACAAAGAAGAACTGTTAATCAATTGGAAGGAACTCAACACCTCCCGTCCCTATAGCTATACCGGAAGCATCGACAACTTCCTGTTTACCATTCGGCCTGCGGGATACCGGTATGCTCCACTGCTTATTACAGGGGAAATTCAAAAAGAGGTAATCAACCTGACGATTAAACCCACAGCTTTTTTTTACGGCTGCATGTCTGTTCTATTGTTTATTCTGGTTTCGGCAGGTATCCTGTTAGGCAATATGCTGCTTTCCGGTAAAGGGGCTGCCATACTCCCGATCGGAATGTGTTTGTTTGCTTTTTGTTTCCCGTTAATGGCTTATTACAAAGAGCGATCCCGGTCAAAGACATTTCTGTTTGCTCTTTTTCAAGCGAAAGAAATACCCCTCGCCTAAAAAGCAGGAGTTATTCCCCTTTCTTTTCAGCCCTTTTAAAATCAGCCCCCCTGTCGGTACCCGAGGAGCCCATCAGTTTATCGAGCTGGGCAGTATTGATGCCAAATGTCTCCAGCGCTTTTTTTCTGGCAGCGGTGGGGTCGCGTTGAGCACTGGCATGTTTGACGGTCTCCAACTCCTTTAATAAAGGAATCGTTTCCCTGATTTTGTCAGGAAGCATTTCTATAGGCCCCGTAAGACCGCGCATATCCATACCCAGAATCTTTTGCATCAATCCGAGCGTTTCCGGAATATTCATGTCATCGGCACTTGCTACCCCAGTATAATCCTTTTGACGAAAGGATAAGCTATCAGTCAGTTCCAGTATCTCTTTTTTTAGTGCGACAGGAATCTCTTTAACAGGCTGAATCAACTTATTAATTAAAACAACGTAATCCAGCTCACCGTACAGTTTTTTTCCCTTTATAGGATTTTCTTCATCCCAACCCTGCTGCATGATACCTACGTGATTCCTGACATCATTCATATATGCTTCATAAATCCCTGGAACAAACGCCGCATTTTCTTTTCTAATTATCTGCAAGGCAATTCCCATATCCATATGCGTCATTTCTTCGGAAAATAACCGGTCGTGACCGATACTTACATCGGGATCCAGATCATGCCTCGCGCTGTTGATGTTGACTGCATACTCGGCACCGTGCAAGGACCATTCGTGGGTGAGTGTTTCAATCAGACTTCCCATGGCTGGTGCGTTCTGACCGCTGTGGTAAACTTCCTTGTTCAGTTCTATCACAATCTCATAATGCTGGTTGGCGGTAGCACGGGTGACAAAACTGGGCGGGACAAGCGTCCCATTCGCCTTCAACATTGTCCTGCCATAAGGCTTCATGCTTGTATAGGCCAGACTCAGATCCAGGTTACGCCCGTTGGTAACCAAATCCATATCGGGTAGTGCGTTCAGAATCTGAGACAAGGTTTTCCCGTTTACGGTAGCCGGTGCAGGATCAATCACCTGCCTTTGCACCACCCCATTTTTTTCGCCCTTTGCGCGCAGCGAGGTTACCTTAGCGGATGGTGTTGGTGCTTTGGGAGTGGCTTCTGCATCATCCATCCCTGCAAAAATATCCTCATTCAGGCCCCAGGGATCATCCGGAGCATTCGCTATTTCTTTTTCACTCTTTTCCTGAGCCATCTGTTCCTGTAAGGGGGCAATCCATTCCCGCTGCTTGTCTTCATATAGCAGTTTAAAACCTTGCAGGTCGCCCTTGCCTGAGGCTACACTCCTAGCCCATCCTTCATATTCAGTGAGCAGTCCGCGTACACGGTCCTTGTACCTGGTTGTTTCTTCCAGCATTCCTCTCAGCAAGGCAATGGTCCGTTTCAACTCTTTGTAGAACACAAGACTTGGGAGGTATTTCTCCTGTACCGTTCTTCTCACATCCTTTACCTCTTTGTATTGATTAACAATATCGCTGCGGTCGGTTTTGAGCTCTTCTAATATACCTTCAAATGTATCTCTGTACCAGTCCACCTGCGAAAGGAACATCTGTTCTTCAAAAAGTGCGCGAAGCTCGGACCTGGCAATAAGAATTTCACTTTTAACCATATCATATGTCACACCTTGTGGACGGTATACTTTCCACCCTTCCGCACCTTTGGGGATAATGCGTTTCAACTCTTCCTGAGAGGTGATGAACGGAAACTTGCCCGACCCGTCGGGTTTATCCACTACCGGCACCCCATCTGCATTGATTTTGACCACTCCTTTGGCCAGATGAACGGTTGCTCCCAGTTTATCGGCAAGGGCCTGCCCTTTGGATACCAGAAACTCATCCATCAGGTTGGCTCCACCACAGGTGATAAATACAATTTCGGTATCCGGCTTGGGAGTGTAGCCACGTGCGTCCAGGAAATCAAAAAATTGCTTTGCGGTAAATTTCTCCAGGGTCTTTCCATGTATAAAAATGGTAATAGGACTCGTCGCCACCCGCATGTCTATTTCCCCTGGCTTGTATTTGTGAAGGGATTTGTGCACATGCTCATCCCCGATACGGTTGGCATAACGCTCCGGGTCAGACTCATGAAACTCGGGGCCTTCACTGGCTATTTTATACACGGTGCGTTGTACAATTCCCTCCCCTCCCATTCCTGCATTTATCCTGGGACTGTTGT
>Ga0206898_10342_pt1 | contig 10460 bp, 9 predicted proteins | sample Alteio_BWOrgHeat_50_FD_153237 | JGI IMG/M metagenome (GOLD analysis project Ga0206898, IMG submission 153237) | Enriched cells from forest soil in Barre Woods Harvard Forest LTER site, Petersham, Massachusetts, United States -... | ecosystem: Environmental > Terrestrial > Soil > Temperate forest >...
ACCAGAGCAGCTTACTGGCTAGGCGCCAAGGTCCGTTTTTACATGTACGATCAGTTCTGATCCACTTTCGGTTGCGGAAACTCCGTAAACAATGATGCGGGAGGGTCAACACACATCGAAAATAACGACCACGCCGGACCTTTTTCGCCAGTACCAACGACAGTTTTGTACTTGTGCATCAACCCCTCGTATCCGTTCACCTCTTTGTGCCATCTCAGATAGACTTGAGAAGCTATCATGGCAAGTGCTAACTCATATTTTTGGTTGATCTCCCGATCATCTTTCCTGGTAGGCCGCTCATCGTAAACGGTCACGGACAGCGGCGACAATCCGGTATCTAACTCCAGATAACATAAACAGTAGCTAGAGACATATAACGGTACAAGCGCGCGCCGCCGATCCTCAGTGAACCTGACACCAAAGTCAATCATCTCCCGGCCGAATTGAGAAGCGAAGGTCTTTAATAGTCTTCTAACACTATGTTGATCGTTGTCTTCGACATCCGCTTGTGAATTGCGCAATAGTCTGCACGTCAGCCTGTCGGGTATCTCAAGGCCCGTAGCCAGGAAGCAGTCACGCATCGACTGCAGGACGAATTCTTCTGTGAAAGAGTGGTGACGTTCCTGATAACCTTCTTCCGCCACCCCCCACTCCTTTTGATCTGCACTATCTGAGTTATTAGGAAATGCCATCACCGATAGGCGTCGCGTCACCGCAACAATGGTCGGTAAGATATCCACTGGAGAAATTGTGACGTCGCCAGAGAAGTCCACCGAAAGGACGCCACGGCAAGAATGATTATTCGCGAAGAAATAGAAAGGAGCACATACGCCGGAATTCACATACTCAGAGTCCTCGTGTATTCTCTGGTACGTAGGGTCACAACCTTTGTTCTTGTTAAACACGACAATCTTTCCTTCATCGATTGCCTCCCAACCCAAATTACCTAGCTCACGAACCACTGGAGCCACATCGTTTTCATCAGGTAACTCTGAACTGTAGTTTGATCGAAGAGCGGCGAGTTGTAAGAGCGGCTGACTATGATCATTGAGAGTGACGAACCGTAAGCTTGCCATAATGGGTCGATAGCCCGGGTCGTGCCCTTCACTGACCCGAAACCAGTAGAGCAGATCCTGCAGAACAGCTTCGAGAAGCCGCCTGTTCCACTCGCAACGGCCCCCCGCTTCGTGATAAATGCGCTCAACCGCTCGCCATCCTTGGCGAGGTGTTTTCGGCGAAATTGTCTCGCCAGAGGCCGAAACGAACTCGGCGTCGACAACCGAATCGCCCTTCTGGAGCACTGCGGCAATTTCTTCCGCTTTCATTCTGGCCGTGCCATGGGCGACAATAACCTGCGTGAGTTCGCTCTCGCCCAGTGGTTCGCCCATGCTTCCGAGAGCCTTCTCAAGAATCCATCCAATCTCCTCTAGAAGGTCTTCATCCTCTTCTATAAAGGGTGGCTGGTCGGGTGTCCGAATAAGCCTGAATATGACCCGCGTACCTCCGCCCGCGACCGCCGCATCCGCGCTGGCTGCGCCGACTGACGTACGCGATGTGATCGGCAGAGAGTATCCCAAGAAGCGTACGTTGCGCGGCCCGTCCGTAATCACTCTTTCGAGGACGTTCCTCCCTGAAGACACCAGTCCTCCTTCCATCACGTCATTTGAGTTCGGGTCAGGGCTCAGCAGTGGCTTTTTGGGATCGACTTGCCTTTCGCGAGTGAATCCTCTAACGCTCTCACGCGGGTCGCGAGAGTCCCGTTTTCGGATAACACTCCCTGGACGACAAGCAAGGTAATTTGTGATTCCCACGTGATACCCCGTTGGATCGGTCTGCTTTGTCGGCCAACTTATCGCGTCGTCGGGTCGGGTCCCTGCGGAAACCTCCCCTGCCACGGGACTAAGGTAATATTTCTCGCGATACCTTATAAGTTCAAAAATCGTGCATCCTTGAAGGCCAAATATCGATCTCAGACAATCATGCACCACCGAATATACGCTTCTTCCGGGGAGCGCCGCCGAAAAAATCTTCGACTGAAGTTCGGCGATAGCATACAGGCGCCTGATCTCACAGGCGTTTCGGAAGATCCTACCGAGATAGCGTGCTAGCCTGCGAATAACACCATCCGCAAAGAAGGTTTCACGTTGCGCGGGAGAGAGGCTGTATTCCGAACGAAAAAAATAAAGACTGAGAATCCCGCGGGGCGGTTGATCGGCTCTCGAATAGAGTGCTGCCGCATACATGTCTTCCAACTCCATTCTGCGTGCCTTAACGGGTCGACGAAACGCATCTCTCTGGCCGGCGAGGAAGTCGACGGCCTGCTCTCTCAGGACCTCATTGAGTTTATAGACCTTATCACGACGAGTACTGCTTTCATTTTTTATTATTGACCCAACAAAACTGCTGAAAGGAAGAGTTCTTCGGTTCTCGTATTCAAAGTCGAACCGACTCGCCCCTAGCACCCAAAGGCGCCGGGTGCCTTCCAGCAATCCATCAGCTGCGGGACGGTCAACCTTAAAGCGACTGGCGGAGTCCGCGTACCAGAAGGACGCCCCAATTGCGGGTGAATTATCTGCCCCGGGTATACTAGTAGTTAAGGTAAAGCAGTATCGCTCTACGATAGAGTTAAGATTCCAATTTGATGCTTGGGGGTGCCAGATTGCGTCTGACTTGGATGACATACACAGAGCAAGTGTAAGAAGATCCGGAGCAAGACGGCTCGCAGCAACTTGCAGATGCCCGATTAGGGCTGGTAAGAAAGCCCCCGCCTCATTCGCCTCTATGGTCAGAACGGCGAGAATCCTCAAATCTCGATCCTCGTCTAAGGCACGCAAACTTTTAAGATCGTTCGTTGGAATCAATTCGGGATATTTTGCGGATTCACCTTCGATATCACGGGGTAGCTGCAGGATTATGGGCACAGCTACAGTCGCCTTACTGCCTCTAACGAGGCGCCGATTGTACGGGTCTAGGCTTCGGCCGGTTGCATCCGTAGTACTATTACACAGATAGGGTTGCCAATGTCGAGCGACCCATCCGCTAATTCCCTCCATGGCGTCCGACGGGAAAGTGCCGGGTGAATTATGGACAACGACTGGCTCAAACAAAAACCGACCGACGGTATTTAGGGCCTTCATTTCGTTCCGTGAGGCAGAGCGTTGTAGCAAGGCTCGTGCAACAGCCGGCAATGTGTCCAATTCTTGTTCGTCAACAGGTGGATCGGATGGTCTTCGGTCGAGCATGAGGAGCCAGCCCGAGGTCCCGCCAAACCACTCGACGATGCTGCCGAGACGATGAGTTAGACGTTTGCGTGCTTCGTTTAAGGTGGTACTGCTCATATCTTCCATGAGTGCCGCCACCGAGTGCACCACAGACCGGCCTATATTGCCGCCAAGCAGATGGATAACTGCGTTTCTGGTCTCTATAATGGCTTTTGATTGCTCCGCTGTAATCTCAGGCTGCGTGAGTAGCCAATTGAGGCGGGGCAAGAGTTGTCGGGCGAATCTCTGTGTGAGCTGCCGCAACGATTCAACTTTCTTCGATTTTCGCGGTGTCGCTCCAGCCGCCGATTCGGAGATAGGTATAATGCAGTCCGCACCCCACTCGCGCCAGCGAGCTGGCAAGGCTGTGGAGGGTGGTTTGCAAATTTCAAGAAGGGTGCGAAGTTTCAGGAGTTGGATTTCTGTGGGTTGACCGATGTCTATGAGCCCGGAAATCCGACTACTGAGGTCTTTGTCGCCGGCTTCGGCTTCCTTTCGCATCCGATAGAGCCGTTTAGCGACCAGGAAGCTGGGATCTTGTTGGTTGTCCGGAACAATCGCCGCCAGCGCGACGAACCCCCACGTTCTCACGGGCTGTGAGGTTCCGACTTGCGTTGCCGCGTTCGGCAGAACTTCCAACACAAGAATTCCGTCGCCGGGGGGAAGACGACCGCGGAATGGCTCGCCGAACCATTCGTCACCGCTGCTCCGTTTTTCATCGTGCTGAACGCTAATCGTCGATCGGCCATATGTGCCGTCATTACAATAGACCACGGGGACCTTGCTGTGGACGCTCATGTCGATGACGGGATCAAACCAGCGAGTAGTGGGACTCAGCGAGACAATCACGGTCAGATCGATGTTGTCAAATGATCGAATATTCTCGGGCCGAAATGAATCGGAGCAAACCAGCGGTAGAATTCGACGACGCCGCGGCCCCAATTCACGCCCTTTTCGGTCTCTGGACTTTCGCGTGCCCCCGGCAAACACAGTGATCGGCCTTCTGCCTCTTTGGCCTCGCCTTCCAAACAGATAGGGAGAATTGCCTCGGGCCGACATCTCCATTGGCGACAAGAATCGTTTTAGGCGTAGACGAATCCGGAGTATGTATTTCGTCCCATCGAAGAGACAGTCGAAAATCGGGAGAAAGCTGGGATTATCGATTTGATCGCGTTCAGCTGCTTTCCGTAGGCGGCCGATGACAATGAGTGTTTTTACATAGCTTTGAAGCCAAAGTGTCTGCTTGTCGTCGGTTGGAGTTTCGTTTCGCTCGCTCTCAGGGGGAGATACGGAATAAGTATCACCGGATTTACAGAGAAATCCCAGCTTCTGGAGACGCTCCAGAAGTGCAAGCAATGCGACGTTGTTATTGAATATGAGGCGGCCGCCCTGTATGCAAAGATTGGAACATGCCGTTCTCAGTTCGTCTCCTTCTTTTGCGCTGCTGCTCGGTGCTGCTTGGAGCGATCCTTCCGTATTGTTTGCAAGGTCTTCGTCCAGCCAAAGGCCCAACTCCAAGTAGTCCCTAGTTGATCGATCATCGATTGAGAGCGTATGTGATCCAGCGAAGACTGCTGGCAAATGACGGTCTCTCATGGCTCTATGGAGGTCAAATAAAAGTCTTTGATTACCTTCAGAAGCCGCCGCGGCACACCTCCCTCAGGGAAAACGATTACGTCGGGGAAACGGAGATCAGATTCGTCGGCGGGAGCAGGAGAATCTTTATCATGGGAGATAAGGGCATCGGTATTGGGCGGACTATCCACGTTGTCGCCAGACTCTGAGCGGGTGCTGGGGTTGGCCCCTTTGGTTTCCCGATCATTTCCGCGAAACCACTCGAAGATGCCACGAAGGCGTTGCTCGCTCCATTTTAAATACTCTTCGCGAAAGAGAGTTTGAAGGTCTTCAATGTGACTCGCCAGTCCATATCTGCTCAGGAGTGTGAGCGGCGGAGCCGAGTCATGTGGAATAAAGGGTTGGCTCAAGAAATCACATCCGCCGATTTTTAGGGCTGGGTGACCCTGCAATTGAACAAGTGCGACGCGGATTGGTTCTTTGTCGGATGCCATTGCGGAAGTTCCTCCGAATAGTATTTGGGTGATTTCGAAAATCCCAAGTGCCCCAGACAGCATATCGACTTACTGTTCGGGAAAGCAATTATAGGTACTCCCGGTACCGTAGGTAGCGATTGACGATCGGGCAGAATTTAGGAGTTTCCTACCGATCCTCGCGGGATGCTCTGAATAGAGGCCCAGCGGCCCCGGAGACGCCTAAATAACACCCCCATTTTGAAGTACAGCGGTTCCGACGGAGAGTAATCCCAGAATGAAAAAGATGATTACACGGACAATATGCACATTGCGCATTTCTGCACGAAGTCGGTGAGATTCGTAGTGACGAAGCCAAAGCTGTTGCGCGCTCACTTCTCGTGCTTTTGTTGTGTGTTGGGCATGTCTGCGAATGCCGAAGAGCCGGTTACGTGCTCCGCGACGAGGCCAAAGAACCAAAAGAGCTTGGCACAGGGCAGATGTGAAACAGGCCACAGCGATATCTAAGGCTGGCCCGATGCGTCCATTGACTTTACCTTCCTGAATGAGGACGAAAGTATTCAGAATCAATGCAAGGGCCCCCAAGGCTGCCGTAAGGAGCCAACTCGCCCGTTGCTCGGCGTGGAGTTCCGCTGTGTAAAAGTGATCTGCCTCCGTCTTGAGATACTCAATTTCTTCGTTTTCGGATACCTGCATTACCGAAACTGCTGCGTCCTCTGGCATACCGGATTGATCCGCAGGCAACTTCATGTCGTGCATTTCTGAGCCTCCATGAGCGCTATGGTTCTGACAGCATTTGCAAGTATCCACTCGGCAGAGACGGTCTGCGAAGAAAATAGCTTCAGATTATCATGAGGCCCAAGTTTACCATTTGAATTTGTGACAATGACGCACTATTGCACTATTGAACAGCCTCGCCCGAATCCCGTAACGGGATGTTCAGCTTACAGGATCGGAGCCGCTCAAAGGCATGCCGGAATGGGGCAACGCCTCCTGCGGTTACCCCGACTCCAGGGGCACCTTCACGATTGAGGCCACGATGCCGGCCACACAACTCCCGCTCAGTCGAGCCAGATGATGCAGACTCTGCTGGCCGAGCGATTCAAACTTGCTGCTCACTGGGAAACCAGACAATTGCCTGCGTACCTACTGCGAACGGTCCCTGGCAAGTCTAAGCTCAAGCCGTCCGATCCTGATAAAGACCCCCCAATTCCGCCGCATTCCTTAGGTTGTCCGCCTGAAGACGCTCATTGCAATGTGGGTTTCTGCTGTGGGTCCACGACGATTACCGTTCTGGCAGGAATGCTCAGCCATAAACTTGGAAAACCGGTAATCGACAAGACTGGCCTGACCGGTTTTTACTTTCTTGGCGTCCTGAAGTGGGCTGGCGACGACCGCGTTGGCTCCCCCCTCCCTTCGCTGTTCGCTTTGATACGCGGCGAATTTGGCCTGGTGACCTGCGGCCCCGATTCACGAGCTTTGTACGGTTCAGGTCGTATACCTCAACCGATACGCGTCGCCGAAAGCCGACCGGTGCGGACGGCGTAGTGAGATGTCGCGCGTGTCATTCGGAAGTTGAAGCACCCATGTCGCGCCCGAGACTGGTGTAACGCCTTGTGTTCTCTGGCAGGGGAGGCGCATTTCCCGATTGTCGTTTTGACACAGTGGGCCAAAAAACGGTCAAAAGCAGGTGGTCATTTTGACACACGCTGAAGAATTTCGGCGAGGCGCTCTTGTCTAAGTCTCTTGTTTTCATTGGTCGGGGCGGGGCGATTTGAACGCCCGACCCCCTGCGCTCAAGGCAATCCTGAGGCAATGAACGGCTACGAAATTAACTACAGTGAGGCCTCGCGCGGTTGCCGAAACTCGAATGGTCCTAACCCCTTCCGGATTTGTTGTGTGCCCGTTCGACAAGGCTGTAAGTTCCACCTTTTGTCGGAGTCGGCGGAAGCGTCTTTCCTTTTGGAACCGTGACTTCATTATGTTTGCCGCCACGAGGGCCAATCTCCTGATATATTCCAGACACCGGCGCCGGGGTTCCGGGGCTAAGATTCTGATGTTGCTTGGCCATGCGTAATACCTCTGAAACATTTTACTATATTTGCGTTTCTGTGTAGGTCGCGCAGCGACCGAGCGCTGCAGGACTTTCCACCACCGGGTTTAGTGGTTTCCATTCGTTAAGAGAGCGTTGACATTCTGGGTCTTGAATTCCTGCTCGCGGTCGGCTTGGTCAAGAGCTCTGATCACCCATGAGCCTTCAAACGGGTCAAATTTCAAAGCCGCCATGAACTTCTTCTTATTGGTTGGTTGTTGACCTGCCAAAGAAAAAAAGGACCTCATGAGGGGTGTCAACTCCAATGCGTATGTCCCCATGACTATGGCGTAGTGATCGGCAGCGACGACGCGCGCCTCGTTCGAAACAATTCTTTCGATAGACAACTCGCCCACGGGAAAACATACGAAACTTTGCTCACCATACGCAAAAGTCTTGGCAACCCACGTCCGCTGACCCTCAGAGCACTGCGTGTACTTGTTGATATCCCGCGTCGCTGAGACGGTAAGCCGGGTAGCCACTCCTTGTTGAGTCGTGGCGAACCAGTCGTTCCAATTTGTGAACTGTCTCGACAGATCCTGCGGCCGACTGATGTTGACAACGCCGAGCTTGGCCAAAATCTGGATTTCAGCGAAATCACTCGTGGTGATCTCTCCTTTACCATAGTTTGGTTTTGGTTTCAGCGCGTCTTGCCGGATCACTGAGAGGTTTCCGATAGAGTCCGCTAAGACGCTCATTGTGCTCGCGTCGCGCTGGATGATTTTCGCCGCATCTTCGTTCGACAGAATAGGGATGCTTTGTCCGCTCGTGAACAATAGAAACAGCGCACCGTAACCGACAGTGAAAAAAGCAATGCTCGACATCGCTGGGATATCTCCTTACCTGAGCTTCTCTTGAGAATACAACTTCGTAAGGTAGCCTGAGAGATTTGTGTGTCCCAGCTTAGAGCAAACATCTGCCGCAACAACAGATGATCGGGCGCAAGGCAGAAGATCGGCGGACCTCTGTCCTTCCGCCACTGTGGCGGATGACAGGCGCCCGCCAACAGGTTGAAGTGGTCACCTGTCCAGTTGGTACATGTGACCTTCCCTGCGGGCAATCCGTCTAACTTTCCGCGAATGAATAGATTAGGCAGAATTTGGGATGGCCGAACAGACAGGTAACCTGCAAATCCGACAGGTTCCCCCTAGGCTAAACCATTGAAAACAAGACAACTAAGCACATTGCCCAAGGCGGTTTTCAGTCGGCAGATAACTCTGCCTGTTTCCAACTACTTGCGTTTGAAGCAGATGGCGCATGCCTGTTGAAATGCGTGGCTCCATTTTGAAGCCTGAGGAAATGGTCGCCTCAACTTTATCTACAACGCCTCTCACCCCCTCCGGTTCGCATCGTGACGAATCACTCTTCCGGCAGCAAGACGGACTGAATCGGCAGCTTCGGGGATGAAAGACAAGGAACGCGTCCGTCCCCTCCGTCGCTCACGCTCCTCCGCGGTCGCACGCAGCCGAATCATCTGATAGCCTCCCGGCGGAGGGAAGCCGGGGCCGTGCAGTTGCCTCTTCCATAATCGACGCACTATCCGAAGCAGCCCTCCGGGTCGCTCACCTCGCTCACGCTCGGCTGCTTGCATCCGATAATGCGGCATTATGCAATCGGCTTAGGCCCGCCCCCCCGCGGCTTTGCAAGATCAAAAGCGGAGAATCTCGGCCGGCGCTCCGCGTCCGCCTTCACGCTTGATTGCCGCGCGGCCCTCCGTCAGCTTTCAGCGGGCAGCGCTGAAGGCCGCTTCCGCGAAGCGCGGTAACGTCGTCCCGCCTTTCTCCCGTCCGCGCCAAAGCCGTAGTTCATTTGATCGAGCCGCACGCGCCAAAGCCCAAAAGCCATCGCCAGAAGCGGCGGACCCGAGGGAGTCCCGGCGCCAGCCACTACCGACCCTTCATTTTCACTTGTGCCGCCGCCCAGCCCCGAAGAAGATGTGCCGTGTCACTGTTCACCCATTGGGGGCCAGCACCCTCCGAAACGACAATCTCGGTCGCTTTGGACCCAGCTCTCCATAAGCCCACCCCTACACAGGGCGCGGGCGAATTCCGATTGCCATGTTTGTAACACGTCGAATTCGTTTCGACCGAAACTAGAACATTCCCGCGATCGTCAATGGACAAAAGATCGTATGTAGGGTTCAAATCCGGCTGTGCCTGACAGACCCTTCCCTCGCTATACACACATACGCGTCCACTGCTGTCGTAATCAGCGACCTTTGAACCATCCGGGCTCAGATTGAAGGGACTAAACGGTACATTCCTCGTGTCCCCGAGCCTCTCCGTTGGCGGAGTTCCTCGATAGAGGCCAGCGCCCTTGATGCCCGCAATCACCCTTCGATCAGCGCTGCACCGGAACCAATCGTAGAGGGGTGCGACAACATCAGGCCCGCCGAGCAGATCACGCCCACTGGAACGTTGCCGGTCACGGTCCGTCTCCCAAAAGAGACTACCGCAGGTGCTGATAAGGCCATCACCACCATCAACCCGACGAGTAACATGGGTCCTTAAATCTACTAATACAGTCGATTCGAAAACGTATTCAGAGTGCGCCCCCGCGCCAGCCAAATGCGAAGTCATCAGGCCCAACGATGCCCGCTGGTCCGACACCGCGAAATACTTAATGTTCCCCTGATGTGTAATCCGATCCTCCTGCTCCCCACAATGGACAAACACGTCGCCCTCACGGGAGAACGCGAAGCAACCATCCGCAGTCTGCCCCGCCATGGAATTCGCCAGAACTAATGCCGCACAAAACAAGAGCGCACTGGAGGATCTCATACGTGTCAAGAGGTTCTTGATTCTAATGACCTGGAACACAGGGCGTGTAAACCTTCGCAGTGCCCAGGTTGAGCCACTTAGAGTTGTCCGCCGTTATGTTGAAGATCTGTGGGCCAGCGTCGTTGCGCCCACCGTGATTGTTCGAGGCTTCAAACTGAGTCACCTGCCCGGCCCGGGTCAACGATCTTTTTTCGGCCTGCCGCGTTTACCAGCGGTCTTCTTCGCGGCCCAGCGTCTTTTCAATGCCTCGATCAGCCGCGCCCGTCCTTCGGGAGAAAGT
>Ga0206898_10365_pt1 | contig 10442 bp, 6 predicted proteins | sample Alteio_BWOrgHeat_50_FD_153237 | JGI IMG/M metagenome (GOLD analysis project Ga0206898, IMG submission 153237) | Enriched cells from forest soil in Barre Woods Harvard Forest LTER site, Petersham, Massachusetts, United States -... | ecosystem: Environmental > Terrestrial > Soil > Temperate forest >...
GGTTTTCTTCAAAAGTTTTAGGCGATGTGTAGGATGCCACGAAAGCTTTCTGCACATATGGCCTCATGGGCAAATCTTCGCAAGCGGCATACCAGGCTACAATTGTATTGGCGTCATCAGCCGATGCGGTGGGTAAAAAACATATTTTGGGATTCTGCTTCTTGGTCAACGCTATAACATAGCGCATAAAGTGTTTGTTAAAACTACCGCCATAAGCAAAAATAGTGCGGGTGACGTTTGTATTTTCCTGTGCGTTACTCATGCAAAAAATTGATAGTAACAGCAAAATAGCACAAATTCTTTTCATAAAAGCAAATTAACAAATCTACCTGGCTAACTGCTATCAATAATAACAAAAAAGCGGGCCTGGTTTAATCCAGCCCGCTAAATATCTTCTAAAGTTACCCTGCCGGTCAGAAATGTAAGGTTTACTCGGTCTTCAAACTTTTAACCGGGTTCAGCAATGCCGCTTTTATCGCTTGCGAACTTACGGTGATTAATGCTATCACCACCGCAAGTATCCCCGCAAGGGCAAACATCCACCAGCTAAGGGGCACCCGGTATGCAAAAATTCGCAGCCACTTATTCATGGCATATATGGCAATGGGTGTAGCTATGGCAAATGAGATACCAACCAATATTAAAAAGTCCCTTGATAACAAAACAACCACACCGCTAATACTTGAGCCCAAAACTTTGCGGATGCCTATTTCTTTCCGGCGCTGTTCGGCGCTAAAGGCAGCCAGGCCAAATAAACCCAGGCACGAAATTATAATGGCAATTATTGTAAAAGAATTAATTATCTGCGACAGGACGATTTCGCCTTCGTATTGTTTTTGTACTTCGGCATCCATGAACGCATATTCGAACGGTACGGCCGGAAGGTTTTTTGCCCAAATAGCGCCAATCTGCCCAAGCAGTTTTTGGTAATTATTGCTACCTACGGATACAATCACACTCGAAAAATCGCCGGCGTAGCCGTCATATACCAGCATAAAGGGCCTCACATCGCCTTTAAGCGAGTTGTAGTTAAAATCCTTCATTACGCCAACAACAGTAACAAAGGTTGCAGGCTTGTCGTTGTACTTTTGGTACAGCTTAGCGCCCTGTGCTGTTTGCGCATTCAGGTTGAGCCGTTTTGCCATGGTTTGATTGATAAGCACTTTGTTGGAGTCGCCTTTTATAAAATCGCGGCCACTTACCATTTTAATACCATTGGTTTTAACAAAGTATTCGTCGCAGGCAATATTCTGTGCATCAATGGCTGTGGCCATATCGCCGCCCTCGGGGTAAACCCCATGGTCATGCAGTACAAACTGGCTTAGATAGTTATCGGCACTGGTCACGAACTTAACATCCGAGAGTTGCTTCAGATCCTTGGCCAGTGCGGGCATTTTATTTTGTGCATCATTGGTATAAAAGTTAAACACCAGCTTTTGATTTTTATCAAAACCAATATCCTTTGATTTAATATAGTTAAGCTGTGCGTAGATGACAATAATGCCGGTTATCATGGCAATTGACAATACAAACTGACCAACAACAAGCCCTTTTCGTATAACAGTTGCGGATATGCGATTACCAAAATTACCTTTTATCACTTTTATGGCCTCGAAATTCGACAGGTAGAATGCCGGGTAACTGCCGGCCAGCAAGCCGGTCACCAACACAAGGGCCGCAAGCATCAGCCACAGGCGATAATCCGCAAAAAATGATAACTCGATATTTGCCCGTGTAATATCATTAAGATATGGCAGGCAAAAATACAGGAGCGGCAGCGCAATGATAACGCCAATAAATGCCAGCAGAAACGACTCGCCCAAAAACTGTTTAACCAAATCGAATTTGCCTGCGCCAATCACTTTACGTACGCCCACTTCCTTAGCCCGTTGGGAGGCCCTGGCGGTGGATAGATTCATAAAGTTGATACAGGCGATAACCTGTATCAGTACAGCTATTAACACAAGTACCAGCAGGAACGATGGGTCTGCAGTTTGTGTCAACTCTATTTCGTAGCCCGACCCGGTATGTATGTCGCTGACGTGTTGCAAATGCAATTGTTTTTGCATACCGAGAACCTTGAGCCGGTCGGCGGCATGTTTGTTTAAAAATGCAGGGAGTTTTCGTTCCAGTGAGGCTGGATCGGTACCCGGCCGCAACTGCACGTAACCAAACAGGAAGTTGTTGCCGGCCCACTCGGTAATGCTGGCGATGCCCTTGCCCGTGTCACCGCTTTTTATGGTGATGAAAAGATTTCCTTCTATATGCGACTTCCCAAGGCTTTGGTCAACCACGCCGGTTATCTTAAAATCGTGCTTACCATAAGCATCGTCGATATTCACCATCTTTCCTACGGGGTTTTCCTGGCCGAATAGCTTTTCGGCAGTAGGCTTCAGTAACACCATATCATACGGCTCGTCCAGCGCATGTTCGGGATTACCGTAAACAAAATGATAAGTAAACATATTGAAGAAGGTGGAGTCGACATATAAAGCCCCGGTTTCGTAAAACGACTTTTCCTTATAACGCAACAGGTGTTGTTTGGCGCCGAGGATATCCGTTTTTACTATCCGGGTATAGTTTTGCACTTCGGGAAATTCGGCCCGCATGGCAGGCGTTATCGGTGGCGATGACGTGCCGCTGTGATGTTTGTCACCGCTCAGCGCCAGGTCGGTGGTGAGGCGGTAAATGTCTTTGGCGTTTTTGTGTTGTTTATCATAATTAAACTGCTGCTGCACATATAACAAAATATAAAGGCAGCAAAGCGTGCCGGCGGCCAGGCCAAAAATATTTATAAAGCTGAAGGTTTTGTTTTTCAGCAAAAAACGGAACGCGGTTTTTAAATAGCTTTTAATCATGGCTCATTAGTTTATTAGCTCATTGGTTCATTAGTTTATTGGTTTATTGGTAACCTAAAGTATAAACGGTCGAACATCCCTTACCAGCGGGCTAATAAAGTGCCATTATTTTAACATATTGATAATTAATTGTTTAAAATGAATTTTTATAGGAAATAACGTTCGTTTTTGATACAGTGATTGTACGTTTATGGATCGGGATTTTTAAGATTTAACACATTTTAAAATGCAGTTAGGGCTGATGTCGTTAAAATCCAAATGTCTTTTTTTTTTGAGCAGACGATGATTAGCTAATCGCCCTTATTAATCCTAAAATCTTTCAAATCTTAAAAATCTTAGTCTATCTTAGTTTTTTAAACCGGCAAATCATGAAATACAAACTGTTATCCCTGTTTTTATTGATGAGTTCGATGAGTTTTGCGCAAACGGACGCCAAACTCACCGCGCGACTGCAGGACCTGGTAAAAGGCTTCAACGGGCAGGCGGGCATTTATGTGCAAAACCTTAAAACGGGCAAAACTGCCGCTATAAATGCCGATACCCTTTTCCCCACAGCCAGCATGATAAAGGTGAGCATACAATGTGGCCTGATGGACAAAATTGAAAAAGGCGAAATAAAATACAATCAAAAACTGGCTTATAACGACTCGCTTTTATATAAGGGCGAAGATATTTTAGGCTCCTTTAAAAATGGCGATACCATTGAGGTAAGTAAAGTTGCTATGCTGATGATCACCATGAGCGATAACACCGCCAGCCTTTGGCTGCAGAAACTGGTTGGTACCGATTATATAAACAACTGGCTTGCAGCAAACGGATTTAAAGTAATGCGCGACAACTCCAGGGCGACCGGCAGGGATGCCATGCATAACAGGTATGGCTGGGGTGTAACCACGCCTAACGAAATGTGCCGGTTGTTCACCATGATCCGCAACGGCGAGGCGGTAAGCCCGGCAGCGAGCGAGCGCATGCAGCGTATCATGTGCCGGATCTTCTGGGATGATAAAGCCCTTTCGCAAATACCGCCGTATGTACAAACTATCTCAAAACAGGGGGCGTTAACAGAATCAAAATCCGAGACGGTGCTGGTACATGCCCCGAGCGGCGACTATGTATTTTCTATCATCACCAATAACAACAAGGACCAGCGCTGGACCGCCGACAACGAGGCCTGCATACTCATCCGTAAGGTCTCGGCCCTTTTATGGCATTACTACGAGCCCAAAAGCGACTGGAAACCCGCCGAAGGAATTGATAAGTATATGCTGGATGAGTAAGGCGGTGAAAGCTGAAAGGTAAAAGGCGAAAGGTTATAATCATCTCAATTAAAATCGGTGAAATCACCTCAAAATAAATCGGTGAAATCACCCTTAAAATAATCGGTGTAATCCCAAAAAATAAAATCGGTGTAATCATCAAAAATAAAATTATGAAGAAACATTTCCTGGGCCTTTGTATCTTGTTTATGCTGTCGGTGCGTTTGTTTGCGCAACAAGCGGAGGGGAGTTATTTTACATCTTTCGATGGCGTAAAAATATATTACGAAGTTAAAGGTTCAGGGTATCCCGTCGTTTTAGTCCATGGTTTTTCGGGGACCAGCCAGGGATGGAAAACCACGCCTGTTTATGGCGATCTGCTTAAAGCGGGCTATATGGTGATCATCATTGATCAGCGGGGTAATGGCCGGTCTGATAAGCCGCATAATGAAACGGCCTACGCCAACGATGCGGAAGCGAAAGACATTATGGGTTTGATGAGTTTTTTAAAGGTAGGACAATACGATGCTGTGGGGTATTCGCGGGGTTCAATTATTGTATCGAGGCTTTTAGTGCTGGATAAGCACCTGCACAAGGCTATTATGGGTGGTATGGGCGATGCCTACACCAATCCCGAGTGGCCCCGCAGGGTGCATGCCTACCGCGCGCTAATGGGTGATACCACCTTGCATGATGTTGACGAAATGATGAAGTACATCCATAGCCAGCATTTTGATGAACTGGCCCTGGCCTATCAGCAAAAATACCAACCCTCAGCAAGCGTTAAAGAACTGGCGGCCGTAAAAGCTCCCCTGTTAATTATAAGGGGAACGGAGGATAAAGAGGGTGGATCGGAAACCGGCTTGAGTAAACTGATCCCCGGCTCGACTGTGGCCTATGTTCCGGGCAATCACAATACGGCTTTACGCAGTCCGGAATTTTCGGACGTTACGATTAAGTTTTTGAAGGACTGAACAGGGAACAAAAAAAACGGTGTTCGTTTACTAATTGTTGAATAGTCAGATTGTTTTTAAGCCAAATTACGTAATGGTTTGAGTGTTCTTTTTTTTTAGTTGCGGTCATTCACATCATCCCCCCAAACAAAAAAACAGTTTTTTGCTTATTAGGGTGATGAACAAGTTTTTACTAATACTGCTTTGCGGCCTGTTTCCATTACTGTTAAAGGCGCAAACACCTACTGATACCACAAACATAGCGGATATTGACACTACTGGTCAAAAGGATTTAATTGATATTGGCCGCAAGCTTTTCAAATTTAAACCACGCAGGTTTTCAAAAAAAGATACAAAGGAGGTTTACTTCTCTATTTTACCCATATCAAGTTCGGTACCCGGCGCCAGCAAGGCTTTAGTTACATCTACTACCGCAGGTTTTTACCTCGGCCCGCGAAATTCTACCTATATATCCAGCGTTACTTTTGCCCCCTACCTAAATTTAAAAGGACGCTATGGTTTGCCTATTCATTCGAGTATCTGGCTAAAGGACAATACTTATAATATTGAAGGGGACACACGCTTTTTAGTGTACCCTCAATACACCTGGGGCCAGGGCGGCGGACAGGGGGAAAATGATAGAATATTGGTTGATTATGATTATATCCGCTTTTATCAAAGCCTTTTAAAACGCATAACCCCTTATTTATATGTCGGTTTTGGGTACGCTGTGGACTATTATATCGATATAAAATCCAATGATCCCACTATTGCCCTGGCCGATTTTGCAAATTATCAATACGGCACCGCACCGGGTTCCAATTCTTTTTCGTCGGGTGTTACTTTGGATGCTTTGTATGATTCGCGCCAAAATTCATTTAACCCCATCCCCGGCGCATTTGGTAATATCATATACCGGCATAATAACAAAATTATGGGGAGCGATAACAATACGCAATCTATTTACATAGATCTGCGTAAATATGTTTCGGTAGGCAATTCGGGGCTAAAAAATCAATTTGCTTTCTGGACTTATTACTGGTCGACAATATCTTCCGGAACGCCATATCTTAATCTGCCAAGCATAGGCAACGACCCTTACCAGCGATCGGGCCGCGGCATCGAACAAAACCGCTACCGGGGCCAGGAACTTGCTTATTTTGAAACGGAATACCGGCGCGATATCACCCGGAACGGACTACTGGGTTTTGTAGTATTTGCCAATGTAAATTCGGCATCGCAGCCCAACAGCCGCAGATTTCAGTACCTTAACCCCGCCGCGGGAACGGGGCTGCGCATAAAATTCAATAAGCGGTCGGGTACAAATATTTGTATTGATTATGGCGTCAGTAAAGGTTATTCGGACATTAATTTGGGCCTGGGAGAGGCATTTTAATTGTATTATTAACACCTGTCGGCAAACCTCTCCTAAATTTCCGGTGTAAAAACGAATATTTAGCCTGTTTTACTCGCCTAAGCCACTATTTTGTTAATAATTAGTTGCAAATTATTTTTTATTTTGATGTAACAATATTATTATATTTGTTCTGAAGCTTATAGGATACCCCAATTAAAATATTGAAATTAAGATGGTAGTCTCGTTAAATACCAGCGAAAATTTATTAAAAACCTCCCGGAAGATTTACCAGTGCCCAAAATGTAAATCGGAATCAAATGTGCGTGTGCACCGTACCTTTTTAGTGAAAACCTTGCTTTTCTGGCTCCCAATCAGGCGTTACGCTTGCCACGGCTGTAAGCGTAAATTCCATGTTTGGCGCTAAGTTGAGCCAACCGCAATTCCCGCCTTTTACTAAAGGCTCCCTCATATAAATCGTGGATATTTTTTTATTTATTCGAGGTCAGTTTCAATTAAAAAGTTTATTTTACGCTGTAATTATAAACTAAAGGACCTTGACCAAAGAACCCCGAGACAGGAGAAAGTATTATTGTTCGAAATGCGGTGCGCAGTTTCATTTCCAGGTTCACCGGAATTGGCTGCTCAAGCGCCTTTCGTTCATCATCCCCGTAAAAAAATACTTTTGCGCCCGTTGCAAAAAGGCTTCGTATGTGCTTGTTAGAAAATAAGCGGCAAACGAATCACTGACAAATTATTTGTTATAAAGCCCTTTTTTATAATCCACCATAAAAGCGTTGTAATCTTTTTTAACCTGGGTGGTGTATTTTTCCACATAGTTTAACAAGGCATTGGCCCATTGCTCGTTTTCGCCAAACCCTATCAATTCGTCCGCTATTGCAGATCCCTCGCGGCCACCACTTCGCAGGTGCGCCGATGCCGTGAGCACGGCCATATCATGCGCAACTCTTTCAATTTCCGCATAACGGCCATCCAGGTTGTCAAAATTTATTTTGTCTTCGCTGGGTTGCATTTGTTTTATTACGTAGGGCTCGCCTTTAAAAATAACCGGACTAAGCAAAGCCGGCGAAACGTTTTGCATCCGTTCCTGTATGGCTGTTATCCGCACCGCTTCTGATAACCATGTGGGCTGCTGCAATTCCACATAAGGTTTCAATGCCGATGGCTTGGCTTCTTTCATCCCGAGCAAAAGGTACTTTTTCTTTTCGTCCTGGCTTTTCAATAAAAATAAATAGCGTTTTACGCCTATGCTCCCGGTACCTGCTATCCGGAAGATGCAATCCAACACTTTATAGTTGCCCTTTATACATTCAATCCTTGTTATGGTATCTTCAATAAAGTCAACAAGGTCTTTTTTTAACGATTTTTCTATATCAAAATGCCGCTGTGCGTCAACCAGCAACATCAGTTTTCCATTCTTTTTAAACGTCCGCCTTTTAAGCAACTCCTTTTGCTTGCGTTTTTTTACAGTGGTTAAAAACGTTTTCACCACCCCTACTGCCGTTCGCGGGTCCAGGCTTTTTGCTTTTCCTGAAATTAATGTTCGCCGGTAGGTATCCAAAAACACTTTTACAACCGGCAATGCTTCAGGCTTTTTTATGCCACGGCTTTCAAAAGCTACAAATATGCTGGTAACCATGCGTGCAACTTCCCAGGCTGCGGGGCCTAATATGGCCTCGTCGAAATCGTTAAGATCAAAGTACTCTTCGCGGTCATCACCCTTAAAACTCCCAAAGTTTTCGATGTGCAGATCGCCACAAAGCCACACCGGCGGCGATTGCGGAAATGCTTTGGCGGCGGCCAGATCCTCATAAAACAAATGGCAGGTACCCCTGTAAAAACAGAATACATCAATGGCCATAGCCTGGTATTTGAGGGGCAGCATGCCTTGCAGTCGGGTTTTGTTGAATTCGGTCAGGCGGGTGTGGATGCTGGTCATTTGTGTTAGGGGATTATCTGGTAAACTTACGAAGTTTTAGAAACTTCGTAAGTTTTTTGTCTTCGACCAGTTGCTAATCCCGAGCCACTAATTTCAACTCCTTATCAATCCTCTCGTTCCACCGCACCTGGGCGGCATGATCTGTGCCATGAATGGTTTCGTCGTCGTACTGCTTTTGTAAATTATCCATTTCGCGGAAAGCATCAAGGTAATCAACATTAATGTAGCCATCATAATTCCCATCTGGTAACTGTCCTGTGTGTTTTCGGTACGGCCCAGATCCTCATCGGCGAAACGGGTGTAATATTTGGCTGAATTAGGGTAGTCGGCTTTTGCAAAGTAAGATGCCGCTATCAAACGCAGCATTTCTTTTTCGTTTTGCTGATGGGTGCTGTTGATGATAGGCACCGCATAGCTGATCACATCATCATAGCGGTTATCCAAAAAATAAACAGCGGTAATGTAGTACGGATAGCTATTCTGGTATTTTTTGGAGTTTTTCAATCGCTGAAAATTCACCAGCGCTACGTGATAATCTTTGTTGATATAAGCGATGTAGGCAAAATAGTAAACCGCATCATCGGTATATGGCGAGCGGCGACCTTTTACCTCACTGAAAAGTTCCTGTGCTTTTTTATAGTCGTTGGTTTCAAAGTAGGCATAGCCCTTGCGGAATTTATATTCGGTGTTTTCGCTCCCGCTCAGGTCATCGGCAGTTATTTTGTCAAACCATTCAATAGCTTCAGGGTATTGTTCGCGCTTGGAGTATGATTTTCCAATCTCGAAATAAGCCATTTTGGTTAGCGTATTTTCAGGATGTTCCTTTATAAACCGCAGCAGCATGCTTTCGGCATCGTCGTTTTCCAGTTCCAGTGCGCAAAGTGCTTCGTAATACTGGCAGTTTTCTTTTATAAGCGATAGTTCCGATTCAAACCTGGGCTGGGTAGTAGTTTTTAGCCTCGTTTTTTCAACGATCCGGAATTGCTCGGCGGCAGCAACGTACAGGCCTTTGTCGAGCAGGTCGGTAGCAGTATGGTAAGTTTTATAAACCTGGAACGCAGGATTTTGCTGGGCGTATAATCTGGGGGCAAAAAATAACAGAACGAGAAGGGAGACGTATTTATATTTCATCATAAGGCATGAACTAACGATTGCCAAAAATAGGTAAACACACAGGTGATTTCCACAATAGTAATACACACCCTGTGGAGAACATTGCTTTGTTAACGCACAAAATTAAAGCGATTGTATTTTTGTTGAAAACTTTGCCGTTGTGCACAAATGATTTTTCCGACCGGTTAAACCTTTTAAAAAGTAGAAAATGTAGCCCGAATGGCTCTTTTGCGCCGGCATTAGCTGAACTTAATACTTAAATTTGACCGCCAATATTTATACCTCTATCAGCGTTGTTGTTTCTTGATGATGAACAATCCAATTTTTACACAGAAAAGCCGGCGCGCAATTGTTTTACTCAGCACGCTGTTGATTTTATGCGGATTTCAAATCGTAATGAAACAAACTGCAACCATAGCCCTGCAGGATCAACAATTGGCAATAACACCCAAAGAATATCATATAGCCAATGTTATCGACGAACGCGCTGATCGGTCGGCGATAGCCTGGCTGTTGCGGCCGGGTCAGGGAAAAGACCATCCCGAAACCTATCCGGTGGATTTGCAGGGTGGTGGCCTTGCTGCTGTAAAACAATTCCTGGCGTATAATTTGCCGCGTAATAATGCACTACGACCGGTAATTATCAGCTTAAAAAAAATCAGGTTAACGGAAAAGGGCGCTGCAGCCGGTGGGGCAGAAGGGCATGCTGAATTGACTCTTTCGTTTTCACTACAGCAGGAAGACACATTAATTCATTTGGTCGACTATTCAGGCAGCGCCAATTACATCCGCAACATAGGCCCGCCACAGGATGTTGAACCTACTATAAGACACTTGCTTGTGGGCAGTTTAACCTGGTTTGATGCCTGGATTAACAAACAGGCGGCTATCAATATAAAACTGGCAAAAACGGTGAGCGTTACTTTTACCGACTACACCGAAAATCCC